>Ga0082335_1003525_pt1 | contig 25569 bp, 20 predicted proteins | sample Subgrocontami58m_FD_72375 | JGI IMG/M metagenome (GOLD analysis project Ga0082335, IMG submission 72375) | Subsurface groundwater microbial communities from S. Glens Falls, New York, USA - GMW37 contaminated, 5.8 m (SPADES assembly) (version 2) ...
AGGCTGCAACCGCTGGGCGCCGGTGATCAGCAGCCGCAGGGAACTCAGGTCGCGCTGCTTGAAGCTGGGATGGTTCATGAAGCGCAGGTAGAGCGACGGCACGGCGGGGAAGTGGGTGATCTTCTCGCCCTCCACCAGATCCATTACCTGGTCCATATCCGTCGTCTGGCTAAGGACAAACTTACTGCCTTCCATGATGCAGGGCTGCAGCCCGTACACGATCGGGTAGTTGTGCTCGATGGGCAGTATGGCCAGGTAGGCCGCCTCCTTGAAATCGGCGACGTCGAGGACGGTCCGGGAATTATAGAGGTAGTCGTTATGGGTCCGGGGAATCAGCTTGGGCAGGCCGGTCGTGCCGCCGGACAGCAGGAAGAGCGCTGCTTCGTTCGGATCGGGCCGGACCTCGGCCAGCTGGCTCAGTGACACGCGCTCCTCGATAGGATCATCCAGTAACGATTTTAGTGACGTAGCGCCCGGCGGCAGCTCGCCGCCGTGGTAGATGACGTGCCGGACGCTGGGCGCCTTCTGCTGCACCTGCTTTGCGAGTTCACCATAATCGAAGCTCTTGACGTGAGCCGGCAGGATATAGCCACGGGCCTCTGTCAGCTCGGCGAAGAAGCCGATTTCATGCAAGCGATGCGGCGGGAGGGCCATTACGGGTATAAGGGCCGCCTTCGCCAGCCCGAAGTAGAGGGGCACAAACTCGGCCACGTTCAGGAGCTGCACTATCACCCGGTCTTTGGGCTGCAAGCCCATCTTCAGGAAGTGCAGGGCCAGCCGGTCGCTGAGACGTTTCACATCGCGGTACATGTAGCGAACTCCGTCAGGGCCGACCACTGCCTCCCGCGGTCCGTACTTCGCCGCCGACTCGTCGATCAGATCCCCCAACGTCTTGCCTTGCCAGCAACCCGCCGCCACGTAACGCCTGACCAGATCCTCCGGCCACGGCACGCATCCTTCCAGCATAGTCCGTTCCTTCCTTCGAATTACTGTTAAAGGAAAAATAATTTCGCAAACGCACTTATCCTGTTTAGCGGGTCAGGTTACCGCCAGGTACTTATCCATTATTTCCTTATTGTTCCTGAGCTCGGTGGCGGAAGACCGGTGCACCACCCGGCCCTTGTTCAGGATATAGACATCCTCTGCCACCTTTAAGGCCAGCTTCAGGTTCTGTTCCACCAGCAACACCGACAGCCCTCTTTGATTCAAAGTCTGAATGATGCGGCCGACTTCGTCCACCATCATCGGCGACAATCCTTCGGAAGGTTCGTCCATCAGGACCAGATCGGGGTTGGTCATCAGGGCCCGTCCCATGGAGAGCATCTGTTGCTCGCCGCCGCTCAGCAGGTTACCGGCGATGGTTGCCCGTTCCTTCAGGATCGGAAAGAGGGAGTAAATCGCTTCCAGGGTCCAGGCTTCCGGCCGGTCTCCTTTTCTGGCCGCCATGGTCAGGTTTTCCTTTACGGACAGGGAAGGGAATATTTGCCGTCCCTGGGGGACGAGGGCCAGGCCCAGCCGGGCGATCTTGAACGATTTCATGCCGGCAATATTAGTATCCCGAAACTTGACCGTTCCTTCCCAGGGTGGATTGAACCCGATAATGGACCTTAAAAGCGTGGTCTTGCCCATACCGTTGCGCCCCAGCAGCGCCACGACCGAACCCTGCGGCACCTCGAGGGACACGCCGAACAATACCTGGGTGTAGCCATAATAGGTGTGGACATCGGATACTTCCAGAACGGCTGGTGACTTACTCGCTGCCAAGATATATCTCCCTTACGAGGCTGTTGCATTGAATTTCCGAGCAGGTGCCCTGGGCCACTATCTTGCCGAAGGCCAGGACCATGATCCTGTCGGCGAGCGAGAAGACCACATCCATATCGTGAGCGCTGAAGAGCAGGGTGGAGCCTTCGGTAACATTGCGGATCATTTCCACCATGTTGGTGCTTTCGGATTCCGACAGCCCGGCGTTGGGTTCATCCAGGAGGAGTATTTTGGGTTCCGAAGCCAGGGACATGGCTATCTCCATCTGCCGCTGTTCGCCGTAGGAAAGGGCACTGACATAGCTGTTTCTTTTTACCCATAGACCCACCGAATGCAGCATTTCCTGCATCCTTTGAAATTTGCGGTCAGTGGTTTTAATGCGGTGAAACAGTTGGTTTTTAAGGGAGCTGTGGCCGTTTAAAGCCAGCAGGATATTTTCCATAACCGTGAGCCGGGGAAAGAGAGTGTTGAGTTGATAAGAGCGGGAGAGCCCCAGGTGCAGTCTTCTATGCATCGGCAGCCTGGTAACGTCTTCCGCGCCGATCCATATCTGGCCGCTGGTAGCGGCCAGGACGCCGCTCAGGATATTTAGCAGGGTGCTTTTGCCCGCGCCGTTGGGACCGATAAGCGCCCAGCGTTCACCGCTTTTCAAGGCAAAGGAGACATCCGAAAAGACCTGGAGCCCTTCGAAACTCTTTGATACCTTGTCTGCTCTTAATGCGTCTAATCTGTCCATTGACTATTCACTCTACCTGTTCCAGAAGCGATCGAGATAGAAAGCCACCCCTCCCCGGACAAACATGGCGGTGAGGATGAAAGCGGAGCCGAAGAGCAGGGGCCAGCGCTCAGGGAAATAAAGGCTCGCAATATATTCCAAAATGAGGATGATAGCGCACCCGATCACCGGTCCGTAAAGCGTTGCCGCCCCACCGAGGATAACCATAAACATCACCTGGCCGGAAAACGCCAGCCCCAGGTTGCGCGGTACGATGAAGCCGTTGAAGTACACGAAGAGCAAGCCCGCCAGACCCGCGAACAGCGCTCCAATAATGTAAATGAGATATTTGATGGTCCAGGTATCGTAGCCCAGGCTTTCCATTCGCAGCTCTCGCTGTTCGATGCCTTTCAGGGCGGTGCCGAAGGGTAATTGCGTCAGCCAGCGCATGGCCAGGAAGGATAGGACAAAAAACAGCAGGACGAAATAGTAGAAGATTGTCGGGTCCCAGGTGATGCCCGGAATGCCCAATTGCGGCGTCAGCCGGCCCACCAGCCCGTCATCCCCGCCCGTCATGCTCCTCCAGTACCAGGCAATATAGAAGAGCAGCTGTCCCAGGGCAAAGGTCACCAGGAGGAAATAGATGCCTCTCACCCTTAAGGCAATGATTCCGAAGAGGCCGGCCAGGGCGACGGTTCCCAAAAGACTGGCGGGCATGACGACCCAGAAGCTGTTTATATCGTACTTCAGCATCAGGATGCCGCCGATGTAGCCGGCGAAGCCGAAGAAGGCGGCATGCCCCAGAGAGGGCAGGCCGGCATAGCCCATGATCAGGTCCAGACTCATGGCAAAGATGGAAAAAATCAGGACTTTGACGAGCAGGCTCTGATAGTAGTCGGGGAGGAAGGGGGGCAGAAACAGGAGCAAAAGTCCCGTGATGATATAAGGAATCAGACCGGCGAGTTTTCCTGGCCCGGTAACGGTTGCGAGCGACAAGGGCGGTTCCTCCATCTTACTCAAGCACGCCTCCCCAGAAGACCTTCCGGTCTGAATAGCAGGATCACGATCAAGGCGATGTAAATGGAGAAGGAAGCGAGGCCGGGAAAGAAGGCCGTGCCGAAAGAGTCCAGCATGCCCAAAAGCAAACTGGCCAGGAGGGCTCCCTGGATAGACCCGGTCCCCCCCACGACGACAACGATCAACGCCAGGTTCAAGGCCTCCAGGGCAATCTCCGGATAGGCCCCGAGAATAGGCACCCCGAGGATGCCGGCGAACCCCGCCAGAAAGATCCCCAGGCAGAAGACCCCGGTGCTCACCAGTTCCAGGTTGATCCCCAGGCCCTTGGTCATCTCGGGGTTGTCCATTCCCGCCCGCACCATGGCGCCGATCCTGGTCTTGTCAAACAGGTAAAGGCCCAGGTAAACCGCCAGTCCGATGACCACCAGGTAAAGACGATACTTGGGAAAGTGCATGCTGCCGACAACAATGGAACCCGAGATGGGTGAGGCGACGACTTGCGTCGCAGTGCCCCATATCCAGTTGGCCGCATTGGTGATGACATAGATGAAGCCAAAACTGATCAATACCTGTTCCAGGATCAGGCCGCGCAGGTGGCGGAGGAAAACGCGCTCCATGATCAGGCCTACCGCGGCTGCGGCCAGACCGCCCAGCAATGCCGCCACGAGGAAATTGCCGCCGGCCTTGCTGATGGAGATACCCACATAGGCGCCAAAGAGAAAAAGCGCCCCATGGGCCAAATTCAAAATACCCATGAGGCCCAGGACCAGAGACAGTCCCGAAGCGAGCAAGAAAAGCACCGCCCCAAAGGATAATCCGTTCAGAAAGTTCAGTACGAAAGTTTCCATCTATCCTGCTGCTGCATCTTGCCGGGAGAGGGGCATTTGCCCCCCTCCCGGCAAGGGAGGATCGGATTCATTACTTTGGTTGGGTGTCTTTGTAGGTTTGAACCACCTGCCAGACATATTCGCCGCCGACCTTGGCAATCTTGCAAATGTAAACGTCAAAGATGCCGGACTTGTCGGGATTAAACCGCAGGGGGCCGGCGGGGGTCTGGAGATTCAGCTTGAGAATGGCGGCTTTCATTTTATCGGGGTCCGTATCGCCCTTCGTCGTTTTCAAGGCTTCAATTGCCACCTGGGCGTTTACATAGCCGCCGAGGATGCTGCTGTCGGCCGGCCTTTGATTGTATTTCTTCTTGTAGTCGGCGACCACTTTCTTATTCAGAGGATTGTCCAGGGTGGAGGCGTAGGCACTGGGACCTGAAACCCCGAGGACTATATCGCCGATGGAGGGGAGGACGTCCTCGTTCAAGATGCCGGAGATAAAAGGGGCGATGAGCGGCATCTTCTTGTTGATGCCGAATTCGACATACTGTTTGGCGAGACTTGCCCCGCCCGGTCCGCCGGTCCAGGCCGACAGGACATCAGCCTGCTTGACGTTGGTCAGGTAGGAGGCGAAATCCATGGCCGTGACGGGAAAGAACTGCTCCTGAACGATAGTGCCGCCCAATTCCTTGAAGCGGTCCGTAAAACCACCCATGAATTCGCGGCCCGCAATGTAATCGGCCGTCATGGTGGAGGCGGTTCTATATTTCAGAACGTTGTAGGCATAATCGCCCATGGGGGAGGTTTCCTGCCGCTGTGTCCCGTCGGCTACGAAGAGATAGGGAAATTTCTTGGTGAGGGCGATGGGAAACTGCCGTGCCTTCAGGCTGATGATCTTCTTCTCCATCAGATAGGGCTGGACAGCCGCGGCGACATTGGAAGCCTGGGGGCCGATGATGATGGAGACCCCGTCCCGCTCTACCAGTTTTCTGGCTTTGTCCAGGGCGGTCGTTGGATCGGTGCCGCTATCTTCCACGAACAACTCGATCTTTCTCCCCGATACGGAATAGCCGTTATGTTCCAGTGCCAGTTCTATCCCTTTGCGGACTTGGGGGCCTTCATGCAGCAGGGCGCCGGTCAAGGGCAAGAGGGCGCCGATTTTTATTGGTTTCCCGGAAGTCTTCGGGGCGGCGACGGCGGGCCGGTAAACCATCAAAACTGATACCAGGATGCCAAAACTCAAGAGGACCGTAAAAGTAGCTGCTCGTTTCAAGGCTTTGTACCTCCTATGCATTATTTCACTCGGCGGCGCTTACGAAAGCGTGCCGGTGTTGGCTATTTTAATGCTTGTTGGTTGGTTTACCGGTCAATGTGTCAAAAAGTACGTCCTCCCCCTGCCCGGCACCTATAAGCTAATGCGGCATGGGTGTCAAGAAGAAATATCAGATTTAACGCATAAAAAACAGTGTCCTGGGTGCATTATGCCCTCGGCCCCCGGGGAGCGGGTTCTTGAATAATTGAGATGGGGCCGGCCGGCCATTTGTTGTTAACAATTTTACTTGACACACAGGCAGGTGTATGTTTGAGATGCAGTAAGGGGGCGACGAAGCTCTAGGAGGTTTTAGAAATGGCCGATGAGATAAAAAAGTCTGTATGTGTTTGGTGCAAGGCGGAGTGCGGAGTATTGGTGCACGTTAATGACGGGCATCTTGTGAAGGCTGAGGAAGATCCGGAGTGGCTGGCTAAGGTGCGGCCGGCAACCAGGGGATGTGCCAGGCTCAGGGCTGCTAAGGAGTGGTTTTACCACCCGGAAAGGGTTAACTTCCCTTTGAAAAGGTTAGGGGAAAGGGGTGAGAGCAAGTGGCAAAGGATATCCTGGGAGCAGGCGCTGGATGAGATAGCAGATAAGCTGAAGAAAATAAAGGCGGAGCATGGTGCTGAAGCTATAGCCGGCACACAGGGTACAACCTATAAGAGTGAGATGGAACTGAGGGCCCGGTTTTTCACTGGAATGGGATGTCCCATGAATCAGAGTGGGGCGGCCAATGTTTGCTTCTTCCCGCGAACCACTGTGGCTAATGCAATTGTCGGGATGTTTCCCCATTTTTCGATAAAACCGGTGACGAAATGCATCGTCCTGCTTGGTGCAGAGCCTTTAGTCAGCCGGCCCGCGACATCGCATAAAATGCATGAGGCCCTGAGCAACGGAGCTAAACTGATAGTCATCGATCCGCGGAAGACGACGTCCGCCTCCAAAGCCGATGTCTGGTTGCAACTCAGGCCAAATACTGACTGCGCCTTACTGATGGGGATGATAAATGTCATCATCGCGGAGGAGCTCTATGATAAGGAGTTTGTGGAAAAGTGGTGTCATGGCTTCCAGGAGCTAAAACAGAGGGCTGAGGAATACTCGCCGGAAAAAGTTGAAGAAATTACCGAAGTGCCAGCAGAGAAAATTAGGGAAGCAGCCAGAGTTTACGTTACGAGTCGCCCCGGGTGCTTTGTTGAGGGGATGGGGGTTGAGGAGCTGACAAGCAATGCCGAGACTTTCCACGCCCGTTGGATTTTGGCGGCCTTGGCGGGTAATATCGATATTGAGGGTGGAGAGGAATTAACAGGACAACATCCCACAATTCTCAGCTATCCGGAGATTGAACCATACGTTCGCCCCTCCGATGAGCAGAAGAATAAGCAGTTGGGTTCAGATAGATTTAAGCTGCTTAGTTGGCAGGGGCAACAGCTGATAGGGGAAAATCTTAGAAGGGTGTGGAAAAGACCGCCCCTTCAGTTCCTTATCAGCCATGGGCCGGCTTTGGCGCGGACCATCCTCAGCAGCAAGCCTTATCCCATCAGGGCAGTAATAAGCAATGGCAGCAATCCCATGGTGACCAATCCTAACATCAAAATGATTTACAAGGCACTTAAGAGCCTGGACCTTTATGTGGTTGTGGATATGTGGATGACTCCCAGCGCCGAGTTAGCTGACTACGTTCTACCCTGTGCCAGTTGGATGGAAAGGCCGCTGCTTTGGGATTTTAGTGGCTATGACAGATATATGAAAGCCGGGGAGGCAGCCTTGCCTGCCTCCATCCCCGGGGAATACGACCATAAAGGCGATTACGATTTCTGGCGCGAGATAGCCATACGAATGGGAGATGGAGCATTATGGCCCTGGAAGTCGCTGGAGGAATATTACGATGCACGTATGAAGCCCACAGGCTACACTCACAACGAGTATGTGCATAAGGTAAGATGTGAAATTAAAGATTTTAAAGAGTCACATTACAAAAAGTATGAGCAGGTGGGATTTGCTACCACCACGGGAAAGGTTGAGTTTTATTCCACAATATTTGAGAAGCTGGGATATGACCCGCTTCCCCGATTCTGTGAGTCGGCGGAGACGCGGATCAGTAGTCCGGAATTAGCAAAGGAGTATCCTCTAACCCTGATAACAGGGGGTAGAGTTCGGGAATATTTCCATTCAGACTTCCGGCAGATAGAATCTGTTCGTAAGCTGCACCCCTATCCATTGGCACAAATACATCCTGACACAGCTGAGAAGTTAGGTGTCGGCGAGGGCGACTGGGTCTGGGTTGAAACAGCCAGAGGCAAGGTAGTGCAAAAGGCCACATTATTTGGCGGTATGAAGCCGGATATCATCCACACCGAGCATGGTTGGTGGCTTCCAGAGCTCCCTGGGGAGGAACCGTGGCTCCATGGAGTGTGGGAAGTAAATATAAACGTGGTTCTTGATGATGAACCTGATGTCTGTGACCCGCTGACTGGCGCCTTCCCTTTGAGAACAGCTCTGTGCAAGGTTTACCCGGTTAAAGGGTACGCCCCTCGTTGGACAGGGCAAAAGTAAAACTTTTTAGAGGGTCTTGAATAGCGCTTGCCACTTTTCCATGGTCTTTCTTTTCAGCTCCGGACTGACCCGGTTTACCCGGGGAAATCGATCTTTCCAGTGGTAGGGCCGGCAGGCGTTAATGATCGCCCGGGAGTTGGTAAAATTACCGGCCTTCCTCATCTCCGGTGTCAAGGTGGGATCGAGGGGGGTGCTCCAGCAATCCCTGATTATGTCAATATCTGTTGCCGGATCGCAGCGCGTCGCTATCGCCCAGAGGACATCCCCTTCATTGGTGGGATCAATATCATCATCAACGACAATGGTAAAACGGCCGTTGTAGGCCCCTTCGGGTGAGGACATGGAGGCCATGGCTGCCTGTTTGGCGTGGCCCGCATATCTTTGCTCCAGGGAGATTACAGTGAAGAATCTAGACCCCCCGCTTCTTAAGTGCCATACGCCCTTGACGCCGGGAATACCCATATCGTCCAGATCCTGCCAAACGCTTATGGAGCGGAAGAAATAGGTGCTGACCCCCGAGGCCGGAGGTTTCAGCGGTGGAGCTCCCAGCATTATGGGGTTGTCCCGGTACATCACCTGTTTTACCTTGATGACCGGATTCATTTTCTCTCCCGAGGCGTAATAGCCGGGCCATTCCCCGAAAGGACCCTCCGGCCTGGCCTCCACTTCCGGGGGCGGGCATTCCCCTTCGATCGCTATCTCGGCATCATAGGGAATGGGCAGGCCGGTATACTTGCCTTTGATCACCTTGACGGCCTCCCCGGCGAGGCCGCCGGCAACCTCCAGTTCCGGCACCCCCCAGGCGTAGGACAGGATGGAGGTCATCCAGATCAAAGGATGAACGCCGAATACCGCCACAACAGGGCAACTCTTTCCCTGCGCCCAATAGTTCTCCCTCATCAAGCGGCCGTGATGCCCTGGTGAAATATGGCTCCCCAGGGTATATCGGTCATGCAGCTGGAGCCGGTAGGCCCCCGCATTTACCCAGTTATCCCCGGGATCGCGCATAATCAGCATGCAACCGGTGCCAATGTAGCGGCCGCCGTCGGCCTCATGCCACCAAGGCGAGGGAAACTTGAGCAGGTCCACCTCCCCGCCCTCCTGGATATTGTCCAATACTGGCCCGCTCTCCACCTCCCGGGTGGGGAGCGGCTTCATCCGGCTAAATTTCCCTTTGACGGCCCGCAGCAACTCCAGGGTGGGCTGATCGCTGGGGTATCCGAATGACCTGTTTATATGGCTTGAATTATTGAGAAAATTGCTAAGCACCCGGTACCCCTTGGGATAACCCTTAATATTATCAAACAGGAGTGCCGGCCCGTCCTTCTCCGCAACCATTTCGGTAATGGCCCCGATTTCCAAATTCCAATCGGCGCCTTCCACATCCCTCAGTTGCCCATCGCTTTTGACCGCTGCAATAAAATTACGTAAATCCATGTCTTTTCCCGGGTACATTTAAATCACTTAAGCAAGGGGGCAAACATTTCTTTCGCTATCTTCATAATCTCCGTGCGGGCTAAGATACCTTCTTCAGTTTCTTCATAGAACTTCTCGTCAGGCTCGGCAAACATTTGTGGCGGTATCCCTTCCCGGGGAGCATCACTTCTACTTCCGGGACTGCCGTAAGATTTCACGAACACAGAGTGCCCTTCTTTGCTCAAAATCCAATTGATGAAAACTTTTGCCGCGTTCGGATGGGCCGGCGTTTCCGCAACGGCCAAGCCACCTGCCCCAGAACCCAACTTTCCGCCCTCTTTTATTTTAACAAACGCAAGAGGAGAGCCAAGATTGATAAATTCTATGGCGTTTTCAAAATTTGTGGCTATGCTTATGGCGTATTTACCCCTGGCCACCGATTCCGCCTGGAGCCTTCTGTCTCTGGTAATCGCCGGCTCCTGTTTGACAAGCTGTCGCATGAATTCTCTGGTCCCCTCAACACCCCAGAAGTTAACCGATAACATGGTCATGAAGCCACTGGCTGTGCCCGTTACCGCAGGGTCGTTCATCGTGATCTTTCCTTTCCACTTGGGATTCAGCAAATCCTTATAAGAAGTTATTTCATGCTCCTTGACCATATCCGTGTTGCGCAGTACATAGCGCTGAGGGGTAGCCAGTACTGCTATGCCAGTCCGATCTTTATCGAAGTATGGCACATGCTTGACAACCCAGGCCTGCGGATCCAAGACCTCGGGCAGTATGAGCTGCGTATCAATCTTACCCAAAAGGCCCCGCGGTTTCATTACTATCAGTATTGTGGCGTCACCGGACATTACTACATCAGCTGTCTTTATGCCGGCAGTCTTCTCTGTCCCCATCCGCTGCGCCAATTCTTCGCCGCGCCCGTTTATCCACTCGACCTTTATCCCATATTTTTTTTCAAAGGCACTTGCCAAATTGCGGATCACATCGCCGCTTGGGGTAGAGAAGATCATTACCTTCCCCTCTTTTTTGGCCGCATCCACTACTCTATGCCATTCCGCTTCCCAGGTACCCTTAGCCTTCTCCGCGGCTGCTTTTGGGGCCGGCGCCGCCGCGGATGTGGCAAAGGGCTGGCAGATAATGATCAATACAATCAGTGCAAGGGTTGATAGCATGGCCAATTTTTTCATTTCCCTCTCCTATTGAGTCAAATTTTCATATGTTTGATCAGGGCCGCTTTCCCCAACGGAAGACCTTCGTGCAACCTAAGGTAAAATAAATGGTGTGTCAAGATAAACCATTACTCCAGTATTTGGCCGGCTGGATTCCGGCAGAGCCAGCGAGGCTTATGCTGACGGGAGGAGATAAGCTGGTAACGATATTTGCGCGGTTGGGACCGATCGGTTGAATGGCTATAGATATAAGGGCCCCGTCTTTTCAGACGGGGCCCTTATCCAAACTACTTCTTCTTGGTTGCTGGGGTTACCTTTTTCGCGGCCTTTTTGGGTGCTGCTTTTTTAACAGCTTCGGTAGCTTTAGCAGGTTTAGCTTTTACCGCCACAGTCTGCTTCCCCCTCCTTTCCCCGGTAAATTTAAAAATCCCCCGAGGAAAGTCGTTTATGCTTGACAGGGTTTTTTCTGTTGTGCTAAACCTCTGTGACTTTCCAAAAACCACTGACGGGTGATTCTTACCCGGTATGGCCCCGATTCGCAAGATCGGGGTTTTTTCGTTGATCGTTCATAACACAATATATGGTATCTTGCAAGAATTTTTTATACCACTAATGGGACGTTGAAAAAAAATGACACAACCGCAGGCGCAGTTCTGCTGTTTCTTCAGGACGCCGCTACCCTGCTTGTCCCTTAGGCCGTTTATTCCCAGTTTATTCTTGACAGGCTAGTCTATAATTCCTATACTCCACCCGTCAAAAAGGAAGTTCCGGTTAGCAATATCTCCATAAAACAGGTAACGAATTTATATTCCGCCGAGCCGGATGTTCAGGTCTCCAGTTAATCCGGTTCTCCATCACTGATAAGGAGTTTGGATCATGGAACGAAAGCTGCACAAGGACAGCATTTCCGGTTGGTACCCCTTTCCCCAGGAAGAGATAGACGAGTATGTGGCCAAGGGCATCTGGCGCAACCTTACCTTTGGCGACATCCTGGACCGAAATATCGCTTCTATTCCCGATAAGACGGCCTTCATCGACGACACCAAGAGCATAACCTGGCGGGAACTGGGCCGCAGATCCGATCGCCTGGCCCTCCACTTCCAGCGTTTGGGATTGGAGAATGGGGATTTTGTCGTCGTTGTGACCCCTAATATTGTGGAATTCTTCTACATCCTCTTTGCCATGGCCAGAATCGGCGTTATCCCCGTGGCCTGCCTGCCCCGGCACCGCAAGATGGAAATCGCCCATATGGTGGTCCTGCATGAAGCGAAGGCGATTATTGTGCCGGCGGGCGAGAAGTTTGACTACCTGGGCATGGTAAAGGAGTTTCGTGCCGATGCGCCTGCCCTGAAGCTGTTTTTGACGGTGGGGGGCCGGCCGGTGGAGGGCTGGATTGCCATTGAGGGGCTGCTGGAGCAGGAGATAGAAAAAGAATATCCGGCCGATTATCTCGTGCAATTTAAGCCGGACCCCAACGACCTGGTCATGGAACAGCTGTCCGGGGGGACGACCGGCCTGCCGAAGGGGATCCCCCGCACCCATAACGAATATATCTGTCTTTGGGAATACGTCGGCCGGCGGGGCGGCAATACCGATGATACCGTCTTCCTGTGCCTGACCCCGGTGGCCCATAACATGGTCATGTCCGCTATCGCGGGGCCCATGTGCTACTATGGCGGCACGACTGTTCTCGCCAAGTCGACGCGCCCCGAAGACTCTTTCCGGCTCATTGAAAAGCATAAAATAACCAATGTGGAACTGGTCCCCGTGTTGATAACCTACTGGAAAGAAGCGGTGGACGTAAGGAAAAAATACGATCTTAGTTCACTGAAGATCATCGGGGCGGGCGCCCAGAAGGTCAAGCCCGAACTGGTGAGGTGGTGCCTCGAAGAATTGAAGGTCTCCTTCACGAACACCTTTGGTATGACCGAAGGGCCGCACATCGCCACGCGCTGGAACAGCCCGGCCGAAGCCCACATCTACACCGTGGGCAGGAAAATCGTCCCCGACAATTCCAGTGTCGTAAAACTGGTCGACCCCGTGAACCGGGAGGTCAAGCCCGGGGAAATCGGTGAAATGGTGAGCAAAGGACCGATGTGTTTCCGGGGATATTTCCGCAATCCCGAAGAAAATGCCCGGGTATTCGATGCGGAAGGCTATTTGCACACCGGCGACCTGATGTCCCTGCGGCCCGACGGCCTCTTCGTAGTCGAGGGCCGCAAAAAAGATATGATCATCCGGGGCGGGGAAAACGTTTACCCCGAACCGGTGGAAAATTTGCTCCTGAAGCACCCCCGGATTGTGAATGCCGCGGTGATCGGCATACCGGATACCAGGCTGGGTGAAAAACTCTGCGCCTTTGTCGAGGTGGCCGAAGGCAATAATATTACCATGGAGGAAGTGCAGCAATTGATGCAGGAACAGGGAGTGGCGGTATACCAGTGGCCGGAAAGGCTGGAGGTGGTCTGCGGCTGGCCTTTGACGGCCCTGAACAAGATCGATAAGCGGTTGCTCCGTGCTCACTGCACCGCGAAGCTCGTGGAGGAAGGGGAGATCGACGCCGAACTGGGCGACGATTTCCTGCTGAAGGACAAACTTTCGCTGGCCGATATCGCTGGCGGCAAGGTCAACATCCAGTTTACCGGGTCGCTGTCATGAATCATGGCAGCAGCTGGCACAGTTTCTTCTTGCCGGGATAGTGTCAGCGGATTTCACTCAATGCCTGATAGTTCCACTCATTGGCGCAAGCCTTTGCCTGCCGTTCTCTATGTTGAGGACGTGGACCGATGTTGATTAAAATACTGCTGATTATGAGTCTGGTAATTAGGAGCAGACGATATTTACTGCCGATATTACTGCTGATCGCTTCTTCTACGGCCTTTGCCCAGGACCAAACCTCCTTTCAAGTAGGATCAATAAAAATTGTCGGCAATACCAGAACCCTGACCGAAGTCATCGTAGCAGAAACATGGCTGTACGAAGGAGATATGGTCAGCGAAAAAGATATTGTGATTGCCGCCCAGCAGATAATGAACCTGGGATACTTTACCGCCGTAAGTTACCGGATAGAAAAAAAAGCTGAGACAGCCGATATTGTTTTTGAGGTAAGGGAAAGGTATACATGGGGAATATCTCCCGTATTGAATTTTGAGACCAATAGAAATGTCTTCGGCCTTGTTCTCTTAGACTCGAATTTATTCGGCCGGGGAAAATCCGCCGGAGTAACTTTGTCTGCCGGAGAGGGAACAAAAACCTTAGCGTTGTCGTACTTCGAAAGACATCTGGGCTGGTCGAGATTCTTTGGTTCAGCGGGCTTCACAACGTCCGACGGTGTCCTGCAGGGATTTGATGCCGGCGGGAGTTTAGTGGCGGAAAATGAAAGGGACGTTATTGCCTACAACGCCGGGGTAGGATATTGGCTGACCTACGATTCCTGGGTGCAGGTGGCGTTATCCAGGTTGGAAGATAACTTTACCCTGACCAAGGGCACCTTTCTATTCCCTGACGGGACCACAAATAGGACCTCTTTTGGAGTTGGGTATGACAGGGTTAATTTTTACCTGGATCATTATGAAGGGGCTCAAGCAAGTGCCTGGTTCGTAAAGGGCATTAAATCATTGGGGGGTGATTTTGATTTTACTAAATTCTTTATGTCCGGGAGGATTATCAGTAAAGTTCCTTCTTTCAACATGGAAAACAGCACGGTGGTCTTATCGGCGTTGATTGGCACATCCGATAATGCACCGTCGCATGAAACATATTCTCTGGGCGGCAATGGTTCGCTCCGGGGTTATGCGCCGGGATTTCTTAGAGGAGAAAAGGTTGTCCGTCTTTCGACTGAATATCGAGCACCTCTGTGGTACCCGAAAATATTTGGCTATTCAGGCGTTACCACACTGTTAGGATTCATGGATACCGGCTTTGCCGGCGCTGCCGTCAAGCCAGGTGATTTTGCCACAAGCATTGGCACAGGGGTCAGACTTTATGTAAAGGAGTTTGCGGCGGCGGGAATGGCGTTTGATGTGGGTTACGGGATTAAAGCCAAGGATTTTGCCTTCTACCTGGTCTTTGGATCAGTTTTTTAGCAGGCCGGCAACCCTGACGTCCTCACCCTCCGGCTCCCGACTCTCCTTTGGCAACCCGATTCCCCCGGGAAAGTCCCCTAACCCCGATAAACGGGATAAGTCCCGCCAAGCGGGATAAGCGCGTTAACGAATTTGTTTACTCGTAAACAAATTCTAAATTGCTAATAAGTTTACGAAATTATTTTTTGCCACTCTTTTCAGTACCCCCTTGAGGGGTAGAAAAACGCAGAAAATAATTTCGTACTTACTAATCATAAAAGCAGTTCGCGCAGTTTCTTTTTGTCGATCTTCTGTTCCGCCGCCAGGGGGAGTTTTTCCAGGATCTCCAGCCGTTCGGGCAGCTTGAAGGAAGCAATGCCTTTGCCCTTGAGAAAGGCTGTGATCTCCTGCAGATCGACCGGTTCGCCGGAACGCGGCACGACGAAGAGGCAGGCCCGCTCGCCCATGATCTCGTCGGGATAACCTACCATCGCGGCTTCCAGCACTCGAGGATGGGTCATAATCAGCGTTTCGAGCTCGATGGGGTAGATATTTTGCCCGCCCCGGATGATCATGTCCTTCTTCCGTCCCACCACCACCAGGTTGCCTTCCGCATCCCACCTTCCCAGGTCCCCGAGACTGTACCAGCCGTCTTTCGTCCAGGTCTTCCAGGTCGCTTCGGGATCCTTGAAATAGCCCGATACGCAACTGGGGCCCCGTCCCTGTATCTCCCCCACGCCCTCTCCCGTCACTTCCCGGCCCCCTTCGCCCATGAGCCTGATTTCCGTGACGCCTTCCAGGGGCCGGCCGGCCGTGGTCATCCGGACTTCCCGCGAAGCCCGGGGCGGCGTGACGCATTCGCCGCCGAAGTCCACGGCGCCCAGTACATTGATGACCGTGCCGCCCAATTTTTCCTCCACCTCTTCGGCGATCTTGTAGTTCATCGAGGAGCCCGTGCACCACCAATACCGGACAGAGCGGCAGTCATAATCCTGCCACTGGGGATGCCGCATGATGAGGGCCAAAATGGTGGGCACGACGCAGGCGATCGTCACTTTTTCCTCCTGAATCAGCCGGAAGGCATCGGCAGGTTCAAATTTCTCCAGGAGGGCGACCCGCGCACCCACGATCGGGGCGCCGAAGTATCCCAAATTGTTCGGTCCCAGGGCGGCGGGGCCCAGAAGACCAAAAACGTCGTCCCCGCCGATGCCGAAATAGTCAAGATTGCGCCGGGCCTGGGAAATCCGGCAACAGGCGGGATATTCGACAAACTTGGGGAAGCCGGTGGTTCCGGTGGTGTGGGCGATGAAGGAAAATTCCGTGGAGGGACATTTTCTTGTCTCCAGATAGTCGGCCGGGTATTGCTTTTCCAAAGGGTTGGCGAGCATATCGTCGAGGGAAAGGAAGCCGGGCGGGACTTTTCCGCCGACTGCAAAGGCGTAGCGGAGTTGGGGAAGTCCGGGCCGCAAATCCTGGATCATCCGGCAATGGTCGAAGCCGTGGAACTCGCAGGGAGTGACGATCGCCGCGGCGCCCGTCGCCCGGAGGATATACTCCACTTCCGTATGGCGCAGGGTCCGCAGGATGGGCAGGCAGAGGAGGCCCGCCTTTTCGCAGGCTACCCGCGTGAGCGTCAGCTCTACCGAATTGGGCAGTTGTACCACGAGGAGATCGTCCTTCCGGAGCCCCTGTTCCAGCAATCCCAAGGCCAAACGGTCGACCCAGAGGTTGGCCTCCCGGTAGGAAAGACGCCGGCCGGAGTCGCTAAGGGCGATCCGGTCCGGGAAATCCCGGGCGCTCTTTTCCCAGACGTCGCAAAGCCGGGTACCGTCCCAGATGCCTTTTTGGGTGTATTCTGCAATCAATTCTTCGGTATAGCGCGTTGCCTTGGCCATATTTCCTCCTTATCAAGACTTGGCGGCTTAATAGCACAATTCCGGAAAAGAAAAAAGGTGCCATCCCATTGGCTGGCGGGTTTGTGATTGACACACGGGACCGTTAATACTATAGTCCCCGCTTCAAGAAGAGGTGTTTTATCCTCAAAAGGAGGTCGATATGGGGCAACAGACTGTTTCAGCAGATGTCCTCTGTGTAGGAGGCGGCATAGCAGGCTTAATGGCGGCTATCCGTGCTGCGGAAATGGGCGCCAAGGTTGTAGTGGTGGAAAAAGCCGATACTCTGCGCAGCGGGGCGGGAGCTACGGGCAATGATCATTTCCGTTGCTACATTCCCGAAGTTCATGGTGCTGATATTGAACCGCTGGTAGAAATGTCCGTGAACGCCAATACAGGTAATGCCCGGCCGGCCGGCTATTATAGAACCTTCCTCGGCAAATCTTTTGATATCGTGAAGCTCTGGGACAGCTATGGCATCCCGATGAAGCCACTGGGGAAATGGGAATTCACGGGGCAGGCCTTACCGGGCAGGCCAAGGCTCGCCCTAAAATATGAAGGTCAAAATCAAAAGGTGATTTTGACCAGGGAAGCCTTGAAAAGAGGGGTCCAAATAGTCAATCGGGTCATGGCCTTTGATCTGCTGACCGACGCCAACGGTATCAATGGCGCAATCGGCATCAGCACCCGGGAAGATAAGATAATTTCCTTCCTGGCCAAGGCGGTTTTTCTGGGAACCGGAAGGTGCGTCCGGCTGTACCCCAGCCCTACGCCCGGCTGGATGTTTAATCGCGCCGAATTTCCCTCGAATACCGGCGACGGACGAGCTATGGCCTGCCGGGCCGGTGCGGAGCTGACCAACATGGAAATGCCCCAAAGCTGGGCCGGCCCCAGAAACTTCAGCCGCAACGGCAAGGGGACCTGGATCGGCGTGGTCCGCAGTGCGGACGGCAAACCGGTGGGACCTTTTGTCAGCCAGCCGGACCGGCTCCATGGCGATATGGTGGCGAATCTTTTTCCTACTCTTTTTGGCGAATTCGAGAAGAAAAACCAAGGCCCCCTTTATATGGATTGCCGCGGCATGTCCCAGGAAGATTACGATTATATGCTTTGGGGGCTCCGTAACGAAGGGAATACCGCTCTCATTAATCACTTGCAGGAGGAAGGCATTGACCTGCGGCGTGACGCCGTTGAATTCATGACCTATGAACTGACCACCAGGGGCGGCATCAAATATGGGGAAGGTGGAGAAGCCTCCCTACCGGGTTTATATGCCGCCGGTGACGAGTACTTTGCCGGCATAGCTACCGCGGCAACCTTTGGCTATATCGCCGGAGAGAATGCCGCCCGTTACGCTAAAGAGCGGGACGCAGCGGCGAAGGTGGACCTGAGAGCCGATACCGAAGAAAGAATAGAACTGTTGAAGAAGGCGAGCAACCGCAGGACGGGAGCCGGCTGGCAGGAAGCCAATATTGCCCTGAACCAGATTATGCAACACTATATCGGAACTACCCTGGCTCAACCGATGCTTGAGGCGGGACTGACGAATCTTAGGCGCTTGAGGCAGAAAGCTTCCGAGAGCCTGATCTCCCGCAATCAGCATGAGTTAACGCACTGCCTGGAGGTGATGAACCTGATGGATATTGGCGAGATCATGTTCTTGACCGCCCTGGCCAGACGAGAAAGCCGGGGAGAATTCCGCCGCTCCGATTATCCCTTTACCAATCCCCTACTGAATAACAAGGAGCTGGCCTGTAAGATGGTGGAAAATCAGTTCGTTACGGAATGGAAAGAATTGAAGAAATAAGGAGAAAAGAGATGCCTCCGGTAATAAATGAGGAAAAATGTATTGTTTGCGGTAAATGTGCCGAGATCTGTCCGCAGGATGTTTTCTTCAGCTCAGAGAAGAAGAAAATACCGGTTATCACCTATCCTGAAGAATGCTGGCACTGCGGCGCCTGCATCCTGGACTGCCCGGTAGAAGGAGCTATCAAGCTGCGCATCCCCTTGCCCTTGATGATATGTTATAAATCAACGCCGTTGAGCGTTTGATTGTTAGTTGGAGATGAGCGTTTTTTTCAAATGGGGGAAAGATGAAATACTTTAGTAAGTTAGGAATTATTTTTCGCGTCCGTCCGGTAAAAGATGTTTTTGTCGACGCACTTGCCCCGTTCATCAGGGGGCGCGCATGTTGGAAGGGGTTTCTGCTGCTTATCGTCATGAGTAGTTGGCCCGGTATCATTCAGGCCGCTCTTGTCGATGATGTCATCGCGGCAGCCAAGAAAGAAGGGGTCATTGAATTTTATGCCCCTTCCACTTTAACGTTGCAAGGAGCTCAGGCCATAGCGGCAGGTGTGAACAAGAAATATGGCCTCAACATCAAGATGAATTACAGCCAGGCAACAAACATGCTGGGGGACGTTGCCAAGGTGGTGGGGCATGCCGAGAGCGGCGCCCCGCCCGAGTGGGACCTGATGTGCACCACTGACGTCCATCAAGGCCCCCTATGGCAAAGGAAGTTACTCCAGGTTTTCGACTATCGGAGCCTGGGTGTTGATCCTAAGGCGATCCTATACGACGGCGGCGCCGTGAGCTTTGCCAACCAATTTGTTTTGCCCGCGTACAACAACAAGCTGGTGGCCGCCAAGGATGTCCCCCAGAGTTGGGAGGATTTGCTCGATCCGAAATGGAAGGGGAAACTGGGGGTCACGAGCGCTACCCACCATATGGCACGGTTGGCGGTGGGGGCGTGGGGTGAGGAGAAAGCTACTAATTTTGTGAAGGCCCTCGCCAAACAGAATCCTATCCTGGGGCAGATAGGACAGATACAGAGCCGCATGCTGCTGGGAGAGGTGCTGGTTGCCGCGTCTTACATCGACGGCTACATCAGGCGCGGAGCGGAAAAAGGCGCGCCCATCGTCTTTGCCGATAAAGTGTCGCCGGTGGTTGCACCGGCGAACATCGCCGGGGTGCCGAAGGGGGCGAAAAATCCCCATGTGGCCTACCTGTTTGCCGCCTTCCTGACCACACCGGAAGGCCAAAATATCTGGGGCAAGACCGGTGAAACCTCCGCCTTCATTCCCGGCACAGCAGCCTTCAAGTTTGCCCAGGGGAAAAAACTGGTGATCATGAAGCAGGAACAAGCCGAAACGGTCTCCAAACTGGCCATCGAGTACGGCAAGATTCTCGGTTTCGGCGGCCTATGAGGCTTAAGTCTTTTTTTGCGCACCATCATCTGGATATTATTGCTCAGTTCCCGGAGCGGTCTCCTCAAGTTATTCTACAATTGACAACTATCGGTCTTTATGATTTACGTCTGTAAACATTTATTAACAACGTTATTTTCCCTGGCAACCTAGACCCAGGTGTCAGGAGAAGCAATTAAAAGCAGGAGGATTGTTAATGAAAGAGCAGATGGCATCGTTGCCGGACGCCTCCCCTTTGATTATTCTGTCCAAGGTCGAACGCCTGGACCTGCTGTCCGAACTCTATGGCGGGGTTCTCCTGACGCCCTGGGTATGGGAGGAGGCGGTGATCAAAGGAAGGGAGTTGGGCATGGCCGATGTGGTGTATTTAGAAAAAACGGCAGAAAAGGATGATTTTGATAAAGTCAGTCTCACCATTCAGGAAAAACAGCTGGCAGACCGGATCCAGAGCGAAAGCAACCTCTCATACGGGCAAGCCGAGGTGTTGGCCGCCGCCAAAGAAAGAAACGCCCTGGCCATTCTCGATGACCGGGAAATCAGGGTCGTGGCTGCCCGCCTGGGTGTCGCCCATATCGGGGTGGCCGGCGTCCTCTATGAAGGCTTCCTGCGCAAGCTGATTGATTATGATCAGTTGCTTGATCCCCTGGAAACATTAGGACAAGTGTCATGGATTTCGCCCGATCTAATGGCCGGCATCATGAAACGAGCGAGGAAGGTGGAGAGGTCGTGAAGAAGGAGATCGTGAAGAAAGAGGAAGTTATCGCTTCCCGGGTGCCGCCCGATCTGGTGGAATACCTGAAGAAATATGAACAGGCGGAAAATGTGGACCGGTCGACGGCCATCCGGAAGTTGTTGCAGATGGGACTCGAGGAGTGGAAGCGACAAAACGCGGTCAATCTTTACCAGAAGAACAAGGTTACCCTCGCCAAGGCGGCAGAAGAGGCGGGCCTATCGGTTAGAGAAATGATGGTGTATTTGCGGCAGGGGAAAATCGCTATTCAGTACGACATAGACGATTTTGAAACAGATATGAAAGGCCTGGATGCCAGATGGGCGGACCTGCCGCCCGGTGGCGGGGCGAGTTAACTTGATAAATTAATTAAGTTTGTTATCGAAGAAGAGATCACATCCAAGCGGCAGCATAAACCCCCCAAAAAAAGTTCTTGACATACAGCCAGGCTTTATGCTTTACATTTGTAAACATTTATTGACAATGTTATCTAACTTTTAATGCAGGAGGTTATTATGGAAGCATCAACTGGTGTCTATTGCGCTGGTGTGGATATCGGCGCTGTCGGGGCTAAGGCGGTGATCATGAGCGGTGGCAAGATTGTGGGCTCTGCCGTGGTCCCCACAGCCGTGAACGCCGAGAAGAGCGGGCTATCAGCTCTCGAGGTAGCGCTCAAGATGGCCGGTATCATGCGGAGTGACTTGAAACAAGTGGTTGCCACGGGGTACGGCAGACGGACTATCGCCTTTGCCGACAAGACGATAACCGAGATCGGCTGTCACGCCAGGGGTGCCTATTCACTCAATCCCAAGGTGCGAACCATAATCGACATGGGTGGGCAGGATTGCAAGGCCATCAGGATAGACGAAGAGGGCCGGGTGACAGAATTCATCATGAACGACAAATGCGCTTCCGGCACGGGAAGATTCCTCGAGGTCATGAGCCGCGTCTTTGAAATCCCGGTCAGCGAAATGGGGCCCCTCGCCCTGCAGGCAGAAAAAATGGTTCCTATGAGCAGCACTTGCACCGTATTTGCGGAATCGGAAGTCATCTCCCTTATGGCCAGGGGTGAAAAGCCCGAAGATATTATCAACGGGGTTCACCACGCCATTGCGCAACGGGTAGCGGGACTCTTGACCCGCGTTGGGCTGGAAGATGATGTTTTCTTCTCCGGCGGTGTCGCCAAGAATGTGGGAATGATCAAGGCTCTCGAAGAAATTATTGAAAAAAAGGTCGTAACCTCAAGTGAAAACCCGCAATTGATGGGGGCCTTGGGTGCTGCACTTTTTGCTGCTGGAAGGATTGCCCTATGAAAGCAACTACACTCGATAGGATTGCCAAGGCCGTTCAGGAGCGACCGGAACAGCTCATGAAGGCCAGGGAAAAGGGGGCCAAGGTCGTCGGCTATTTTTGTTCCTACATGCCCGAGGAGATAGTTCATGCCCTGGGGCTTATCCCCGTCCGGCTTGGCCGTGGCGGCAGTGACGACCTCGTGGAATTGGGGGGAAGGTATATCGGCAAGGGTACCTGCGTCTTTCTGCGGGAATCGGTCGGACTGTTTGCCGAAGGCAAGGAACCATTCTCGAAGGCCTGTGACCTGGTAGCCGTGGCCACCAGTTGCGTCCAGATGTTCAGGCTGGCCGAGGTCGTTAAACATTTCTTTAATATACCCACCCTGGTGCTGGGGGTCCCGCGCAACTTTTACCTGCCCGAGGGCCGGGCTTTCTTTCAGAAGGAAGTTGAAAACTTTGCCGCGCAACTGGAGGAGTTTGCCGGGAACAAACTCGATGCCGCGGCACTCGCGGAATCGGTAGAGCTTTATCGCAACATCAGGCGGACACTGCAGCAGATCTACGATTTTCAGGCTGCCGACCCGGCCCCGATAAGCTGGCGTGAAGTATTCGATGTTATCCACGCCGGCTTCTATCTCGATCGGGCCGAATACTATCGCCTCCTGCAGGACCTTTTATCGGAGTTGGGCACAATGAGCGAAGCCCTGGGCACCACAGACGAAAGGCCGCGCATACTGCTTTCGGGCACAAATATTCCGCCGGGGGACACCAAACTTATTAACCTTATCGAAGAGGCGGGCGGCAGGATAGTAGGGGATGACCTCTGCAGCGGCCTGAGATTTATCAGTGGCATTGACGCCAAGGCAGCTACGCTTGCGGGGCTCGCCGATGCCTATATCGACAAGATTCCCTGCGCAACCCTGCCTTACCTTCCCTCGCTGGACAGTGATCGCCGTCTGGAGAATCTTGCCATGATTATCGATAGATACAAGCCGGAAGGCATGATTTACCATACCCTGCGGTTTTGCGACGCCTTTACCTTCAAGGCTGCCGAAACGAAGAGAATCATGAATAATAAAATATCGTTTATGGAGATTCATACGGAGTATGCAGATTCCGATATTGAGGCCATCAGGACCCGTATTGATGCTTTTATCGAGGTGCTGGAGGGCAGGAGACGCGCCAAGATCTCCAAGGCAGCTGTTGTTGGGTAGAAATTATTTTTATAGTAAGCTTAGAGAGGTAGATTACGATGCTCAGAAGTGTAAAGATGGTCTCAAAGGATGGCCTGATTGGCTTTCCACCGGAAATAAAAGAAGATTTTTTGGCCACAGGCGGGCTGGACTTCAAGTATAGTCCCTCCGTTTCAGCGGAGGAAATCTGGGAATTCCTGACTGTGGAAGCGCCGCGGCGGTTTCCTCAGGTCTTTATTGACGACCCCAACGTTTATATTATTCGGCCCAGCCCCTATGTCGAATTTCTCTGGACGCTGAAATATCGGTATTGCATGCTCACCGCCAAAGACAGAACTGAAAAAGCCCGCGCGAATGGCGTGCCCGTGGTATTCGTTCAGGGCGGCCAGACTCAGGAACCCTACTATGCGGCCAATGCCATTGCCACGAGGCCCTATGTGAATATCATCCTGCGCGGCGGCATGGCCGACGGGATGAGCTATAAGCAGAGGACAATCCAAGATAAGAAGCTCATGGAAGAGGGGAGAAAACTGGTATCCCCGGAGGCATGCAATGGCATGATTGTGGCGTTTTACCAGATCATGAGCGGCATCGCCCCCACCGACCTGGTGGCGCCTTATCTCTGCCTGCGCTGTTCCGACATCGCCTACACCACCGAGAGCCACCGTTCCACGGAGCGGAATACGCCGACCTTTCTCGTTGATTTCCCCGTGGATTATCAACCGGGTCAGGACTGGAAAGTGGAATACGTGGCCGAGAATCTGCGCGGCCTCGTGAAGTCGATTGTCCAGGTGGGCGGCAAACAACCCTCCGATGAAGACATGAGGCAACAGATAAAACAGCTCAACTATGCCCGAAGCGTTGGCCGGTCCTGCGCCGAGACTTGGATGACGGCCAAATACGTCCCCTCCTATGGTTTCGATTACCGTTTCCTGGTCGCATTAGCCAACGACTTGCTGGGCGATCCCGTGTCGGCTATTCAAATATTGGAACAAGCCAAGCAAGAAATTGAAGAAAGGGCGGAAAAGGGAATAAAGGGCATTGAGGTTGCTGAGGACCCGGTGCGATTATTCGTCAGCGGTTCCTGTTATACTCCCAATACTTACCGTATCGAGGCAAACGGCGGCGCGGTAGTTGCCTATGACGACCAGTACAACCGGCTCACGATCCAGGCGGATGAGACGGGCGATCCCTACCTTAGCCTGGCGAAGGCCATGCTCTCCTATCCCTATGAGCTGCCGACGGAGGAACGGGCCCTCTGGATAGCCGGCGCGGCGCGCAAAGCCAGATGCGACGGGGTAATATTTGCCTCCAACTGGGGCTGTCAGTACCAGTCAGCGGTATCCAGAATGGTGGGTGAGATTGTTAAGAGGGAAGCCCATATTCCCTACCTGGAGCTGGAAGTGGATTCCCTGACCCAGTTCGAACAATTGGAACAATCGGAGAATCGCACGGAAGCTTTTATCGAGATGCTCTCGGATTTGCGGCAATAAGCTCTTCTAGATTGTTAAGCAAAGGGGGATATCAGGAGGACGGAAAAGGGAGTAAAATGCAGCGAGATTGATGTGCCCAGTATGGGCAAAAAAGGGGGGATGTCATGAAAAGGATTAACATTATTTCATTGGGCTGCTTTCTTTTGTTGTTCACGATTAGTCTAAGAAGCTATTGCGAGGCGGCGGCTATTCAGCATCAATCGCCGGTTCGGGGAACTTCCGTCGCTTCCTCCCCAAACCAGCCGGAAAACCAGTGGGAAAAAACGGTAGCGGAAGGAAAAAAAGAGGGGAAGGTTATGGTATATACCATTATCGGTTCCGCTTCGCGACAAGCCCTCTCCGCTGCATTTGAAAAGAGATACGGGATCCAGCTGGAATTCTGGTCGGGAGCCAGGGGCGCCGAGATAACCCAAAGGCTCCTGGCGGAACGTCAGGCCGGACTTTATTTGGCCGATGCCGTTATCTCCGGAACGACTGATTTGATACCGGACCTGAAGCCAAAAGGATTATTGCAGCCCCTGGATTCCTTCCTGATTTTGCCCGAAGCTATGGACGCTAAGGCCTGGAGGGGCGGCCAGCTGCCCTTTCTGGATAAACAGCACACCGCCGTGGGCATGCTGGTTCAGTATCTCCGCCATTTAATTCGCAACACTGAGATGGTACGGGAAGGGGAAATAACCTCCTACAAAGACCTCCTGAAGCCGCAATGGAAAGGCAAGGCGGTTCTCCGGGACCCCACAACCACCGGCAATGCCAATACCTGGATAACTTATCTATCCCTGAAAGTCTGGGGACTGGAACCGACGAAAGAATTTCTCAGGCAATTTGCCCAAACTGACCCGGCTATTTTGCGGGATACCCGTCTCCAGGTGGAGTGGGTAGCGCGGGGGAAATATCCGCTGGGAATCGCTACGCGCATG
>Ga0082335_1003526_pt1 | contig 25567 bp, 21 predicted proteins | sample Subgrocontami58m_FD_72375 | JGI IMG/M metagenome (GOLD analysis project Ga0082335, IMG submission 72375) | Subsurface groundwater microbial communities from S. Glens Falls, New York, USA - GMW37 contaminated, 5.8 m (SPADES assembly) (version 2) ...
GGGCGGGGGTTTGGGGGGCTTGGTCAATGGGGGGCGGGGAAACCGGGGGGGCCCCCCCCGGGCCCCCGCCAGGGCTCTGCCCTGGACCCGCCAAAGGCGCGGCCTTTGGGATGCGATTCTTTTGGTGCTTTATGGACAGGACCCTTCACGGACGATGAAACATCCGTGAAGGGTCCTGTCCATAAAGCACCAATGTTCCGGTTCCAAGGGCCGTCGCCCTTGGCGGGGATCCAAGGGGCGGAGCCCCGCCGTTCCCCCTTACCCAATTGACAAAACGCCCCAATCCTGCGCCGCTAATCCAGCCCAGACAGAACCACGGACCGCCTCATGAACCACCTCAGCGCGCCTTCCCCTGTGCTGGACCCCGTAGCGCGGGCCCGCGACCTTGGTCCGGCGATTGCCGCGGCGGCCGATGAGATCGAGCAGACCCAGCGGATCCCCGAACCGCTCCTGTCGCAGATCCACGAGGCTCGCATGGCCCGCATGCTGCTGCCGCTCTCGGTCGGCGGCGACCAGATCGAGCCCTGGGTCTATCTGCGGGCAATCGAGGAAATCGCCCGCCACGACGGCTCGGTCGGCTGGAATCTGTTCGTGGCCAACAGTTCGGCCCTGATCGCGCCCTTCATCCCGCTGGAAACCGCCCGCATCATCTATGCCGACCCGCGCGCCATCATTGCCTGGGGCCCGCCCAACCAATATCGCGCGACCGCGGTGCCCGGCGGCTACCGGGTCAGCGGCGAATGGAACTTTGCCAGCGGCTGTCGGCAGGCAACCTGGATGGGCGCGCATTGCCAGGTCGTCGAGCCAGATGGATCGCTCCGCCTTAACCGGTTCGGCCGCCCGACCGTGCGGTCCCTGCTGTTTCCCAAGGCAAAGGCGACTCTGATCGCCAATTGGAACCCGATCGGCATGCGCGGCACCGCGTCGGAGGGATATTCCCTGTCCGACCTGTTCGTGGCCGAGGCGTTCACCGGCACAAGAGAAGACCCAAGCCTGCGCCGTGACCCCGGCCCGCTTTATGCGTTCCCGATGCAGGGCCTGTATGCGGTTGGTGTCGCCGGCGTAGCCTTCGGGATTGCGCGCGCGATGCTGGATGCGTTCATCGCATTGGCCAGCGAGAAAGTGCCGCGCGGTCTGGCCCGTCTCGCCGACAGTCCCGCGGTGCAGGCGGACGTGGCACACCGGGAGGCCAATCTCGGGGCCGCCCGCGCCTATCTGGTCGAAACCCTGCGGGATGTGTGGGATCATGCGGACGACATTGAACCGATCAGAGCCGCCGATCGGGCGCGGGTGCGGTTGGGCTGCGCACACGCGATCAAGATGTCGGTCGAGGTGGCGGACTATGTTTTCAAGGCCGCCGGAACCTCGGCCATCTTCCCCGGCACCCCGTTCGAGCGGCGGTTCCGCGACATCCACACGCTGTCCCAGCAGATCCAGTCCCGCGACGCGCATTTCGAGGCGGTCGGGCGGGTGATGTTCAACGGCGATCCCGATGGGACATTCCTGTAGGCGGTCCCGACGTGATACAAACCAATAAGGAAATTCTCTCATGGCCGCACTGACGCTCGCCCAGGCCCAGACCATTGTCACCGCTGCCCTGGCCCATGCCCGGGCCAACAAGTTTGCTCCAATGGGGGTGGTCGTGCTGGATGCGCGTGGCGTGCTGAAAGCGTATGCGGCGGAGGACGGCACGTCATTGCGGCGCTCTGATATCGCGATCGGCAAGGCGCACGGCGCGTTGGCGATGGGCGTTGGGTCCCGCACCCTGGGCAAACGCGCCGAGGAGCGCCCGCATTTCATTGCCGCAGTGACGCATGCTGTGGGCGGTTCGCTCATCCCGGTGGCCGGCGGTGTGCTGATCAAGGGCGATAGTGGGGTAATCGGCGCAGTCGGCGTGACCGGCGATACGTCCGACAACGACGAGGCCGCCGCTCTGGCCGGGATTGCCGCGGCGGGGTTGACCGCCGACCCAACGTGAACCGTGTGCCAGGGCGGTGCGGAACCTGAACCGTCCCCGATGCCTCCCAATCTCGTGCGTCTGGCGTCCGTTCGGCCTGTCACCGGATGTTCCGATCGCGGCTCAGGGGTCCCCCCGTCGCGTGAATCGGAACAGGCAAGCAAAAGCCCCGGATTCCGGCCCGACGGACCCTCCGGCGGCGTGGGAACCCCCCGGGAGATGGCAAGCCGTGCACCGCACTGACCGATCCAGCCGACAGGAAGGATAAAGCCATGAAATACGGCATCCATCTGCCCCATGCGGGCGAGCAGGCGACTCCGGCGCTGGTCCGACGCCACGCGGAACGCGCCGAGGCCCTGGGCCTGGAAGACGTCTGGGTCAGCGAGCACATCATCGTACCGCGTGACAAATTCCCCCGCTCGCCGCTGTTCTTCGATCCGGTGCTCAGCCTGACCTGGGCGGCTGCGGTCACAAAACGAGTCAAGCTGGGAACGTCCGTCCTGGTGCTGCCGATGCGCCATCCGCTGCCCTTGGCCAAGGAATTGGCCACGTTGCACAATTTCTCCGAGGGACGGCTGATCCTCGGCGCGGGCTCCGGTTGGTTGGAGCCGGAATTCGCCGCCCTCGGCGTGCCTTTCAAAGAGCGCGGGCGGCGGTTGGACGAAGGCCTGGCGATGATGCGCGCCGTCTGGTCCGAGGACCCGGTGACCTTCAAGAGCCGCTATATCCCGTCGGTGATCGAGGGGATGACCATGACGCCCATGCCCATCAGTCCGATTCCGTTGTGGTTCGGTGGCAGCTCGGATGCCGCCTTGCAGAGGACCATCCGGATCGGCGACGGGTGGCATGGCAGCGGGCATTCCCCATCCGAAGCCGAACCGCTGATTGGCCGGCTGCGGGAGGCGCGTCCGGGGCCTGATTTCACGGTGTCGATGCGCGTGCAGTGGGATGGCCGGGACCGAGGGGTCTTGCGGGCACTGGTGGATAGCTACGCCGCGATCGGGGTGGGGCATTTGCTGATCGCGCCTCAGGATCGCAATGTGGACGACTGGGACGCCGTCATCGAGGGGGCAGGGGCCTTGGTAGGGTAGGGGGTTCGAGCGGGTGTGAGGTGGGATCACTGTCGCCCGGGTCGAGACGGGGGATGTTGGGGCGTCCAGGCTTCCGGCCCGGAGCAACCCCACAGCGCCCGGCAGGCGTCGGTGCTGGTTCCCAACCTTATGAACGACTCGGGGGGACCAATGCTCCGTTTCGTCGAGTGATTCACACGCTGTTACGTTCCGTTCAGCGCGATCACGCTCGCACGAGGTCACGCGCGGAATATTGTCGACGATCACGGGCCACTGTCACTGCGTTTTCATATATCTCCACTGATCGAATATTTCGTCGGATGCACTCTTGATGTAGTGCGCGGGAAGCATGGTGAGTATTTCGGAGGCATAGAAATTCGTTCTATCGTCAAAGCGGCTTAATGGTGACAAACGGTGTGCCGGCCGGCAGAAGCCACAGACCTACCCGGCACGCGCCAATGAGGCGCTTTATGACGTTATCGCACACATTGTTGAGTTTGAAGAACATTCAGGCCGACGAGTCGATCGGCGATGGGGTACCCTCGAAACCCCGGATGACACGCAGTCGTTCGGCATCGAAGGAGGCGAGTCCCGGTCCGACTGCAAGACTGATGCATGCATGGTCTCGAAGTGCCTTGTCGATCTCAGCACTTCCCTGTCGGTGCAGGGAAGTCTCCGCGAATCCGCCCGGAGACATAGTCCGGATTACCAGTGCGATAGCCTGAATCGGCTGCCTAGCGCGATCCCGAAAGCAATTTTGGGGCATCAGCCACTCTCTGATCGCCGGGGGTTGGTCCGTGGCGACCGGATCGTGATCTCCACGAAACTGCCCCGGGTTTGGCGATGCCGAGGGGCATGATGCGGTGGATCTCCGTCACGAACAAGGGTCACACTCCACGCCGATTGATATAGAATAGGCGTGAATGGCAACGCTCGAAACCCTCGGCAAGTATGAGATCAGGCGGACCCTGGGCCGGGGTGCCGCCTCGGTCGTGTATGAGGGGTGGGATCCCGCCATCCAGCGTCGAGTCGCCGTCAAGGCGGTGCAGATCGGTGACTTCAACGACCCCGAAACCGAGGAACTGATCGGACGTTTCCGGCGGGAGGCGCAAGCCGCCGGGCGCCTGGTGCATCCCAACATCGTCACGGTTTACGACTACGGGGAGACCGAGGAACTCGCCTTCATCGTGATGGAGTTCATCGAAGGCCCGACCTTGCGCACGTTGCTGGAACGCCATGAGCGGTTCTCGGTGCAAGAGATCGCGCGGATCATGGAGGATATCCTCGCCGCGTTGGAGTTCAGCCACGAACGCGGCGTGATCCATCGCGACATCAAGCCGGCCAACGTGATGCTGACCGGCCATGACGTCGTGACACGACGCGCCAAGCTGGCGGATTTCGGCATTGCGCGGATCGAGAGCAGCAACCTGACCCAGGCCGGCACGATCATGGGCACGCCGTCCTATATGTCGCCCGAGCAATTCCTGGGCGAACCGGTCGATGCGCGGTCCGACATCTATTCCGCTGGGGTGCTGCTGTATCAGTTGCTGACCGGAGAACGGCCATTCGAAGGGACGATCTCCGCCATCATCCACAAAGTGCTGAATACCCAGGCCCCGGCCCCTTCACGGCTGACGAACACGTCACCGCCAGGGATGGATTTCGTCGTGCGCAAGGCGATCAGCAAGAAGCCGGAGGACCGGTTTCCCTCGGCCGCCGCCTTCGCACGCGCGATCCGGACGGCGATGGCCTCGGCTGTACCGCCCGTCAGCGCGCCGGACGTGACGGAGCGGACGGTGGTGGAGTTGCCTCCGCGACCGGTGGCCGTGCCCGTCATGCCGCCGGCCATCGAGGCGGCCAAACGCAAAACGCGCTGGCCCGTATGGGTCGGAGCGACGATGGCGCTGTTGATCGTGGGGGGCGGGGCGGCATGGTTCCTGCTGCAACGCAACAACCCCGCTGCCCGGATCGAGGCGACCCTGGTCGAGCCCCGGGCACAAATGACGACCCGGATGCCCCCAGGCGTGAGCGGGTCCGGGAATGTTCCGGCCACCGAACCGGTTGCGGCACCTTCCATGCCGTCCCCGACCGTGGCGAGCGCTCGCCCGCCGTCCGCCGCGGCATCGGTGGGGCCGACAGCGACCGCTCCGGCCTCGATCGCCCCCACCCCATCCGCATCGACCATCCCGGCGCCCTTGGGGGCGATTTCCCCCGCGCCGTTACCGGCGACACCTCCCACCCCCGCTACGGCCACACCCCCGGTCGCCCAAGCGACTCTGGTGCAGGGGCCGGTGAACCGAGTCCCGCCCCCGCCGCTCGCGACCAAGGTTGCTCCGAGCGCGACCGTGGAACAGGTTCGTAGCGAGGTCGCCATGATCGTGGCCGGTCTCCGATGCGCGCTGGCCCAGGGCCAGGTTAACGACCAGATGGAGGTGACACTCTCGGGCGTCGCCGGCCCTGATGCGGAAGAAGCCTTCCGTGCCTCCCACACTGCGCGGGCAACACCGGGCAGTTACCAGTGGCAGGTGTCACGGGTGGATGGCGCGTTCTGTCCGGTGCTGGACGTGTTGCGTACCGCGCAGTCCGATTTCGGAGCGGCGGGATCACGGGTGACGCTGACCCTCGCGGGGGACCGCATGACCCTGCGCGATGGCGATTCGATCCGGCCTCGTCTGGTAATGCCAAGCACGGGTGGCTTTCTGCGTGTAGCCTATCTGGCGCATGACGGCGGTGTGCAGCATCTGTTTCCACAGACCGAGGAGGCGGATGTCGGCATCCGGGCCGACTCGGACCGGGCCTTTGCGCCGGCGGAGTGGGTCAGCCTGGGGGATCCGCAACCGGGCCATCGTGGGTGGGAGGCGAGCGAGCCGTTCGGCGTCGATCTGGTGGTCGCGATCGCCTCATCCCGGCCCCTGTTCGATCCGCCGCGCCCACGCAACACCGAAGCCGCCGCCGATTTCGTGCGTGCCCTGCGACACGCGATTCAGACGCTGCTGCGCGAAGGTGGCACCGCGGCGGCAAGCGCCATCGCGGTCGAGGTTCTGCCGCGGCGATAGGGACGGCCAGAGTGCGGAGTAGGACGCCGGGTTCCAGAGCGGCTTCACCGTGGCTGGAAACGGGAAACCGCACTAGCACTTTATTTTGTCGCGTGATTCACACGCTGTTACGTTCCGCGCAGTACGATCACCTTCTATTTCACCGAACGCAGGAACATCTCGAACGCCGCGAGAGTCGCGTCCGAGACGTGGTGCTCGATTCCTTCCGCATCCGATTCGGCGGATTCGACCGGCACCCCCACCGCTATCAGCAAATCCACCACCAACCGGTGCCGCGCCCGACAGCGATCGGCCAGACGTTCCCCCGTTTCCGTCAGGAATACGCCCCGATAGGGCTTGGCGACCGCAAGTCCTTCCCGCTTAAGGCGTCCGATCGTCTTGATCGCGGTGGCGTGCGACACGCCCAGCCGGCGAGCGATGTCAGTCGGGCGAGCTTCTCCGCCGTTGCCCAGCAGATCGGAGATCAGCTCGACGTAGTCCTCCAGCAGGGCGCCAGACTGGGCCGAACGAGCCTTGCCGAAACGGCTGGCCTGGGTCGGCTCTTCCGGAAGCGCGCCGCGTGGCGTCGCCAGGCTTGCGTCAGGTTCGGGCATGGCCCGTTATTTATCTCATTCCTGTTGTATCCCGCCCGGGAATACGGGCGGGATCACGGCCCGCGCGGCAATCATGAACAGGCGCCGGCCGTTGGGGTCAAGGGGCGGGGGTGCCGAGCAGCTCTCGATGGGCGTTGGGAGGAGGGGAACAGGGATGATTCTCCGCCTTCGCTTATCCCGGGGGAAGAATGCTTCGTCCGCCGCCGCTGTCGTGTTACTTCCGGTTCTGCCCCTTGGTGTCGGGGGGTTCGGTAGCAGCGCCCCGCTTGCTCCCTTTCCGCGCCCACCCCGGACTGGCATTTTCCCATCGTGCCTCGCCTCCAGCGCCTCATCCTGACCAATTTCCGCAACTATGCGTCCCTGACCTGGCGCCCGGCGGCGCGAATCGCCGTGCTCTATGGTCCAAACGGCAGCGGCAAGACCAATCTTCTGGAAGCCATCTCCCTGCTGGTGCCCGGCCGAGGCCTGAGGGGGGCACGCAATGCCGATCTGCCCCGGCGCGGATCGACCGGCGGCTGGGCGGTCGCGGGCCGCTTCGCCACCGCATCCGGCATCACCGATATCGGCACCGGTTCCGCCCCAGAGTCGGGCTCCGATCGCCGCGTCTTCCGTCTGGATGGCGCCGCCCCCCGCAACCAGACCGAGATCGCTGCGCGCTCGGCCTCCGTCTGGCTGACCCCGCAGATGGACCGACTGTTCCAGGACGGATTGTCCGGCCGTCGCCGCTTCCTGGACCGGTTAGTTTGGGCGCTGGAACCGACCCACGCCAGCGAGATGGCGGCGCACGACACGGCAACCGGCAGCCGCAACCGGCTGTTGGCCGAAGGGCGAGGCGACCGCGCCTGGCTCGCCGCACTGGAGGACGTCATTGCGCGTCATGCCGTAATCGCCGCCGCATCCCGCCTGACCTTGGTCAACCGGCTGAACGCGGCGCTTGCAGCCGGTGTCGCGGGGGCATTTCCGGCTGCGCGGATCGGTCTGCGCTGTCCGATCGCCGAACGGCTGGCCGAACGGCCGGCGCTGGCCGTGGAGGACTGGCTGCGGGAGACCCTGGCGGCGAATCGGTCCCGTGATGCCGCGGCGGGCACCTCGATCCTGGGCGCTCACCGCACCGACCTTACCTTGGAGGACGCGACCACCGGCACACCGGCGGCCCTGGCCAGCACGGGGGAACAGAAATCGCTGCTGGTCGGGGTGATTTTGGCGCATATCACCGTGATCGCGGCCGCGCGCGGCTTCGCCCCGCTGTTGCTGCTGGACGAACCGGCGGTGCACCTGGATCCGGTTCGTCGGAGAGCCTTGTTCGAGGCGCTGGTGGGGTTGGAGAGCCAGATCGTGATGACCGGCACGGATGTTGACCTGTTCCTGGGGCTGACCGAGCGGGCTGAGGCCTTCCGGACTGGCGACGGGGCCTTGTGGCGTGACGAACGCTTCCAGGGCGGCGGCAACGCCTCAGACGGCCGTGTCGCGGATTGATCGGCCTTCGCCCGCGCCGTCTCGGCCAAAGCGGCTTCACCTTGACTGGCAACGGTAAACCACTCTGGCTCTTTGTGTGTCGCATGATTCACACGCTGCTGCGTTCCTCTCAGCCTGATCGTGTTCCAGGCGCGCCGGACGTCGACCGGGGATAATCGCCCGGTACCGGCGGGTGCCGGTCAAACGGAGACACAATGCCCCCTGTCCCTGACGCGCTGTAGCTGCTATATATCTATAGTACCACTTGCACCTTCAGGAGCCTTTCGCCGGCATGTCCGATCACGTTGAGCCGCCCCCCGAATCCGACCCCAACAACCCCGACGCTTATGACGCGGCGTCGATCTCGGTTTTGAAGGGGCTCGATGCCGTCCGGCGACGACCGGGCATGTATATCGGCGACACGGATGACGGCTCCGGCCTGCATCACATGGCGTTCGAAATCATCGACAACGCGGTGGATGAGGTCCAGGCCGGCTTCGCCGACCGGGTCGAGCTGACCCTGAACGGCGATGGCAGCGTGACCGTGCGCGACAACGGGCGCGGCATCCCGACGGATATTCATGTCGAGGAAGGCATTTCCGCGGCGGAGGTCGTGCTGACCCGGCTGCATGCCGGGGGCAAGTTCAACCAGAACTCCTACAAGGTCTCCGGCGGGTTGCACGGGGTAGGCGCGGCGGTGGTCAACGCGCTGTCGGAATGGATGGAGGTGCGCATCTGGCGCCTGGGGCAGGAGCATATGATCCGCTTCCGCCATGGTGAGGCCGATGCACCCCTGGCGATCGTCGGATCCGCGGATCGCGGCAGCGGCACTGAAGTGACGTTCAAGGCCAGCCCGGGGACCTTCACCAGGACCGAATACGATTTCGGCCTGCTGGAAAGGCGGCTACGTGAACTGGCGTTCCTGAATTCCGGCATGACTATCGTGCTGCGCGACGAACGTCATGCGCCGGCGGTGGAAAGCGTGATGCGCTACGATGGCGGTCTGGTTGCCTTTGTGGAGTATCTGGACCGCGCCAAGACGCCCGTCATCACGCCGCCGATCAGCCTGCGGACCGCGGATGACCAGGCCGGCATCCGGGTGGAGTTCGCTTTGTCCTGGAACGACAGTTTCCACGAGACGATGCTGGCCTTCACGAACAACATCCCGCAGCGCGACGGCGGCACCCATCTGGCCGGATTCCGTCAGGCCCTGACCCGCGTGGTGACGAAATACGCGGAAAGCATGGGCAAGAAGGACAGCTTGGCGCTGGTGGGCGAGGACATGCGGGAAGGCATGACCGCCGTGCTGTCGGTGAAGGTGCCGGACCCGAAATTCTCCAGCCAGACCAAGGACAAGTTGGTCAGCTCGGAAGTGCAGCCGGTGGTGCAGGCGGCCGTGGCTGACGCCGTGTCACACTGGTTCGAAACCCATCCGCGGGAGGCCAAGTCGATCATCCAGAAGGTGATGGACGCCGCGGCGGCGCGGGAAGCGGCGCGCAAGGCTCGCGAACTGACCCGGCGCAAGGGCGTGCTCGATATCTCCACCCTGCCCGGCAAGCTGGCCGACTGCCAGGAACGCGACCCCGCCAAATGCGAAATCTTCATCGTCGAGGGTGACAGCGCGGGTGGCTCCGCCAAACAGGGCCGTGACCGGAAATTCCAGGCGATACTGCCGCTGAAGGGCAAGATCCTGAACGTGGAGCGGGCGCGATTCGACCGCATGCTCTCCAGCCAAGAAATCGGCACCTTGATCACCGCCCTGGGCACCGGCATCGGGCAAGGCCCGGTCGAGCAGGGCGGGTTCGAGGTCAGCAAGCTGCGCTACCACCGCATCGTAATTATGACGGACGCGGACGTTGACGGATCTCATATCCGCACGTTGCTGCTGACGTTCTTCTTCCGCCAGATGCGGGAGCTCATCGAGCGGGGGCATCTCTATATCGCCCAGCCCCCACTGTATCGCGCCAAGCGCGGCAATGACGAGCGCTACCTGAAGGACGATTCGGCGTTGGAATCGTTTCTATTGGATAAGGCGCTGGCCGATGCGCGCCTGAGCTATACCAATGGCGATGCCTACGAGGACGATGAACTCCGCCGGGAGGTCCGGCTGTTGCGGGAAGCGACCTTGAACATCCGCCGGCTGGCGGGGCAGATCCCGGTCGCTCTGCTGGAGCAGGCGGCGATTGCCGGGGTGCTGACGACGGATGCGACCCGTGCGACGGCGGCGGCTCCGGGGTTGGTAACGCGGCTGAACGCGGTTTCCTTGCCGACCGAGCGGGGCTGGGTGGTCAGTGCCGATAATGGTCTGACCTTGTCCCGGACGGTGCGCGGCGTGGCGGAGCGGTATGCGCTGGAAGCCTCGGCTCTGCGCAGTGCCGAGGCTCGGTGGCTGGCGGATCGGGCCGAGATGCTGATGCAACGGTTCCCCGAGCCGGCGACATTGAAACTGGACAACCGCGAAGCGCGCCCGGCGGGGCCGGCGACGGCGTTCGACGCGATCATCGCCCATGGGCGGCGGGGTTTGTCGGTGCAGCGGTTCAAAGGATTGGGGGAGATGAACCCCGATCAGTTGTGGCAGACCACGTTGGACCCGGCGGTACGGACCTTGTTGCAGGTGAAAGTCGGGGACAGCGAGGACGCCGGGCAGGTGTTCAGCACGTTGATGGGCGACGTAGTGGAGCCTCGGCGGGAGTTCATTGTCGGGAATGCGCTGAAGGTGGCTAATCTGGACGTTTGATGGTGGGGGTAGGTGAGATGGGAGACCGTGGTTGCCGGGCGCGAGCCTCAGCCGCCCTTCCGCCTCGCGGCTCCTCGCTATTCCGTGTAGGTCGTCCCGACCGAGCAGCACTTCCCGAGACCGTCGGATGTTCTTGAAGGCAGCCTCACCGGCCAGGCACGAAACGGTCCCAAGACAGACGTTCTTCCACACGCTGCTCGCGCTCACTAACTGCCTAGTGGTCCCGCCCTGGGAGCACCGGGTGGGGACCTTGGCCTTTGCGCGGCCGCCACCACTCGGATCGTGACAACCTGGAGTCTGACGGCAGGCAGGTGGGCGGACTTGCGTCAGGTCATGACGAGAACCGCCGCGAACCCGCATTTGCCATGGCGCCATATCGGCGTAATGTAGCCTTTGTTCGGACTTTGTCGAAAACGGGCCCAATCGTAGTAGCCCGATGACAGGAGGAAATATGGCTGAGATCAAAGGCGCCGACTTGCTGGCGAAAAGCCTCAAGGAACAGGGCGTGCAATTCATGTTCGGTGTGGTCGGGTTCCCGGTCGGTCCGATCGCGGCGGCCGCGCAGAAGGTCGGCCTTCCCTATATCGGCATGCGCAATGAGCAGACAGCGTCCTATGCCGCCGGCGCCATCGGCTACCTGACTGGCCGTCCGGGTTCCTGCATCACGGTGACCGGTCCCGGCGTCATCCACGGCCTCGCGGGCCTCGCCAATGCGCAGTCGAATTGCTGGCCGATGCTTCTGATCGGCGGGGCGTCCGAGACCTATCGCAACGGCATGGGCGCCTTCCAGGAGGAGCGTCAGGTTCTGATCGCAACGCCGGTCAGCAAGTGGGCACACGCGATCGAGCATGTGAACCGTATCCCGTTCTACGTCGAAATGGCGGTCCGCCAATCGATCTACGGCCGGCCCGGAGCCACCTATCTCGACATCGCGGACGACCTGATCACCGGCGGCTGCGAAGAGAGCGACGCGCACGTGGCCGCGCGTTGCCCCGATCCGCCGCGCATCCAGACGATGCCGGAATATGTCGAGCAGGCTCTGGACGTGTTGCAATCAGCCCAGCGCCCGCTGGTCATCATCGGCAAGGGCATGGCGCATTCCCGCGCCGAGGATGAGGTGCGCGCCTTTATCGAGCGTACTCAACTGCCGTTCCTCGCCTCGCCAATGGGCAAGGGCGTGATGCCAGATGATCACCCGCTGTCGGTCGGCGCGGCGCGCAGCTTGGCGCTGTCGCAGGCTGACGTGGTCTTCCTGATGGGCGCACGCTTCAACTGGATCATGCATTTCGGCCTCCCGCCGCGCTACAACAAGGACGTCCGGGTCGTCCAGCTCGACATCTCGCCGGAAGCGATGCACCAGAACAAGCCGGCCGAGGTCGCGATGGTCGGCGACGGCAAGGCGATCGTCGGGCAGTTGAACAAGGCCTTGGAAGGCCGGCAGTGGTTCTACCCGAAGGAGACTCCGTGGCACGCGGCGATTGCGAAGAAATCGGCCGAGAACGCCGCGGTTATCGCACCGCAGATTGCCGATGACTCCGCACCCGGCGGATACTACCGGCTGCTACGTGACGTTGCCGCTTGGATCCCGAAGAACGCGATCATCTGCTCCGAGGGCGCCAGCACGATGGATATCGGCCGCACCCAGTTACCGAACTACAACCCGCGCTCGCGGTTGGATGCCGGCACCTACGGCACGATGGGCGTCGGCCTCGGCTTCGTGATCGCGGCCTGCGTCGCGCATCCCGACAAGCCCATCGTCCATGTTTCCGGTGACTCGGCCATCGGCTTCTCCGGCATGGAGATGGAGACGCTGTGCCGCTATGGCATGCCCGCGAAGATCGTGGTGTTCAACAATGGCGGAATCGGGCCCGGGGGCGGCGACATCCCTGAGGATCCGATGCTGAACATGAAACCGAACTCGCTGATCTATGGTGCTCGCTACGACCTGATGATGAAGGCCTTCGGCGGCCACGGTTCCTATGTGGAAGATCCGAAGGATCTGCGCGCCGCCTTGGACGAGGCGATGCGCGTCGACGGGCCGGCGTTGGTTAACGTCAAGCTTAGCCTGGGCTCGGAGCGCAAACCGCAAGAGTTCAAATGGCATAGCTGAGCGTCCAGCCGAACCCCCGTCCCCGGCTTACCCGTGGACGGGGCGTTCGCGTCGAAACGCTCTGAACGCTGCGGCGCCATCTTCGACCGCATTGTCCCGGGAGCGTGCGAGCAGGCGCCCGGACGCCGGCAGGTATGGCACGATGGGCATGGGCCCCTCAGTCCAGGGCGACCGTCTGCCGACCGGCAGCATCCCAATCTCCGCGGGCTGCCGATCCTACAACCGCAGCCATGGAATGTTCGGCCCGCCGTCCGTGGCAAATCCGGTGGCTGCTCGTCGACAACGGGCGCCAGGCTGTCGGTTGGGAACTGGCAGGGAACCTCACAGCCCCCTTTACGTCTCCATCGTCTCCCGCCATATCCGCAATGCCGCCACCACATCCCTCACCACACTTTCCCAGTCCCCAGGCACAGGCTGCCGGAAAAGGCGCGCACTCGGATACCACGGCGAACCCGATATCCCACGGACCCACCGCCAGCAGGCATCAAATCGACTCAGAATCCAAACCGGTTTGGCGAGCGCACCGGCAAGATGGGCGACGGCGGTGTCGACGGTGATGACGAGGTCGAGTGCCTCGATCAATGCAGCAGTCGCCGCGAAATCGTCCAACTCGGGCGTCCAGTCGGTCAGACCCCGATCGGCAAGAGCGCCGGCACCAGCGTCCTCGGATACGTCCTTCTGCAGCGACACAAACCCGAACCCCGGTTCCGCCAGCATTCGCGCGAACACGCCCAACGGGATCGAACGCCGGCGGTCGTAGCTGTTCGTAGCCCGGTCCGCGACCCCGGCATGACCGGCCCATACCACTCCGACACGCGGTCCCTGGACCGACCGCAGACGCGCCCGCCAGGCTGCTATCCGTGACGGATCGGCCCGCAGATACGGCACATCCGCCGGAATCGTGGCAACCGAGGTGTTGAACGCCAGCGGCAGACTCATCAAGGGACAGTAACAATCGAATCCATCGATCGGATCGGCGGCATCGACCACCTCAATCCCTTCCAGGCTGCTCGTCAGACGCACCAGGGGCGATGGCACCCGCAGCAGGACCCGTGCCGCCCGCGCGCGCACCAGCGGCGCATAGCGGCAGAACTGGATCATATCGCCGAACCCCTGCTCCCCATGCAGAAGGATGGTTTTGCCGGTGAGATCGCCCTTCCCCAGCCACAATGGTTGCGCATAGTCAGGGCGGGACGGTGCGAAGCTCGGATTGGACCAGCGTGTCTCATAGTGTCGCCACCCGTCGGCGTACTCACCCAGGGCCAGGCTGACATGTGCCTGTGCGCCGCGCACCGAGGGGTCGTCCGGTACCAGTGCTGCCGCGGCGCGCAGCGCGTCGCGGGCCTCCGGCAACCGATCCAACTGGACGAGCGCAAGGCCCCGGCCCCGCAACGCCGCGGCATGCGCCGGTGCCTCCGACAGCACAGCCTCAAAATCCCACAACGCCTCCTCTGCTCGGCTGATTGCCAGCCATAGCAGACCGCGGGTCAGCAACAGCCCGGGATCCCCTGGCATCAGCATCAGCGCCCGGTTGAGCACTGGGACCGCATCGTCCAACCTGTCCCATCCCCACAGCAGTCGCACGATCCGGGCGGTCATCGGCCGAGGGTCCGGCCCACCGGGCTCCAGGCAGCCGGCCTGGGCGAGGACCGTACGCGCCCGATCCACCCAGACCTCGCCATCCTCAGGATGCTGGTCCAGATAGGTCACCAAATGGGCAAGGGCGACGTCGACGGCGCCACCGGCCACCAGAAGGGCGGTCAGGGCGCGAAGCCCGTCACTGTCCGACGGCCTGCAACCCAGGTGAAGCGTCAGGGCGAGATCAATAGCCGGCACCAGCGACGCGATCGACACGATCCCTCACACACCAACCACCGCCGGTCCGGCGATCGTTGCCGTTATCCGACCGGACCTTATGGCCAAAACAGTCAAATCCCATTCCCTGCGGCCGAGGTCGATCACTGTCGTCCCTCCCGCAATCCCGTCCACAGGCCCCTCCGTCCGCGCCGTCGGCGCAAGGTGAATGTCTCACCATCCAGGAACCGGGCTCAACAAGATAAACCCAGCGCGCCACAAAACCGCCCATTTGCCCACACCCTCGCACCCCTCTATCACTTCCCCAATTACCAAGCGGGAGCGAAACCATGGACCTGCATTTACGCGGCAAGACCGCCCTGATCACCGGGGCCTCGAAGGGTATCGGTCTGGCCAGTGCCGAGTGCCTCGCCGAGGAGGGCGTCAATGTCATCCTGGTGTCCCGGACCCTGGGGGATCTGGAAATGGCCCGCCAGAAAATCGCCTCCCGCTGGAACGTCAACGTCCAGATTCATGCCTATGACCTGTCGGACAGCGCCAATGTCGACAAGCTCGTGGCCGAACATCCCGACATCGACATCCTGGTCAACAATGCCGGCGCCATTCCCGCCGGCAATTTGCAGGACGTTACCGAGGAGCGCTGGCGCCAGGCCTGGGATCTGAAAGTCTTCGGCTATATCAACATGTGCCGCCGTTTCTACGCCGCAATGCAGAACCGCGGTCACGGCGTCATCATCAACATCCTTGGCATGGCCGGGGAGAAGATGGACCGCACCTACATCGCCGGTTCCACCGGCAACGCCGCCCTCATGGCCTTCACCCGAGCGCTCGGCGGTTCAGCCGGAGACGACAAATTGCGCGTCGTCGGGATCAACCCTGGTGCTGTCGCAACCGAGCGCCTGATCACCATGATGAAGACATGGGCGAAGGATCGGCTTGGTGATGCGAGCAAATGGAAAGAGATGATGAAGCCCCTGCCCATGGGCCGGGCTGGCGATCCGGCGGAAATCGGGTGGATGGTGGCGTTCCTGGCTTCCGACAAATCCGCCTACACCACCGGCACCATCATCACGATCGACGGCGGCGCGGCCAATCGCGGACCGATTTTCTGAAAGGCACACGGGCATGGATCTGAACGGAAAAGTCGCCGTCATCACCGGCGCGAGTGGCGGAATCGGATCGGCCACCGCGGTGCGCATGGCGCAAGCCGGCGCGAAAGTGGTTGTCGGCTACAACAACAACCTGGAAGCGGCCCAGAAGCTCGTAGCCTCCCTGGCCGGCTCCGGCCATCGTGCCGCCCGCATCCCGATGCTGGATACCCCGGTCATCCGCGAGGTCGCGGCGATGGTCGAGCGGGAGTATGGGCGCTGCGACGTGCTGGTGAACTCCGCCGGTTTCACCGAGCCGGTGCCGCACACCAACCTTGAAGCTCTGACCGATGAGTTGATCGATTCGGTGCTGCTGTCCAATGTACGCGGCCCGTTCGCCACCATCCGCGCCTTCGTGCCGCTGATGAAGCGATCCGGCGACGCGGTGATCGTGAATATTTCCTCGGTGGCCGCGACATTGGCGTCGGGCAGCAGCATCGCCTATGGCGCATCGAAGGCGGCGCTGAACACCATGTCGCTCGCCCTGGCCCGCGTCCTGGGACCGGAAATTCGCGTCATGGTGATCTCCCCCGCCGCCGTGGAGACAGCATTCGTGCGCGGCCGCACGCATGAGATGGTGGCGAAGATGGCCGAGGGCACGCCGTTGAAGCGCATTGTGGAAGCCGACGAAGTCGCGCAGGCGGTGATGGCCTCGGTGACGCACCTGACCTCCAGCACCGGCATGATCATTCCCGTGGATGGAGGCAGAACGGTCGGGTAAGCACGAAGCCCTGGCGCGAGCCTGGGCGGCACTGCATCAGCAGCCGCCGGAGCCATGCCCACGGACGTGTGCCGATGTCCCGGGACGTGCCGGCGGCAGCATGGGCGACGTCCAACTCAGTGCAAACCTGACGAAACAGCACCGCGCCGTCCTGGCCACGCGCTTCCTCCCAGGTCTTCAACCGGTCAACGATATCATAGACCGCGCGCAACAATGCAACCGCCTGGAGATAGTCGTCGTCGGCCGGATCTCGGGTCTGCGACATCCAATGGCCGATCCGGGCGTAGGCAAAATCGACCAGAGTCTGCTTTGCCGCGACAGGCATCACAGCCGCCGAAATGGGGAGCCCTCCTCGCACCGTCGTGCCTGTGAGGTCAGCCCCGTTTGCTGCCGCCGTCTCTCGGGCCGCGATCTCCGCTGCGAACTGATCGCCAACCCGCGCCCGGTCGGGCCGGGAGGTGTAGCGATTGGTGCGCTCGATCCAGCCGGAGACGTCGGGGTGGGAGAGATGGTGGATGCAGGGTCCCTCGTCGAGGCCAATATGAATGATCCGCTCCGACCGTGGTGTCAGGCCGGCGTGAACCTTGCCGCCCAACGTCATGCAATCGCGACGGAACAGCCGGATATGATGCTCTGGCCAGTAATAGGCCCGTTCGTCATGTCGCCCGAGAATGTAGTGGCGTAGCGGGAATGCATACAGATCCGCACGGGGTGCCGCGAGTTCACGCTGGATGAACCGGACGGCCTCCGGGTTCAGGCACTCGTCGTCGTCCAGCAGAAGGATCCAATCATGCCGGCACAGCGACACGGCGAGCGCCCTGGTCTCTTCGACCGTCGGAGACCATGGCACGGTGACGATCCGGTCCACGAACCGGGCCGCCACCGCTCGCGTTTCGTCGGTCGATGTTTTGTCGACCAAGATGACTTCATCCGCGAATCCCACGGCGCGCAGACAGGTGCCGACAATGGACGCTCGATTGTAGGTGATGACACAGGCACTGACAGACTGTTGTCGATCGCCCACGGCCGCTGATCCTGCATTGCGCTGGATCGCAGCATGCACCGGCACTCATGAAGGGAAGGTTAACGCCCGAGCCAATGACGCTGAAAATTCGGCCAATAATGACGCCAGAAGAGGCGAAATGACCGCTTCAGGATCACCAGGTCCTGCTCCAGGGCGTCCCCCCTGGCCTCGGCCAGCACCCGCCGGCCTTCTAACGCCATGACGTCGGCACGCGCCTGGATGGCGGCTTCAGTTTGCAGCTTGGCTTCCTCCGTTGCCAGGGCCAGACCCTGGGTGCACTGCGCAAGCTCCGCCGCCAACACCTCTGCCTTCTGACGCACCGACGCCAGTTCCCGGGTACGGTCCTCCAGTTCCCGGCTTCGGTCCGTCAGTTCCCGAGTTCGGTCCGCCAGAGCGATCCGATCGGTATCCAGATCACCACGCTCGATATACAGGCTGTGCAACGGGGCCGGCACCGGCCGGTCGGATGCCACCGCGATTAGATAAGGCGCGCGGGGCATGCCGGCACATGCCTCGAACCGGTCGCCGCGCCGTTCGAACACCAGCGGCGCTTCGGCGGAGCCTGCGTCCGCCAGAAGGGCCGACCCAATCAGGGGACGCTGGGACAACATCCCGACATGAGAGAAATAGCGCCGGATCAAGGTGTCGAATTCGCCGCGTCCGAGTTCCCGCACATGATACGGGTTCGAGGCTTGGCCCGCTGGGGAATAGGTCTCCCGATCGGGTGTGCTGACAATGAAGATCCCGCCCGGACGCAGGACGCGCCGGATCTCGGCCAGGAACGCGTCATGCTCGCCGAAATGCTCCAACGTCTCGAACGACACCACAACATCCACACATGAATCGGCCAGGGCCAGGGCGCGCGCGTCGCCTTGCGCGAAGCAAAGATTACGACGCGGAAAGTTCGCGGTCGCGCTCCGCACGGTTCCGGATGAGTACTCGACACCGATCACGGACCTGGCAACCTGGGCCAATTGCGCCGACCCGTAGCCTTCGCCGCTGGCAACATCCAGGACGTCCAGGCCCTGGCAGAAAGAGCGTGCAAACAAGTAGCGGTGATAATGTTCGATCTGCACCTGACCGCCGATGGCCGATGTCAGGCGTTCGCCGGTGAATGCGTCAGGCGTGGGCGCGGCCTCACGTGGGAAATAGCCCATCATATTGGATTGTTCCCCCGCGGTCAGTTCAGACGCGCGCGCAATTCGCCGACCGTGGCACGCACCCTGTCAGCCGCGACCCCCGTCGGCACAACCGCAAGAAACCTGTCATAGCAGCGCAACGCGGCACCGACCCGATCCAATCGCTGATTCAGAACCGCCGCCTGCCGCCACAGCTCCGCATGGTCCGGGGCGATCCGGAGCATGTCCTCCGCACAGGTCAAGCCACCTTCGATGTCCAGGGCCTGGAGTCGCCGCGTCATGACATTGTTCTGCAGCCGCAGCAGAACACGCCGCGCGCTCATGGGTTGCAGCAAGCCCGGACGCAATTCGGCATCGTCCCCTTGCACCCGCTTCAGCAGGGCGCGGAGGTCGCGCGAGTTCAGCGGTGTGCCCCCATGGAACACGTCCAACACAACCTGACTGGCCTTGCCTTCCAAGGCGACCAGGAAATGGGCCGGAAAATCGACGCCATGTCCATGCCATCCCGCTGCCCGGGCGGTGTGCAGCCAGATAATGCCCAGCGCAACCGGCAGGCCGCGCCGGCGCTCGATCACCCTGATCAAATTGGCGTTGGCCAGGTCGTCATATGTGTCGGTGTCTCCGGTATAGCCGTAGCGCCCACCGAGCAGGCCAGAGAGGGCGATGGCGCGGCTGGCCAGATCCTCGGCGTCGATCGTCGCCGCCTGACGTGCCAACTCCGACAAGTGGGCACGCGCGGCGGTCCAATCGGCATCCGGCGCATCCACACGGGCCAGTTGCAGTGCAGCGTCCGCGATATCGATCTCGGTATCCGGCAGTTGGCCGATTGCCTCGAGAGCGGCACGAGGGTCCGTCATGCGGGAAATCTCTCGTTCATTTAATGTTCAGGCTCATCGTGTGCACATTCGTCGGCCTGGGATTCGGGCCTGCGCCGAAGTTACACGGCATTTGTGAGGCCAGAGGCGGCTGTCGGCAACCCTAAACCCGGCCCTGACGCACGACGATCCGATCCATGACCGGCGTGAAAGCGAGCGCCAAGGGGGTTCGGATGCAAACTTGGCTTCCAATACGCCACGCAATCGGTATGTCTTGCCGCCCGGGCGGCCGCGCGGGGAATCGCCCCTTCCAGCCACACGCGGACCCAGAGACAGGAGACGGATACGTCATGACTGAATACCGGCGGATCGGACATCGCTCGGCCTGGCTTGCCATCGCGATCACCGGATCCCTGATGGCCGGCTGTGCCGACCAGGGAAATACCGGCGCTGCCACGGGCGGACGGGTGTTTGCCGTGGACCAGACCGGGCGCGCGCGGAAATGCGATGCCCCACGGCCCGATTTGGCCGATGGCAAGGCCACCGACGTCAAGATGGCGGTCAGCAACGAGGGCGGCTGGTGTGGCATTGTGGTACAGCGGAACGGTCGGCCTTACGACACCGGCCTGCTGACGGTACGCCCGGACAACGGCAAGCTGTTGGTGCATCGCGTCGGCGACGTTACACGCATGACCTACACGCCGACTCGCGGATATGTCGGGCCGGATAAGTTTACGGTGAAGCTGCTCCCGGGTGATGCCACCGTCCAAGTTGCGGTGGCAGTGACCGCGCCCTAACCACCGGCAGTGGGACAGGTCGCTTCGTCCGTCCCAGGCCGCCTTTCGCACCATGCCGACGGAGGCCGGCAACCGCAACTTTCCCGACAATCTCTGGGAAAATCGCGGATGTCAGACCTCCGTCCGGCGTTGAGCGGTTTGGCGTCCGCCCCGCGAATGGGACAGCCGTCCCGACCTGCCCTGTCCTAACGTCCAGCGGTGCGCACCGGCGCCGTCGGTGCTTTGGCGCGCGCGCCGGGCGCATGGCAGATATCGATCGTTGGCGGCACCAGATCCTTGGCCGCCGCGAACTCCGCCAGCTCCGCCGCATTCCGCAGCGCCAGCACTTCGGCAAAAATCAGGCCGTTGCGCGGGCAAAAATCAGACCCCAGTCCGGTCCCGACGCGAGAGCGCGCGTTCGCCATGTCCGTCACGAACCGATCGTGTTCGGCCTGGCCCGAACGGCCATAGTGCTTTTTGAAATAGGCAGAGACCACCCGCTCATTCGCCTGCAGGTCGCCCTGATACCGACGGATAAAGGCGTTGTAGCGGCTGTCTTCGTTGCAACCGGTGGCGAGCACCATCAACTCACTGCGGAGCGCCTGGATTTCGAACGCCGATTGGTCGGCCGGTGAGGCACATTGGCGCTGGGCCAACGCCGGTTGCAGAGCGAGGCCGCAGAGGGTCACGGCGCCGAGGATCAAACCACGCATCCTGTTCTCCAATGGTAGATTTGCCGGCGAGATAGCGTGAATCGGCTTGCGCTGCGAGTGTTTTTTTGTGCTTGGCCAAACGGTTGTATGACTGTCTTCAAGCGGGTCCAGAACCGAGAATTGTCCAGCGGAACCTGTCGGGCGCGTTGGCTGACGTGCGCGCGGCGGTCTGCTACAGGCTGCGCATGAACCGCTCCGACAAAATCGCCCTCGGCAGTATAGCCATCGGGTGCCTCGTTCTGGCGTTGAAGACCATGGCGTGGTGGTTGACCGGCAGTGCGGCGCTTTATTCGGATGCGCTTGAAAGCATTGTCAATGTCGCTGCAAGCGTGATTGCCCTGGCAGCCCTGCGGATGGCCTCGCGTCCAGCGGACGCCAATCACCCCTACGGACATGGCAAGGCCGAGTTTTTCGCCGCGGTGATCGAGGGCACGTTGATCGTCATCGCCGCCATTTCCATCTTCCGGAGCGCCTGGGACGCTTGGCAGGCGCCGCGAGCCCTGGAGATGGCGCTGGAGGGGTTGGCTCTGAACGCGGCGGCGACATTGCTGAACGGACTCTGGGCCGCGCGCCTCATCACGTCTGGCCGAGCGCTGCGGTCGCCAGCGCTGGTCGCCGATGGGTGGCACCTGGTATCGGACGTGGTGACGTCGGTCGGGGTGGCGGTCGGGGTCGGACTGACGGTGTTGACCGGGTATTTGCCGCTTGACCCAATTCTCGCAGCAGCGACCGGCGTTTACGTGCTCTGGGCGGGCATGCATATGATCGTGTCTTCCGTCGGAGGCCTGATGGATGCCGCCCCAGAGCCCGTGGTCGTTGCCCGGATCCGCGACCTCGTGGCCGCCAGCGCGTCCGGGGCGTTGGAAGCGCATGACCTGCGTACCCGCCACGCCGGGCGCCTGACGTTCCTGGACTTCCACCTTGTCGTCCCGGGTGAAATGACGGTCTCTACCTCCCACGCCATCTGCGACCGGATCGAGGCCGCACTGCTTGCCGAGATGGACCATTTGGTCGTGACGATCCATGTCGAGCCGCCGGAGAAGGCCAAGCATCACGGCATCATCGTGCTCTGATATTGCCCCGACCGCGGCGCGCCGGACTCGCCCGTTGCAGTTTGCTTCATGGTTGGCGGAGGTCCAGCACCCGCTACCTGATGGTTCCAACCGAGACAGATATGGATGGTCGTTCGCGACCTTCGTCGCAACCGGGTGGGCGTTTATCACGCGACCTGGCACCGCCTCACTTGCATTCCGCGCGCTGCAATTGTCCGTGTTTGGCAATGGCAAGGGTCGATCGGCCCACGAATGCACGAGCGGCGACACACCCGCTTATGCACCAGTAGCCGGACCCCGGAGATTCAGAACACCTGTTCGCCGTGCAGGACGATGTCCAGACCTTCGCGCTCCTCGTCGCTCGAAACCCGCAAGCCAATCACCATATCGACGACCTTCAACAGGATGAAACTGACCACGCTGACATAGACGATCGTCGCCACCACCCCGATTGCCTGCGTCTGCAACAACGCCCAGCCTCCCACGGTCACGCCATCCGGCATGTCCTTGGTCGCGGTGAGCGGCCCATAGGCGAACCAGCCCGTGGCAAGAGTGCCGATTATCCCGCCCACGCCATGCACACCGAACGCATCGAGGCTGTCGTCATAGCGCAGCTTCTGTTTCAGGATCGTCGACGCCCAAAAGCAGACGGCCCCCGAGACGATGCCAATGGCCAGGGCCGGCCCGGGCAGCACGAACCCGGCGGCGGGCGTGATCGCGACGAGACCTGCCACGGCCCCCGAGATCGCACCCAGCACCGATGGCTTTCCGCGCAACCACCACTCGGCAAAGGTCCAGGACAGCGTGGCGCCGGCCGCGGCGATCTGGGTGACCAGCACCGCCATGCCGGCGCGCCCGTTCGCGGACAGCGCGCCGCCCGCGTTGAAGCCCATCCAGCCGACCCACAACAGGGACGCGCCGATGACCGCGTAACTCAGATTCCAGGGTGCCATGTTCTCCTGCCCGTAGCCGAGGCGACGACCGAGCATGAGGGCGCAGATGAGGCCGGTGAAACCGCAATTGATCTCGACAACCGTACCGCCAGCGAAATCGGCGATCCCCATGGCGGCAAGCCAGCCCAGCGGGTGCCAGACCCAGTGGGCGAGAGGTGCGTAGACCAGCAGCGACCACAGGGTCATGAACACGAGCAGGGCGGAGAATTTCATCCGGTCGGCGCAGCTTCCGGTCACCACGGCGGGTGTGATGATCGCGAACGCCATCTGGTACATCAGAAAGACGCTTTCCGGGATCGTGGTCGGCACGGCCACGTTGGTGCCGGCCGCCAGGGTAAAGGCCTTGTCCCAATCGGCGCCGATGCCATTGAGGAAGACGCGCGAGAGGTCGCCGATCCAGCCGTTGCCGTTGGTGAAAGCCAGAGAATAACCGGCCACCACCCAGACGATGGTCATAGCCGCGCACAGGCTGAATGACTGCATCATGATCGCGAGGACGTTCTTCTTGCGGACCATCCCGGCGTAGAACAACGCCAATCCGGGCACTGTCATCAGCAGCACCAGGATCGTGCTGACCAGGACCCAGGCGACATCGCCCGGCTCGACTTGTTGCATGTTACCGTTTCCCCTCGGACCGGACACCCCGACCTAAGGACAGCGCGCACATCAAGATTCGTGCCAAACGACTGACCTTGCGTAGACCGGCCACCAGGGCCAGTTTGCCTGCCAAATGGGCAGGGCCGGTTGCCGTCGTGGAAGGCAACTGCCGGACGAACGGCTCACAAAGACGTGAGAACCGATGCCTGATTTCAAGGCAGAGCCGATGACTGAGACTTTAACCGCGGACGTGTGTGTGATGGGCGCCGGTCCGGTGGGAGGCACCTTGGCCTGCCGCCTGGCCGAAGCGGGTATCCGCACCGTCGTGGTCGATCGGGCAGCGCTGCCGCCGATGGAGCATCCGGCATTCGACGGCCGCGCCTACGCGATCGCCGCCGGCTCCCGCGGGCTGCTGGAAAAGGCGGGGCTGTGGGATGTGCTGGCCGATCCGCCGTCGCCCATTGTGGATATCCGTGTGTCCGACGGCCGCATCGGACGGACGGCGTCCCGTCTGCACCTGCATTTCGACCATAGGAGGGCCGGGGAGGATGCCACGGCGTTCGGCTGGATGGTGGAAGCCCGTTCCCTGCGCCGTGCGCTGAACACCCACATGCAGGCGGTGCCGGCGCTGACGGTGCTGGCCCCGGCCGAGGCGTCGGTCGAACGACGCGCCGACCGGGTGACGATCGACATTGCCGGCGGACCGCGGATCGAGTGCCGTCTGGTGATCGCAGCAGAGGGGCGCCAATCGCCCTTGCGAGAGCAGGCCGGTATTCCGGTGACTCGATTGCCGTACGACCAGACCGGGATCGTCTGCGCGATCAGCCACGAACTCCCGCACCACGGGGTTGCCCTGGAGCATTTCCTGCCGGCAGGCCCCTTCGCGGTCCTACCGATGGGCCCCAGTCGGGACGCGGAGGCAGGGGGCGCACCCAACCTGTCCGCCATCGTCTGGACGGATCGCACATCCGTCGCAGAACTCGTCCTACGCCTGGATGACGCCCGCTTCACGCGGGAGATCGTGCGCCGGCTTGGGACTCATTTGGGTGCGATCCGTGTGGTGGGACGAAGGTGGAGCTACCCGCTCTCCGCCATGCTTGCGCATCGTTATGTGGATACGCGGCTGGCACTGGTAGGCGACGCCGCGCACGGCATCCACCCGATCGCCGGTCAGGGACTGAATCTGGGCTTCCAGGATGTTATCGCGCTGTCGGATCTGCTGATCGAGGCCGTTCGAACAGGCGAGGATCCGGGCGAACCGGCACTGTTGCGTCGCTACCAGCGACTGCGGCGCCCCGATAATCTGGCAATGCTGGCAATGACGGACGGGTTGGACCGGATGTTCAGCTCGGACAATCCGCTGTTGCGGTTGGTGCGGGATATTGGCATCGCGGCCGTGCATCGGGCCCCGCCGCTGAAGCGCCTGTTCATGCGGCCGGCCATGGGATTGGGGCGAGCCGGCGTCGCGCGGTAGCGCGCGGCTTCCACTCCTGAACCAGGGCAAGCGGGTGACGGAAGAGAAGCCTCGGGGCCCGATGCACGGCCGCGAGGGCTTCGCCCTTCGAACCCACCAGGGGCGCGACCCCTGGACCGCGATCGGTTGGGTCAGGGAAGACAGGGGAGCCAACCATAGCATTTCAGCGTCCGTGTCGGCTCGCTGTCTTCCCTGACCCAACAAATGGCATCCAAGGCCCAGCCTTGGCGGGGGTCGGGGGTCTTCAACCGGGCACATGGGTAACACTCTGGACCGGGCACATGGGTAACAGTTTTCCGGCTTTGTCTCGACCCCCATTGAGGATGGTCGATGACCCGGACCGGGCGCGCGCCTCGACGGTT
>Ga0082335_1003529_pt1 | contig 25550 bp, 24 predicted proteins | sample Subgrocontami58m_FD_72375 | JGI IMG/M metagenome (GOLD analysis project Ga0082335, IMG submission 72375) | Subsurface groundwater microbial communities from S. Glens Falls, New York, USA - GMW37 contaminated, 5.8 m (SPADES assembly) (version 2) ...
AAGTTTGTGATTACAGCGACGCAAATGCTGGAGAGTATGACTGAAAACCTGCGCCCTACGCGGGCTGAAGTTTCTGATGTGGCCAATGCCATACTTGATGGTTCTGATTTTGTAATGTTGTCCGCTGAGTCTGCGGTCGGGAAATACCCGGTAGAATCCGTAAAAATGATGAATGAAATAATTAAATTTACCGAGAAGAAGGAGAAGTAACATGAAAATCAGGATTTATTATCACCATACTGATTGTGGCGGAGTAGTTTATTATGCCAATTATCTTAAGTTTTTGGAAGAAGCCAGGACTGAATTTTTTGAAGACAAGGGGTTTTTTATGAAGGACCTTATTAAAAAAGAGATCCTTTTTGTAGTTGCGCGCCAGGAAATAGACTATAAAGCACCGGCTGTTTATGGCGATATCCTGGAAGCAAAGGCATGGGTAAGTTCATCATCCAGCGTAAAATTGGAATTTGAGCAGGAGATAAGAAACCAGGACGGCAAGTTAATTAATAAAGCTAAGACCATTCTGGTTTGTGTCGGGAAAGATTTAAGGCCTAAGGCCATACCAGAGGAGCTAAAGAATAAATTATGCTTAATCGAGAAGAAATAATCGCGGCTGTCAAGGCCGGTAAGTTGGTTGAAGATTATATTGATTTAGACGCACAAGTTACGCCTAATGGTTTTGACCTTACGGCAAAAGAAATTTGGGATTTTAAATCTTGCGGGGCATTGGATTTTTCAAATAAAGAGAGAGTGATCCCTGAGTCTTTGGCATTAAAACCTAAGAAAATAAAACCCGAAGATAAATTCGGTTGGTGGCATTTAAAACAGGGAGTCTATAAGGCAGTAACTAATGAAGTGGTTAATATCCCTAAGGATTTGACCGCTTTAGCATTGCCTAGAAGTTCGTTGCTTAGGATGGGGGCTACTGTGCATACCGCCGTATGGGATGCCGGATTTTGCGGCAGGAGCGAGTTTGTCCTTTCTGTTATGAACCCTAAAGGTTTAAAACTTAAACAGAATGCCAGAATAGCACAGTTGATTTTCTGGGATATAAAAGAAGTAAAAGAAGGGTATCAGGGTATTTATCAGGGCAAGAAATGAAAAGAACGGCTTTGTCTCTTATAGTTTTTGCGTTATATTTTTTGGTAAATTCTTTCGCTGATACCGTATATCTTAAGAACGGCCGCGGTATTGAAGGCCTGCTTAAATCCGAGGATGCCGATAGTGTGCAAATCGACATAGGCTTTGGTACAGTCGGTTTTAATAAAAAAGATATAGAAAGAATCGAAAGGTCTTCTGCCGGAGAATCGTATGTCCTTAAAGAAAAATGGGTAAAACAGAAAGAGGAACAAGAAAAACGGATTAAGGAAGAAAAGATACGCCGGGAAAAGGAGCCAAAAGGGGTTGAGGTCTCTACTGAATCCGGGCATGTTTTTGTAAAAGCAATGTTGAATAAAAAAGTTCCTGTACGCTTGGCGATGGATACCGGGGCATCTTATGTGGTTATTACCCAGGATGTTGCTGATAAGCTCGGTTTAAAAAAAAGCGATAAAGACCAGATTTTGAATATGCAAGTTGCTGATGGCCGTAAATTAGAAGCCCGATGTGTTAAACTTGCGAGTATTAACCTGTCAGGCATTGAAGAAAAGGATGTAGATGTGGCGATTTTGCCGCAAGAAGCCAAGGATTTATCTTTTGGCGATGGGTTATTAGGAATGTCTTTTTTAGGAAGGTTTAATTTCAAGGTGGATATTAAGAACAATAGGTTGATTTTGGAAAAATAAGAGGTTGTTATGAAGATTAAAGATACCCAAATAAAGATAATGATTGGTGATATCACCGAATTAAACGTGGATGGAATAGTTAACGCGGCTAATAATGAGTTGGTGATGGGCGGGGGTGTCGCAGGCGCGATTAAGAAAAAAGGCGGCAAGGTTATTGAGGCAGAGGCAATTAAAAAAGGCCCGATAAAAATAGGCGAGTCAGTTTATACTGCCGCGGGAGAATTGGCCTGTAAATACGTTATCCATGCTGCGACCATGGCCATGGATTTTAAAACCGATGAGGTAAAAATACGCTCCTCCTGCCGTAGCGCGTTATTGTTGGCTAAAGATTTAAAAATAAAATCCATTGCTTTCCCCGCATTGGGCTGCGGAGTTGGGGGATTCCCATATTTAGCCTGCGCTAAAATTATGGCCCAGGAAATTTTCAGGCATATCAGGGAGGATGCTCCTACGTTAAATGAAATCATATTTTGTCTTTATGATAAAGAGGCTTTTGAGGTTTTTAATAAGACGGTCTTTGGTTATCTTGAGCATATTATTTATAAACTGCAAAATGGCCCGTTTTCTACGGTAGATGCGATTATAGAAATTAACGATGGAATAGTCCTTATTCAAAGGAGTAATCCTCCGTTTGGCTGGGCTTTGCCCGGAGGGTTTGTGGATTATGGAGAGAGCCTTGAAAATGCGGTTAAACGTGAAATGAAAGAAGAGACCAACCTTGAATTGGCCGATTTAAAACAATTTCATACTTACTCTGAACCTTGGCGTGACCCGCGTTTTCATACAATTTGCACGGTTTTTACTGCTAAAGGCAAAGGAACTCCCAAAGCAGGCGATGATGCTGCCGGCTTAAAAGTGATAAATCCCAATGATCTTATGAAACTGGATTTTGCCTTTGATCATAAGAATATTATCGAAGATTATTTAAAGAGCAAGAAGTGAAAAATATTTTATTGTTTTTATTGTTTTTATTTTCTTGCCTAAATAATATTTTTGCGGAAAGCATTTGTTTTAAGGATATTTGTATAGAGGCAGAGGTTGCTGATTCTCCTGAATCCCGCCAAAAAGGGTTAATGTTCAGAGAGAAGATGCCGGAAAATAGAGGCATGCTTTTTGTTTTCCCTCAGCAGGCAAAATATAATTTCTGGATGAAGAATATGAGTTTTTCGCTTGATATAATATGGATTGACTCTAATTACACAATTGTTGAAATAAAAGAAAATATGCTTCCTTGCCAGGACCCTTGCCAGGTTATTGCCCCTTCAAGAGAGGCTAGCTTTGTTTTGGAGGTTGCCGGAGGCTTTGCCAAGAAAAATAAATTACAAATTCTAGATAAGGTGGCGATTAAAAAAGGAGAATAAAAATGATAAAATTAAGACAAGTATTAATTTTGGTTTTTGTTGTTTTTGGTTTTGTCAGTAGCTTAACTTTTGCGCAAGGTTTGACTCCTGATGATTTAGTTAACCAGGCCAAGAGTGAGATCAAAGAAGTTACGGTAAAAGAGGCCAATGAATTATTGGATAAAAGCAATGTTGTGTTCCTTGATGTTAGGGAGGCCTATGAACTTAAAGATGGTTTTGTCCCCGGATCAATAAATATACCGCGCGGAGAACTGGAGTTTAAAATCGAGAAAGCCATGCCTGATAAGGATAAAGATATCGTGGTTTATTGCCGTACAGGACGGCGCAGCTCCTTGGCAACCCAGAAACTTTTTAAGATGGGGTATAAAAAAGCAATGAATTTAAAAGATGGTTTTATGGGCTGGGTGTCCGGAAGCTATCCTGTAGAAAGCCCGGATAAATAATTTATTTGTTTATTATTTGTGGCTCTGCATCAAGAATCCGCACAAAGGCATCGGCTAAATCCGGGTCAAATTGCGTCCCTTTATTCTTAATTAATTCATTTTTGGCTTCTTCTATGCTTAGTGCTTTACGGTATGGCCGGTCAGTAGTCATGGCATCTACGGAATCCGCGATAGCCATTATGCGGGAGCCTAGTTCAATAGCAGTGCCTTTTATCCCGTCCGGATACCCCCGGCCGTCATATCTTTCGTGATGGTGCCGTATAAGGGTAGTCGCTTCGCCTAAAAAAGGGAGTGATTTTATAATTTCTTCGCCTTTTACAGGGTGTATTTTTATATGTTCATATTCTTCATTCGTAAGTTTTCCCGGTTTTTGCAGGACTTCGTCTCTGACTGCGATTTTTCCTATATCATGTAATAGTCCCGTGCGCTGTATAGTTTCTATGGCTTGAGTGGATAGCCCCAAATATTTTGCCAGGCGTACGGAATATTTGGCTACATTTTGGGAATGCATGTTTGTATATGGGTCTTTTGCGTCAACAGCTTTAGCTAAGGTAATTACGGTTTTTAGGTAATTTTCCTGTAATTCCAGGAATAACCTGAAATTTTGTATGGCAATTGCGCTTTCCGAAGATATAAGCTTAAGGATTTCCGCGTCATTATCGGTAAACGACTTTCCGGTTTTCTTATCGCTGGCATTGATTACCCCGATTACCCTGCCTTTATATGAAAGAGGTACGCTTGCAAGAGAATTCTTGTAGAATCCTTCGAGTTTTAGATTAAAAACCCTTTTATTTGTTTCTAAATTATTTATTATCTTAATTTCATTGTATCGTGCGGATACTCCGGATATTTCTTCTCCTAATTTAATGTTTAATTTTTTTACCGTATCATTTTCTTGTCCGATATATGAGTACATTTCTAAGGTGTCGTCTGCCGGATTCAAAAGTAGGAGAGTGCAGGTATTCAAGTTGAAAATCCTGGCTGTGGTTTTGGCAATATCGTCAGTGAGTTCGTTTAGGCTCGCATAAGAGGAGAGGTTTTCGTTAAGCTCTCTTAAGATAGTAATGGTTTCTTCAAGAAGTATTTTTCTTTCAAGGAGGTTGCCGTTTGCGGCCTCTTCTTTTTTAGCCTGAGTTTCAGTAGCCCTTTCTTGTTTAGGCGGTATGACGGACTTGGTTTTATTTTGTTTTAATATATTGCGCAGAGAATAACCGACGTATATGCCAGAGAAAGCGATTATCAATAAAAGGATTGTATCCATTTTTAGCTCTCCTCGCGTAATTGTTTTTCCGCGTTGATTATGTCGCGGTTAATGACCCTTATGGTTTCTTGTAATTTCCCTTTTAAAGTAAAAGATACAGGCGATTTGTTTATTTCGCGCAGTATTTGTACGCTCATCCGGAAATAGCGCACGACTTCTCCTTCATCTACATCGGTATAGCGCATAATATTAGAGAAATTTTGCCCTTGCAGCCAGCATTCCATGCTGTTTGTCAGATGAAAATATGCGGGCTTGCTAAAAGGGTATATGCGGTATCTTCTTTCCGTGCCCTTTATTTTATAGGAAAGATCTTCCGAAATAATTTTAATTCTATGCGCTTTTTTAGGTAACCCCATCATATGCTGGTTTTTACGGGGCTCAAAAACTGTTGCCACTGCCAGCATCGCCAACTCAAACTCATCCAATTCTTCCAGTATATTATTCGCCTGTAGTTCTGACAGTAGAAGTTCGTAACTATATATGTTTTTAGCAAAAATACCCTTAGAAGTCAAAGATTTATTTTCAATAAAGCCATTTTCGCAAAGTAGCTTAAGTTTTGCCTGCATCAGCCTTAGGGCTTCTTTTTTCTGATTGGGGTTTGATTGGAAGTGGTGTAATGATAAAGGGTATATTTTGAAAAGTTCATCTTTATATTTTTCGTAGAGGCTTAGTATTGTAGCATATGAATTATTAAGCTGGCTTCTGACTTCTTCGGAACGTCCGTAGATAATATTTTTTAATTCCGGTATTTTAATGCGGTTTAAATTTATCCGGCAGAAAACAAATCCTTCTTTATCGATGCCGCGCCTGCCGGAACGCCCGGCCATTTGATAGAAATCGCGCACCTTTAAATTTCTCACATAATGGCCATAGAATTTACGTAAATCATCAAATATCACCGAACGGCTGGGCATATTTATTCCCAAGGCAAAAGTTTCGGTAGTAAAAATTATTTTTATTAATCGGGAAGTAAATAGCCTTTCAATTACTTCTTTTAATGTGGGCAACATCCCGGCATGGTGGTAGGCAATTCCTTTTTTAACCAGGTTTCTCATGTTTGAAGCAGATTTTTCATGCTGCAAATTAAAGCGTTGGCAAAGCCCGTCGTAGGCTTTAAGTATTTCTTTTTGTTCCTCGGGCTCAAGAAAATCTTCGCTGTGCAATTCCCAGGCCAAGTCTTCGGTTCTTTTGCGGGCAAAAACAAAATATATACAAGGGAATCCGTTGCGGGTATGGATATGACGGATCAGGTGGTCTATGCGGTTGATTTTTCCCATGCTTTGCCTTCTGATATCTTCTATTTTATTCACAATATGGTTATGATATTGGTAAAAAAAATGAAGAGGCACAGGGCGGTTTTCTTCAATGACTATTTTTACGGTTTTATTGTGGATAGATTCAATCCATTGGGTAAATTGCCTGATGTTGGGGATAGTCGCGGAAAGCCCCAGTATGTTCATATGCTTAGGGAGAAATATGAGCGATTCTTCCCAGACTGTGCCGCGTTCGGGGTTATCGATATAGTGTATTTCGTCAAAAATTACCCAGGAGTATCTTTTTAATGATTCCGGCTCATCCAGTATTTTATTGCGGAATATCTCGGTGGTCATAATCATGACCGGAGCTTCGGGATTTAAGGATACGTCTCCGGTGAGTATGCCGATTTGTTCCTGAAATTGTGCTTGAAAATCGCGGAATTTTTGATTTGAGAGTGCTTTTAAGGGAGCAGTATATATTACGCCTAAGTGATTATCCAGGGAGTTGCGGATAATGTGCTCTGCTATGGCGGTCTTGCCGGCACCCGTAGGCGCAGAGACAATTACGGAATGGCCCTGATTGATGTAGTCAATTGCTTCCTGCTGGAATCGATCGTAGATCATTAGTTGGATTAGATTAACCCTTGCACGCAAGGGTTAAGTAAGTTCGTGCAAATAATTTACGTTCTCCTTCGCAGCAGCTACACCTAAACCAAATTGATGGTTTGGGTGTACTGTTCGTTACAGTAACGCCGGACAATTGCCGCGACATGCGGCACGCCAGCCAATCCTATATGGCTGGGCGCTAGATATGTTCGGGCGAAGTTCCGTAAATTGTGCACTCACTTATTATAATCTAAAAATATTGATTTATCTAATAAAAAGAGTACAATAAAAATGGGTTTTGACGGCGGAGCTTTGCTAAAATTAAAATTTAAGAGGTATTTGTGCGGGATGTTTTGAGAATATTTATTTTTGTAGTTTTGTTATTGGCAATCCCGTATTTTGTTTTAGCCGGGCGTCAACATGTTGATTCATCCGGGTTAAAAATCAGCATACCTTTTGGCGTAAAGCACGATTATGAAAATATATTAGTAACCAGGGTTGTGGACGGCGATACCTTAAAACTTGAAACGGGAGAGAGGGTGCGCTTGATTGGGATAGATACCCCGGAAATGCACGAATCGGAAAAGCTCTACCGGGACGCGCGTAAAACAGGCCGTAGTGTTGAGACTATTAAAGCTCTAGGCAAAAAATCTTATGCGTTTACCAAAGATTTAGCCGAGAATAAACATGTGAGGCTTGAATTCGATGTCGAGCGCCAGGATAAATATAAGCGTTTGCTCGCTTACGTTTATTTAAAAGAAAGCGGTGTTTTCGTTAATGCCAAAATAATTGAGGAGGGTTTTGCTTCGCTTTTGACTATACCCCCTAACGTAAAATACTCGGATTTATTTTTAAGGTTATACCAAACCGCCCGGGAAAATAAACGCGGTTTATGGAAGGATAAATGAGGCCATAACTTATTGGGCCGAATTTATACCGCGAATGTATAAAACTTTTAACCAAAGTTTTATACGTATATGAGTCGGTATTATTAAAAAGGAGTTCATATGCTAAGATTTTTAACTGCAGGCGAGTCCCATGGAGAAGGTTTATTGGCGATATTAGAAGGTTTGCCCGCAGGGCTTAAAGTAAATAAAATAGATATAGATAAAGAATTAAAGCGTCGGCAGCAGGGGTTTGGCCGCGGCAAGCGCATGAAGATCGAGCATGACAAAGCCCAGATACTTTCAGGGTTAAAGTCCGGGATTACTCTGGGGAGCCCGGTAGCCTTATTTATCAAAAACAAAGATGCCAGTATAGAAAAATTACCTAAGGTTCTATGCCCTCGTCCCGGGCATGCGGATTTAGCCGGTTTAATAAAGTATGGTTTTGATGACGCGCGGTGTGTTTTGGAACGTTCTTCTGCCCGGAGCACGGCAGCAACAGTAGGAGTCGGTGCTTTATGTAAAATATTATTATCGGAATTTGGTATTAAAATATTCAGTAAAGCGGTTTGTATCGGTGGAGAGTCTAACCCCGCGGGAATGATTAAGAAAATTACTCAAGCCGTTTCTTCTAAAGATACGCTGGGAGGGATTTTTGAAGTTACTGCTAAAGGAGTGCCTTGCGGTTTGGGAAGCTACGTACACCCTGATAGGCGCCTGAATGCGCGCCTGTCTTATGGGGTTATGTCAATACCGGGTATTAAGGGTGTTGAGATTGGCCTTGGTTTTGGTTACGCGGATAAATTCGGCTCAGAAGTCCATGATGCGATTTATTATTCCAAGCCCAGGGGCTATTTTCATAAAACCAATAATGCCGGAGGCATTGAAGGCGGTATTTCTACAGGCGAGGATATTATAATCAGGGCCTGTATGAAACCTATACCGACTTTGTTATCGCCTTTGGATTCGGTGAATATTAATACTAAAAAACCAGCCAAGGCAACAGTGGAGCGTTCTGATATTTGCGTGGTTGAAGCCGCCGGTGTAGTTGCAGAGGCAGTAGTGGCTTTTGAATTAGCCAAGTCGTTCTTGGACAAATTCGGCAGCGATAATCTCTGCGCTATAAAGTCCGGTTATAAAAATTATCAAAAATAATTAGTTAGAAAATCATCTCCTTTGCGTCTGTTATTGGGAGGGAGGTGATTAGAATGCCGAAAGTAGAAGATTTGGAAGTGGTAAGGATGTATCGTTTTACCGGAGATTCCAAGATCAAGGCTTTTGCGGATGTGGATATAAGCGGTTTTGTGGTAAAAGGCTTAAAGGTTATGGAAGGGAAAAATGGTTTGTTCTTGAGTATGCCTCAAGAGAAAGCCAAAGACGGTAAGTGGTATAGCGTTGTTTATCCGACAACCAAAGAAGCGAAAAAACAATTGAGCGATCTGGTAATCGCAGCCTATAACGAGAATAGTTAAGGTTTATATCAAGGTAGAGGTAATGCTCTACCTTGCGTCTTAATATGAATAATATATATTTAGTGGGTTTTATGGGGACCGGCAAAACTGCTACAGGCAAGTTTTTGGCGGAAGAAAAGCATATAATTTATATTGATTTGGATGAACGGATTGAGAAGAAAGAAGGCATGAGTATCTCCGAGATATTTTCCAATAAAGGAGAAAAATATTTTCGTCTCCTGGAAAAAGAAGCCTTAAAAGATGTTTCAAATCATAAAAATGCGGTAGTTTCTTGCGGAGGCGGGATTGTTATCGATCCAGGCAATATTGATATTATGGGAAAAACCGGTACAATATTCTGCTTGACCGCGACAGCTGATGTAATATTACAGCGGACCTCGCGTTTTACCCATCGTCCGCTTTTAAATGTAGCAAATCCTAAAGAAAAAATAGAATCATTATTAAAAGAGCGCTCTCCTTTTTATGCCTTAGCAGATAAGACTATTGATACTTCGCAATTATCTGTAGCAGATACTGCAAATAAAATTATGGAGTATTTGAAAACACATGGAGCTGGCCCAAAATAAATTAGATTGGTTGCGGCTTATTTTAGTAGACGGTATCGGCTCCGTAAAAGGAAGGCGCCTTATCGACAGGTTCGGTAATCCGGGTAAAGTTTTAAATGCCGGGATTACTGAGTTAAAACAGGTTTCGGGCATTACCGCGGAATTGGCATCTGCTATTTCAAATAATAAACATAATTCCTGCCAGGAGCAGGTAGACCTGCTTAACCAATACCAGGCTGGTTTCATAACTTTAGACGATCCCCTATATCCTGCGCAACTTAAAGAAATATATGACCCTCCGCTTGCGTTATTTATAAAAGGAGATATCCTTCCTAAAGATTATTTTTCCGTGGCTTTAGTAGGCACGCGCATGGCCTCTTTTTATGGAAGGAAGATGGCAGAAAAAATAACTTCTGGGCTAGTGGAAAAAGATTTTACTATTGTAAGCGGCGGAGCAAGAGGTATTGATACTTTTTGCCATCAATCTGCCCTAAGATTGAAGGGCCGCACTATTGCCGTATTAGGGTGCGGGTTGGATATAAATTATCCGAAAGAAAACAAGAAAATGTTTGAAGAGATATCTCGAAATGGGGCTTTAATCTCGGAATTTGTGATGAGGACAAGCCCTGAGAAAGGGAATTTTCCTATGCGTAACCGCATTATTAGCGGATTATCTTTAGGTGTAGTGGTAGTTGAGGCTCCGAGAAATAGCGGTTCTTTGATTACTGTTTCGCATGCTTTGGAGCAAGGCCGGGATATCTTTAGTGTCCCGGGGGAAGCAGGCGGTTTTACGACCAGCGGTTCGAATTTTCTGCTTAAGGAAGGCGCGAAACTCGTAGAAAGCGCCGATGATGTAATTGAAGATTTTTATTTTCGCTTAAGAAATTATATACCTAAAAAAGAATTAAGCCTGGATTTAAAAGAACCGCAGCCGGATTTAAATAAAGATAAACTTTGTTTAAGCCCTGATGAAGACGCTTTGCTTAAAATGCTTAAAAGTGAATCGGCTGAACTGGAGGATATAGTTTGCAAAACCGGTTTTATTGTACCCAAGGTATTAAGTTTATTAACCGGTTTAGAGTTAAAAGGTTTGATCAGGCAATTATCCGGCAAGACGTTCCAGAAGGTACAATGCTAAAAAGAAAAAAAATACATCCTAAGGCAATCATTTTTGACATGGATGGGGTTATAGTGGACTCCATGGTTTATCATTTTTTTGCTTGGTATGAAGCGTTAAGGCCATTAGGGATACGGGTGACTTGTTTTGATGTTTATGCCAAAGAAGGCGAGCGTTGGGAAAAAAGCATGCGTGATTTCTTGCTTAAGAATAATATCCGGCCTACTGTAAAAATTATGAAAGATCTATTTTTAAGGCGCCATGATATATTTAAAAAGGTATACAGGAGGGTTATATTTAACGGCGCAGAGGATATTTTGCTTTGTTTAAGGAATAAAGGTTATGCTCTCGGTTTAGTTACAGGAACGCCTTTTACGCAAGTGCAATTGATTTTGCCGGGAAAAATTAAATCTGTTTTCGATTGTATTATCAGCGGGGATATGGTAAATAACGGCAAACCTCACCCTGAACCGTATCTTAAAGCGGCCAGAGAACTTAAACTAAAGCCCGCGCAATGTTTAGTTATAGAGAATGCTCCTTTGGGGATATTGTCCGCAAAAAGAGCAGGCATGTTTTGTGTGGCAGTAAGCACGAGCCTGCCCAAAGATTATTTAAAGAAGGCGGATACAGTAGTTGATAGTTTAGCAAAAGTAAAAAAGATATTGTGTTAATGCGCGGCAGACTGTATATTAAAGAATAATATGAGCGAAAAATTTTTAGTTATAGTTGAGTCTCCTACCAAAGCAAAAACAATTAGCAAAATCCTTGGGGAAGAATTTAAGGTTGTCCCGTCTATGGGGCATTTGATCGACCTCCCCAAAAAAAAGCTTGGTGTAGATGTCGAGGGCGGTTTTAAACCCGAATATTCCATTATTCACGGCCGGCAGAAGGTACTTACCGGTTTGAAGAAGGATGCCAAGGCCAAAGAAGTTATCTATATTGCGACTGACCCTGACCGCGAAGGCGAAGCCATAGGCTGGCAGCTTAAAGACAGGGTTTTTAAAGGCAAGAAAATCCAACGGGTTGTTTTTCATGAAATTACTTCTGAGGCGGTAAAAGAGGCATTTGCCCATCCGCGAGAGTTTGACCTTAATATGATCGAGGCCCAGACCGGAAGGCGCATATTGGATAGGATAGTGGGTTATTTTTTAAGCCCGCTGCTTTGGAAAAAGATAGTACGCGGTTTAAGCGCAGGCAGGGTACAATCGGTTGCCCTAAGATTGATTATTGAGAGGGAGCGCCAGATCAATAGTTTTATCCCGCAGGAATACTGGGAGATCGAGGCGGATTTGAAGAAAAATCCTCAGGACGCCGTTGTTTTTACGGCGAAATTGGATAAAGAAGATGATAAGAAAATCCAGATAAAGAATAAAGATGAGGCGGATAAAATTGTTTCAAACCTCTCTCAGGAGAAATTTGAAGTTATAGATATCAAAAATTCGAAACGTTCGCGTTATCCCGACCCTCCTTTTATTACCAGTACGCTTCAGCAAGAGTCGTTTAATAAACTGCGTTTTAACGCTACCAAGACCATGATCGTTGCCCAGCAGCTTTATGAAGGTATCGATATTGGACAAGATGCGCCCGTAGGACTTATTACTTATATGCGTACTGATTCCGTTGCCGTGGCTCAAGAGGCAATAACCCATGCGCGCGATTTAATATTAAAGAAATACGGCAAAGATTATTTGCCGGATACGCCTCCGGTTTATAAATCCAAGAAACATGCCCAGGCAGCGCATGAAGCGATCCGCCCTACTTCCCTATTGAGAAATCCGGATAGTTTAAAGGATTTTTTGAGCCAGGAACAGCATAAGCTGTATCAGCTTATTTATGACCGTTTTCTTGCCAGCCAAATGTCTGCTGCGCAATATGCGGTTTCAGGTGTGACCATACGCGCGGGAAAATATTTATTTAATGCTTCCGGAAGCAACCTTGTTTTTGAAGGTTTTAGCGCCGTGTATAATAAAAATGAAGAAGACAAAGAGAAAAAGATATTACCGCTGATGGAAAAGGATGAGGTCTTAGAGTTGTTAAAGTTAATGCCTTCGCAACATTTTACCAAGCCTCCGGCGAGATTTTCGGATAGCTCTGTAGTCAAGATTCTTGAGGATGAAGGCATCGGCAGGCCGTCTACATATGCACCTATTATATCTACTCTGATTTTGCGCGATTATATACGGCGCAATAGAGGGTATTTTACTCCTACTGAATTGGGTTTTAAAGTTTGTGATTTGCTTGTCGAGTATTTCCCCAAGATCATGGACGTTAAATTCACCGCCTTGATGGAAGATGAGTTGGATGAAATAGAAGAGGGCAACTTTGATAAAACTAAGGTTTTAGAAGATTTTTATCAACCTTTTAAAAAGAGCCTGGATTTTGCTCAGGAGAATATTCGTAAAGAGGTGGTTACAACTGCCGAGGTTTGTGAACAATGCGGCAAGCCGATGGTAATCAAATGGGGGCGTAAAGGTAAATTCTTAAGCTGCTCGGATTATCCTACTTGTAAATATTCAAAATCTATTTCCAGCGGAGTTATCTGCCCGCAGCCGGGATGCGGCGGCCAGTTGATCGAAAGGCGTTCAAAGCGCGGATTCTTTTATGGCTGTTCGAATTATCCTAAGTGCACTTTTACTTCTAAGGCCCTGCCCCAGGATAAGCCGGAACAAGAAAATACTTAGATGATAGAGCGATACGTGGAAAAGTTCCTGCGTTATCTGCAAATCGAGAAAAACTATTCCGACCACACTATTTTAAACTATAGACTTGATTTAGAAGGTTTTGCCAAGTTCTTAGGCCAAGTTTCGATAGAAAATACGGATTACCTGCTCTTAAGGAAATACTTGGCAGTGCTAAAGGAGAAAAGCCTGGGTAGCCGTAGTACCGCGCGGCATCTTTCTTCTTTGCGTTCATTTTTTAGATTTTTAGTTCGGGAAGGCCATATTAAAGCCAATCCTATATTAAGCTTATCCAGCCCTAAATTAGATAAGCACCTGCCGTCTTTTATGACTGAGGAAGAAGTGCTGCGTTTAATACAAGCTACGATCACCAAAGATGAAATGGGGCTGCGTGATAAGGCAGTATTGGAAACTTTTTATAGTACAGGCATAAGAATCAGCGAGTTAACCGGTTTAAGCTTGGATGATATCGATTTAATCGGGTCAGTAATAAAAGTTATGGGTAAGGGTAAAAAAGAGCGCATGGTCCCTATAGGCGACCAGGCAATTATTGCGATCCGTCAGTATTTAGACCGGCGTAAGAAAAAATCAGATGCCCTGTTTTTGAATAAGAATGGTAAGCGTATAACCCCAAGGGGGATAAGGAATATCGTAAAAAAATATTTACGCCTGGCTGGAATAAAACCGGGAGTATCGCCCCACACCTTGAGGCATTCTTTTGCTACGCATCTTTTAAATCGGGGCGCGGATTTAAGGAGCGTGCAGGAACTCCTTGGGCATGCCAATCTTTCTACGACCCAGATTTATACGCATTTGACCACTGAGAAATTAAAAAGCGTTTATGACAAGGCGCATCCGAGAGCCTAAGCTATGTCTATAATTTACGATATTATAACTTTGCTGATTATAACTTTTTATCTTCCTTTATATTTATTAAAAGGTAAATTTCACAAAGGGTTCCTTGCCCGTTTAGGTATTTTGCCTAGAGGTTTAAATTTAGCGGGTGCGATTTGGATCCATGCGGTAAGCCTCGGAGAGGCAGTTTCTGTCAGAGGCATATATGAAGGCGTAAAAAAAGAATTCCCGTCTAAAAGAGTGGTTTTTTCTACCGTAACTTTAACCGGGAATAAAATTGCTAAAGGCTATTGCCGCGGCGATGACTTTGTAACATTCCTGCCTTTGGATTTTAGTTTTTTGGTAAGAAAGTTTATCAAACGGATAAAGCCTTCGGTATTCATAGTCGCGGAAACAGAAATATGGCCTAATTTGATATCTTGCCTTTTTCAGGAAAAAGTGCCCATTATCGTAATAAATGCCAGAATATCCGATTCATCTTTTAGGGGGTATAAGGCGCTTGGAATGTTAATTAAGCCTATTCTAAATAAAGTAACTCTTTTTTGCGCTCAATCCGAAGAAGATGCGCGGCGTTTAATTGTCTTGGGAGTGGAAGATAAAAGAATAGAGGTTACCGGTAATGTAAAATTCGATGCTGCTAAACCACTGCCGTTAGATTTTAATTTTGAGAATTATCGTAGGAAATTAGGGTTATCCAAAGAAGATAAAGTTTTTGTTGCGGCAAGTACTCATCCTTTGGAAGAGGCGCAAATTTTGTCGGCATATAAAGAACTGATGGGTGATTTTCCGAACTTGAAATTAATTTTAGCCCCTCGGCACACTGAGAGGTTTGGCGAGATAGCGGCTTTGGTAAAAAAGTGCGGCTTTAATCCGGTAGGTATTAATTCTTTAGAAGGTAAAAAGCATAATATTTCTAAAGGGGATATTTTTGTCCTGGACTTTATCGGGCAGTTAGTTTATTATTATGCAATCGCTGATGTGGTTTTTGTAGGGGGTAGCTTTGTAAAAACAGGCGGCCATAATATTTTAGAGCCGGCAGCGCAAGGAAAACCGGTTGTATTCGGGCCGAACATGTCGAATTTCAGGGACATCGCGGATTTATTTGTTAAAAACCACGCCGGTATCCAGGTTAAAGACAGTGATGAATTAAGGAATAAAATAAAGATCCTTTTTAAGAAGCCGGAATTAGCGGTAAGTTTATGCAGGGCTGCGGAGGCGTTGATTTTACGCAATAAAGGAGCGGTTGCAAGAAATTTGGAGTATATTAAAAAACATGTTAACCATTGAGTTTCGCAGGATAAATGCTATAGCGATATTGGATTTGTCAGGGAGCATTGATATCGATGCTTCTAATTTTATTGAAAATGTCGGCTGGTGCCTTGAGAATGGATACTGTGACATATTGTGCAATTTTGAAAATGTAAATATGATAGATTACGCCGGGTTATCCGTAATTTCTATTGCTTACCGTAATGTAATAAACCATCATGGCCGGATAAAATTCGTGAATGTCCCGGCGCATGTGAGCAAAATATTTTGTTTGGTGCACTTAGATAAAGTTTTTGAAATATGCCAGACCGAGGATTTTGCTTTAAGGAGTTTTGAAGAAGACAGGATCATTTGTGAAATAAAAAAGATGCCTTTGAGAAGAAGATTTAAGCGCCTGCCGCTTGATATTGATATTCAATTCAAATCTAAATCCGAAAATAAATTTCATCACGGCAAGGTTTTAAATATCAGCGCTGTGGGGTTGTTGGTGTTTACCGAAGAAAAAACCTATCCTTTAGGGGAGATTTTGGATGTAAAATTAGCCTTATTTCCCGTGCCGGGCATAGTGGAGCTTGAAACTAAAGTTACTTGGTTGGTGGATAAATCTATCCAGCCGCAAATTTATCCGGGTATGGGGCTCGAATTTCATGAAATAAACAATGATATGCAGGCTAAAATTATTGAATTTGTCGAACGGAATCTTCCTTTGAATAACAGGGAGTCTTGCTAATGGATGAAAAGTTTACAAGCCTTTTAGATACTGTTTCAGCGGCCAAATGGCAAAAGATCGGATTAAAAAGGCGCGCCGGTATATGCCTGCCTTTGTTTTCGGTTTATTCCAAAGATAGTTTGGGAATAGGTGATTTTAAGGATTTGGAGCTAGCAGTTGATTTTTGCGCAAAATCCGGGATTTCTATTATGCAGTTGTTACCGATGAATGAATTAGGGCCTTTATTTTGCCCGTATGATTCTTTAAGTTCTTTTGCCCTTGAGCCGGTTTTTTTATCATTGAGAGGTTTATCCACTGACAATGATTTCTTAGGCAGGATAGAAAATACCCGCGACCTTTATCCGACGGGGAAGCCCCATATTGATTACGAAATAAAAAACGAGAAAATCCGGTTATTGTGGGACATATACTTAAAACAACCTTTGGATATACTTGAGTTTAAAGAATTTTTATCCCTTAATAGTTATTGGATAGAGGATTTTGCTCTTTTTAAAGTGATTAAAGATGATTCTAACGGTCTGCCTTGGTATGATTGGGAGGAAGATTATAAGAATAGGGATCCTCAGGTGCTTAAACTTTTTGAAGAAGAGCATCGTCGGGAAATATTATTTCAAAAATGGTTACAGTGGTTATGTTTTCGGCAGCTTAAGAATTCCGGGGAATATGCGCGTTCTAAGGGCATATTAATTAAAGGTGATTTGCCCATATTGGTTTCCCGGGATAGCGCGGATGTCTGGGCGCATAAAGATTTTTTTAAATTAGAATTTGCTGCCGGGGCGCCGCCTGATATGTATTGTGCTAAAGGCCAACGTTGGGGTATGCCGACTTATAATTGGGAAAATATCGCCGCGGATAATTATAAATATTTAAAGGAAAGGCTTAAATATGCCGAGCAATTTTACGATATGTTGCGTATCGACCATGTGGTGGGGTTATTCAGGATTTGGAGCATACCTTATCATGAGCCTAAAGAAAACCAAGGGTTAAACGGGTTTTTTGATCCTATTGATGAAGGCAAGTGGCGCCAGCATGGGAAGAATATACTTTCTGTGATGTTATCGAGTACTTCTATGCTCTTGTGCGCCGAAGATTTGGGCGTTATCCCTCGAGCCTGTACCGACACCTTAAGAGAATTAGGCATGCCCGGTAATGATGTGCAGCGTTGGGTTAAAGATTGGAATGTCCGGCATGATTTTCTTGGCCCGCAAGAATACCGGTTTCTTTCCGTTGCCATGCTTTCAACCCATGATACTACAAGTTGGCAGGCTTGGTGGGAAAATGAGGCAGGTACGGTAGATGAAGCTCTCTTCATGCGTAAATGCCATGAACGCAGCATCGATTATTCGAGAGTTAAAGAAATTTTGTTTGATCCGTTGCTTTCAAGGCATGGCAGGTTGCGTTGGAAAGATAGCATCGGTTCTGCCGATATATTGGTACAGGTTATGGGCAGGAGGAAAGAAGAGATAATGGATTTTGTAGATATGTATGAAAATACATATAAAGAAAAAGAAAAACTTTGGTGTAAATTAGGATTTGAAACTCCTATGCAGGAACATTCAAATTTAGAATTGCTCAAATCTGCCTTAGGAATTACTTTGGCTGCAAACTCTATATTTTCTATAGATTCAGCTTTTGATTGGATGGGCTTAAGCGGCACGTTTAAAGATGATCAGTATAAATACCGTATCAATATCCCCGGAACTATAAGCCTGGATAATTGGTCTCTGGTTTTACCTGTGTCGGTAGATCAGATATTAAAAAGCAGTATTCCCGATCAAATAAAAGAAATGATTTCTTCTGCCGGTAGATGCTAAGTTGTTGTAAACTTTAGTTGACATAAGTCTACCATTATGATAGAGTTATGGAAACGCCCGACCTTGTATAACACCCAGCCATATAGGATTGGCTGGCGTACCGCCTGCTGCGGTAACAGGTCGGTGTATGTTGCTACGAAATACCCGGCCATATTGGTGTGGCTGTGTATACTAAATGAGGAGGTGCAGGATGAGTAATTGGAGCCTGATTTTGTTGGAACCAGCTAAGACAGTCTTCGCACAGATTGGACAGTTTTTTATCAATGTACTCTTGGTAAGTATCATTTTGATCATTGGATGGATTATTTCCAAAATTATCAAGACGTTAATAACCAAAGTATTAAGCGCCGTAAGACTGGATGAACTTTCTGACCGTATTGAATTGGATAATCTTCTGGCTAAAGGCGGGATTAACTATTCTCTTTCCGAACTCATTGGCGTAATATTTTACTGGCTCACTCTTTTAGTTACATTCGTTGTTGCCGTTAATGCTATCGGTTTGACGGTAGCCGCCGAGCTTTTAAACAAGATAATTCTTTATGTCCCGAATATAATTGCTGCTATATTTATTTTAATTTCCGGAATGTTCGTAGCTATAGTATTAAGGAATATTGTACGTACAGCTGCTAATAATGCCGGGCTTTCACAATCTGAGCTTTTGGCTAAGGTTGTCGAAGTAACGGTGATTGTATTTGCGATAGTGATCACACTAGAGCAGTTGAATATCGGAGCCAGGATTATTGAGTTGACTATAAGCATACTCCTGGGTTCTTTAGGGTTAGGATTAGCTTTAGCTTTTGGCTTAGGCTGCAAAGACATAGCGGCAAAGTTTATGTCGCAGCTTCTTGAAGATATTAAAACCAAGAAATAGTTTTTAAGATAAACGGAATAAACTAAATTAACCCCGCCCAGGAACTTCGCTGGGCGGGGTTAATGTTAAAGATGCTGTATCAATTTATCGACAATTTTGGTACCTTCCGCGTTAAAGACCCCCAGAAGTATAATCTTTATTTCCCTCTTACTAACCGTTGCGGCAGTATTTTAAGTTCTATCAGCCCGAATTTAGCTGGTGACATAAAAAAGGATAACGAGCATTTTCTTACTCCCCCGGCAAGTATTGAAGATTTACGTAGTAATTTCTTATGCCGCAGGGATTTTTTTATCCTAACCGGCAAGCAGGTAATAAGGGCGTCTTTGCCGTATAACGACCTTTTAGAAATTGGTTTTCTTTATCATAAGGTTACAAAAAATACCGGCAGCTTGGTGATAGAAATTGTTAATTTTATTCCTTATGATTCGGACCTAGAAGTAATGTCTGTAAGGGTTAGGAATATTTCTTCTGGTTCGGTAAAAATAAGCCCTGTATCATTTATCCCTCTTTACGGCCGTTCCGAAAAGAATCTGCGCGATCATCGTCATGTGAGTTCGCTTCTTAACCGGATAGAAATCGATAAATACGGCATATCTTTAAAACCAACCATGATTTTTGATGAGAAGCAGCATAAAATAAATGAGGATATTTATTTTGTTTTCGGTTTTGAAGGAAATTTTAAAGCTCCTTTGGGGCAATATCCTACCCTTGATTATTTTTGCGGCCAATCTGATATGTTTTTTCCGGATGCGGTGATGAAGAATAAAAAACCATTAACCAAGAAGTCTCCTGATCTGGATGGCAAAGAGGCTTGCGCGTCTTTTAGGTTTAAAGATAAGGTTTTACGTCTGGGCGAATCAGTAGATTATTATTTGCTTATGGGTATCGGCCGGAATAAGGCTCTGATAAAAAAAGGAATCCTTGCGCTTAATTCCCGCCGTAAGATCGAAAATGCCCTTCAGGAAACCAAAAAATACTGGAGGGATTATTTATCGGAAGTTGAATTTAAGTTTGGGGATGAAGTTTTGGATAATTGGCTCAGATGGGTCAAGTTTCAGCCTACTTTGCGAAAACTTTTTGGTTGTTCTTTCTTACCCCATTTTGATTATGGGAAAGGAGGCCGGGGTTGGCGTGATTTATGGCAGGATGCCCTTACGCTCCTTTTGACTGAACCCGGGCGCGCCCGCAGGTTTATCCTAAATAATTTTAAAGGTGTCAGGCTTGATGGCTCTAATGCGACTATTATTGGCAAGGAGGGGAACTTTGTTTCTGACCGTAACCGTATTGCCCGGGTGTGGATGGATCATGGCATATGGCCGTATTTAACTTTACGTTCATATTTGAACCGTACCGGGGATTTGAATATTTTATTGGAAGATGCTGAATATTTCCGAGATGCCCAGCTAAGGCGGGCAAAGGAATTTAATCCTGATTTAGCGCAAGAGGATAATATCCTGCGTGATAAAACTGGCAAGATTTATCGTGGAACAATTTTAGAACACATTTTAATTGAAAACCTGGCGCAATTTTTTAATGTAGGCAAGCATAATGTTGTCCGCCTTGAGAATGCGGATTGGAATGACGGTTTGGATATGGCCGCCAAAAACGGCGAAAGTGTCGCCTTTAGTTTTATGTATGCCCATAACCTTAAGGATATCTGTTTAGTGCTTGAGAAATTAAGAGAGAAGTCCGATACGGTTTATCTATTAAAAGAGTTGGATATTTTGCTGGATAGGTTAGCTAAGCCGATAAATTATAATGATTACCGCCAGAAACAAAAAAGGCTCGATGCTTATTTTAATAATACCGAATCAATAAAAGGGCAAAGAAAGAAAATAAAGATAGATGAGCTTATATTTGATTTAAACTCTAAGGCTGAGCATATGTTTAGCTGGTTAAAAACCAAAGAGTGGCTTGCTGACGGTTTTTTTAACGGTTATTACGATAATGACGCAAAGCGGGTGGAGGGTAAATACGCCGGAAAACTGCGAATGACTTTGACCGCCCAGGTTTTTGCGCTTATGAGCGGAGTGGCTTCAAAGGATCAAATCGAGAAAGTCTGGCTTTCTTTAAATAAGAATTTAAGGGATAAACAGATGGGGGGGTTCCGTTTGAATACTGATTTTAAAGGCCCATGCCTTAACCTGGGCAGGGCTTTCGGATTTTCTTACGGCGATAAGGAAAATGGGGCATTTTTTAGTCATATGGCAATCATGCTGGCAAATGCTTTGTATAAAAGAGACTTTAACCGGGAAGGCTTTGAAGTCCTGGACTCTATTTATAAGATGGCTATTTCGGAAAAATCCCAAATTTATCCTTTTCTCCCGGAGTATTTCAATAATCAGGGCAAAGGCCTATATTATTATTTGACCGGTTCAGCCAGCTGGCTTATTTTTACTCTTGTGGAAGAGGTTTTTGGGGTTAAGTTTATTTTCGGTGATTTATTATTGGAGCCAAAATTTACCCGTAGTAATTTCCACGGTAAGCAAATAGAGATAACATTTAATTTAGAAGGTAAAACCCTGCATGTTATTTTTGTCCGTCGGACAGAATTAAGATCAAAACCCGCAGTAAAAGAAGTTTATTTGGATAAAGAAATAATTAGCCTTATAGATGGGCGTTGTATTATCGAACGCGAAAGAATTCTGCAAAGCGATAAAAAAGAAATAGAAATTAAAGTTATGCTGTGATAATTATGTTTAAGAGATTAATTTTATTTATTGTTTTTATATCGGTTTTAAATTTGTTTGCGTTTGCGGCCATGCCTAAGTCGGATTTTGTGGAAGATTCCGGAGCTGCGCGTTTGAAAGTATTAAACTATTTGCATGAGATAGCGAAAGAAAAGGCGCCGGATGTCGGAATAAAAGAATCGGTAATTATATATACGTTTGATTTTGGATTATCGCTATTTTTTCTATGGCTGGGATTGTTTTTAAACGGCATCAGGGGGTTTAGGCCAAAGCAGTATGCATGGTTTTTGTTTGCTGTTAACCTTTTCTGGTTTATCTGCCTGATGGTATTCAGATGGGTCTCAAACATCCTGGATTATCTAATCTTGAACTTACGCCCGGATTTATCCGGAGTTATTCTGGACAACCTTTCTTTATTTATTATTTTTTCCGCTCTCGGGGTATATATATGGTTATTAGCCAGGACGTTTAACTTAGGATTCTTGGGGGCGATAAAGGTTTTTATTTTTTCTAACTTCGTGTATTTTCTCATTATCTTCGTTATTTTTTATTTCTGCGCTGCGACAGAAAACAAGCTGTTGGATTCAGCCAAGGCAACCCTGGGTTTTAAACAAGCTATACATGGTTACCTTGGCGATTTGGGCAAAGTTTCTTCCGGAGCGGATATCCTTTCTTTCTTCAGGCCAAGGCTTTATCATTTATAAATAAATATCGCCCGAATGTACATGTTCGTTTAGCGTCACGGCAATCGGTAGTACACCGGTTCATTCCCGCGCTGGCGGGATACCGACGCATCCAATCGCGTCGGGTGCTAAATAGGATTGGGCGCAACTACTGTGAAAAAAAATGAAACTTTTTTCTTTCTCATGCGTTTAACAGTTGGAGAAAGGAAAGGACTTAAGGTATGCATAGTTTAAAAGACGAAGAATTAATGCTCAAATATAAACAGGGAGAAGCAGAAGCCATGGATGAGCTTTTAAAAAGGTATAAAAATCCTATATACCACTTTGCTTTACGCCTGACTCAGGATGCGGCAGAATCCCAGGATATCGCTCAGGAAGTGTTTTTAAAGCTTCATGAGCACAAGGATAGCTATAAAGTCCTGGGTAAGTTTTCTACTTGGGCTTTTAGTATTGCGCATAATTCGTGCATAAGCCGGCTGCGCCGCAGAAAATGGCTCTGCCTTTGGCCAAGACAGGATAATGATGATGATTGTTTAGTTGATTTTACGAGCCCACAACTTTCTCCGGAAGAAATAGCTTCCGATAATGAAATGTCGCTGTTATTAAAGAAAAATATTCAAAGCCTTCCCTTTCTCCAGAAAGAAGCTTTGATTTTAAGGGAGTACCATAATTTGGATTATCAGGAAATATCGTCAATATTAAGAAAATCCCTGGGTACCGTAAAAACTCTCATTCACCGGGCAAGGTTAAGTCTAAAGAAAAAGCTTCTTCCTTATTTAGAAGAAACTTTTGGAGGCATAGATGTTTAATCGCCATGTTTTAGAATATTTAAGCGCTTATCTGGATAATGAACTTAAGCCGGACCAGAAACAAAAAGTTGAAGGCCATCTTAAGGTATGCGTTTTTTGTCAAAAAGAATTGGCTACGTTAAAAGCCTTATCTTTAAAAATGAAAACATGGCAAGCGCCTGGACTTAGCCCTGTATTCGAGAGCTCGGTAAGAGAGGAACTTGTACGCCGGGAAGTAGAAGGAGGCGGGGTTAAAATGAAAAATAAAACTTGGTTTATCATGGTTCCTTCCGGAGTTTTAGCCGGAATATTGGTGGTTGCATTCTTGGGTGTTTATAATCATCGGGGTATGCAGGGAAAGCTCACGGAAAGTATGGATAATATAGGCCAGCAGTATGAGCCATATTACGTTAATTCTTTGTATGAATCTACAAAGCCGGAATATTTAAGGAGCGGGCAAAAAGTTGTTTTGGGAGCTGCTAAAGATAATATAATTTCACAAGGATATTATGGAGCTGTGCCTTTAAAAGGTGAAGAAATAAGGAACACTTCATCGGCGCTTGTCCTTTCTGTGGATTCTAATCCTAAATCCTGGCAGGTGGCCGGAAGCGGTTCTCATCGTAGTGTTGAGCATCAACATCTTTCTAAAGCGGTTTCTTCGGTTTTAGCAACTCCTTTAATAAACACTCCTGTTGAAGGGCAGGGTACGGTTATCGTGATCCAGCCGGTTTTGCCTGCTACAGGAGAAGGGGATAAGATTATACGTAGCGGAGAAATCCGGATAGAAGTTGAGGATGGCAAGAAAGCTTATAACAGGGTTTCTGTTGTTTGCCAGGAGTTAGGAGGGTATTTAGCAGAGTCGAAGTTTTATAAGGATTATCAGGGCAGGGAATCCGGAAGGATTACTATGCGTATCCCTAAGGATAAATTTACTATTGCCTTGGATAGGGTTAGTGCTTTAGGCAAGGTTGAGAATATCGATACGAAGAGCCTTGACGTAAGCCAGGAATATATTAATCTTAAATCCAGGCTGGATGCGTCAATGATAGTTTATAATAAAATGTTGGATGCCCTGCAGAAAAAGCAGGTTACTATCCCGGAAGCTATGCGGCTTGAATCTGAGCTTACCCCTATAACCCGCCAGATCGAAGATTTGAAAAATAAGATAGAATATCTTAATAATTCCGTATCATTTACTACTATTGTGGTTAATTTCTATGAATCTGCTATTTCTTTTAAGGCTTTAAAAGAAAGTAAGCGGTTTGTGCGTGAAAGTATGCTTAATACCGCTATCAACGGGGTTAAGTTATTTTCATCTTTCTTGCCGCTTTTAGTGGTTTTAGTTGTGGTGGCAGTGTTTATTATAGCCTTAGTTATGGTTTTAAAGCATTGTTTTAGTCGTTTCTTCAAGCGGGGATAGATACATCCAACTGCCGGGTTTTATATACTTTTTCCCGGCTTTTTTCTTCGAAAAAGCCCAAGTAAAATCACTTGGGCTTTCTTTGTTTTGCGGTATAATAATAAAGATGTGCCTTAAACATTTGTACAGAATAGCTACGGATGAATACCGGGGGGTGTTGTTTGCTCCTGTGAAGGTATTTTTGTCGGTATTGTCTGTTATTTATAGGGTTATAATAAAATTCCTCATCGTATTTTATAGCCTTAAGCCTTTACGCCTGGGCTGTAAAGTTATCAGCGTAGGTAATATTACGCTAGGAGGGACCGGCAAGACCGTCTTGGTAGAGTTGATCGCCAACCATTTGAGACAAAATAGCCACAAAGTGGCTATTTTAACCCGGGGTTACAAAAGAAATTTACGGCATCCCGGTAATGATATAAGCCGGGAATATGAAAGCATGGGAGATGAACCTTATATGCTTCAGCGCAAACTCGGAAATATTCCTGTTATAGTGGGCAGAGACCGGGTCCGGTCTTTACGCTTGGCGCTAAAAAAGTTTAAGGTGGATACGGTTATACTTGATGATGGCCTGCAGCAATGGCGTATAAAAAAAGACTTAGAAATAACTCTTATAGATTCAGTCCATGCCTTTGGAAATCAGAAAATCCTCCCACGCGGTATATTGCGCGAGCCGCTTAGCGCGTTAAAAAGATCTGATATTTTTATCCTTACTAAAGCGGATTCTAAGGGGGCAAAAGAAGATTTAAGAGTTTTTTTAAACAAAATTAACCCTAAGGCTTCAATTTTTGCATCTAAACATGAATCGGTGGGGCTATACGATTTGAGAAATCCCGGAGCGGTTTTAGGCCTGAATGTTTTTGCCGGGAAGAAGGCGGTCCTATTCTCCGGTATTGCTGACCCTGGTTATTTTAAAAGAACGGTTGAAGGATTGGATATTAACATTATAAATTCTTTTGAATTCAGCGACCACTATGGTTATTTACAGGCCGATCTCGATAATATTATCGGTTTTGCTTTAAAAGAGAA
>Ga0082335_1003530_pt1 | contig 25550 bp, 26 predicted proteins | sample Subgrocontami58m_FD_72375 | JGI IMG/M metagenome (GOLD analysis project Ga0082335, IMG submission 72375) | Subsurface groundwater microbial communities from S. Glens Falls, New York, USA - GMW37 contaminated, 5.8 m (SPADES assembly) (version 2) ...
GGGGGGGGGGGGCGCGGGGGGGGTGGGGGGGGGGGCGGGCGGCGGCCCCGCCCCCCCCCCCCCCCAGCCGCTGGCAGGGCTGCCCCTTGCGGTGGCGGGCGGCCATCCCCGGCCGGCGGTCGAAGCCCACTGGTCGCAAGCGCTGGCGGGCGACCCGCTATCGGCGATGGCCTACCCTTATCCGTGGCTGGCGCTGACGCCGGGTAACCACCCACAGCAGGTGCACGCCACCATCGCGGTCCCCATCGACGCCGGGCACACGCAGGTGTGGGACCTCACCTGCCTGATCCCGGCCCGCGAGTCAGGTCTGCTGGCAAGCCTGCCCTCCACCGCAGCCGCCAGCCTGCAGGCGCTGCTCGCCATCACCACGCACTGACGCCGCCGGTCCCCTCTCCCCCCTGAGAGAGAGGGCTAGGGTGAGGGGTACTTGGATACCGTCCACGCCACCCATCCGGCCCGCCGCCCGGTCGCCCGGCCGCCAATACCCTGCCGCTCCACCCAACGAGAGGCGCCGTATGCCTGCTCGCGGCGAAGGGCAGGCACGCGGGCCTGCCCCTACCAGAAGGAACGCAACCTCCAGTCCTTCCATACTCAACACGTGCTAACATCGCACACTGAACTACCCGGCGGCGCGGGCCCAGCCCGCGCCCACACCACCACCAGCGAGGCCCCACCATGACCCACACCCAGCAACGCGAGCGCATGCGAGCCGTATTCGCCGGCACCGAATGCCTGTCCCCCGCCAGCGTGTACGACGGCCTGTCGGCGCGGGTGGCGGAGTCGGTGGGCTACCAGATCGGCATGCTCGCGGGGTCGGTGTCGTCGCAGACCACCCTCGCCGCGCCCGACCTCATCGTGCTCACCCTCACCGAGTTCGCGGGCCAGATCCGCCGCATCATGCGCGCCAGCGACCTGAGCCTGCTGGTGGACGCCGACCACGGTTACGGCAACGCCCTGAACGTGATGCGCACCATCGAAGAGGTGGAGCACGCGGGGGCATCGGCGCTCAGCATCGAGGACACCGTGCTGCCCACCGCTTTCGGCCAGGCGGAGGGCGCCACCGACGGCCTCATCTCCACCGAGGAGATGGTGGGCAAGCTGAAGGCGGCGGTGCGGGCCCGCAAGGACCCCTCGTTCATCATCTGTGGCCGCACCTCGGCACTGCGGGCCGAGGGCCTGGACCTGGCGGTGGAGCGGGCCAAGGCGTATGCGGCCACCGGCGTCGACGCCATTTTTGTGGTGGGGCTGGAGACGGTGGCGCAGGCTAAGGCCATCCACGAGGCGGCCAAGCTGCCGCTGGTCATCGGCACCGCGCCGGCCTCCATCGGCGCCGCCGACCTGGCGCCGGCCGGCGCCCGCATCCTGCTGCTGGGCCATCAGCCCATTGCGGCCGCCGTCAAGGCGCTGCAGGCCACCTATGCCCACCTGTTCAACGGCGGCGCCCCCGGCGACCTGCGCGACCGCATCGCCTCGCCCAAGGAGATGGACGCCTTCACCAACGGCCCTGCCTACAAGGCCTGGCAGAACGAGTTTTTGCGGTAGGGGGCGCAGGCGCCCCGGCCGGCCGAGGCGAGTGAGTGCAGGGCGGGATGCGCTGTGAACGGATCCATCCTGCAGCCCCACTCCGGGCACGAAAGCATGGGGCCCTAAGGCTGAACGAGGTGATAGCTGGGCGAAAGAGCGGCCGGGCCTTCGCTGCACCCTCACCCTAACCCTCTCCCAGAGGGCGAGGGAACCGGATCAGATGGGTGACAGTGTGCTTGTTCCAATCGCCAGCCACGCCTATGCTGTGACGCACCAGACCCAAGCGGTGGAGGAGGTGCGGGGTGCTGAACTGGGACGCGAACACGTGGTGGGGCATTTTGTGCGTGGTGGTGTATACGGGGTCGGTGCTGTTCGGGCGCACGCTGTTCTTCGGGTGGCCGTCGCGCGTGCTGCTGCTGAACCGGGCGCGCGAACTGGAGGGGCGGCTGGCGCTCGACCAGGCGAACCCGGGCGGCGTGGACCTGCCGGAGAGCCAGATCGAGGCCTCCGTGCGCTCGCTCCTGCGCAAAGCCGAAGAGGAGAACCGGGTCGACTGGCAGGCATTCCTGGCCAATCTGGTGAAGTGGAACGGCGGGACCGAGCTGGCCGGGTGGCGGCTGGTGCGGGAGGCCGAACGGGAGATGGTGCTGCAACTGGACGACAAGGCCACCCTGGCCCGTGTCCGCCGCGCCCTGGCCGACCTGACCGCCCTGCCCAAAGACACCACGGCGGAGTTGACCAAAGCGCTTCAGCGCTATGTTGACGCTGACAAGCCGAGCACCGACTACGACCAAGCCCGCCGTGACCTCCGGGAGACCTACGTCCTCATCCATCAGCGCATGGATGCGGAGTTCCAAAGCGCCATCGAGCTGCAGAACAAATCGATGTGGCTCATCGTCGCCGGGGTGTTCCTGGCATTTGTGGTGTCGCTGGCGTTCAGCCATACCAGCATCCTGCTGCTGGCCGGGGCCGTGGGTGGACTGCTGAGCCGGCTCCGTCACGTGTTCTCGTCGAAGGATATGCCCATGGACTACGGGGCGTCGTGGGTACCGCTGTTCTTGAGCCCGGTGGTGGGTGCGCTCACCGGCTGGGGCGGCACCTACCTGCTGGCCGCCACCATCGCCATGGGTGTCATCAAGTTCGACAAGCTTGACTCGACGCAGTTCGCCCTCAATGCCACGGTCCCGCTGGACATCGTGCCGATTGGCATTGCGCTGGTGATGGGCTTCGCCGAGCAGCTTTTCGACGGTGTGGCCAAACAGGTTGAGGAGGCCATCACCAAGGCCAAGCCCGCGTAGCGGTCATGTCCGCCCGTCTTAACGGCAGGCGGATGGTGCGCTTCGCTCCCGATCTACGTGCAGCGATGAGGCTGGAGGCGGAAGCTGCCACAGCAGCGGGCGACGACCGCGGAGGCGCTGCGGGCTGCCAGCGACGGCGCCGTGGCGGCGTACGTGGCCGACTTGGCGCGGGCCGAGACGCTGCGCTGCTGCACGAGGACAACCAAGCCGTTGACCTCCTGGCGAAGTATGCCAGTTAACGCGCGCTAACCCGCCAGTCGAGCGGCTCGGTCATCCTCCTCTCGCCCAATCGCGTCGCGCCGGTCTGCCATCGACGACAGCCGCGATGCCGGGGGCTCGCTCCCCAGCGGGCGCCCCAGGGCCGCCTCAAGGTCACGCCCATCCCCGTAGCGCCGGAATGGGCGTGGCGCTCACCACCCCAGCGACTGCGTCCCCCACTCCCGCAGGGTCAGAACTGCGACCCGCGTCGGCGCGAAGAAGGGTTGACGACAGCATGTTGGCAGATCAATACTATGTCGCGATATGACTTAAACATATTACTGTTGTAAACATTGTTTCCTGGAGGACTGCATGGATCGTTCTGAGCGGTTCCAGGCTCTCGCCCAGATGCCCATCGCCGCGGCCTGTGGTCTGGCCGACCGCATCTTGGACGGGTCGCTCGGCGAGGTCGCGCTGATCACTCCCCCAACGGTGGGCATGGTGATGGCACGCATCACCGAGGCCGCCAAGGGTGAGGTGTTCAACTTAGGCGAGGTATTGGTGACCGAGGCGCGGGTGAGCATCCGCGGCAAGGAGGGCTGGGGCATGGTCCTGGGCGGCAACCCGACGCATGCGCTGGCGGTCGCCATCGTCGATGCAGGACTTGAGGCTGGCCACCAAGACGCCGCCGGCATCGAGCGCGACATCCAACAGGTGGACGCGGAACTGCGGGCGCAGTCCGAGGCCGAGTGGGCCAAGCTGGCGCCCACCAGGGTTGAATTCGAGAACTTCTAGGAGCCGTTATGACCATCGCTGACCTGATGACCGGTTCTGCCGCCGGACTGCACCGCCAGTTCCAGATAGCGCTCGATCCTGTCAGAGACACCCAAGCCACCTTTCGGGTGGTGCTCAATGCGCTGTCGTGGCCGGGGAGCGTGTGGCGCTTACCCACCGCAGCCGCCGGTGCGCCGGCCAACGCCTGGGCCGCCGCAGTCCTGATCACGCTGCTCGACCACGAGACCACCTTGGCCACCGAAGCGCTGCCCGCCCTCGCAGAGCTGGCGACCTTTGTGCGGCAGCGCACCAGCCATAGCCCTGCCGCCCTCGACCGGGCCGATTTCGTACTGGTTTCTGGAGAGGGCGCGGACGCAACCTTACCGGGCAGCGTGGCGCTCGGCTCGCTCAGCTATCCCGAGGAGTCCGCCACTGTCATCGTCCTGGTACCCTCTCTCGATCCGGCGGCGGGCGGCCTGCAACTGGGCTTGGCCGGGCCGGGGGTGCCGCCGGGCCTGACCGCCCAAGTGGCCGGCATTCCCCAGGCGTTCTGGCTCGCCCGCACTGCGGTGGTGTCCGCATACCCCTGCGGTTTCGACCTGGTGCTCATCGACGACGAGGGCCGCATCGCAGCGTTCCCTCGCACCACCGCCATTACCCCGACTCCCGAGGAGGCTTAGTTATGGGCTACACCGCAGTCAAAGGGGGCGCAGAGGCCATTGCAGCGGCGGAGCGCCTGCTGCTCGAACTGCCCACCGAGGCCGGTGAACTCCGGGTGGAGTTGCGCCAGGTGCGCCACCAGCTCAAGGCGTCGGTCGACAAGGTGATGGCTGAGGGCGGCGTGTACGCCCCGGACCTCGCAGCGCTCGCCATTGTGCAGACCGAGGGCGACCTGATGGAGGCCGCGTTCATGCTGCGGGCCTATCGCAGCACGCTGCCCCGCCTGGGCTACAGCCTGCCGGTGGCCGACCGGGAGATGCGGGTCATCCGCCGTATCTCGTCGGCGTTCCGCGATGTACCGGGCGGCCAGGTGCTGGGCCGCACCCGCGACTACACGCAGCGCCTGTTCGATTTCACCGGCACAGCCGCCGGGAGCGCCGCACTGAACGCAGCGACCCCTGAAGCCGCGGCAGCGTCGCTCACCAGTGACGGCTCCGATGCCGTTCCCTGGTACCTGCCCAAGGTGTCCGATGCGATGCGGGCGATGGGCGTGATGGACCAGCTGCCCAAGCCCAGCGACGACGCCGAGCCCTTCGACATCACGCGCGAGGCGCTGCGGTTCCCGGCCAGCCGGCCGGCGTGGCTGCAGGCGTTGGCCCGGGGCGAGAGCGGCGCGCTGCTGGCGCTGTCGTACAGCAGCATCCGCGGGTTCGGCGGCATCGCAAACCACGGCACCATCGCCGAGTTGCGGGCCGGCGATCTGCCGTTGCAAGTGGTACACCCGCTGACCGGCCTGCCGGTGACCATCGGCAGCTTCCGGGCCACGGCAGTGGAGATGACCGGCAACGAGAAGACGAAGGATGCCGCCGGCGCGAAGGGCGACCGCTACGGCCTGAGCTACGGCATCGTGTTCGGCCAGGAAGAGCGCAAGGCGATTGCCATGGCGCTGCTTGACAGCACACTCCAGGCCCAAGCGCCGGTTGAGGGTGAGCCACCACCCGCCGCCGACCAGGAGATGGTGCTCTACCACTCCGACGGTGTGGAGAGCCTGGGGTTTGTGGAGCACCTGAAGCTACCGCACTTTGTGACCTTTGGCAGCGGGCTACAGGCCACGCTGGAACGCAGCGCCGTGGCGAGCGGCGCCGCCTTGCGTGAGGAGGAGCCCCACAGCCACGGGCCGGGCGACGAGCCCCATACGCATGGCGCAGATGGCGCGAAGCAACCCAGCCACGGCGCCGTACCCACCGCCGGTTAGCCATGAGCACTTCACGAGGTACATCACGCATGACCACAGACGTACGAGAAGCCGCCGGGACTGTCGCCGGCCTGGCCGAGACGTTCAGCTATAACTACGCCTTCCTCGACGAACTCAGCAAGAAGGCAATTCGCCGGGCCATCCTCAAGGGCGTGGCCATCCCCGGCTACCAGGTGCCGTTCGGCTCGCGGGAACTGCCCATTGCCCGCGGTTGGGGCACCGGCGGACTGCAGATCACCCTCTCGCTGGTGGGGCCGGGCGACGTGGTGAAGGTGATTGACCAGGGCGCCGACGACGGCGTGAACGCCGTCAACATCCGGCGGTTGGTGGAGCGCACTTCACCGGGGGTGGAGACCACCGCCGATACCAGCGCTGCCACCATCATCCAGACCCGCCACCGCATCCCCGAGGAGCCGCTGCGCAAAGACCAAGTGCTGGTGTTCCAGGTGCCGCAGCCCGAACCGCTGCGATCGGTGGAGCGCCGCGAGGCCGAGACCCGGCGCATGCACGGTGAGGCCGATTATAGCCGCATGTGGGTGGCGCTCTACGAGGACATCGTGCAGAACGGACGGGTGACCCGCACCGCCGGTTACCCGGTAGTGGTGAATGGCCGCTACATCATGGCCCCCAGCCCCATCCCGAAGTGGGACATTCCACGGCTGAACATGGCGCCTCACCTCTCGCTGTTCGGCGCCGGGCGTGAGAAGCGCATCTATGCAGTGCCGCCGCTCACCAGCGTCACGCCGCTGGAGTTCGAGGACTACCCGTTCCAGGTGGAGCAGTTCTACGGTCAGACATGCCTGCGCTGCGGCAGCGACACTACGTACCTGGTGGCCAACCCCACCGAGACGGGCACGCTGCGCTACGTCTGCTCCGACACCGCTTGGTGCGATGCGGCGCTGGCAACCAAGGGCGAGGAGGTGCGGGCATGACCACCGCCCAACTGCACGGCAACGGCGTGGACGCCTCTGGGGCCAGGCCCGGCTGGGCAATCAACGTCGACGGCCTGACCAAGCTCTACGGCCGTGGCTGCCACCACTGCCTGGAGACCACCGGCCCAGCGCGGGACCGCAACGTCTGCCCGCACTGCCAGACCACGGTAGCCTGTGCCGGTGTGTCCTTTGAGCTGCGCCCGGGGCACACCCTCGGCATTGTGGGCGAGAGCGGCAGCGGCAAGACCACGGTGCTGCGCTGCCTGTATGGCGACATGGCGCCCACGGCGGGCACTGCGCGCCTGCGCGACTTCCAGAACGGCGCGACCGACATCTTTGAGGCCGATGGCCAGGAGCGGCGGCGCATCCGCAACTTCCTGCTGGGCATGGTGTACCAGCACCCGCGGCAGGGCTTGAACATGCAGATCAGCGCCGGCGGCAACGTGGCCGAGCGGCTGCTTGCCACCGAGTGGCGAAAGGTAGCGGCCATCCGCGAGCGCGCCGGCAGCCTGCTGGGACGCATGGAGGTACCGCTCATGCGCATGGACGACATTCCCGCGCACTTCAGCGGCGGCATGCAGCAGCGGGTGCAGGTGGCCAAGGCGCTGGCGAACGGCCCCTCAGTGGTGCTGCTCGACGAGATGACCTCGGGCCTCGACGTCTCGGTACAGGCCGGCGTACTGGACCTGATGCAGGAGCTGCAGCGCGACGAGGGCATTGCCATGGTGGTCGTCTCGCACGACCTGGGGGTGGTGCGGCTGCTGTGCGAACGCACACTGGTGATGAAGAACGGCCGGGTGGTGGAGGGCGGCGTCACCGACCAGATCCTGGAAGACCCTCACCATCCCTACACCCAGCTCCTGGTGAGCTCGGTCAACTAACGCCCTGGAGGCATTATGGGCCCCAACCTGCTGCGTGTGCGCGACCTCCAGAAGGAGTTCGTGCTGCACATCCTGAACAATAAACGCGTCCTGGCTTTTCGGGACATCACCTTCGACGTGCCTGCCTGCTCCTTCGTCGGCATCGCCGGACGCAGCGGCAGCGGCAAGTCGTCGCTGCTCAAGTGCCTGTTCCGCACCTATCTGGCCGACGGCGGCAGCGCAATCTACCAGTCTGCCGCCGGCGACTTGGTGGACCTCACTGATGCGCCTGACGATAGCGTGCTTGACCTTCGGGCCACTGAGATCGGCTATGTCTCCCAGTTCCTGCGGCCGCTGCCCAGGGTAACGGCGCTCGACCTGGCTGCCCGTCCGCTCCTGCAGCGCGGAGTTCCCCGGGCCGAGGCGCATGAGGTGGTATCCCGCTACTTCGAGAGGCTGAGCCTGCCGCGTGACCTGTGGGACGGCTACCCCATCCTGTTCAGCGGCGGCGAACAGCAGCGAGTGAACCTGGCGCGGGCGCTGGCCGCCCGTCCCCGGCTGCTCCTGCTCGACGAGCCGACCTCGGCGTTGGACAGCGGGTTGCAGCTGGAGGTGGTCCGCCTGCTGCAGGAGGCGCGGGCCGACGGCGTCACCATGGTCGGCGTCATGCACGATACGGCGCTGCTCGATGAGCTGTCCGACGAAGTGATCACCATGCAGGACGGCGCCATTGTGGAACGTCAGGCGCCCCGGCTGGCCCTGGCGCAGGCGGCGCCGTGAGCGTGGGCATGGAGTTGATCGTGCTGGGGTCAAGCGCATCGTGCCCCGCGCCGGGCGACGCCTGCTCGGGCTACCTGGTGCGCCATGGCGCCACTGAGGTGATGCTCGACTGCGGCAGCGGGGTGTTGAGCAAGCTGCTGCTCCACACCAGCGTCGAAGCCCTGAGCGCTATCGTCATCTCCCATTTTCATCCCGACCATTACCTCGACCTCATCACGCTGCGGTATGGGCTGCGCTACGGGCACCCCGGTGCGCCGAAGCCGTTGGTGCTGCTGCCGCCGGGCGGCATTGTCCACCTGCGTAACGTGGGCATGGCGCTGCGCGGCACACAGGACTACTTCACGGCCAACTACCGGCTGGAGGAGTACGACCCGGGCCGGCCGGTGACCGTCGGGGAGCTGAAGGTGGGCTTCGAGCGGACGGCGCACGACATCCCCACCTGGGCCATCTCCGTGAAATCGCCCGGCGGCGCCCGCATGGTCTACAGCGCCGACACCTCGCCCGCCAAAGCAGTGAAAGACTTTGCCACCAAGGCGGACCTGTTCCTCTGCGAATCCACCTATCCGGCCGACGCTGAGGGCATTTCAACCCACAACCATCTGACCTCCGTGGACGCTGCCACCATGGCGAGCAAAGCGCAGGTACGCCAACTGGTGCTCACCCACTTCTGGCCGGCCTTCCCCCGCACCCGCTTCAAGGCGGAAGCCGAGCAGGTCTTTGGCGCCCCGGTCGGCACCGCTGAATCCGGGGCGCACTACTGCATAACGCATGGAGCCGGGTTCGAGGTCGCTGCCGGCTCACTCATTGGCAACCAACCGGAGGCTTCTCATGCTTGAGGTCCGTGACCTGCGTGTGGTCTATCCCAACGGTTTCGAAGCGCTGAAGTCCATCAGCCTGTCGGTGGCTCCGAGCGAGATCGTCGCTTTGGTCGGGCGGTCGGGCGCTGGCAAGTCCACGCTGCTGCGGTGCATCAACGGGCTGCAGCCCATCACGTCCGGCCACATCAGCATCGGCGGGGTGCCCCTTGCGGGGCTAGGCGGGCGCGAGCTAGCGGACATGCGCCGCAGCATCGGGTTCATTTGGCAGGAATACAACGTGGTGGAGCGCATCAGCGCGCTGCACAACGTGCTCACCGGGCGGCTGGGCCACAACCGGGGGCTGGCAAGTCTGCTGTTCTACTTCAGCCGCAACGACCGGGCTATCGCGGTGCGCAGCCTGGAGCGGGTGAACCTGCTGCACCGCGCAAGCCAGCGCGCCGACCGCCTCTCGGGCGGCGAGAAGCAGCGGGTCGCCATCGCCCGGGCGCTGGCGCAGCAACCGCAGGTCATCCTGGCCGACGAGCCGGTGGCCAGCCTCGACATGGAACTGGCCTGGCAGGTCATGAACGACCTGGTGCGCGTGGCCCGCGACGAGGGCGTCCCGACGGTCATCAGCATCCACGACGTGGAGCTGGCGCGGGCATTCGCCGACCGGATCGTGGGCATCGCCGGGGGCCGGGTGGTCTGCGAATGCCGGCCCGCCGACTTCACCAGTGACCGCATAGACGCCGTCTACCGGTTCGACCGGCCGGCGGCGCCGCTGGGCGTGCCCGAACCGGAGCGCCCGGAACGCATCCCGGCCGGCGTGGGGGTGTAGCCGTGGCAACTACCGCAAACACCCCAACCGCCGCCTTTAACGCCGAGCGCGTGCGCGAACAACTGCTGACGCCATGGCCGCGCATCGGCCTGAAGGGCCTGCTGGCGCTCGGCGTCATCGCGCTGGCGTATGCCTGGGGCCTGGCCGGCACACAGGCGGATCCCGGCGAGTTGGCGAAGGGCGTGCCGAACATCATCAACTTCTTCATCCGGCTGATGCCGCCTATGTGGAAGACGCAGGCGATGCCGCTGCTGACGCCCGAGGTCGTGCTGCCGCTGGGCCTGGTGGCGCCCAGCCTGGGCCTTGCCAACGCCACAGTGCAGGTGCCCGAGGTGCTGTTCGCCCTCATCGAGACCATCCAGATGGCGCTCATCGGCACCACGTTGGCCATCTTCATCTCGTTCCCATTCGGGCTGCTGGCGGCGCGCAACACGTCGCCCCACCGGTTGGTCTACCTGGGCACCCGGTTCCTGCTGAACATGAACCGCGCCATCCCGGAGATCATCTTCGCACTCATCTTCGTGGCGGCGGTGGGCCTGGGGCCGTTCAGCGGGGTGCTGGCGCTGGCGCTGGGTGCGGTCGGCTTCATGGGCAAGCTCTACGCCGAGGCCATTGAGGCTATCGACCCGCAGCAGGTGCTGGCGGTGTCGGCCACCGGGGCCAACCGCATTCAGACGTTCGTGTACGGCGTCATCCCGCAGGCGGCGCCGCTGGTGGCGGCCTACTCGCTGCTGCTGTTCGAAACCAACGTGCGGCACGCCACCATCCTCGGCATTGTCGGGGCCGGCGGCGTCGGCTTCGTGCTCAGTAAGTACATGGCGCTGTTCCAGTACCAGTACCTCATGGGCGCCATGGTGCTCATCATCCTCACCGTCACCCTCATCGACCGGGCCAGCGACGCCCTGCGCAAACGCATCATCTAACCCAGGAGGCGCTATCGACGAAGGCCGGCGCCCAGCGCGCGCACGCCTGATCGCACTTGGACGCATAGCAACGAGACACAGGAGGACTCATGTTCAAACGAGCGTTCCTAACGCTGCTCGCCACCGCCGCCCTCGCCACTGCTGCCTGCTCACCGGCCATCCCCGCACCCCCAGCGGGCGCCGGGGCAGCCTCCGACGACCCCAAGGCGGGATGGCCGGCCCTGCTCACCCTCGGCCTGTTCGGCGGCGACGACGCCGAAGCGGTCATCGAGGGCAACAAGCCGGTGGCCGATCGGATCCAGAAGGTCACCGGCATCCCGGTCAAGCTCTTCACCGGCACCAGCTATACCGCCGTTATCGAGGCGATGCGCGCCAAGCGGGTGGACGGCATGCAGGTCGGCCCGTTCTCCTACCTGCTGGCGGTGCAGGAGGCCGGCGCCGAGGCCCTTGGTATCGCCGTCACGACCCGCGCCACCGCTGCCGTCTATGACGCATCCATCCGTCCGTCCTACTTCAGCGTCATTTCGGTGAAGAAGGGCCGGAACAAGATCACGTCGCTGCAAGACCTGAAGGGCCACAGCCTGAACTACGTCGATCCCGCCTCTACCTCGGGCCATCTGGTGCCGAAGACCGAACTGATCAAGGCCGGTATCGACCCTGACAAGGACCTGAAGACGGTGTTCGCCGGCAGCCACCCCACCTCGGCCATCGCCCTGTGGAACGGCAAGTCCGACGCTGCCGCCTCCACCGAAGCAACCCTCTACAACTTGGCACAGAACAAGCAGATTGAGTTCTGCGGCTTCCCGGATGGCGAGGTCGGGAAGGACCGGAGCAAAGCAGAGTTGAAGGTGTTGTACGACGCCTGCCCCGACGGCAAGATCGCCATGCTGTTCATGTCGCCGCCCATCCCCAACACGCCGTTCGCCGTCCGCAGCGACCTTCCCGCCACCCTGAAGGCCAAGATCCGGGAGGCACTCCTCACCACTAAGGACGATCCGGAGTTCATCGCTACCGCCAAGCGCTGGTACCTGGACCCCAGCAAGGAGGCCGGCCTGCCTAACCTGGACCAGTACTACAACCCACTCCGGGACATCGCCAAGACGCTGAACCTCGACCTCAAGACCCTTGAATAACAGTCCCACCATCCAGCAGGAGCACCGCATGACCACCTTTGCGATTACTAATGCAGTACTGGTGCTACCCGACCGCGTGGTGGATCGGGGAACGCTGCGGGTGCACGACGGCATTATCGTTGAGATTGCCGACCACCCCATTCCTGTTCACACCACGAGCGACGTGCTCGACGCCCAGGGCGCTTACCTCGTGCCGGGCGCCATCGACCTGCATAACGACAGCCTGGAGTTCGAGGTGAACCCGCGGCCGGGCGCTAACCTACCGCTACCGTTCGCACTGGCGGCCATGGAGCGGCGGCTGGTGGGCGCGGGTGTGACCACTGAGTTCCACGCAGTGGCATTCATGGAGCGGGCGAGCGCGCTCCGCAGCGTGGAGGGGGCCCGCCTCCGCACCCGGTACATCGCCAAACTGGCAAAGGGACCCGCCTGCTCGGTGGAGCACCATGTGCTCCACCGCATCGACGTGTGGCATCCGGAGGCGCTCGACGCCGTGTTCGACTCGGTGAGCGAGCTGGGCGTGCACTACATTTCACTGAATGACCACACCCCCGGCCAGGGCCAGTACCGCAACGTCGACAAGCTTATTGAGCTGTCGGGCCAGATGCGGGCGATGCGAGGCGCAGGCTTTAGCAACGAGCAAGAGTTGCTGGAACGGATGCGCACCCACGCTGCCGACACCGAAATGGTGCCCTACGTGTACTCCCGCGTCCGCGAGGCACAGGAGCGCATGCCGATGGTGATCGCCACCCACGACGACGACTCGCCCGAGAAGGTGGACGCGCAGTGGGAACTGGGCGCCACGGTGGCCGAGTTCCCCGTGACCTTCGAGGCCGCCCGCCGTGCCCGCGACCGGGGCATGAGGATCGTGGTGGGCGCCCCGAACATCCTGCGGGGTGGGTCGCAGAGCGGGAACCTGGCTGCCAGTGAACTGCTGGAGTCGGGCCTGGCCGACATCATCTGCGCCGACTACCACGCACCGTCGCTGTTCGCCGCGGCGTTCAAGTTCGCGCAGGACGGGTTGCTCGACCTGCCATCCGCCGTGCGGATGGTCACCCTGAACCCGGCAAGCGCTCTCGGCTTCAGCGACCGTGGCGCCCTCCAGACCGGGTTGTCTGCGGATGTAGTGCTGCTGCGCCCCGACGGATGGGGCTTCCCCCACGTGCTCGCCACCTACCGGCGCGGCCATCTGGTGTTCGCCTTTGGCCCCTTCGCTGAAGAGCCGGTGGCGTTGGCTGCAGCGGGCGAGCGGTAACCGCCATGAAGGCCACAACGATAACCCTACCGCCCACGTCCCCACGGCAGCTCGGCGAGCAGCCGCTGGTGCACGAGACTTCCAAGATCAAAGACAGCACGCTCGGACCTTGGACTTGGATCGGGCCAAACACCTCCATCACAGAGTCGACGTTCGGCGACTACAGCTACACCGCTGGCGACGTCTCGATCATCTACGCCGACGTCGGTAAGTTCTGTTCCATCGCCTCGCACGTCCGCATCAACCCCGGCAACCACCCCATGTCGCGGGTGACGCAGCACCACATGACCTACCGCCGGGCGCAATACGGCTTCGGTCCCACCGACGACGACGCCTTCTTCGACTGGCGCCGGGCAGCGCATTGCAGCATTGGGCACGACGTGTGGATCGGCCATGCCGCCGTGATCATGCCCGGAGTGTCGGTGGGCGCCGGGGCCGTGGTGGGCGCCGGTGCGGTGGTGACCAAGGACGTTGCGCCGTACACCATCGTGGTGGGCGTGCCAGCGCGGCCCTTACGCGACCGGTTCCCGAGAGCGGTCGCCGAGAAGCTGCTGGCGATCGCTTGGTGGGACTGGCCGCGCGATCTCCTGGAAGCCCGATTCAACGATATGAATGACCTGGAACGGTTCATCGAGACCTATGGTTGACTTGAAACGCCCCGCCCGTCTGCGCATCGTCACCATCAACACCGCCAAGAGCGATAGTCCTTACCCCCGCCGGCTGGAGCTGCTGGCGCAGGGCCTCCGGTTGTTGGACCCCGACGTGGTGCTGCTGCAGGAAGCGTTCGTGGCGCAGGACGGGACGGCCAACACGGCGGCCGACCTAGGGTGCGTGCTAGAGATGGCGGTGGCTTACGCCCCGGCCCGCGCCAAGACACGGCCGTTTGAGGGCCGCACGGTGCTCAGCGAATCGGGCATGGCGGTGCTGACCAGGGGCCCGGCGGCCGAGTGCCTTGCCGTACCACTGCCCTCGGCGCCGCAAGACGGTGAGCGAATTGCCCAAGTGTGCCGGATTGAGGTCGAGGGACGCCCAGTCCTGATCGCCAACGTCCATCTGTGCTACCTCCCCGGGCAGGACCAACTCCGAAACGCAGAACTTGGTTCCCTGCTGGCGCATCCACTGCTCCAACAAGACGCCGCAGCGCGCATCATTGCGGGCGACTTCAACACTGCGCTGTCCGGCCTGCCGTCATTGCTGCAGGGCCTCGGCCGGTGGGAAATCCAGGACTGTTACCAGTTGGGCGGCGGCGGAATGCCGCGGGCTACCTGCCCCACCAGCCTTCCTGCCGAGCAGTCCCGCTGTATAGACTTCATCCTTTCGGCGGTTCGCGCCGGCGAGCAACACCCTGCGTTTGAGCAGTCGAGGGTGGTGTTGGGACTGCCGGGTGTGGATGGCGTCTACCCCAGCGACCACCGTGGGGTGATGACGACGCTGGTCCTGGACGAGGCGACTCAATGACCGGCGACCCGGTCTCGCCACAGGGGCGCCGGGTGCTGGTGGCACGCGTCACCGGCGAGGCGGGCGAGCGGATTCAGGCCTGGCGCCTGCAGCACGATCCCGGCCAGGCACGACGCCTGCCACCGCACACTACTTTGTGCTACTGGCCTCCGGCAGGCGACAGCGCTGTGCTGGAGGCACAGGTACGCCACGCCTTCCCTGCACCGGTCACGGTTCACCTTGGCGCCGTGAAGGAGTTCGACAACACTGACCACACCTTCTACGTTGATGCACACAACACCGCGACGCTCGACGCTGCCCGCACCCGCCTGTATGACGGCACGCACGTTGCGCTGCCCGGCCGCACCCAATGGACCTGGCACGTCACCTGCGTGCGCTATGGCCGTGAGCGCGATCTCGCAGCGCTCCGGGCCGCTGCCGCCAGCCTGAGCCTTAACCTGCCATGGGTGATCGACACCGTCGCCTACCTGGAGCTGCGGGGCGACCGCTACGAACCACTGTGCGAGTGGTCACTCGCGCCCTCCCACCGTACCTAATCCCCACCCCAAGGAGCTACCATGAACCGCCCAAACACGCCCGCCGAGGTCAAGGCTGCCGTCCAGCAGCATTACAGCGCAGTGGCCACTCGTGCGGGACAACCCGCCCCGCGGCCGCTCACTGAGCTGCCCATGGCCGATGCAGCCGGCTGCTGCACGCCAACCGCGCTCGACGCCAAAACCATCGCTGCCGCGCTCTACGCCATTGATGATCTTGTGGACCTGCCGCCCGCGGCGGTGCTGGCGGCGCGCGGCTGTGGCAATCCGCTCGCCTTGGCGGAGCTGCACCGCGGCGAGACCGTGCTCGACCTCGGGTCTGGCGGCGGCATCGACGTGCTGCTCTCGGCGCGACGGGTTGGCAGCACCGGCTTCGCCTATGGGCTCGACATGACGCCAGGGATGGTGGAACTCGCCCGCAGGAACGCCCAGGAGGCGGGGGTGACCAACGTTAACTTCCTGCATGGCGAGATCGAAGAGGTACCGCTGCTCGATTCCTCGGTCGACGTGGTGCTGTCGAACTGCGTCATCAACCTCAGCGCCGACAAGGCCCGGGTGCTGGCCGAGGCGTTCCGGGTGCTGAAGCCGGGCGGCCGGTTCGCGGTGTCCGACATCGTGGTGCAGGGCACGCTACCGGAAGCACTGCGCAGCGACCTAGAACTGTGGGCAGGCTGCATCGCAGGCGCGCTGGAGGAGGGGGAGTACCGGCGTTTGCTGGCCGAGGCCGGCTTCACGGGCGTGGAGGTACAGGTTACCCATTCCGTCGATCTCCCGGAGCGGCTCCAAGCCCGGCACGCCTCCCCGGAGATCGCCGGGCAGTTGGTCAGCGCGTTTGTGCGGGCCGTCAAGCCGCGCTAGGCATGAGCGCTCTGGACGCCGCCTTTCCGTTGCATCCGGCACCTGCTCCCAGAGGGACAGGGAACCGGAGGCTACGACCAGACGGCGAAGGCGAGGCCGCAGCCGGTGCCGGCGGCGGTGCGGTAGGCGGGGGTGTAGTCCAGCACCCGCATCTCCAGGCCTTCGAGGCAACCGGCCGCGCCGATCCAGTTGAGCGCCTCGCCGGTGGGGCCCTGCGTCCAGGCCAGCGGGATCTCAGCGACCTCGGCGGTATTGCGGGTCTGCAGGGCGTGCAGCACCTTGCGGTCCAGCTCCTCCTGCACCATGCCCACGCTCAGCCCACCGCAGGCCGCCACTGCCACTCGTGCCGGGCTGTCCCACGCCTCCACAGCGCGGCGCACAGCCTGGCCCAGGGCATAGCAGCCGGCGGGCGGCACCTGGTTGGGCGGGTAGTGGATGTTGACCATCAGCGGCACCACCGGGACCGGTTGCAGCATCAGCCGCTCGTAGATGAACCCGAACCCGTGCTGCATGCCCTCGGGCCGGGGGAAGGCGTCCCACGCCTCCACGGTCAGTCCGCCCGCCCGCAGGCTCGCCAGCACGTGGCCGGTCAGCTCGGTGGCCACAGGGTAGGTGGCGTGCTTACTGCCCCACGCCCACGCCGACGTGCGGCCCACCGCATCGGCCTGCGGGCCGACGGCCCGGGGTTCCATGTCCCAGGTGGCGCCACGGTACAGCAGCAGCGGGATGCGGCTGCCCTCGGCCTGATACTCGTTCTCGTCGTCGCCGAACAGTACCACCACGTCGGGCTTGGCCTGCTCCATTGCCGCGGCCAGCCGGTGCACGTTGGCGATGGCGGCGGCATGCTGCTGTCGCCACACCGCCGGCCGCACCTGGCCCGCCAGCCGGTTGCCGGCCCGCTCCCGCAATTCGGCGAACGTGACCGTGTTGCCGGCCGCGTCGAGGAAGCTGCGCTTGCTGTCCGCCTCGCCGATGGCCCCCCACAGGTCCACGGGCACATGGATCATGGGGCTACGCGAACTGGCGACCCCCAGCACGATCTCAGCCATCGGCTAGCCTCCCGGCGTCAGCAGCATGGCCTCGCGCAACCGTTTGGCCGCCTCCAGCGGCGCCCCCTCGGCGGCCAGGTCGTGCGCTTCAAACACCAACTCGTGCACCCGCACCAGCGCCTTCACGGCCGCCAGCGCCTCTGGGGTGTCGGCCCGCTCACGCTCCGCCTTGATAACGGTGTCGACCCGCCGCCAGATCTCGTCCATCTCGACCTCGCGCAGGATCAGGTGCTGGAACGTCGTCGACGTCTCCAGCCGCTGGGCCAGCGCGATCAGCGTCTCGTTGGAAAAGTCCTCGATCTGCACCACTTCGTCCAGGTGCATCGAGCCCTCGGGTAGCTTGTTCACAGTGGTCTCCGGTCTAGGTGTCCAGGGTGCCGGCGGCGAACACCTGGTCCACCGACAGCCGGTTCTTAGTGACCCCTTGTTCGTGGTTGTAATCCAGGAACATGTTGATGGTGTTGGCGTTGGCTTTGATGCCATGGGCGTGAATGTTGCCCCAGTTGGCAAGCTGGTCGCGGTACAGCTCACGGGTACCGATGATCGGCGAGTAGCTGGTGCCGTCGCCCAGCAGGTCTTGCGACGCCAGCTCGGTGGACTGCACCACCGCGTCGTAGATCTTGCGCGCCACCCCCGGGTTCGCCCGGTCGAACTTGCCGCCGATGCACAGCACGTGCACTGGAGTGTAGAGTTGGTGCTCCTTCCACAACTTCAGGTTCAGCTCCTGGTAGTTGGAGAACAGCCGCTTGACGTTCGGGTCCGACTCCAGCGCCACCCACGTCTTGGGGTCGGTGATGTCGCCCATGCTGATGTCGGCTTCGCCGTCGAGCAGGCGCTGGGCCGGCGTCTTGCGGGGCCCGGTCGCCATTTGGATGTCGACGCCAGGGGCGTGGATGTCGAACCGTCCCGGCCCGCCCAGCAGGTATTTCAACTTGGAGATGTCGACACCATGGAAGTGCTGTAGAAAGCCGCGGGTGTAGGTGGTGATGGCGCTGCTATAGCCAACGGTGGCCACCACCTTGCCCTCCACGTCCTTGAGGCTGTTGATGCCGCGGTCGGCGCGCACCCAGCCGTAGTTGTAGGCCGGCTTGCGCTTGATGAACAGCGGCAGCATTTTGAAGTCCCAGCCGTTCTCGATGGCAGGGATCAGGTCGCCCCAGTTGTTGTCCAGCAGGGCGAAGTCGCCGTTCTGGAATTTGGGGTTGTCGTTGTAGCCGGCGGCGTCCGTGGGACCGGTCTTTTCGATGGTGATGCCGTCGAGCTGCACGCGGCCCATGAAGAGCGGTTGCAGCACGTCGTAGCGCCAATTGGGCAGCGAGCCCTGGGCCTCGAACTTCACGTGAACCGGGGTACCGGAGGTGGTCATTGGTTGCTCCTTCCGAATGTGGGCCCAATGCTGGGCCGTTGCGCGCATGTTCCTTGAGATGGTCTGGATGCAGGATGGATCCGACCACGTCGTATCCCGCCCGCCCACCCTCAATCTGTCCTTTGGGGGGACACCCCCCAAACCCCCTGGCAAGGAGGGCTGCGCCCTCCCTGCACTCACCTGCCGGATGCCGGCGAGCACGGCAATCTCCTTTACGCCTCAGCGAGAGACCTCGCTGAGTGAGGGGCCACCGCCTACGCGTTGGGATACCCGGTGTAGAGCGGGCGGCGTTCGGTCCAAGCCGGACATTGCCGTGACAGCATAATCTCTTTTCGGGTCGCTGCCGAGCGGAGCAGGGCGTCGGTGACCTCGATGGTGGCAAGGCCCCAGCGGCCATTGTGCACCGGTTCGACGCCGTGCACCACCGCGTCGTAGAACTCGAACGACTCGGCCTCGCGCTGGTCGAGGGTGCTGGTGACCGTCACCTGTGACAGACCGTTGTCGTCGTGTACCCAAAGCCCGCCTTCGGGCGCCTGCCGGATGTCGCCATTGGTGCAACTGGCCAGCACGATACCGCAGTCGGGCTGATAGCCCCGCGGCGCCCGCGGCCGTTCGGTGGTATTGGTGGCGCCATGGTAGCGCAACTCCTGCCGCTCGCCGAAGCGCGTCGCCTCCTTGGTGGCGGCGTCGTTGACGGGCTGGCCGGTGCGCAGGGCCTTGCGCAGTGCACTGGTACCGGCCAGGCCGGGCGGGGTGCCGGTCCAGGGCAGCAACTCCTGGGTGTTGAAGTAGCCGTACCCGTTGTACAGCAGCGTGGCCGGGGCGCCGTTCTCGAACTCCAGGAACGCCACATAGTAGCCGATGCCGGGGCGAATGTCCGACATCCAGGAGCCGGCGCCGGCGCGCACGCTGCGCACCAGCCCACCGCCCAGCAGCCGCACCACGTCGATCTGGTGCGGGGCCATCACGAACGGCACGCCGCCGCCGATCTCGGTCGGCAACTCTTCGGGACGGCGCGGCCGGAACATCCAGTCGTTGTAGGCCCACACGTTGATGGCGTGCACCTCGCCCAGTGCGCCCGAGGCGATGAGCTGGCGCATGGCCCGGAACGGCGGCAGCAGCACGGCGCTGTTGCCGCACATCAGCTTCACGCCGTGGCGTTCGGCCTCGCCCACCATCGACTCCGCCTCCTCCACCCGCACCGCCATCGGTTTCTCCACCACCATGTGCTTGCCGCGTTCGGCGGCGATGCGCACGTGCTGCTCGTGCAGCGTGGTGGGGGTGGATATCCACACCGCCTCCACCTCCGGGTCGTCGCACAGCGCTTCGACGCTGCGGTAAGTGCGGCCGCCGTAACGGGTGGCGAACGACTCGAGCGCGGTGTCCCGCAGGTCGCAGGCTGCCACGACGTCGAACAGGCCCAGCGGGTTCAGCCGGTCGAGGCCTGCCAGCGTCATCGCGCCGCCGAGGCCAAGCCCGGCCACGCCGACCTTCAACCTGCGGCCGGTTGGGGGAGTGGTGGTCATGGGTGTATCCGTTCCGGCGTCCTACTTGGCCTTGATGTACTCCACGTGGGTGTAGGTGCCGCTGATCGTGCCCGGGAACGGGTAGTCGGCCACCACGGCCGGGTCTACCACCGCCTCCGAGGGCATCCAGAACAGCGGGATGCTGGCGTACTGGGTGTAAGCCAGGTCGCCCCACTGGCGCCACAACTCGGCCGCCTTCGCGGGGTCAAGGGTGCGGCGGAGGTTGGCGTAGATGGCGTCCATCTCGTCGGACTCGTAGCCCAACCGGCCGCCTACCCCCTGGATCGCCGAGAAGTAGGTGGCCACGCCCGCCAGCGGCCGCACGCTGGTCACAATGCCGTAGATGGCGCTCTGGAAGTCCAGCGACTGGTCGCGCTTGGTGATGGTGGCCGAGTCGATCTGCTCCAGCGGCACATCGAAGCCCACCGCCCGCATATCGCTGGCGATGGCCTCCTCCATGTCGAACAGGCCGGGGAAGTAGGGATAGGGCCGCAGCACCATGCTCACCTTCGGTTTATTGGTGGGGCCGAAGCCGGCCTCTGCCAGCAGCTTCTTCGCGGCCTCGGGGTCGTAACCGTAGGCGTCCTTGAAGGTCTTCTCCCAGTCGGGGTTCCAGCCAGGACGGTTGGCGTGGAAGAACTCGTTGTACAGCGGCTCGCCCCCGCCGCGCAGGAAGGCCTTGTTCAGGCTGTCGCGGTTGATGGCCTTGTTGAGGGCCTTGCGCACCCGCAGGTCCACCAGCGGACTGTTGGGGTACACGTACTTCTGGCTGGCGTCGGGGTTGGTCTGATTGGCGGGCTGGATCTTCTTGTTCAGGTACACGCCGCGGATGGTGCCATAGACGTGCAGGCCGGGCGCCTTGCCCTGGATGGTCTTGAATCCCTTCTGCTCCGCCCCAGGCACCATGTCGGGCGGCAGCGCTGCCACCTGGATCTCGTGCGCCAGCAGCGCCGCGAAGATGGTGGAGTTCTCCTTGATGAAGCGCCACTCGAATTCCGGGAAGTCCGGTGTCTGCCGCCAGTGGTTCTCCACCCGCTTGAAGCGCCAGTACTGCCCCTGCTGGTGGTCCGTCGAGGTGTAGGGGCCGGTGCCGGCCACCGGCTGTTCCTGCATGGTGACCAGGTGGCCGCGCGCCTCGCCGTCCTTCTTGCTGCGCATCGGCACGATGTTCTCGGCCTGGCTGATGGAGGTGAGCAGGCCGGCGTCCGGCTGGTTCATGTGGACGATCAGCTCGTAGGGGTTCACGACCTCGAATGACTTGATGATGTTGAGGGTACGGGGGACGGCTGGCGCCACCGGCTCCGTCTCGGTCTTCATGTCGTTGAAGCTGAACACCACGTCGTCGGCCGTGAACTCGCCCATGGTGTTGTGGAACTGCACGCCCTTCTGCAATTGCACCCGGTAGGAGGTGCCGTCCGCGTCCAGCGTCCAGGCCTTGGCAAGCTGCGGCACCAGCTCCTTGCCCTCCGGCGACACGCCGAACAGGTCCTCCCACATCGGCATGCCGGGGTAGGCGTTGGTCGACACCACCAGCGACGGGCGGTTGCTCTCGGTGGCGGGCGGGTTGAGGCCCAGCACCAGCCGCTGCACCTTCGGCCCGGTGCTGGCCGCAGGGACGCCCGCGGCCGGCGCGCCGGTGGGCGCGGGGGCGCTGCACCCCAGCGCCGTCAGCACCGCCAGGCCCGCCGTCAGCACTCCAAACGATCGAATCATCTGCTGCATCGCGCGATCACCCTCCCCCGGGGCTATCCGCCCCGGTGCTACGAAACACCCACCGCTACGCGGGACTTAGCGGGCCTGCAACGCCGGTTGCAGTGGGCTCCGGGCGCGCCAGTCCTCGCCGGGGGCCATGTCGAACGCCGACTCGCGGATCTCGGCGTACGGGATGCTGGGGTCGATGCCCGCCGGTTCCTTGCCGGCAGCCAGGGCCTTCGCCGAGTTCAGCAGAATACGCCGAAACGCGATGACGGCGAGGTCGGTGGTGCCCAGGTGCTCCTGGGTGCGGTCCACCAGGCGGCCCATCGTCTCCTGCGCCGCCTGGTCCTGCACCCGCACGCCCTCAATGCCGGAGAAGCTGGTGGTCTTCATCAGCTCGCGGTCCTGCAGGTAGAGGTTCGACAGGTTGCGGGTCTTACGGCCGCTGGGGTCCACGTCGAAGCCCCACTGGTAGGCGCGCAGCTTCTTGTCGTAGGGCTTGGCCTCGTTGTAGTGGATGTCGAACTCCCAGCAGGCGCCGTCGTCCTTGGGCACCCAGGCGTGCCAGATCTTGGTCTGGCCGTAGGCGCCCGGCACGAAGGTGGTCCACGGCATCACAAACGGGGTGATGCGCACGCCGATGCGGTCGCCCGCCTTGCGCATTGCGGCATAGCGGTAGCCGTACGACGTGGTCTCCAACTCGATGGCCACCGGCGTCTTGCGGCCCTCCGCCGCGCGCGCCAGCGTGCCGTGCAGGTACTCGATGTGCGCGGAGTCGATGCCGCCCTCGATGGCCTGGGCGTAGTTGTTCTCTTGCAAAATCTTCCAGGACTCCCACTGGTCGTCCGGGAGGTCCATCCAGTGGTAGCGGGGGAAGGGCGGCTGCTTGGCGGGCGGGCCCATGTAGGCCCACACCATGCCGCCGGCCTCCTGGGTGGGGTAGGCCCTGGCCCGCACCTTGTCGCTGAAGCGGCTTTCGAGCGGTTCGGTGGGCATGTCGGTGCAGGTGCCGGTCAGGTCGAACTTCCAGCCGTGATAGACGCAGCGCAGGCCGCCCTCTTCGTTGCGGGCCAGCACCAGCGAGGTGGCGCGGTGCGGGCACTTCTCCTGCAACAGGCCCACATTGCCGTCGGTATCGCGGTAGGCGATGAGCAGCTCGCCCATCACCTGCACCGCCAACGGCACGCCGTCGCGCTCCGGCAGTTCGTTGCAGAGCAGCACCGGCGTCCAGTAGCGCCGGAACAGCTCGCCCATGGGGGTTCCGGGCCCGGTCTCGGCCAGCAGCCGGTTATCTTCGTGGGACAGCATAGGGCGCCTCCAGTGTGTGGGTAGACGGCGGTTAGCCGTCATCAATAGCTGGCTGCTAGCTTAGCGGTGCGGGCTATTTCTGGCAACGCTGGGGAAGGCCGCCGTAGGTGCTCAGTCTTCGGGTGGCGACCGGCGGCGGCCGCTGCAGGATGGATCGGTTCACGTCGTATCCCGCCCGCCCACCCACAGGAACTCCTTCCTGAGGGGACACCCCCTTCGACAGGCTCAGGACGGCGCCTCAGACGCCCTGGCAAAGAGGGCTTTGCCCTCTCTGCACTCACCCCCGGGGATTCACCTCGATTCTGAGCAGTTACAGGCCACCACGCCGCGGCGGTCCGTGGATGCGCTAAACCGGCGGAACGGTGGTCACGTGGCACCGCCCTTCGGCCACCGCACCGCCCACAACCGGCCCGCCCCCACGACCACAGCCTATCGCGGCGCGTAGGGGCGCAATGCATTGCACCCGCAGGCCATGCGGGCACACCTACAGACGCCACGTCACGCGCGTGCGACAAGGGGTCCGGCCGGACGGGCGTCATGAATGCCGCCCCTACACGCGAACGCGCGTCCGGCACGACACGGGGCTGCTGCGTTGGCCGGCGGGCTTACCCCCACCCAGCCTCCCCCGCCTAGGGGGAGGGATCGGAGTGCCCCGGCCGTGGTGGCCGGGGCACTTGGGTCACTGGGTTCGCAGACTAGAGGCTGCGGAGGATTTCGGGGAACAGCTCCTCGGGCTTGGGACGGGCTTTGATGAAGCCCTGCTCGTTGGAGATCATGATGGCGGTCTCCAGCATCTTGTAGTTGTCCTGCACGCCGTAGGGCACGAAGTCTTTGCCGCCGAAAATCTTCTTGGTCTGGTCCAGGTACTCCCGGCCAAAGAACAGCACCGAGGGGATCTCACGCGGGAAGCGGGCCTCGGCCATTTCCTTGGAAGCCACGAAGGCCTTGTAGAGGTTGAACGCCAGCCAGGGGTTTTCCTTGTAGACATCGGCCCGGATGATGTAACCGTGGTTGGCGGGCACAAAGCCCCACTTCTGGAAGAAGCGGGCACCCTCGGCGACGCGGTCCGGGAACAAGGGCTTGATCTTGCTCCAGTCGGCCGTGGCGGGCGGCCGGATGGTGGTGGAGCGGTCGATGATGTTGGTCTCGGGGGTGAGCGCCCGGCCGATGGTGGCGCAGTCCAGTTCGTGGTTCAGCAGCATCGTCGCCAGGCTCTTGTCGGTGGGGATGCGGTGGAACTTGATGCCGTCCATCGGCTTGAAGCCGGTCGCGCCGCCATGGCTCAGCTCCTCGGTGCGCTCCATCCACCAGTCCACCGAGAACTGCGACACGCCGAAGTCGTGCTCGAAAATGCCGCGCATCCAGAGTGCTGCAGTCTGCTGGTACTCGCCAACGCCGATGCTCTTGCCCACCAGGTCGTTGGCGGTCTTGATGCCGGAGTCGGTGTGGTAGGACCAACCGGTCCAGAACAGTTGCCGGTTCGGGAACACCGGCAGGTAGCCGCCCTCCAGCCCGCGCTCGCGAGCGATGAGGTACGACGACAGCGACATCTCCGACACGTCGAACTCGCCGAAGTGCAGTTGCCGCCAGAATGTCTCCGACGCATCGGAGATGGTGGGCACCAGTTCGGCGCCCTCCACCTCCACCTCACCGTCGATGAGTGGAGCCACGCGGTCGTGACGGCCGGTGACGAAACTGAGCTTGAGCTTAGCCATGGGGTCCCTCCTTAAGTGGGAGTAGGTTGGGAAGTACACCGCCCGGCCCTGGCCGGACGGGTCTCAGCGCGCGTCATTGTACACGCGAACGAAGTGCTGGAAGCGCTGCGTGCTGCGGCATTCATGACGCCCGGCCGGCCGGACCGGCGGGCGCAATGCATGTCATGGCCATTGGCGGCCGCGGCCTTCTACCGTGACCCGTTGAGGATCGGACTGGGGCGCGCAAGCGGGCCTAGCCCTCCTGCTCCTGCACGTACTTCGCCACCTGCTCGAAGACCTCGGCGAGGGCCAGCGCTTCGTCGTAGCTCAACTCGATAGCCACGCCGCGCTCGTTGAGGCGCAGGGTCAGCACCTGGTGTGGTACCTGGTCGTAGACGAACGCCACGTCGGTGTCCGCCACCTCCACAAAGTCGTGTTCGTGATCGTGCTCCTCAGTCATGAGGATCCTCCTGTACGGCGTCGCCGCCGGTGCTACGGCGGGCCGCCGCGCCAACGCAGTATGCGGGAGCCGCGCCGCCCGCGCCACCACTGCACGCTTCGGGGGAGTGTCGCTGCGTTGTACGGGTGGGCATCGGCGCTGTTTGCTGAGCTTTGTATGGTTGAGGTGCCCCTCACGGTGATGGTACACCTCAGGGGAGAGCCCGCTGAGCTTTGCCGCCCGCAAGGGACAGCCATCGACAGAGTGCTCATCATGAGGTGTCCATCGCCGATGAGGGATCCCGCAGCCGACAGGACTGCCGATGGTCCGCAAGGGAGCGAGGGCGCCAAGGAGACATGACCATGATGGAGGGAATGGTAGGGATTGATGTGGGCAAAAC
>Ga0082335_1003531_pt1 | contig 25549 bp, 22 predicted proteins | sample Subgrocontami58m_FD_72375 | JGI IMG/M metagenome (GOLD analysis project Ga0082335, IMG submission 72375) | Subsurface groundwater microbial communities from S. Glens Falls, New York, USA - GMW37 contaminated, 5.8 m (SPADES assembly) (version 2) ...
AATCCCCCCCTGCGAGGAGGGGATGCTGATGCCCAGGTTAGCCGTCGACATGGTCAGGAGGAAGGCGTGAAAAGGAAGAGGGGGAAGGCGAAAGCCATACCCCACCATGAAGAAGAGGCCCGTCTCCGCCAGCCAGACCAGAAGCGAGATGAATGAGACCATGCCCAGCACCCGTCCTTGCTTCAAAGAGGCCAGCCCTTCCAGGAAAAGGCGCACAACATTCTGGACTCGGGGCTGCCAGGATCCGGGTAAGACTCGGACCAGGAGGCCCGTAACCGCCAGGGCGGCCCCGGATAGAAAAGCAGAGGCCAAGGAGAGGACTAGCAGACCCAGGAAGACCAGGCCCGCCATCGTCACACCCGTCCTCAGCCAGTCCGGAAGGGGGACCAGGAAGGAAATAGCCAGAGCGAATAGCAGGAGAGTCAGGGCGTCCAGCACCCGCTCTACCAGGATGGTGGCCAGGATGGAAGTCTTGCTGATCTCCTCTTTTTCCCCTAGAAGGTACGCCCGGACCAGCTCCCCTGCCCGCAGGGGCAGGACATTGTTGGCCATGAACCCGAGTACGGTATAAGGGAAGAGCTTCCGGGCCTTGAGGGCCTTTATCGGCGATAAGAGATATTGCCAGCGGAGAGCCCTCAGCCAGACTCCCGCGAAGTAGATGGGCAGGGCCAGTATGATCCAGGTATAGTCTGCATCTCTCAGGATCCCTCCCACTCGGGCCAGGTCGACGCCCCGGAACAACCAGACCAGGAAGAAGAGGCTAACCGCCAGGCCGAGAGCCAGACGGATACGCTTAGCCAGGGAAGCCGCCCCTGCCCTTGTCGGGGCGCCACCGAAGGATCGGGAAAATGCCCGCAACAGGATGAGTGGCCCAGGCGTCTCGCCTGTGGACGCTTCCGCACAGGCGAGACGCCTGGGCCACTTGTTGCTCCTTTTCCAGAGGATAGCTGCCTCTCACGGCCGCACCGGCAGGTCCTTCCGGAAGAAGAAGTAGCCGTCCTCAGAGCCCAGGGGATTGGGTCCCAGGGAAGCCGGGAGCTCCCGGTTGAGGAAATACCGCACCCATTCTGACCACTGGGCGCCATCCCCGAGAGACGCCAGGAGCTTTTGAGGAGTCAGGTCCCGGTATATCTCCGGGAACCACCAGCGGTGGTGGTATCGCTTACCCTCGTTGTATGCGGTCAAAAGGGGACGCATCTTCTCCACGTTGCTGGAATGGACTATTACCACGTCGGCGGTGGGGGGAGCCCCTGGTGTATCCAGATTAGGATAGCCGGCGTTCTTATAGTCTCGCAGGTACCAGGCCCAGGGCCAGGCGAAGCCGCTGGCGCCATCCACCAAGATGCTCAGGTCTTTGCCCTCGGTCTTCCAGATGGAGACTTGCTCGATCTCCCGGTAGATAAGGGGTATGTCCGGCGAGCTCTGGGTATAAACGGCCATCTCCACCGGGACGTCTCCGTTTTGGAAGGAGGCCCGTAGCGACGTACGGACCGTCAGCAGGAGCAGTACGGCCAGGCCCGCCACCGCCAGGCTTCTAAGGGCCCAGCGACGGCCAAGGGAGCTCCAGAGCCAGGCCAGGAGGGCCACGAACAGGAGCAGTACCACCACCGCGCTGGACAGCTCTCGCCGGGCATCGATGCCGGCAATCCCGCGGCTGCTCCAGGTCAGCAAGAGGGCTCCCATGAAAAACAACAGGACGACCGGCAAGATAATGCTGAAGTAGAAGCTAGATCCCATCCGCTTCCAGGGTATGCGGGCCAGGAAGTTTCCGATAAAGCGGCCGCTCAAGAGTACCAATGGCAGGGCAACGTGCAGGGAGAGCCAGGGCATCTTCTCCCCGGCGAAGGAGTAGAGGACCAGGGCCGTCCCTGCCCAGTAGATGAGGAGCGTGGTGAAGACGCTCCGCTTGATAAGGTAGTAGATAATAGCGATGGTGCCGAAGATAACCGGCAGGAATTCATAGATAGACATCAGTAGCAGGTAGTAATATGCCGGCTGGTCACCCCGTTTAACCCCCTGCTGGTCCAGCCAGTAGGTTAGCGAGCCCACCACGCCGGTCCCAAATCCGGGCATGTTGCTGAGGAAAGTAGTGTAGAGGACCACGTAGATGGCCCAGAAGAGGATGGCCAGTCGGGGCCAGAGGTTGCGGTCCCAGTGTGTTCCGACCAGGGCGCAGGCCGCTAAGGCCACGATAAGGACCACTCCGTAAAGCATGAGCCCGGCAGGCTCCGTGGGCGCTGGGAGCTTGCCGGCGACAAAGGGCAACCTCTCCGCCAGTTTTATGCCTCCTGTGAAGAGGGGGAGGAGCAGGGTCCCCCCAACGACCAGCAATTGCCCGGCGCCGGTGCTCAGGCCGGATGGGATGTCCAGAGGGCGCAGCCGTGCCAGGGGCTCGGCGACAAACAGGAAGAAAAGGAAAGAGCCGAAAATGGCCACGTTGATGAAGGCCGTCTCCTTCTGGGTGAAACTCAGAGCCAGCACGGCTGCCAGGAAATAGAGGTCCCTGCGACGTCGCTCCTCCAGGTAGCGCCAGATGAAGACCAGGGTCAGGAGGGTCCAGACGGCCATATAGATATCGTTGCGTGCGAACCGACTGTAGTAGAGGAAGACAGGCGAGATTGCCAGTATCCCGGCGGAGGCCAGGGCGCCGGAGCGTCCCAACTGGCGCCGCAAGAGCCAGGGCAGCCCCACCAGGGCGGTGCCGAAGAGCGCGGGCAAGACCCGGGAAGTATAGTCGGATACTCCCATGAGGAAGTAGACGGCGGCGGTGAAATGGAACTGGAAGGGGCCGTGCATCATGGGATCATGGCGGTAGCCCTTCCCCGTGGCCAGATACCAGCTATAGGTGGCGTGCAGGCTCTCGTCGTGGTGAAGGGCCCGGGACCCCAGGTCCCAGAAGCGGAGGGCCGCCGACAGGACCACCAGAATGATATAGGCGGCCACTTCCCACTGTATGGGGATGGCCTCCAGCCCCAGCAGCCTCTCTACCAGAGACGGCTGCCTTTCTTGGTCCGCAGGCTTCATGGGGACCCCGGACTGCCCGCTCCGTCTCGATCGGGCTTCCCGGGGCGGCTCTTCTCGATCCTCGAGCTTCACGGGGACTGGCTAACTCCTGACCCGGTAGATGGTTACTCCCTGGTTTTGGAAGGCCGTCTCCATCATAGTGGCGAACTTCCCAAGGACCGACTCGCCATAGCGCTCCCGCTCCAGCCTCCCCACATACACATACCTGGCGCCATATTTATCTAAGAGGCGCTGCACCTGCGCCGCATCGGCGCTGGAGTATATTTGGTGCACGTCCTGTTCTCGCTCACTCAGTTCTTTAATCGGGCCGCGCCATTGCATTTCATGGCCAGGCCACTGGACTACCGTGGGAAGCCCCGTCCAGGCCGACACCCGGCCGTATTCCGTGTAGGAGCCTCCGGGGGTCTCGACGATCACCGGGCTGCCCTCGATGTTCCTATTCAGCCATTGTACTGCCTCGTACTCAGCCTGGTCCAGGCCCTTAACAAAGGCCAGGCCATCCAGGGTTGGCTTGCCGCCAAACATGTTCATCCGGCTGAACGAGGCTGCCACGGGGTAGGCCAAGGCCGCCATCAGGAGAGCCGTCAGGCCAATTCCCCAAAGGCTTCCCGGCCATGGCCATCCTTTAGAGGCCTTTAACCTAGCCGCCACCCAGTATATCCCATAGGCGGAAGACATGGCAAACAGGACCCAGACCTGGTAGTAGAACTTGAACATGGTATTCATACGGTTCCCGAAGGCATCTCTCAAGAAGAATAGCTCCGTGCCCAGGGTCAGGGCGAACCCTGCCAGGACCAGCAGCAGGATGAACGACTCCTCAGGAACAAGGAACGAGGAACGAGGAACAGGACCGCTAGGCCGCGGGTCCGGGGGTGTCCTCTGATCGTCAGGAACGAGCAACGGGGAATGAGGAACAGGACCGCTGATAGGCCGGGGGTCCGGGGGTGTCCCTCGATTCTCTTCAGCGAGGGGTGGCGTTAGGCAGGCCGCCATGCGGCTTTCACGGTATATCAGAAGGAACAGGACTGAGGCTACCGTCAGCACCAGGGGCACAACCGATAGCTCTTTGCCCAATACCGTAGCTCCGGCAAGGGCATTCTGCCCCAGTAGCCTGGGGGCCAGGGCCTGGCCTAAGGCCCAGAGGGCAGCCGGGACCAGCGCCGCTCCCAGACACAGGCTCACCATGAACGTAGGTCGGGGGCTTGGCCCCCGCTGAGGCTGGGTGGGTGGGGGACAAGCCCCCGCACTACATTTCTCGACATCAAGACCATATGTGTCCACGTCAGACGTAGGTGATCTATCCGAAGTGATCAACCCAGCCTTGACGACCTCTGGAAGTCTTGCTAGCAGGTAGCAGCCGAGGGCAAGAATAAACGGGCCTAAAATGATGAGGAAGTGCACCGGCCGGGTCCCGACGGCCCCTACCAGACCGGGCCCTGGGGTCGGGGGCCTGGGACTCACGTAGAAGGGTAGATAGAGGAGGATGCTCGCTCCAGCCAGTGCGCCTACCAGGGCCAGGAACGGCCATCCAACCCGGCCGTAACGGATAGCCGCCAGCAGCAGTGCACCCAGCGCCACGACCATGTAGGTCGGCAGGTCCCAGCTATTGATGAATCCAAGTGCTCCCAGGATGAGAGCCGCCCCCGCGAAGGCGAAGGGCTCCCTGCGTATCCAGTCGATCTGCAGCCAGTCTCCCCGACGCAGGAAGCTTAAAGCCAGGCCCAATGCCAGGAGCACGAAGGGCAGGGCCATGACGTGAGGGTGCATGTCTCCAAGCAGGAAGCTGAAGAAAGGGAACTCCGTAATGGTGTAGTCCAACTGGTCGTTCACAGCCAGTATGCCCCCTCCCGGGTCGGTGGTTATACGCAACGTATTGATGACGCGCGTGGCATGCCACCACCAGAAGTGCTCCGAGGGCAGCCAGGAGGAGCTCACATAAGGGGTCAGTGCCCCGTTGACCCCAATCCATTGCCAGAAATCGGGTGGACCCAGACCCCGGGCGCGCAGCAGTTCGAGCGCCCCCTGGAGGTTACCGATTACTGCCAGCAGCAGGCCCGCCAGGACACCCACCCATGGGGCGGCCCGGCGGGAGCGCGGCGCCACCAGGTTGTAACCCAGGCTGAAGGCCCCGGTCATGGTCAGCGCAAAGATGGTGGCCAGGGCCAGGTTGTAGCCGATGCTGGAGGGAATGCCGGTTATCTGGATGGGTAAGGTCTGTATGAGATAGCCGAAGTAGTAGTAGCTGATAGAATAGCCGCTGAGCCATGGATCGTTGGGGGGGAAATAGTCGCTGCGCAGAATGGCGTTGAGGAAAGCGAAGTCCATGGGCTGCTCGGTGCCGGCGATCTCCGGGCGGTAGGCCCGGAAGAGGGCAAAGGCGAAGAAGGAAGCGGCGAAGACCGCTTCCGTAGCCAGCACGTGCCGCCAGTTTTCGTGGAAGAAGGCAGTTAGAGAGCCCATCGCGCCTCTGCGCCTGGCCAGGAAGACCGCCGCCAGACCGAGCAGTAGGACAACGAAGGCCAGGGTGGGCCTCCCGTTTGGCAGAAAGCCTGTCCAGGCCAGGATCCAGAGAGCATAGGCAGGCAGGAGAAGGCCCAGGGCCTTGGCTAGCCCGTACCCGCGGTCGGGCAGCGACCGGAAAAGGAGGTGGGCAGGCACCAGGGAGACCAGGGCCAGTAGCTGAAGGGCCAGCCACCAGAGGAGGGTCTCAGGCACTGGAATCCTTTATGGTACTACTGATGTCTGCGCAACTTACCAGACTGGTGACGGCGCGTTGCATGGCGATCCTCGTGCGACAAGAAGAGGCCTGGTGAGCCGGGCAGCCCCGCCCTAGGCCAAAGCCCTGATCTTTACCCAGATCTTCTTGGATTGGCTTTTGAATTGGCAATGCAGCCCTGTATGCTGGCGGGCATCACACGTTCCGAGTCCAGATGGGATGTGAGTAAAGATCAGGGATAAAGCTACGGGCTAAGAGAACGTAAGGGAGGCTCATGAGCCTCCCCTACAAGGGGCTATCGCGGGGGAACAGGGAGCGAGAAGGTGGTGCGCCCTTAGCGGCCGGACTGTTATGTGGCTTGCGTGCCACCTGGGAATGCCAGTTCTAACAGAGGGGGATACCCGCGACAGCATCAGGAGAGCAGCGCGTCCACGAAGGCTTGGGCATCGAACTCTACCAGATCACCCAGCTTCTCGCCTGTGCCGAGGAAGCGAATGGGCACGCCCAATTCCTTGACGATGGGGAAGACGGCGCCGCCCTTGGCCGTTCCATCCAGCTTGGCTATAACCAGTCCGGTCAAGCCCACGGCCTGAGTGAAGCTCTGGGCCTGGGCTATGGCGTTCTGCCCCGTGGTGGCGTCCAGCACCATCAGGGTCTCCTTGGGAAGGGGAGGCTGGAATCGCTCCACCACCCGGTTTATCTTCTTCATCTCCTCCATAAGGTTGTGCTTGGTGTGGAGGCGTCCAGCCGTGTCAACGATCAAGACATCGATGTCCCGGCTGGTGGCCGCCTGAACAGCATCGAAGACCACTGCGCCGGGGTCTGCGCCGGGCTGGTGGGCTACCACGTCCACATTTACGCGCTCGCCCCAGATTTTTAGCTGGTCGATTGCTCCGGCCCGGAAGGTGTCGGCCGCCGCGAAGAGCACCTTCTGGTCCTGGTCCTTCAGGTACTTGCCAAGCTTGGCAATGGTGGTCGTCTTCCCTACCCCGTTGACGCCGACCATGAGGTAGATGCGCGGCCGGGCCTGGTTTTCGGAAGCTGGGATCGGACTGGCTGGGACCTCCAGAATGGCCGCCAGTTCTTCCTTCAATGCCTCCCTTACCCCCTCCGGCTCCCGGATGCCCTCCCGGCTGGCCCTGGCCCGCAGCTTTTCGATGATCTCGCCAGCCAGGGAGATTCCCATATCCGCTCCGACCAGGATCTCTTCCAGGTCCTCCCAAAGGGATTCGTCCAGGGAGCGCCGGCTGAAGAGGCCAGAGACCCGGCCAAACCAGGTGGACCTGGTCTTCTGGGTCCCCTCTTGAATCTTCTCCTTCTCCTCCTCTTTCTTTTCCTCAGTCTTACGCGCGCGCCAGAACATTATTTCCCCTTCAGTATCTTACCACTGAGATCACAGAGCTCACGGAGACGGCGGAAAACCGTTTATGACTCGGCGAATACCGTCTTTCAGGACCTTAACATTGAAGTTGACGAGGAGGCCTACCCTTAGGCCGGATAACTTCAGGTAGGAAAGAAACTGGGCCTGATGGATTGGGGCCAAGCGATCAACGGATTTGACTTCAACAATGATGGCCTCTTCGACCAGCAGGTCTAGCCGGTAAGCACAATCCAGCTTTACGTCGTTGTAAATGACGGGAAGAGGCTTCTGCTGTTCTATCTTCAGGCCCCTCTGCGCCAGTTCGTAAGCCAAGCAAGCCTCGTACGCCGATTCCAACAAACCGGGTCCAAGAGCACGATGTACCTGGATGGCCGCCCCGATAATAGAGTTGGTTATCTGGTCCGTCCCAGTCACTTCTATCATCTCCGTGTTCTCCGTGGGCTCCGTGGTGAAATATGCACCTCGATGGAATGATAGCATTGCCGGAAGGCATGTAGCAAGGAAATCCCAGGTACGCTATAATCTCGGTATTCCGGAGAGACAGGAGAGATTGCGTCATGTCTGATAAAGAGCTCGAAACCCTGGCCAAGGTGGCCCTGGGAGAGGAGAAGGCCGATTTAGCTATCGTGGGTGGCGATATCGTTAACGTGTACACGGGAGAGCTGCTGAAGGGCTGGTCGGTGGCCACGAAGGGGAAGAAGATAGCGTACGTGGGACCCGACGCCAGCCATGCCATAGGTCCCGACACTCGCATCATTGACGCCGCCGGTAAGGTGCTGGCGCCGGGCTTCGTGGAAGGCCACACTCATGTAGACACTATCTTCTCCCTTCCGGAAATAGTCAGGTATGCGGTCCTGGGAGGCACCACGACCATCGTGGCGGAGACCTCTGTCATCGGCAATGCCCTGGGGTACAAGGGGGTCGTCTATTTCATGGAGGCGGGGAGAGACCAGCCGGTGAAGTTCTTCTATACGTTGCCCACGTGCGACCCTCCCTTCCCGCATTTAGAGTCCAGCAATCCCCTGACCAAGGAGGAAATGGAAGACCTTCTGAAGCGGGAGGAGGTGGTGGGCATGGGCGAGGGCTACTGGACCTCCGTTCTGTACGAGATGAGCCGGGTCTCCGGTTTCTTCGCCAGCGCCCGGGCCGCCGGCAAGGTCCGGGATGGACACGGAGCCGGGCTGCGGGGCAATAAGCTGGTGGCCTTCGCTGCCCTTGGTATCACTTCTGACCACGAGCCCATCAGCCCGGCGGAGGTCCTGGAGCGGCTGCGGCTGGGGATGTACGTATTCGTGCGGGAGGGCACTATCCGCCGGGACCTGGAGAACATTATCGCCATCAAGGACCAGAACGTGGAGCTGCGGCGGGTCGGCCTTGGGACCGACGGCATCAGCCCCAAGGAATTGGTGCGGGACGGCTATATGGACTTCATGGTGCAGAAGGCCATAGACCTGGGGCTTGATCCGATCAAGGTCTTCCAGATGGCCAGCCTGAATGCGGCGGAGCACTTCGGCCTGGACAACCGGGTGGGCGGAATCGCGCCGGGGCGCTACGCCGATATCCTGGTTATGCGCGATCTTCGGACCGTCAAGTTCGATTACGTGGTCGCCAACGGGGAGGTGGCTGCCGAGCAGGGCCGGTGCCTGGCCCAGCCCAGGCCCTACGTTTACCCCGCGGATGCCCGTAACACCGTGCGGCTACCCGGACGTTTCACGCCTGAGGACTTTGCCATCCCTGTGCCTGACGACCGCCACCAAGTATCCGTGCGGGTTATCTCCATGAGAAACGATATCATTTGCGACGAGGCTTTCCTGACTCTGCCAGTGACCCACGGTCAGGTGAAGAGCGATGCGGCTCAGGATATACTGAAAGTGGCCGCCATTCAGCGGTTCAACAACTCCGGGCGCACCGGCGTCGGCCTGATACGGGGCTTCGGCCTGAAGCGGGGAGCCTTCGGCGCCAGCCTGGGGTGGGACTCCTTGCCCATCGTGGTCGTGGGCGCCAACGACGCCGATATGGCCGCCGTGGTCAACCGCCTGGCGGAAAACCAGGGTGGCATGGTGCTGATCGAAGGAGGCCGGATCGTGGAAGAGATCCCCATGCCCGTGGGCGGAATCATATCCGAGCTGCCGGTCCCGGTCCTGGCGGAGAAGCAGGAGCACCTCCTGGCTCTGCTCAAGGAGATGGGGTCGACCCTGGACGACCCCACTTTGACCATCCAGACCCTCTCGGCCACCTTCCTTCCGTTTTTCAAGATATCGGAAGGCGGCTTGGTGGATACCCGGAAAAACCAGGTGGTGAGCCTGTTCATCTAAAGAACAAGGAACAAGGAACGGGGAACAAGACCCCGCCCTTGTTCCTTGTTCCTTGACTAATGTTGCCCCTCGGCTGCCAGCGCCTCCATCGCCGCCTTGGCCGCGGCCTGCTGCGCCTGCTGCTTGCTCGTCCCGTGGCCCCGGCCCAGGACGTCGTCCCCTACCAGGACCTCCACGGTGAACTGCCGCTGGTGGTCCGGCCCGGCGACGTCGACGGTACGGTAGGTGGGCGTGAGCTGCCAGCGGGATTGGGCCAGCTCCTGGAGGCCGGACTTGGGGTCCTTCTTCAGACTCTCGGGCCAGTGGTGGGCCATCTCCTCTTCCAGCAGGGGGAGGACGACGGCGCGAACGGCCTCGATCCCCTGGTCCAGATAGAGGGCGCCCAGAACGGCCTCCATTACGTTGGCCAGGTTGGCCGGGCGCTGCCGGCCTCCGCTTACCTCTTCGCCGCGGCTCAGGAGCAGCCGCTCGCCCAGTCCCAGGCGCTTGGCCCAGCGGGCCAGGGTTGAACCCCGAACCAGGGACGAACGCAGATGGGTCAGATCCCCTTCCGATCTTTGAGGGAAGCGCTGGTAGAGCTCCCCCGTAACCAGGAAACCAAGGACGGCGTCTCCCATGAACTCCAGCCGTTCGTTGGAAACGAGGTTCAATTCGGGGTTCTCGTTGAGGTAGGAGCGATGGACCAGGGCCTGCTGCTGGAGCTCACCGTCCCTGAAAATAAGATCGATCAGCCCCTGGGTTTGTTTCAGGCCCTCTGCATCTGCGTTGAGTCTCTCCCCAGAAATATGACGCACGTTCGTACTGATGCTAGCTTGCGGCGATGATAGGGGGCAGCAAGTTTATCTGGCCGGTCAGGAAGAGCGCCCCCATGGCGAGGCTAAAGAGGGCAACTATCCCTCCGAAGGCCATGTAGGCGCGGCGCTTCACCTTGGCTACCCGGAACCCGAAGATGGACGCTACCACTATTCCGCTGTTGCTGATGAGCAGCCCCATCACGAAGGCAGCCAGCATCATGGTGCCAGCCAGCTTGCCGCCGACTCCAGCGATGCTAAGGAAGAGGAAAGCCTGGCTGGCCGTCTCCGCGCCGACGCCGTGGATCATCCCAATGCCAAAGGAGGTGCGAGCGCTATACGCCGACCTGGTGCCGACGCGCACGGGAATCGGCTTGCCGCGCAGCCGCCCGAGAGCCCAAGCCCAGAGGGCGCGCAGGCCATCGAACAGGAGCATCCAGCGGCTTCGCATCTGAAAGTTCCCACCGCTGTGGATGAGTGAGTACAGGATCCAGAGCCCCAGGAAAACGAGGGTAGCGCCAACGATGGGCTCCATCCACCCATCCACCCAATCGGGCAGGGCGATGCCCACGAGGATGGCCAAGGCTCCCAGAGCTGTGACCACCAGGGCATGGCCCATGGCATAGATGGTGCCCAGAACGAAGCCCCTGCGGGGCTCATCCACGCTGCCTGTAATATCGCTGATGGCGGCTATATGGTCCCAGTCAATGCCGTGTTGCAATCCCAAGAAAAGCGCTGATGCTAGCAGCATCGCCATCGCACCAAGGTCGTTCATGGAACCCTCCTCTGCTGATCTTGATTGGAGCCGTTACTTTTGGCCCGGCATTGCCTGCAGAGGCCAAAAAGGGCCAGGTGGGATAGGTTGGCGTGGAATTCGTATTCGTGTCGAAGGGTCTCTTGCAGGGACTCCAGCGCCGAGTCTCCGAAGGAGGTGATGCTGCCACAGCCCTGGCAGACCAGGTGATGGTGGCGGCCCTTCGCCGCCCAGTGGTAGTAGACCCTTCCTTCCCCCAGGTCCGTCTCTGTTACCAGGTCCAGTTCCTTCAGGAGCTCCAGGGTCCGATAGACGGTGGAGATGTTTATGTGGGGATAGAGGCCCTGCACTTTCTGGAAGATCTCGTCTGCAGAGATGTGCTCGTTTGTGTCATGGACGGCCTCCACGATCATGAGGCGCTGCGGCGTGAGCCGGTAGCCCAACCCTCTCAGTATTACCTCTGCCTCGCTGATACCAGACATAGGCCACTTCCTCTTAGCAAAGGGTACCACAGTCGGAGGCTTATTGCAAGAGGTTGCAGTTGCGATTTGTTGCGGATTTTTCGGTGGCCTTCGTGCCTTTGCGGTGCATCGCCATTGATTGAGAAGCCGCATCTGGGAGCGCCGGCATCCTGCCGGCAGGGGTGACGGTGGGGCCGGGGCCAGGGCCGGGTTTCGAATCCGCCCCTACAGGGCCAATGGAAATGCCGGCCAGCATACCGGGGCCGGCACGGCTAAGGCAGGCCGGGGATTATCAGCCGGTTTCTGAGGGCGCCTCTTGCAGTACTGGGGCCGTCACGAAGCCGTAAAAAGTGTCGTATTCCAGCAGACGCTGGATGGAGGCCGGGCTGATGAAGCGGGCCCTCTCGCCGTAACCCATCCATTCCAACTGCTGGCAGATCTCCTCCGCATCCAGGGGCTGGTTCCCGTTGGCCAGGATCACCCTGAAAAGGGCTTCCCTTAGGGGCATGTTAGGCCTAATGTAGTCCCTGGACTTGGAGCAGCAGTCCCTGACCTGCGCCACAAGATTAGCGGGGAAGGGCACTGAACGGACCTCATGGGCAATCTGACCTTTGCCCCTTACTGTGGCAATCCGCTCTTCAACCTCGGTTCCCAGGCGCGCCTTGCACGAGAGACAGAGGCGGCTCTCCATTATCGCCCTGAAAGAGCGCCCGTGTCGCTGGTGCCAGTCTATATCTACATAGTACCGGGGCTTATAATTGACTGTTGATCCCTGCGTCTCGGTCTCCATTTCTTGTATCATGTCAAGGACTTGGAAAACTGTCCCTTGGCTTCCTCGATAAGAGCGAGGTATTTGGTAGTTACACCGGCGGCGGCAGAAGCCTCGCAATCAACTTCATAAGGCTCGCCGACGAAGACCTTGCCGTAGTCCTCTATTATCCCCTGGGTGGGGTCATCCGTTCCGATAAACTTCTTACGAGCATCAACGATACCACAATCAAAGGGAATGGTAAAGTAGATATCGGTCACCACGTTGTGAATCCCCAGTTGGTGCAGCATGTCCTTCCGAGGGCTGCCTCTCCCGCCATACTTGCCGGAAGGAAGGAGGCCCACTATGTTCTTCAGAGTGAAGCTGCCCCCATCGGGAAAGATCTTGAAAGAAGCGACGGATATAAGATAATCGCAGGCCAGTACCACGTTGGGCACCCATATAGTAGGGAGGGCCAGCGGCTTGATGAGGGGATTCTCCACTTCTACGTAATGCTGGCTTCGTACGTCGAGAAGGCCGACCCGGGGAAACTCATAGCCAAGGATACGGTATATCCGGTGCATAGGCTCGAAAGAGCGGGACTCCTCCAACAGTATGATATCGGCGTCGCTGACTCTGCGTATGCCACTTATGACCGCTGCCAGGGTCTCCCGGCTGGTGGTTACGGGGTTGGGCATAGGATAGCCGGCATTGGGCTTGATGAGGACCCGCCTGGCGCTAGCCAGTTGCGGCGGCGGCACAAATATGAAACTGTCGGCATCTACCATCATGGCGTGACCTCCCCCCTCCGCGCCACCCGCACGTCAACCGAAACCGGCCGGCTGGTATCCCCCAGGGAAGTAGCAATGCCTCCCAGCGTGAGGCCCAGGAACTCCTCGCTGGAGACATCTAGCGGCAGATTCACCCCGTCCACCAGTAATGAAGCGCTGTAACCATCTTCCGGGCGCAGGAACCGTTCTTCGATCAGACGTGCCACCGCGCCGGCCTCGTCCCATCCGAACTGCGGTACCGGCATAGGCATCTCTTCGTCCGTCACCAGGGCGACCAGCTCATCTGGGGAGCACAGTAGCTCGGGACCCATCTCCCGCCGGTGCACCTCGATCTTGGGGGCCCGTTCCCGCTTGTAGCCTTCGGTCAGGAGCAGGTCCACGTCCATCGCTAGATGGTGGGCGATGGTCTCCAGTGGCCATTCCGTCTCTACTTTCCTGATCATAGCTATCTTATTGGGTGAGCTGATGATGACCACGTCGCTGCCCGCCTGGGCGTGGCGCCAGCTATCCTTGCCCGGCCGGTCCACATCGAAGCCGTGGGTATCGTGCTTGACCGTGGCCACCCGGTAGCCCAGGGCCTTGATCTCCGGCAGCAGCCTTTCGAGGAAGGTCGTCTTCCCTGTATCCGACCGCCCGACAATGCAGACAATTGGTACCATCACTCTTCCGTCCAATCCAGCATCTGGACCGTGCACCGGTCCCCGGCCCGGGCCACGGATACCTCCTCAGGGATCACCAGAAGGGCGTTAGCAGCAGCCATGGAAGTGAGAATGCCGGAGCCTTGGGGCCCGGTTACCCGGGCGAAGTACTCACCGTTCCTGCTCTCCACCCAGGCCCTTGCGAAGAACCGCCTGCCTCCGAGGTTCTCGACGTCTTCGATCAAGACGGCTTCCACGGTAGGCTTGGCCCACCTGGACCTCCCCAGCATCTTCAGGATGGCCGGGCGAGCGAACTGTTCGAAGGCCACCATGGAGCTGACCGGGTTCCCGGGAAGGCCCAGATGGGGGACCTTCTTTCCCACTTTCGCCAGTGTGCCGAAGGCCAGGGGTTTTCCGGGCTTCATGCGTACCTTCCAGAAGCCTATCTCGCCTTGTTTGGCCAGCACATCTCGCACCATGTCGTACTCGCCCACAGAGACGCCGGCTGAGGTGAGAAGCAGGTCCGCCTCCAGTCCCATCTCTATCTTGGCCTGCAGGTCTGGCAAGTTGTCACGGGCTATGCCCAGAAGCCTGGGGATGCCTCCATATTTCAGGACCTGAGAGGCGATGCTATACGAGTTGCTGTTATATATCTGGCCTGGTCCCAGGGGCTGCCCCACTTCAGCCAATTCATCCCCTGTAGCCAGGATGGAGACCACCGGCCGGCGGATGACCCAGACTCGGGCCCGGCCTAGAGAAGCCAGGACCCCGATCTCCTGGGGGCGCAGCACGGTCCCTCGAGAGAATACCAGGGCCCCGGAGGCAATGTCCTCGCCCGCTCGGCGGACGTTCATGCCTGGTACCGCCTCTTTGAAGACTGCTACCGTGGCACCTTTCTCCGCACCCTTCCAGGCGCGGCCACGGCCCTCGCTGGTCTCTTCGTACTCGATCACTGCGTCCGCGCCTGCCGGCACCGGGGCGCCGGTCATAATCCGGACCGCCTGGCCGGCTCCCACCCGGCCCTGGAAGACGTACCCGGCGGCGACCTCGCCAATTACTACCAATTCCCGGGGATTAGCTTCGGAGGCCCCAGGCGTGTCCTGGGCGCGCACCGCGTAGCCATCCATGGCCGAGTTGTCCAGGGGCGGGATGTTGAAGCTAGAGTAGACGTTCTCCGCCAGGACTTGGCCCAGGCATTCGAGGATGGTCTTCTCCACCGGCTCCAGCATCCGCACGTTGGCCAGTATCTTCTCCTGGGCCTCTTCGACGCTTAACATGGCTCAGTTATCCATAGCGCGGCCAGGATTGTTCGATTCGGAGTCCATCGCATCGGAACGAACGGGAGAATCGGGGGACACCCCCGAACCCCCGGCCTGATGGTGACCCAGGCCCATAGATGCCTCCAGTTCCTGGGCCCGCTGGAGGTCGGCGGCGGTATTGACATTGAAAAAGCTGAGCCTCTGGGGGTCCAGGGGCGCTATCTCCTCTTCCTCAATGTACCGGACGCGCACCTGGGGAAAGAAATCTATGATCTTGAGACGGTCATTGTCCAGGAGGGCCTTCATCGGGCCCAGGCAATTCCTGGAATAGATGGCGTGAAGGGGTTCGGGGATGCCACCCAGGCGCGGTATAATAACATCCGAGCCTGGCGCCTGCCGGACCATATAGGCCAGGAGGTGCCGGTTAAGAAAAGGCATATCGCAAGCTACCACCAGGTTGTGAAAAGCGGGCGACATCGCCAGCCCACTATAAATACCGCCTAGGGAACCCTTGCCCGGACAAAGGTCAGTAATCAAGGAAACTTTCGGGCCAAATTCCAGACTGCTCTCCTCGATCTGCTTTAGACCCTTCTGGCTGGTTACCACCAGGATTTCCTGAAATACACCGCCTAGCCTGGCAACCGCTCGCTCCAACAGGGTCTGGCCTCCCATCTCCACGAAAGCCTTGTCCCTGCCCAGCCGCCTACTCAGGCCGCCCGCGAGAACTATAGCAGCCAAGTCGCTTGTGGCTGGAAGAGAAGAATTCGGCTTTTCCACCCAACTTTATTTTAGCATTAATTTTGACCAATGGGAATGGTTTTATGTTTAGTAGACGTAGCTCGTACTCCTTTTTACCTACTCTTTACCAGCGCTCCGATATCCTTTCGCCGGACTTGAACGGTATCTGAGGATCAAGGAATAGCGCGCAAGTAGGGAAGTGAGATCTCGCGCCTCTACCGTTACCGCTGCCCAACCAATAGCCGCACATCAATCTAAGAACTGCTGGCGCGCTCCTGCTCCGGCGGCCGCACGCAATCCTGGCGCGAGACGACTGCCCGCACCGGCCGTTTGACCGTAATACCGCTTGGCTGATGAAGAGTTTCATTTGGAGCGGGGCGATGTCGGCTGCCCCGAGGCGGTGTTTTCGGGGTCAGGCCTAGCTAGTACTTCGTTGCGGAAATGGACGTTACCATCCCTGCCAGAGAAAGTGGCCCAGGCGTCTCGCCTGGGCGCACGGGCCAGAGGCCTGGGCCACTTTGTTTTGATGCCATTGATTAGCACGCCGATTGTTGCAATTAGCACTAGCTACGCAGGCTGGCCCCGAGCTCCTGCTCCAGCCTTTCCACTATCTTCCGGTGGACCTGGGCGACCTCTTCGCTGGTGAGCGTGCGTTCCGGCGAACGGTAAAGGATGGAATAGGAGAGGGACCTCTTGCCCGGGGGAAGCTGGCCGCCCGTGAATACATCGAAAAGGGTCACCAGGCGGACCAGAGGGAACGATCGGATGATCTCCTGGACCCTGGCAGCGGGCGTGTCCCGCTCTACCAGGATGCTCAGGTCCTGGGACACCGAGGGATAGCGGGGCAGGTCCTGGAAACGCCGTATCTGCAGGCTGTGCGGGAGTAGACCCGCCAGGTCCAGCTCGAACCAGCAAACGGGCCTCGACAGGAGCTGGAAGTTCTCTCTAACCAACGAATCGACTTCGCCTATCGAGCCCAGCGTAGAGCCCGAGCGGTCGCGTATAGAGGCCGCTCTGCCTGGGGTGAAGAAGGAGTCTTCCAGGGGCTCGAAGCTGGCTTCCAGGCCGAGATGGCCGATGATCCCTTCCACCAGGCCCTTGGCGTCGTAAAAGTCCACGTCCCTGGGCTGCTCCGCCCACGACCTCTCTCCCCGAGGCCCGCATATCACGGCGGACACGACGTGCTTTTCCTCGGGCAGGTCCGCTTCCCGGGGCCAGAAGACCTTCCCCACTTCGAATAGCCAGGCCCCCTCCTCGCCGTAGCGCTGGTTGGTGGCCAGGCCGGAGAGCAGGTTGGAGCGCAGGGTCGGGCGCAGGTATTCCTGCTCCCGGGACATGGGGTTCGCCAGGCGGATAGGCTCCACTCCCCTGAACCTGGCCTGCTCCAGCGCCTGGGCGCTGACCAGACTGTAGGTGATGACATCCTGAAGCCCGTAGCCGACCAGGATATCCCGCACCTCCTCTTCCAGGGCCCGGAGTGGGTCTTCCCGGGGCTCCGGCAGCGGCCCGCGTAGGGTAGTGCTGGGTATGGCGTCGTAGCCGACGATCCGGGCCACCTCCTCTACCACATCCTCCAGCAGCTTGACGTCCGTCCGGTGCGCTGGGGGCTCTGCCTGCAGAGCACCGGAATCATCCCGGCAGGCGAAGCCCAGGGCTTCCAGGGCCTGCCGGGCCTGAGCCAGGGTCCAATCCACCCCCAGGGTGCGCCGCAGGTCTTCCTGGGATAGAGCTATCTGCGGGCGGTCTTCCTTGACTGGGTAGAGGTCCAGCAGGCCCTCAGCCGCCTGGCCTCCGGCCAACTCCAGGAACATCTGTGTTGCCCGGCGAAGGGCCGGGACGGTCAGCTCGGCGCTTATGGCGCGCTCGAAGCGAATGGAGGCCTCTGTCCGCAGGCTCAGTCTCTTAGAGGTGCGCCTGATGCTGCGGCTGTAGAAGTTGGCAGATTCCAGGAGCACGTTGGTGGTGGCTCCGGAGACTTCGGTGTCAGACCCGCCCATAACGCCGGCCACGGCTATGGGGTCATGGGCATCGGCGATGACCAGCATGCCCGGAGCCAGCGCCCGCTCCACACCGTCCAGGGTGGCCAGCCGCTCTCCCTGCCGCGCCCGGCGGATAATAACCTTGCCCTCTTGGAGCCTGTCCCAGTCGAAGGCATGAAGGGGCTGCCCGTATTCCAGCATGACGTAGTTGGTGATGTCCACAATGTTGTTGATGGGGCGCATGCCCGCGGCCAGGAGCCTATCCTGCAGCCAGAGAGGCGATGGGCCTATTCTAATCCCCCTTACCAGGCTGGCCGAGTAGCGGTGACACAGGTCCGGGTCCAGGATGGCTATTTCTACGTCCTGATCGATGGGCGAGCCATCCTCCTGATAGACGGCCTGGGGCTGGCGCAGTGTGGCCCCGGAGAGGGCTGCTATCTCCCAGGCCACTCCCAACACCGAAAGCCAGTCCGGCCGGTTGGGGGTAACCTCGGCCTCCAGCACCTGCCCTCCGTCGGCGAGCGTGGTCTCCAGGCCGGCCATGGTCAGCCGGTGGCAGAACTCTTCGATGGGGAGCGTCAGGTCAACCCAGTCGCGGAGCCAGTCCAGGGGGATTCTCATAAAGCCTTCCCCGACGCCTTCTGCAATTCAGCTTGGGCCCAAAAGATCATCTTGTCTTCCCAACCAGTAGCTTCATCGAGTTTGGCCTTAACTTCCCGTTTTCCTTCGTCTAAGTTCGGATAGCTTTTCACATTCACGTGCAAAATGGCCTCCGTTTGCCCCGCAGACTCTCTAGTGCTGAGAGCCAACCCGGGGCCTCGAGTTGCCCGCCTAGTACACCCGATCATAATTACGGTTCCACACCGCCATGTGGCCCACGAGCTTTACTGATCTCTGCACACAGAGCCAAAGAAGCTAACTGGAATACCTCGCAGCTTCGCCCCGGGCTAAAGCCATGGGCTACAAAGCCCAAGCCCACTGAAGGGGCTGAACAGATTCCTGTTTATTACTGAACGTCTACTAGATGGCTAACGGAGCCCCCAGGACATGGCAGCCTGGGCCGCCCGCTGCACACCACCAATTGCCGCCAAAGTTCAGGCCGTCTATCTGGCAAGTTCGTCATCCTGTCGCGGGCCAGCACTAGCCACTCCTCCAGCACCCGGCCAAGGTTGGCCTGGCACTCCTCCTTGGTATCCCCCTTGGCCCAAGGGCCCTTCAACTCCCGGATATGTCCGAAAAACCCGCTTTCCTCCATCTCTTCGTAGGCGGCATGCTCCATCGCTTTTTCAGGATACTCTGTTAGCATCGCCCCCCAACTTCCTAAACTAGACACACCTGCCCCTAACGTCTTCTCCAACCGTTTGCTAATTGCTCCTCGAAGGCGACCGCTCCCAGTTTCCCAGCGTAATCTCCGCGCTTTCCGTGGTCTCCGCGTTGAAAAGCCCCGGGAGCCTGCACCCTAGAACTGCCTCAAGAACCTCAGATCGTTGGAGAAGAAGAGGCGGATATCATCAATGCCGTAGCGGAGCATGGCGATACGCTCCAGACCCCCCCCGAAGGCAAAGCCCCGGTACCGCCGGGGGTCATAGCCCACGTTACGCAAGACCTGCGGATGCACCATCCCGGCCCCGAAGACCTCCAGCCATCCGGAGCCCTTGCACAGGCGGCAGCCCTGGCCGTCGGGCAGGACTCCCTGGCCTCGGCAGACGAAGCAGTCAATGGCGACCTCTACTCCAGGCTCCACAAATGGGAAATAATCGCAGCGGAAACGCACCTGCCGCTCCTGTCCGAAGATGGCCCTGGCAAAGGTGTAAAGGGTGCCTTTCAGGTCGGCCATGGTCACATCCTCGTCTACGGCCAGTCCCTCCACTTGATGGAACATGGACTCATGGGTGGCGTCGGTGGCCTCATAACGGTAGACCCTGCCGGGGACCACTACCCGGACCGGCGGCCCGGCCTTCTCCATCACCCGGACTTGCATGGGTGAGGTATGGGTGCGCAAGAGCATGGGGCGTGCGCCGTCAATGCCTTCAGGTGTTATCCAAAGGGTATCAAACATATCCCGGGCGGGGTGATCCTGGGGTATATTGAGGGCCTCAAAGTTATAGTAATCCCACTCCACTTCGGGACCCTCCACCACCTGGAAGCCCATGGCCACAAAGATGCGGCAAATCTCTCTGATGATCCGGTTGATGGGGTGCAGGCGTCCCACCGGAAACGGCCTCCCGGGAAGGGTTACATCCAGGGAGCCCTGGGATGCCCGCGGCAGCTCTTCCTCGCGGAGGGCTCGCTGCCTTTCCTTCCAGGCCTCTTCCAATGTGACCTTAAGGCGGTTGGCCCGGGCTCCTACCTGGGGGCGCTCGTCTGCCGGAAGGTCCTTTAATCCTCTGAGGGCCATGGTGACGGCCCCATTGCGGCCCAGGAACCGGATGCGCCAGGCCTCCAGGGCGGCGGTGTCTCTGGCCTCCGCCAGAAGGCCTACCGCCTCCTCTTCCAGCCGCTCCAGGTCAGGGACTGATTCTATGCTCATCTTGTTGTGCTTGGTTGTGCTTGATTGTGCCTTGTTGTGCTTCGTTGTGCTTGATTGTGCCTTGTTGTGCTTGGTTGTGCTTTATCGCGATCGTGCTTCGGGACATTTCGTCCTAGCCAATTAAGCGCGGTTGCTCTTTTCTCCAAGTCGGATCGGCAGATACCGGCGAGTTTCAAGTCTCTGCACTACCGTTGCCAACCAGGGCAGGGGCGACCCTCCGGGTCGCCCCTGCCGCCTCGCCAACGAATTACCTACATCGAAAAAGCGACCCGGAGGGCCGCCTTTTAACGATTCTATTGTTGCTGTCGAGCCTTATCGCGCTCTGTAGCGCTTTCTAGTGTTTTGTTGTGCCTTGTCGTGCTTTCTTAACCTGGGTTACCCCGTGGCGCTCTATCGGCGATTGCCCTCCGTCGTGCTTCCGGTGCACTATCAAGGACAAGTAAGCATAACCGAGCACTATCAGGCACTACGAAGCACTACCAAGCACGCCGTCAGGCGCCCTTAGCTACCTCCAGCAACTGGGCGAAGGCTTCCGGGTCCCTCACGGCCATTTCCGCCAGGGATTTCCGGTCCAGAGTTATGCCGGCCTCGTGCAGCGCCCCCATAAAGCGGCTATATGACAGTCCGCTGGGGCGGGTGGCGGCGTTGATGCGGGCTATCCAGAGGCGTCGGAAGTCCCCTTTGCGCTCCTTCCGGTGGCGGTAGGCATAGCTAAGGGCCTTGAGCAGGGCTTCATGAGCCCGCCTGAAGAGACTATGCCTGCTGGCACGGTAGCCAGCGGCCTGCGTCAGGACTTCCCTGTGGCGGCGATGGCCGGTTACTCCTCTCTTAACGCGTGGCACTGGCTTCTCCTCTTACCTCTTCGCGCCGTAGGGCAGGGTCTTCCTGATGCGCTTGACATCGGCGGGGCTTACGGGCACCGTTTCATCGAAGAGACGCTTGGTCCTCGGGGACTTCTTGCGTCGCAGGTGGCTCTTCATGCCCTTCGTGCGCATGAGCTTGCCGCTGCCGGTAATGTGGAAGCGCTTGGCGGCACCTTTATGAGTCTTAAGCTTTGGCATCTACGGGATTTCCTGTCTTCTTGGCCACCTTGCCCTGCAGCGGGGCCATAATCAGTGTCATGTTCCTACCTTCCAGGAGGGGCGCCTTTTCCACCACGCCTCTACTCTTCAGGGTGCGGGCTATCCGCTCCAGGAGCTCCTGTCCCAGTTGAAGATGGGCCATTTCACGGCCCCGGAAGACCATAGTTAACTTGACCTTGTCTCCCTCCCCCAGGAATCTCTCAGCCAGGCGTGTCTTGAACTGGACATCGTGGACGCCGATCTTGGGGTGGAGACGCAACTCCTTCAGGAGGGTGAGTTTCTGGCCCTTCCGGGCCTCCCGTTCCTTCTTCGCCTGTTCGTAGCGGAAGCGGCCGTAGTCTAATAGTCTGCAAACGGGCGGACTAGCTGTGGGGGCCACCTCCACCAGGTCAAGATTCCGCTCCCTGGCCATCCGCAGGGCTTCGTCCAGCGTATGTTTTCCCATCTGTTCCCCTGCGTCACCGATGACCAGAACATCGCGGGCCCTTATCTGCTCATTTACTCGGAGCTCTTTGGCTATACTCGCCTCCTTAAAAGGTTGCTATTTATCAACTCGCCACAATATAGCATGAGGAAACACGCAAAGTCAAATACCAGCCCCGTGCCTCGTGATCTCTAGCTGAAAAGCTGATCGGACCCGCTAGCGTTCTGTCACAGTGGTTGCGAGGTCTTACCCGTCGTAGGGGCGCACAGCCGTGCGCCCCTACCATGTCCATCGAGTCTTGCTTGACACAACACTAGCGTTTTTCTCTTATCTCTTCTTGAGCTAAAGAGATGAAGTCCTCCAACTGGCGGGGGCCCAGGTTCTGGCCGCGGCGTAGCCTGACGGCCACCTGGTTGCCGGCCATCTCCTGGTCTCCGACCACCAGCATGTAGGGTATCTTCTGTAGCTGGGCATCCCGCACCTTGGCGTTCATCCGCTCAGAGCGAGCGTCTACTTCCACCCGCAGGTCTGCTTCCAACAGCCGCGCCTCTATCTGCCGGGCGTAGTCCAAGTGCCGGTCGGCGATGGGGATTATGACCGCCTGCACGGGGGACAGCCATACCGGGAAAGCTCCAGCGTAGTGTTCCAGCAGACAGCCCATGAACCGCTCCATGCTGCCCAGGACGGCCCGGTGCACCATAACCGGCCGGTGCTCCATCCCGTCCTGTCCAACGTAATTCATATCGAAGCGGACGGGCAGGTTGAAGTCCACCTGAATGGTGGGACCCTGCCACGTGCGTCCCAGGGCGTCTTTCAGCTTCACGTCTATCTTGGGTCCGTAGAAAACCCCTTCCCCCGGGTCCACCTGGTAGGGTACCCCCGTGGCTTCCATAGCCCCCGCCAGGGCTGCCGTGGCCTCCTCCCAGATCTCGAGAGAGCCGGCGGACTTCTCAGGGCGGGTGGAAAGGCGTACCTCATACTCATCGAACTGGAAGGTCTTCATCATGAACTGGACCAGCCGGATGACCCCTACGATCTCATCCTGCAACTGGTCAGGGCGGCAGAAGATATGGGCATCGTCCTGGGTGAAGCCTCGCACCCGGGTGAGGCCGTGAAGAACGCCAGACCGTTCATAGCGATAGACCGTGCCCAGCTCGGCCCAGCGTAGAGGGAGCTCCCGGTAGCTGCGCTTCCGGTTCTTGTAGACCATGATATGGCCCGGGCAGTTCATGGGCTTGACGACGTAAAGCTGCTCGTCTATCTCCATGGGGGAGTACATGTTTTCCTGGTACCACTCCCAGTGGCCGCTGGTCTTCCAGAGGTCCAGTCGGGCGATATGGGGGCTGTAGATGAACTGGTATCCCCGCCTCAGATGCTCCTGCCTCCAGAAGTCCTCGATGGTGAGCCGTATGAGGGCCCCCTTGGGGTGCCAGAAGATAAGGCCCGGCCCGGCCTCGTCATGGATGCTGAATATGTCCAGTTGCTTGCCCAGGACGCGATGGTCGCGGCGGGCCGCTTCCTCCAGCCTTGCCAGGTGGGACTCCAGCTCTTCCTGCGTAGGGAAGGCTGTGCCGTAGATGCGCTGGAGCATAGGGCGCCGCTCGTCCCCCCGCCAGTAGGCCCCGGCTGTGCTCAAGAGCTTGAAGGCCCCGATCTCCCCGGTGGAGGCCACGTGGGGCCCCAGGCACAGGTCTGTGAAGTCCCCCTGGGTATAGGTGCTGATAGGCTCGTCTTCCGGAATATCTGCGATTAGCTCCAGCTTATATGGCTGGCTGCCGAAGAGCCGCCGGGCCGTCTCCCGGTCCACTTCCTGGCGAACAAAGGGCAGGTCCCCACGGATGGCCTCCCGCATCTTGCCCTCGATGCCGGCCAGATCGTCTGGGGTCAGGGGCCGGGGCAGGTCGAAGTCATAGTAAAAGCCATCCTCGATGGCCGGCCCGATGCCGAGCTCAGCTTCGGGGAAGATGGACACTACCGCCTGGGCCATGATGTGGGAGGCGGAATGGCGCAGGGCGTCGAGGTCTGTCTTCTTCTCTACTGTGGTCTTATCCATGACCGTATATGGAAGAGTGCATCAGAGGACGTTCCCCTTTTCTCGGATTCGTGTCCAATCTTGTTGTTTGGGCCTTACTGATCTCTTGATGAGAGGGTAAAGAGGAACATGGAATGAAGAACCAGTGGTGGGCGATACTGGACTTGAACCAGTGACCTCTGCGATGTCAACGCAGCGCTCTAACCAACTGAGCTAACCGCCCATTTACGATGCTAGCAACGGGGTAGAGCCAAGTCAAGCCTTGGGCTTGGTCTTCCTGGGTGTGCGCTTCTTGGGCGCAGCCGCCTGCGGCTCCTCAGATGCTACGGCCGCCTCCACTGCGGCCACGGAGGCCTGGGCCTGGTTCAACTTCTTTGCCAGGTGCGACTTATGGCGGGCGGCCTTGTTGGCGTGGATGATACCCTTCTGAGCCGCCTTGTCCAGGGCGCTGGCAGCCTTGACTACCGCCGCGCCGGCCTCTTCTACCGGGTTTTGGGTAATGAGCTTCTCGGCCCTGGTCAGGAAGGTCTTCAGGGCGCTCCTGATACTCTTATTGCGCATCTGCTTCTTGGCCGACGAGCGCATAGCCTTGGCAGCGGACGTAGTGTTAGGCAACTGACAGTACTCCTCTTCGTCTTCGCTGATTAATATACTACACCGCCCGTAGTTTGTCCAACTTCTCGAACAGCTTGCTTCACAGTACTCAACACCTGACTCATTCAACGGTCTCAGTTGGGAGAATGTTGAATAATTTCAGTAGTCGGCATCGTCTCCGATGCCGACGGACGGGGTCAGGGACGACCCCGGCTACGGATTTTGGTGATATTCAACGGTCTCAGTTGGTGACAGGTCTCAGTTGGTGCGTTTGACAATGCCCCCTGATTCATGGTAGTATCAGCCCATAATTTAATACCGACAAGCGAGGGGATCTCCCCAGGATAGGATCCAGGGGAAGTCGGTGAGAGTCCGACACTGTCCCGCAACTGTGTGTTGAGCCGGAATAACCGGCCAACGAGTCAGAGCGCCTGCCCCTCGCTGGTTGCCGTGAGCCTTCGAGGAAAGGCGCGGGTAGAGGTAGTCGTGGTCAGCGACTACTAAAGTCCCCTACCGCTTCTCCAGGGCAGGGGCTTTTTGTTGGCTGATTCAGTCCCTCTCCTTGGCTCAAGGTGAGGGTTTTTTGTTCCCAGAAGATGGGTCGCAGCAAGGAGAAAGGAGTCGTCGCTTGTTCCGAGGCCGGGAGGATACGCTATTGGGCCGTTACGGGCTCGCCCCTGAGGATATCGAAGCCAAGAGCTTCGAGATAATCGGGACGCTGATATCCGAGACGCAATATTCGGAGAACGAGCTCCAGATAGTAAAGCGCATCGTGCACACTACCGGTGACCCAGAGATCCTGGAACACCTGCGCTTTCACCCCAAGGCCATCTCCAGCGGGGTCGGGGCCATCAAGGCCGGAGCCAACATCTACAGCGACGTGAAAATGGCGGCGGTGGGCATCAACCGGCAACTGGCCGGAGGGTTCGGGTGCCGCATCGCTTGTCTCATTGACGGTGTGGAGGTGGTGGAAGAGGCGCCCGGCTGGTCCATTACCAGGGCTGCCGCTGGTGTGCGGCGCTTCTCAAAGGAGTTCGGGGGATCGGTGGTGGCCATTGGGAACGCCCCGACCGCGCTTTTCGCTCTCCTCGATCTTATCGACGGGGGCCATCCCGCGCCTGCGCTGATCGTGGGCGTCCCGGTTGGCTTCGTGGGAGCCGCCGAGTCCAAGGCCGAGCTTTCCCGCCGTGACTTGCCTCACATCACCATCCTGGGGACCAGGGGGGGAAGCGCTATTGCGACGGCCGTGGTGAACGCCCTTCTCAGGCTAGCGGTTGCAGCAAGAAAGGACC
>Ga0082335_1003532_pt1 | contig 25549 bp, 18 predicted proteins | sample Subgrocontami58m_FD_72375 | JGI IMG/M metagenome (GOLD analysis project Ga0082335, IMG submission 72375) | Subsurface groundwater microbial communities from S. Glens Falls, New York, USA - GMW37 contaminated, 5.8 m (SPADES assembly) (version 2) ...
GACGCCTGCCATACCGGTGGAACCCCGACTTGTCGGGGTCGGTTTTCTATTTTCTCTTCAGGTTTGTGCTGGTTATGACTTTTTTGATGGTGGATTAAGGTTTTATATGAGTTTCCCCTTTACTGGGTTACATGGGCCCCGCGAAGGATGACAATAACCGCTGCCTCCCCCCAGCTTGCTGTAATCCTTCCCCATATTATATAGTCCCGTCGCATTAAAAAGCGGACATCGTATCCGGCCTAGACAAATCTGCCGCCTTATAGTTGCCAATAGTCCCGGAGCCGGTAACGGCTACTTTTTGGCGCTGATTTTTCAATTTCGTTCCTTGAGGGAATATTCTCGTTTCATGTTTATAGTTTAGTTAGCTAAGTTTTCAACTGTCAAGGGGAAAAGTCCGGTTGAGTGCTTGTTAAAAGGGCTTCTCTTGCTATCCTGGGTTTAATCCTGGGGCATCGATGCCACTCACAGACACAGTCAAACCGTTATGACGTGAAATATAGCAATTGAGCACCAGGGAAAAGACTTACTACATTTAGCTTATTTAAGTGGAAATAAATAAGCCATATGGCCGTTATAAATTTAGACTTGATGTGCTATTTTTTTAAGGGAAATTTCCACTTAGTATTATTCACGTAGGAGGTAAGGGTTGATTCGGAAAAAAGTAGATAGCAGATTGATATTCATAGTTATTCTGGGTACTTTGTTAGTCATTGGTATGCTATTGGCTGCCTGTAAAGGCCCTGCCGGCCCCGCAGGTGAGCGGGGTTCCGCCGGACCTGCCGGCGTTGCAGGTCCCGCCGGACCTGCCGGTACTGCTGGCCCCGCCGGTTCAGCCGGACCCGCTGGCGCGGCTGGGGCTGCTGGCGCAGCGGGCGCCCGGGGGCCACAGGGTCCAGTGGCGGCGGGCGTTGATACAGGGATGAACGTTACAATCGAAGTATCCAAGCCAGCTAATGGGACCCACCTGGTGGCCGGCGATAAGGCAACAATTACCGTAACGCTCAAGGACCAGTTTGGTAATTCGTTGAGCAAAGATGATTTCGCGACCCTTAACCTTTATATGTACGGCCCGCAGGACGTGACCAAGACGGTTACTGCGGTTAAACTACTCAATGCTACGACGGATCGTACCAAAACCCCGCACCACTATATCGACCTTTTGAAAGACACCAATGTGCAGGCCCAGGGGAACGTATTGAGGTATGCTCTCCAAGCCGTCAGTAATGAGGCGCCGGGAACCTATACAGTAACGTTATATACCGTAAAGAAGGGTGAACCGGCAGTCAACCAGGCATTTGTACTGGCAGACATTCAAATTGGAACGGCAACTGCCGAGAAGCAGGTGGTGGAAAAAGAGAAATGTGCGGCCTGCCACCTCGGCGCACAAAACGGCCAATTCTACTTCCATCATGTGGATCCGGGACGCACCCCCTATGGCAGCCCTTCGATTGATTCAATACCGGTGAGAACCTGCAAGGCTTGCCATAACGAAGAAGGGTATGCTGCCTATCCATTACCGACCGACGCCACAAAACGGATACCAGACCCCATCGTATTCCGGGTACATGGTCTCCATGTGGGTGAGGAATTGGCGAACCCTCTGAACAACGACCCCAAGACTGGTATATTCAAAGCTTATACCGGCGTTGTCTTCCCGGCTGACATATTGAACTGCAATTACTGCCATGTGGATGACCGCTGGAAAACAAAGCCCTCAAGGGAGGCATGTGGGGCATGTCACGATGCTATTGACTGGGCTACCGGCAAAAGCGTTGTCAAGGGAAAGAAGGACCATGCCGGCGGACCCCAGGCCAATGATGCCGCCTGCGCCGCTTGCCATCCGGCCGACACCGGCGGTGTCATGCCAGTAGCAGTGGCACACGACCCTAAGGTTAACATTGAGCATGATGATGTGGCTTTGACTATGTCGGCTTCCAAGAACGGCAAGTTCTACGTTGCGGGCGAGAAGCCCGTGGTGACCATAGTGATCAAAGACGCCAAGGGCGCTCCTATTGACCACACCAAGGTGGACGCAACCAACTACGCCGCGGCCAACCTGTATGTCTATGGCCCACGTGCAAACTCGAAACCGGTGCTGACACTGGCCGCTAAGACAGGCATCTCCCTGTCCAAGGCGTCGGCCAACAACACCATAGTAGCATCCGGAACTCCCAAGGGATGGACCTTCGCTGCCGGAGATACCTTCAAAATCGCCGTCAGCCCCGGTGTTGTGCAGGTATTGACGGCGCCGGAGGGCCTGCAGACACCGACTAAGGTTGCTGCATGGCTTAGTGCTAGTCTACCCACTGCCACCATAACCGCTAACGAAACCGCTGGCACCGTGAACATCTTGAGCAACGTTGCGGGGGCTAGCTCGAGGATTGAGATATACAACAGCCCTGTTACAACCAGGATGGGTTGGAAACCGGTTCCGCTGAACATCACCGAGCATGGCCGGGTCATAGGTCAGACTGTGGGCACGACAATAGAACCCTTCGTTTTGATAGGGACACTCAGCACTGTCCCCAACAACCTGCGTGCTACGAACGACCCGGCCATAAAACGCACCGCAGCCAGCATCACCTACCAGTTGGACGATGTGACTGGCCTGAAGCCAGGTACATATATCGTAAACGCGTACGCCAACCTTGCAACCGGCAAGACCAAGAATGGCTGGGCCAAGGACGCCTTTGGTTTTACAACCTTCCAGATCGGCACCGAAAAAGAGGAGCCTAAGGTAGCCGGAAACTGCACGACGTGCCACGGGAACACGATAATGCACCTGAATGAGGCTAATGTCCACCCGGCGCAGTTCAATCCTGACCCTTGCAAAGCCTGCCACGACTATGATCGACCCGGCACAGGAGAGGGGTACTCCAGGACGGGTGGGACCTCGACTAACGGCTGGGCCGGCTACGGTGCCAAGCCTATCTCTGCCAGAATCCATGGCGTGCACCGGGGTTTATACCTGGAGCACAAGGAGAACGTATACGCCGGCAATCCCAATATGGCCAGCGAGATCATTTTCCCGCAAGACATCAGGAACTGTACTGTCTGCCATGACAAGACGACTTCCGGCACCTGGAAAACTGAGCCGTCCAGGCTGGCGTGTCTGTCCTGCCACGACAGCGACAAGACCAAGGCTCATGGCAAGCTGATGACACTGCTTCCGGCAGCCGACTACGACCCATACGGGCCACAGGCGGTGGAAACCTGCGACCTGTGCCACGGCGCTGGTAAAGAATTCTCGCCCGATAAGGTGCACAATATCTCGAAGCCTTACAAGCCGCCTTATATCAGGGAGCCGGAAACGAGATAACTAGCCAGTAAGCAAACGCAAGTTAGAGAAGGGCCTGCCCCGTTCGGGGCAGGCCCTTCTTTTTATTTTCGATTTTGCAATAAAAACATTGAGAAATATTTAACAAAAAGCCTGTTTTATTATTGACTTAGGCATAATATTGTATTAAAATATCCGTTGAGTAAGCATAATAGCTTAGACATATATAAGTGGAGGATTGATTATGGTTCAAAAAAGGGTAAATGGCAAGTTAATATTATTCGTTATTCTGGGTGCTCTTTTAGTCATTGGTTTGGTATTTACTGCCTGTAAAGGTCCTACCGGCCCAGCCGGTGAGCGTGGTCCTGCTGGCCCCAATGGCGCGCCTGGCCCTGCCGGCCCCGCCGGAGCGACCGGTCCCGCCGGTGCTGCTGGCACTGTGGGCGCTGCTGGAGCCCCTGGCAAGGCTGGCCCGGCTGGCGCTACTGGTAAAGGACTCGAATTTCCGGCAACCAACCCCGGAGCGAATGTGCCTAAAGCTATTCCGCAGGCGGAGTTTTCCCCCGTGGCTCCTGCTGCGGACCGGGAACTCACAGTAGCGGTGGCCGTATCCAAACCGGCAAATGGAACCCACTTTGTGGCTGGCGAGGCGGCTGTGATTACTTTCACGGTGAAAGACCAGGCGGGCAAGGCGTTCAACCGCGCCGACGATTTTTCGCAACTACGGTTGATGGTGGCTGGCCCGCAGGAGACCACAGACACCGTTACGGCAGTTAAGCTGCTTAAGACCTCCGCAAACCGTGCCGATGCTATACATCATTTCATTGACCTCAAGACAAATGCCGATGTGCAGGTAAGCGACACTACGCTAACCTATAAACTGGGAGCTGTGTCGGATGAGAAGCCAGGCACCTATATCGCTAGTGCTTGGGCGGTACTCAAGGCAAATCCTTTCCAGCAGGTTATGACGGTTGCGGAGTTCCAGGTTGGCACGGCAACTGTCGAAAAACAGATTGTAGAGAAAGAAAAATGTGCCCAGTGTCACCTGGGGGCTGATAGTGGAAAGTTCTACTTCCACCATATAGACCAGGTCACCCCGGCCAACCCGGCAGGTAACTTCTCCCTTGACCAGAATGCGGTACGGAACTGCAAGACTTGCCACAACACCGAAGGATATGCTGCCTATGTGACGCCTGCTGATGGCAAGACCAGGATACCCGATCCAATTGTAAACCGTGTCCACGGTGTTCACATGGGGGAGGAGTTAAGCAACCCTCTGAACATAGACCCCAAGACTGGCTTGTTCAAGACCCCGGAAGACTATACAGGGGTCATCTTCCCGGCTAACATCAAGAATTGTAGCTATTGCCACGTGGATGACCGCTGGAAGACAAAGCCCTCACGGCTGGCCTGCGGGGCTTGCCACGACAATATTGACTGGGTTACTGGCAAGTCGGTTGTTAAGGATAAAAAAGACCATGCTGGTGGTCCCCAGGCTAATGATGCGCTTTGTGCTACGTGCCACCCGGCAGATACCGGCGGAATAAAACCCGTTGCGGTAGCACATAAAGCTGACGAGCCGGCCGGATTGACAGGTGCTACGGTAAATAAGATTGACTTCAGTCTGACGCCTCCCAAGAATGGCAAGTTCTATGAGGCCGGAGAAGCGCCGAAGCTTTCGGTTATAATCAAGGACGACGCCGGCAAAGCCATCGACCACACGAAACTCGATACCTCGTCCTTTTCTACTGCCAACCTATTCGTCTATGGGTCAAGGTATCAGTCCGTGCCGGTGCTGACTAATCGCGCCAAGAACGGCATTTCAAAAGACCGGGCAGCTATCACAAACGCCAGAGCCGCTTCGGGTACACCGGCTGGCTGGACGTTCGCTGCCGGTGATACATTCAAGATTTCGGTTAACGGCAAAGCGCCAGTTGAGTTGACGGCGACGGCGGGCGTACAGACGCCGGCACAGGTCCGGGACTGGCTGCAAACAGCCCTTGGCTCAGATGCCACCGCTACTTCTACGGCAACTACGGTCACCATAAGAAGCAATATCCAGGGTGGTGACAAATCAAGGATAGAGATATACAATAGCCCGGTTACTACCAAGATGGCCTGGAAACCTCTCGGTAACATTAGCAAGGTTACCAGTTTTAGGGGTTCCGGAGCTACTGTAGAGCCTTATGTAGTTATCGGTAACAGCTCCTTCATGAACATTGAACTACGGAAACCGGCTGACCCCCTGGACTATGTTGACCCGAATGTCGTTCGCAATGTGGAAAACATTAGCTATCAGCTTGATGATGTTGCCGGCTTGACTCGGGGCACGTACTTTGTGTATGCCTATGTTGTGCCGAGTGGTTTACTGCCAGGCTCGGTTACAGCTCCTGGTCCAACCGGTCAGATTGCTGCTGCAGCCAAAGCGTTGAATGTCAGCCGCCACGGTATCGGGTTAATGAAATTCCAGATAGGTACCGCTACCGAGCAAAAGAAGGTGGCAACTAACTGCGCAAATTGTCACAGTAACACCATCTGGCACCTTGATGAAGGGCCACTACATGCTACTGATTTTGATGCCGATTGGTGCCGGGCCTGCCATGATTACTCCCGGTATACTACGGGAGATGGTTTCAATAATCAGGGAGGGACAACCCTGAGTGGCTGGAGCGGATACGGAGCGGTGCCTTCCGTCAGGAGACTCCACCAACTTCACCGCGGTGCATACCTGGAACATCCGGAGCAAATCTACTCCGGCAATCCGGACTTTGGCCGGGAGATAATCTTCCCCCAGGATATAAGGAACTGCACCAAGTGCCACAGCGCGGATACCACCGGGACCTGGAAGACCGAGCCGTCGAGGCTGGCCTGTATGTCCTGCCATGACAGCGACCAGGCGAATAGTCATGCGATATTAATGACAAATAACCCGAACCCGGCTGATCCGTGGAATGCAAATAGAGTGGAGACCTGCAAAGCTTGCCATGGTGCCGGTAGAGAGTTTTCACCTGACAAGATGCACAATATATCGAAGCCCTACAAGCCGCCTTATGCCAGGGAACCAGAGGAAAGGTAACTGCTGGTACACTAAAGCAACTGGAAAAAGAGCCTGCCCCTTTTGGGGCAGGCTCTTTTGGTTTTACCTGAGGCGCCCATAAAAATAGTGAGTTTCCTGACCTTGCTGGTTTTCCTGGAACGTTGAGATAATGTCATCCTATAAAGCATTGAGGAATATCTAACAAAAAGACTGTTATTATATTGACTTAAGCCAATTGTTGTAGTAAAATATTTCACAAATGAGCATAATGGTATAGGATTATTAAACGGAGGATTAATTATGGGTCTGAAAAGGGCACGACGTAGTTTAGGTGTACTAGTCGCTTTAGGTGTTCTATTATCAATTATCCTGATAATTGCCGGCTGTAAAGGGCCTGCCGGCCCCGCAGGTGAACGGGGTCCTACCGGCCCGGTGGGTTCTGCTGGCCCCGCTGGCCCTGCCGGAGCTACCGGACCTGCTGGTCCTGCCGGCCCCGCCGGAGCGGCAGGTGCCCCTGGCAAGGCTGGTCCCGCCGGTGTAGCTGCTCCGGTAATTCCCGGGCCAGGATTAAAAGCAACTATTTCTAAAGTGGATATTGCCGCAGATGGCAAAGTTACTGTCTCTTATAAACTTACCGACGACAAGGGTAACCCCTTCAACCGCGCTGATCTGGATGCCAATAGCGAGCGGTTCTCTATAGCCCGAATTGAAACAGATAGCGCCAGCGGATTGACGCGGTGGCTCAGTTATGTTTTATCTGATTTAAAAGGTGCCAAGTTTACCTTCAAGGGAAAGGAGATGGAACCCAAGCTGGCTGAGGTGAAAGCAGTTCCAGTAAGCGCCGCAGATTCTGCAGGGGAGTTTAAAACTATAGCTCAAGGAGAGTATACCTATACACTTACAACTGTATTACCCGCCAACTTCGATAAAAACACCACTCACCGGGTTATGTATACGGGGACACGTAACACCCGAGCCTTCGTGGCCAACGCGACCCTGGATTTTATACCCGCCGGAGGAGATGTCAAGGTTACCCGGGAGGTAGTTAGCCTTGCGGCCTGCAACCAGTGCCACGACCCTCTAGCCATCCACGGCGGCACCAGACGCGATACCAAGCTATGCGTCATTTGTCATACTCCTCAGTACATTGACCCGGAATCCGGCAATACAGTTGACCTGAAGGTGATGGTTCACAGGATTCACAATGGCCGGAACCTGCCCAGTGTAGCCGTTGATAAGAAAGATTACTTCATCGTGGGTAATGCCCAGAGAGCGTTCGACTTTAGCAAAGGTGCTTGGCCGCAGGATGTTCGTAACTGTACTACCTGCCATAAAAATGCACCCAACGCTGATAACTACAAGACAGCCCCCAGCCGGGCGGCTTGCGGTTCCTGCCACGACCAGATAGACTGGGTTACTGGCAAGTCAGTAACAAAGGGTAAAAAAGACCATGTTGGCGGCCCCCAGGCTAATGACAACCTGTGCAAGGCGTGCCATGCGGCAGATAGCGGTAATGAATTCGACGCCTCAATTGTAGGGGCCCACACCATTCCTGACTTCTCCAAGCAGCTCAAGGGTGTGAAGATGGCCCTCGTGAGCGCTACAGTTAAAGCCGGTGAGAAGCCCGTGGTGGACTTTACCATCACAGATAATGCCGGGGCTGCCCTGAATCCAAACACCTTTGATTCGCTCTCGATATACATCGCCTATCCCACGACTGACTATTCCTCACGCATCACCGAGACAGTGAACTCGATAGTAGTGCCCCCCGCTACCTTCACCAGGGCAGGAGCGCTCACCGACCAGGGCGGCGGCAAGTGGCGCTACACCTTCAAGGCTTCCTTAGATGCCAGTTGGAAGGGCTCTGTGGGTGTTGGTCTGGAGGGGTACAGGAACGCTACCATCAAGGGCAACGACGGCAAAGACACTGTGGTGCCAGAGAAGACCCTAATCAATCCGGTGATCTATGCCTCCACTGATGGGACGGCGACGGTAGCCCGTAGGAAGGTGGTAGACACGGCCAACTGTAACCAGTGCCACAAGAATCTTGGTTTCCATGGCGGCGCCAACCGGAACAACGCTGCTGAGTACTGCGAATTCTGCCACAACCCGGCAACCGTTGATGTCCCGGACCAGGTCCCGGCAACATTTGGCGGTCCATTCAAGGTACCACCCCAGTCTATTAATTTCCGGTTCATGATACATCGTATCCATACCGGCGACGATCTGACACGCGACTTCACCGTATATAGAACACGGGGAGTATTCAATTTCAATGAGGTTGTATTCCCCGGCGACCGGCGTAACTGCGCGAAGTGCCACGTGGGCAACTCCTATACATTGCCACTGCCTGAAACTATGGCCAATACCCTGGCTCCCCGCGAGTTCTACTCTCCGCTGGGGCCGGCGGCCTCAGCCTGCCTGGGTTGCCATGATTCTAAAGCAGCATCGGCCCATGCCGAAAATAATACCTCGGCTAAGGCAGGCGAAGCCTGCGCTTCTTGCCACGGCCGGGGCAAGGAGTTTGCAGTGGAGAAGGTACATCAAAGGTAGTCTCTGAATCTGATAGGTTAAAAGAGGCGGCCCCGGTTTACCGGGGCCGCCTCTTTTTATGCTTACGTTTACATGAACAACTTTCATAAGGCTTGCTTGTTGGGTATAACACCTGTTAAAATAGGGCAGAACACGGGCCCGTAGCTCAGCGGCAGAGCGGTCGGCTCATAACCGATTGGTCGATGGTTCGAATCCGTCCGGGCCCAGAACTGCAACATTTTGGTAGCGTCAAACGTGAGATTACAAAGTTGGTTCCTACACTATGGGTAGAAGATTTGAACACATTGAAAATGCGCCGAAGTTTCGAAAACTACACAATATGTCCGAATGTGTCCCCCAAGTCCGCACGTCACAAAATGGCTTTAGTCTCCCCTTCTTGAATTCTAAAATAGTGTATAGATAAAAGGCCCGACGCCGGTCGCCGCGGCAAAAATTATCAGCAGACCCAAAAGCATCAGCACAGACACAATAGGGATAAGCCACCAGCGCTTACGCTTCCAGAAAAAGGCAGTGACTTCCCCCACCAGACTAAACGTTAAAGCAAAACTTCTAAGGATGCGCATCAGTTAAGACCCCCCTTTACAGGAACCAGTTTATTGGTTAAAACATAATCATATATGAGCTGAGCGGCGAGGCGGTTCCCCTCGAGGTTCCAGTGGCTATCGCGGCGGTAGTGCAAGGGCTTTCCATTGTCCTTGTAGCGCTGGCGGAAACCGGGCAAGAGCTGTAACAAAGGTATATCTGCCTTGTTCAGGAGGCCATCCAGTACCACATTGGGCTTAGTCTGATTCCATTCCCCTTCTCCAGGCCTGGAATGTTTATCTATAACCTCTTGCCAAACTTCTTCCTCGATCTGCTCGGAATCCGGGGCAAAGATAACCACCAGACGGGCGCCACGTTTCTCCACCTGCCCTTTTAGCTCAGTAAGCAGGCTCCCGGTAATTTTCCAGGCCCTTTCCAACTCGGGAGGATAGTCCTGAAGATAGGAGGAATAATAGCTCAGGGTAGGCTTCTCAGCCTTCGGGAGCAGACCCTGCGCCGTCAGGAAGCTCACCAGTTGCCCTCCCCTTCCTGTAAGCACCTTGCCAAAAAAAAAGGCCATGTAAGATCGTTCTTTCATGAATCCAGCGACCCGATTTAAGCCCGAAGTATTGACCGGATAATTCCTCAGCACCAGAGTTCCGTTGTCCAGAACGAAGTATGGTTTTGGGTTGGAATCAATCAGGCCGGTTTGATGGTCATTATCTACAGGGTCCGTAAGATGGAAGGTCAGTATGACCAGGTCCGGTTCGTATTTATTAACTTCGTGTTCATAGAGTAGTAGCGCATTGTCTGTTCCATAGCTACCGACGCCGGCGTTTATTACCTGGATTTTGGGAGTACTTTCGCCGTTGTTCAAAAGCTGCTCTAGTACCTTCGGCCAGGAATCCTCCAGGGGAACCTGAATTGCTTCGGTAAAAGAGTCACCCAGGAGAAGGATGCGGAACACGCCGGGTGGCTTTTGATACGAATACTCATAATCTCGCAGCCCTTTAGAATTTATCTTGACCTTGACCTCGAATTCCCCATTGTTAAAGTGGATTCCGCTTTTATCAGGGATATGAACCCAGCCCACAAATTTGTCAGGCTGATATATCCTATCAGGAAACAACTTCAAGGGGTGTTGAGCTACTCGAATAAGCCCTTCTGCCATCAGTGCACCGAAAACAATCCCCAGTACGACAAGGGCGGAGGTAACTACCCTCTTCCTAATCAATTACCGTCCCTTACTGTCACTTTCTGAACCCGGACATGACATCTACTTCATCCGCCTTTTGTAACCAGACACTTTTCCATGACCAGCACATCCAGTCCGCTACGCTGGAAGGTGTTCAAAGCGTTAGCCGGCGTGGTCACTATGGGTTCCCCACGCAAATTAAAAGAGGTGTTAAGTAATACGGGCACCCCGGTGGCTTCCCCGAACCTCTGGACAAGCCGGTAGTACCGGGGATTCCACTCTTTCCTCACGGTTTGCAGCCTTGCCGTCCCCATGTGGCTGACAGCCGGGATGACCGTAACCTTCTCCTGTTTAACGCGGGTAGTGATCAGCATGAACCGGGCAGGGAAGTGCCTGGCCGGCTCTGATATCTCAAAGTAGTCTTGAGCAGCTTCCTCGAGGACGACCGGAGCAAAAGGTCTGAAAGGTTCGCGGAACTTAATCTTTTCATTGACTATCCCTTTCATGTCCTCCCGCCTCGGGTCGGCCAAAATACTCCTGTTACCCAACGCCCGGGGTCCCCATTCGAACCTGCCCTGGAACCAACCGATAGCCTTCCCCGCTATGATGTGGTCTACCACCCTATCTATCAGTTGCTCATCATCCTTGAATAATTCGTAGGTAATACCCTTATCCTTAAAGAATTGGGGTATCTCTTCGGGATTGTATTCCTCACCCCAAAAAGCATGCTCCATGACAAAGCTGCGGGGTTTCTGTAACAGGATATTCCAAACATACAGAGCCGCCCCTACCGCACCCCCCGAGTCACCGGAGGCCGGCTGGATATAGATCTCCTCAAAAGGCGTTTCGCGGAGGATTCTTCCATTGGCCACGCAGTTGAGTCCCACTCCACCACCGATACATAGCTTCTTAAGCCCTGTTTTAGCATAGGCATGGTTCGCCATGTTTAGCAGGGCCTCTTCTGTCACCCGCTGAATACTGGCCGCTACGTCAGCATAGTACTGGTTCTTCTCCACCTCAGCCTCTCGGCCGGTCAGATTAGGGTGCGTCATGGTGGTAAAGAATTCAGCCTCGGGCTTGCGTGGGGGGCCAAAAAGTTCTTCAAAACGCCGATTGAAGGTCTTACTCGTTGAGTAATGGTAGCTAAAGTAGTCCATATTGAGCCGAAAGCTGCTGTCTTCCTTTAACTCAACAAGTTTGTGAACCTTGTCGAGATAGCGCGGTTCCCCGTAAGGTGCCATTCCCATAACTTTGTATTCGCCCTCGTTGACCTCAAAGCCCAGGAAGGCAGTAAAGGCCGAATAAAGAAGCCCCAGTGAATGAGGGAAAAGCATCTCGTTGAAAATGTTGATGTTATTTTTTTCAGCATTATCCCATGTGGCCTTGCCGACCCCTATAGTGGTCGTTGCCCACTCTCCAACGCCGTCGACCGTTATAATGGCCGCATCCTTGAACGGAGAACAGAAGAAGCTTCCGGCAGCATGCGACAAATGGTGATCGACGAACAGCACCTTTCCGCTGGAAATACCTATCTTATCTACGATGGTGTTTTTTACCCAGAGTTTATCGTTCAGCCAGGTTATCATCGCCTCCCTGAAAGTGCCCCACGACCTGGGAAAGGTGCTTAAAGTGGTCATCAGAATCCGCTCAAACTTCACGACGGGTTTTTCGTAAAAGACCACATAGTCCAGGTCATGGCCGGTGATACCCGCTTTTCTCAGGCAGAAAGCGATTGCGTGGGAAGGAAAACCAAAATCGTGCTTCTTCCGTGAAAATCGCTCCTCTTCAGCGGCGGCGACAAGCACTCCGTCCTTAAGCAAAGCGGCAGCGGAATCATGGTAGTAACAAGAGATTCCCAGGATATACATTAGAACTGTCTCCGTGCTTTTTCCAGGGTTGATTCTCCTGCTGCCCGGGTTATCCAGTAAGAGGCAAGCAACTTACGCTTTATTCCAAGGGGGTCAGACAAAAACCTGACACCAAGGCCAAATGGTGAAAGGAGAATGAAATAAAATATTGTCAGAATCACTCTTGCCTGGATATTACCCAACTTAACGGCAAAAGCTTTCCACCCCAGCCATATTTTTCTAAGTAATGAAATGGTGGGTTTGCGGCCCTTTGCTTCAACCTGTTGATGCAATGTTACAATACCTCTTATTTATATCGCATGGCGAGATTATGTCTGCTATTCGGTCTTACTAAAGAAGCATACCTTGATATGTTCTAGCTGTCAAATCAGGGAGCCAGGTAGCTTTCCTCGAATCTATCTTGAGATACGTAAAATACGGTTTTTGGATAGGGTATTTATACCAATTTCTTCTGATAGAATTGCTTTGAAAATGAGTTTAAATAATCAGCAGGCTTTAGCCTATCTCCGGTCACTCAGATTAGCCTGAGACCTTCCTGGACCCTCGATTCCTATTTCGTCAGGAAGAATCTGTGCCCTTATATCCTTTTCCGGCTCTGGCTTCAGCGCCCTCAAGAAGGCGGGGAGCACCGCCAGAGCTACCAGGCTCTGGCTCGCGAGCCAGGCTATGGCAACCCCCAGGGTGCCTAGAGACGGGATGAGGACATAGCTCAAGATAAAGGTGCCAGCAGCAATGGCAACAGCCACTACAATGATATTTCTGTAATGTTTTTTAACCTGGGCTATGGCCACGTAAATCGCATTGACCGTTACCGGCAGGGAAGCCATAGCCGTCACCCACAGCACCTTTGTCCCTTGTATAGAGTATTCCCTGCCAAAAAGAAGCAGCAGCTTATCGCCAATAACCAGCATCAAGGCAAGGGCAGGGAGCAACAACACCAGTATAAGCTTCAGAGCTCTTTTGACATCCCGTCCCAGGAACTTGTCCTGGTGCGAGCCCTCGACAAAGAGCGAAGTAGCTATAGACATAGGGATGACGGCCAGAAGCGCCGATATCCCCCAGGCTATGAAGAAGTAAGCGTTGGCTTCTCCGCCGATGAGATTCACAACCATCAGGGGCAGCAACCACGAGGTGGATTGCCACAAACCGGTATTGGCAAAGCTGGTGAATGAGAAGCGCACCATCTCGCTTGTAACCTGCCTGCTCAAGCCTGGAAGCGGGCGGTATCCCGGCATGAGCCGGGGCAGGAATAACAGTATGCCCAGAATTACGGCTGCCGTGACTGCCACCCCCCAGGCGGCAAAGATGCCGAAGACGGTAAAGGAAGAAGCCATTAAAATGACGAGAGTTATCCTGAATACTCCCTGGATAGCCGTCATAACTGTGCTGAGCTTGGCTTTGCGGAAACTTGCCAGGAGCGGGTCAAGCAGTGCATGTAGAGTAACCATGATGGTAGCGCCGATAAAAGCGACTATGAAAATAGCACTTTCCCGAACAAAGAGAAGGGCGGGGGACCAAAAAGAAAGGCCAATCAGGAAAATACCGGCTATAACAGACGCCCCGATGCACGATATAGTGAAACAAGAGTTGACCATGGCTGCCCTGTTAGCGCCGGCGCCGGGTAAAAACCTGATGAGGCCGTACCCTAACCCCAGAGTAGCTATAAAACCAATGATACTTACCGCTGAAAAGAGGGCCGAACTCAGTCCGACTGCTTCTGCGGGATAAAACCTGGCTACAACGGTCCAATATACAAAGTTGAGAATGGCGCCAACTGCTGAGTTGGCTATCATCGAGGCTGCGTTATCGTATAGGGGTAGCCGTATGGTATCCCGCAACCTCCGCCTGGAGGTAACGACGCTAAAGGCATTTTTATAGAGAACCACCAGTGTCATAATAAGCTTTTTCACCGGTACCTCATTTTGGTATTACAACTTCTCCATTTACAAGGTTATGGCAGTTGGAAACGGGTATGGGAGGGCCGCTGCTTTCATTCCCCAGCTATAGCTTCATCAAAAAGCCGTTTCAAATTTTCGTTCCGGGTGGCTATTGAAAACTTGCCGCACTCTACCTCCCGCCGCCCGGCCTGTCCGAGTCTCTTTCTCAGTTCGGCATTTTCAATAAGCAAACTCACTTTTTTAACAAGGCTACCTACTACCTCAAGATCAGGCCTCTGAAGGGCCTTTAAGAAGCCCAGTGTACCGAAGCTTGGATGTGGTGTGTTATGGTAGTAGTAGGGTACTTTTGAGGACGGCTCCACCAGTAGGCCATTCTTTCCATCCTGTACATACTCACCGTTAGCCCAGGCATTAAGTGTCACTATCGGTAACTCGTAACTCATGGCATCCATCAGGGTGAAGGGGGGTGTTGAGTGACACGGGAGTAAAAAGATATCGGCTGACCGGTATTCCTGTTCCATGGTTTCTCTGGTGACTACTTTGTCCAGGATTATAAGGTTTTCCATACCCTCGTACCTGCTTTTCACGTTCGACGGGATATCAGACCTGACAACCATCTGCAGGTTGGCGTAGCGCCGGCGTAAAAGGGCAAAGGTTTCCAGGGCTTCCAGTCCCCCCTTGACATAGAATTGCCCCTTCAAATTAGGTGAGCCGACAAAAAGAATCTTTATTTTTTCACTCCCGGGTCCTTTTATAAAACTCCTTGGAGGAACTGCTAAGTGGACCATCTCAATTTTATGCTGGAACTTTTCGCAATCAAGACCTGAGAGAAAAGTCCGGCGCCCGACCTCAGACCAGCAACGGATTTTCCGGCAGTGCGGCGAAGCCAGCGCCTTCTCCAGAACGCCATGAAACGTGTTCAAGTATTTTGGGCTAGGCCCTAGAAGCAAATGTGCATATTCCGCCTCCACCACCCAGGGCTCCGGCCGGAATACCAGGTGATGGTGGGCATAAGTAAGTGCGGTGCCCTCAGGTGGCTTGAGGTATCTTGCAAGCCAGGACTTGGCTAATACAAGTGGGAAAATGCTACCTCCCAGTTTCAGGATATCAAAGCTGAGAGGAAAGCGGCTAGCGGTCTTGAACAGCCGCTCCCTCTGAGCAGCCAATACAAACTCATATCCGGAAGGTGGGAAGGCCAGCCAGCTATCATAAGAGGCAGTCAGCTTCCAGGCAGGCTCGATGAATACTTTCCGTGTCATACTACACTACCCACCCGTCCGGATGGGACTTCTAACCATCTATGATATGTCAACAAACGTTTACTATCAACTTTCGTGTTTACCGGCAGCGCTGGATGACGGCATTAGTTTCTGCTGCGGGAGCATAAGCTTACTCAGCAGGTTTCCTGGCCACGATGAATTGTGTCATGGTGGTAAAGCTTGCCAGCACTGGTATGTGGCTGAAAAAGCGATTCAACCTCTGAGTTGCATGTACAGGAAGAACCTTGTGAAGCCCTAAAGGGTTGACGGCATAAGAATTCAGCAGTTCCTTCCGCTCAATGGTAAGTCCACTGTTGAGAACGAGGTTAAGCAACTGGTTTGGACGGAAACAGAACAGGTGAGTCTCCCTGGCACCAAGTCCCGATGGAACATTTGCCCTGTCTGGCGATTCCATCGTCCGGGGGTTGTAGCCCGGCAACAACCAGTTGTGCGGGCTCAGCCCGTTGGGAGTGGTGATGACAATAATACCGCCAGGGCGCAGCATGTCCCGACAGGTCTTGATCAGCTTTCCGGGTTGTGGAACATGCTCAATGACTTCGCCGAGGATAATGCCATCAAATTCACGCTTTAAGTACACCCTCATGCCATCCATGCAGATGAAGTCTATGTTGCCAGCCTCCCATCGCAGCCTGGCATATTGAAGGCAATCGGGGTTGGCGTCTATAGCCGTCACTTTTAACCCTCGCTCAGCGAGGAGTAGCGCCACTGTAGCCTGCGCACAGCCTATATCAAGAATAGAGCCACCAGCCGGGACAAAATCAGATATCGCCTGCAAAATGGCTTCCCGGCGGTTGCGATAGTGAAGTGACCAATAGTGCTTGGGGTCTACCGCGAAGTGTTCGCGTCGGTCCCAGCGGTAGAGGTCACGAGCGGTGGCAGTAGTCAACTCTGATTCGGAAGGTAATCTCACTGGCGTACCGACATAACAAAACGATCATTCATCGTCTTTATCCTGTATGGCTGCAACCATCTGGTGCTTCACACTCTTTAGGTCAGCCTTCACCATCATACTCACAAGTTCCTTAAACGTTATCTCCGCTTTCCAGCCCAACACTCGTTTTGCCTTTGATGCATCGCCGCACAATTCATGTACATCCGCCGGGCGTAAGAGATGCTCGTCCACCCTGACATAGTCCTTGCAGTCAAGCCCTATCTCCTGGAAGGCCAGCTCCACAAATTCCCTTACCGTGTGGCTCTCGCCTGTGGCAATTACATAGTCATCCGGCTTGTCCTGCTGAAGCATCAGCCACATTGCCTTTACATAGTCACCAGCATATCCCCAATCCCGTTTGGCTTCAAGATTACCCATTACGAGTTCTTTGGCCAGTCCGTGGTATATTCTGGCAACGCCATCCGTAATCTTGCGGGTAACAAACTCCAGGCCGCGTCTGGGAGATTCGTGGTTAAACAGGATGCCATTGCACACGAACATTTTGTAGCTTTCTCTATAGTTCACTGCCAGGTGGTAGGCATATACCTTGGCACAGGCATAGGGGCTGCGAGGATGAAATATCGTCTTTTCGTTCTGGGGTGACTCCTCTACATGCCCAAACATCTCACTGCTGGAGGCCTGATATACACGGGTATCTTTACAACATGCCCTGACTGCTTCCAGCAGACGGGTGACCCCTAGCCCGGTCACATCACCCGTAAGAGTTGGCTGGTTCCAGGAGGTGGCTACAAAAGACTGCGCTGCCAGATTGTAGATTTCATTCGGTTGAGACGCCTGCAAAGCAATAGCCAGCGATGAGTCATCGGTCAAATCCCCCTGCAAAAGCTTTATGCGATCCTCTATGTGTAATATACGTCTCAGGTTTGGTGAACTGGACCTTCTAACAAGTCCGTAAACCTGGTAACCCTTTGCCAACAGAAGTTCAGCCAGATAGGAACCATCCTGTCCTGTTATGCCCGTGATAAGTGCAGTTTTAGCCATCCGGTCCTTCCTTTTCTTAGCCACCATTTTCTCCCACATTGCTTATTACACACTCAGGTTTTCCTTCCTGCCAACCCACATCAGATCACAGACCATACGGCATAGCACATGGCCAATAGCAATGTGAGCCTCCTGTATATGCATGACATCATTGTCCGGGATAATTATCGGTATGTCCGCCAGACCTGCCAGTTTGCCGCCACCCATACCCAGCAGACCCACTACCTTCAGCCCTTTTTTCCGCGCAGTTTCGGCAGCAACGATCACATTCTGTGAATTGCCGCTGGTGCTTATGGCCAGAAGCAAATCGCCCGGTTCCCCCAGGGCATCCACCTGCACCCTAAAAATATGGTCAATGCCGAAATCATTCCCCGCCGCGGTTAGGATAGAGGTGTCCGTAGTAAGGGCGATGGCCTTCAAACCAGGCCGGCGCTGTCCATCAGTAGCCCAGGTAATGAATTCAGCCGCCAGATGCTGGCAATCGGCAGCACTGCCACCATTACCACAGAGCAGCAATTTGCCACCTCTTTTAAAGGTTGCGGTTACAGCCTGCACGGCTTCCACAATTGTATCGCTGCAGGCGGTACTGGTGGCTTCCGCTACCCTGGCACTAGCCACCAACTCCTGTGTTACCCGGCTGAGAATCGAATGCTCCGTATTATTGCTCAAGTGGAACCGCCAGACGACGATTCTTTAGCCTACCTGTCAGGTATCCCACCCCGGTAGCCCCTATGCAAATAAAAATTGCTACAATCTGGAGAAGCGACCGCCGTTGGTAACAGCGCTTCAATCTTTGAGGAATAGCAACCAGGAGAAGGTAGCGAAGGTAGGTATCCTCGGCAGAAAGAGGCTTTGTCGTTGAGTTAGCACACAGTTTTCTTACTACACTCTTATAATAGCCTTCATCATGAGAACGTTGAATTAAATAGCTCAATTTTACTCTCCATTGAGGAACTTTGTGGTGGACGATCGCCTCAGGCTCATAGAGTATAAGAGCACCCGGCAACTTGCGGCTGAGTCTAAGGCAAATCTCTGAGTCATCCCCGATGCCTTGAGTTTTCCCGGTTCGCCCTACATCGGTGCTGAACAGACCAACTGACTTGAAAGCCTGGGCCCGGAAGGCCATGTTGCAGCCGATAAGATTTCTCACCTGATTGCCACGGCGCGGCATCCCCTTATAGGTGCAACCTACAATCCAGTACAGCTCCTCAGGCAATGGCTGGATAGGCTGACCACCCTGCCATAGCGGGTCAATCCTGCCACCGACTGCCATTGCAGCCGGGTCGTCAAATGGTTTAATGAGCTTTTGCAGCCAATCCTTATCGGCGACAGCATCGTCGTCTAAAAAAGCTATGATATCTCCCGAAGCATTGCGTATCCCCACATTGCGTGTTTCCGATAGACCGCGTACGCCCTCGTTGAACAATACAGTAACGCCGGCGGCCATTCCAGTTCTTAGCTTTTCCAGTAACGCCTTATTATGGTCTACGGATACAATGACCTCATATGGAAGCAGGGTCTGTTGCAACACCGAGTTCACTGCTTCGTAGACATCGTTGAGGCGTTCTAACGTGTAAGCGCAAATAACCACTGATACTTTTGTCACGGGCTTACTTTCTCACTAATTCCTTTAAAATAGCCTTGAGAATGTACCAGCCATCCCTCAGGCTGTGTAGATTGGCCTTCCCGTTGATTCGTGCGTCCTCGTAGCTGGGGATCTCGATAATTTTTAATTTTGCTTTTTTAAACCTTATAGCTGTTTCGGTTTCTATATCAAAGCCATTGCTGCGGAGTTCAACTTTACCCAGACAGCGTTTCCAAAAGGCATTGTAGCCGTAAGTCACGTCGGTATATTTAGTTCCATGTAACAAATTGGTAATTTTAGCCAACATCCGGTTGCCAAATACTCTGTGCCCCTCCATGTCTGATGAGCCTGCATTCCCCTTGAACCTGGTCCCCTTGGCGAAATCATATCCATTTGCTAGCGCCTCTAGAAAATGGGGTATTTCTTCAGGTCTCATAGAGCCATCAGCATCCAGAGTAACAATCAAGTCGCCGCTGGCCTCGCCAAAACCACTCCTCAGGGCATCGCCTTTCCCCTTCCCCTTTTGAAAGATGACCCGCACCTTAGGGTGATATTTCAAAGCAACAGTAGCAGTATCATCACTGGAGTGCCCGTCAACCAGCAATACCTCCTTGACAGAGACCGGTATTCTCGGCAACACGTGGGGTAGATTAGCTGATTCATTGATGGCCGGCACAACCACACTCACCCTGGGGAGAAGCGTATCTATATCTGCCGGGTTTCCACTAATAGTTTGGCGGTCATCCCTCATTGTGTCTCCTCCATCGAATTCCCTCTATGACCACAAAATATAAATACGTACTTTATCGTATTGAAAGTTGATGCGGTCAACCTTCCCCCCCCCGTTCCCTTGCTCCACTTTGACAAGGAGCTTGATCCGCTGAGGAGATTATCCATCTTGCTGCGGCAAAGAGGTTCCTGGCTACAAAGTCAGGGGGAGTTATATTGCTATCAAGCTTCCCATTATTAAGACCTGTAGTAACAAGCACCGTCTTACAACCGAGTGCCTTGCCCGCCTCAATATCTATGCCGCTATCGCCGGTTACATAGGAACGGGCGAGATCAATATCTAACTCTTGCACCGCACGATAAAAAAGCGCAGTCTTTGCTTTTCTGCATTCGCAACCATCATCCGGATGATGGGGACAGTAATAGATACTGTCCACCCAGGCTCCCCCTTTGGCCAATTCTTGCTTCATCTTCTGGTGAATCTGATCCAATTGTTCCTCGGAGAAAAAACCACGAGCTATGCCCGATTGGTTGGTAACAACCACTACTTTGAACCCATTATTATTTAACATTTTTATTGCTTTAGGTGCGCTTGGGAAAAGGACAAAATCCTCTGCTCTTCTACAGTATTGGACATCCCTCGCAATTGTACCATCCCTATCCAGAAATACAGCTTTACAACCCATAGAGACTCTCTTTTATTAGACTCTCGTTTATTCCAATATATTCTTGCAATCCGGGTATGACTACGATAGGCATTTCCCCTCTTTAACGAATCTTATAGATAAGATGTTATCAAATCCTTCACATATTTGCCAATGGCTGGCGAAGCCGTAAGGCCAGGGGATTCTATGCCAATCAGATTCACGAAACCGGGCAATCCACGGTCCCCCTCGTGATGAATAATAAAATCCTTGAACGTGTCTCCAGGACCTTGTAGTTTGGGGCGTATTCCTGCAAAGTCGGGCTGGAGATCATCAAATTGAATTTTAGGCACCAGGTTTCGAGCAGATTCATAAAAATACATCTTGATGGACTCATCTACTTTATAGTCAATACAATCAACATAGGTGGAATTAGGGCCGAGCCTTATATTACCGTCCAGGTCCGGGGTGATGTGAATACCAAGTCCAATATTCTGATGCTCCGGTACGGGATACACCAACCTGGTCACTAATCCACGGCAGGCAGATGAGAGGCTGAAATATTCCCCTTTGCAATAATGAATCCTGTACCCCGATGCATTCGGGTCTATTCCCACCATTTCTGCTACACTATCGGCTTTAAGACCGGCAGCATTGATAACCGCTCTGGAATTTACAGTGGTACGACCACTTTGATCACGGAGAGTAATTAGATATTCGTTTGAGACAAGTTGTATACCCACAACCTCCGATTTAAAGACAATGATAGCTTCATTATCTCTAGCCCGCTGCAACAGGAAACGCATCAGCGCATAAGCATCTATTATCCCCGTAGTACCTGAGAAAAGAGCAGCTTTCCCCTCCACGTTGGGTTCCAGCCGTTTTAGCTCACTCGAAGATAGCAACTTAAGCCCCGGCACACCGTTCTTCTGGCCCTGTTTCCACAGGGTATTTATTTGGTCAAATTCAGAGTCATCCCTGGCGATGACCAGTTTGCCGGGGGTCTTAAAAGGTATCGAATACTGCCGGCACATTTCTTTAAGACCGGCATTCCCTTCGACGCATAATTTTGCCTTTAGTGAGCTGTCGGGGTAGTAAAATCCAGCGTGAACTACCCCGGAATTTCTTGTGCTGGTCTCCTGGCCAAAGGTATCGTTTTTTTCCAGAACAAGGACTTTTCTGCCTTTCTCGGCAAGGCAGTCTGCAATACTTAACCCGATAACTCCTGCACCGATAATGGCAATGTCAAACTCGTACACAGTTGCAAATTTTACAACATTGATACCGAAATTGCAAAAAGGGTATAGGAGGAGCTTCCTGCGAACCTTCGGAACAAGTAAGATCTGCGAGTCATGGAGGAAGACGAGGCAGGGTCTATGCATTATCATTCCTCTAAAATAGTCGCTCTCATGTCATCCTGTCCGAGCGGGTATCGGACTCCGATGTTTTACTCGGAGGAGGCGTCACGAGTTATCGGGACGACGAAGGATCTCAGGGCGGCAGGGAGTTTTTTGCAGTTGACTTCCCCACCCTGAGATGCTTCGCTTTGCTCCAGCATGACAAATGGTGTGGCCTTTTCCACGCAGGATTCTCTAATAATGCAAAGACCCTGTATCCACTTCCTTTGACACCCCCCTAGCTCGATGTTATTATGGACTTCGGTAAATACCTATAATTGGACAATACGAGTCTGGAGAAAACCTATGGCAATAAGCAACGAGACCTATCTTTTTCTATTTTTTCTATTCCTTGCCCTTTCAGCCTTCTTCAGTAGCCTGGAGGTAGCTTATCTGTCGGTTCAGAAAAGCCGCCTCAGGCACCTGGTTAGTATAGGCACAAAAGGCGCACTTCAGGCAGAACAGATTGCGCAGTCACCCGACAGGTTGCTGGCGACTACCTTGTTTGCCAATAACATCGTGCAAACGGCAGCAGCAGCAGTAGGCACAGTCATGTTCACCCGTTTGCTGGGGGAAAATTGGGGGATAGTGGCATCTACCGTAGGTATAGCAATAGCTACCCTTTTACTGGCGGAGGCTATGCCTAAAACTTTTTCCGCCCGGCACCCCGAACGGCTGGCGCTACTCTTCGCACGCCCCTTCCGCATCCTTGAGACCTCGCTATCACCAATAGTCTCCGGGATAAGCTGGCTTACATCCCGTGTCGTTGGCGGGGGAATACCCGCTCCCTCTTATCAGGTCAGTGAAGAAGAAATCCGCTCCATTATATCGGTGGGCGAGGAAGCCGGCGGCCTTGAGGAAAATGAAGCTGAGATGTTACATAAGGTCTTCGAGTTCGGGGACCGCCTCGTAAACGAGGTCATGACCCCCAGGACTGAAGTAGTTTGGTTGGAGAAAAGCACCAAACTGAAAGACTTTCTGAACCTTTATACACAGCATCCCCATTCCCGTCTTCCTGTTTATCAGGACTCAACCGATAATGTTGTAGGTGTACTGGCCATACGAGATATATTGATTGCACTGGCTAAAAACCTGTTGACGGCTGAAGATGTTATTGACTCGTTAATCCGTCCGGCCATCTTTGTGCCGGAGACCAAACGTTTGAGCGATTTGCTTAACGAGATGCAAACTAGCGGCAACCGTTTGGCCCTGGTAGTAGATGAATATGGCGGCATTGCCGGGATAATTACTTTACAGCAGATGATCGAGGTGATTGTCGGCCAGATACGCGATGAACTAATTCATGAATTAGAATTCAAAACCATTGACGCAAATACTTTTGAGGTCGATGGTGGAATGACCATTGATGCAGCCAATGAAGAACTTGGTCTTACGCTACCCAAAGGCAACTATGAAACCCTTGCTGGTTTTATTCTTAACCATTTGGGACATATACCCCATGTGGGAGAACAAATTAAGCAAGATAAGTTAAAGATAGTAATAACCCATATGAAAGGTCTTAAAATTGACAAGGTCCGCATCACCAGGGTGGAACCCGATCCTCCGATGGCGGCTTAAATTCTCCAGGGGTGAAGAATTAAAATATATTTCTCATCTGGACATGATGCGCCTCTGGGAAAGGGCTTTACGCAGGGCAGCTTTGCCATTAGCCTACTCCCAGGGCTTTTCCCCTCATCCACACATTATACTGGCTTCTCCCTTAGCTGTAGGGGTTACCAGTGAAGCTGAGATGGCAGATATTTATATCACACGCCCGATGGCTCCCGACCTGTTTAAGGCTGCTATTCTGGCTCAAATGCCACGGGGTATTCAGCTCTTGTCAGGCAACGCAGTACATCCCACTGCGCCATCTTTGCCCTCCCTGGTACAGTGGGCAGAATATAAAGTGGAAGTAGAGTCGAACCTTTCACAGCCTGCAATTGAAGCTGCCATACAGGCGTTACTCTCGGCAGAAAAATTCCCCTGGCAACATAGAAGGGATACCGGCGTTCACTCCTACGACCTGAGAGCTTTAATCTTGGATATCAAGCTCCTGCAATTCCAGCCGGGAACGGCGAGCCTGTGGATGAAGGTCCGTTGCGGCAATCTGGGCAGCGGACGTCCTGAGCAAATCACTGCTGCACTGGGATTCACCCATCAGCCGCACTCTATTCACCGTACACGGTTGATTCTCGCCGGTGAGACAGATGAACCCAGTAAATGACTTTAATATAGACCCCAACCAGCAAATCCGGGCCAGGAGATATGCCGGCATACAGCGGCGGTTACTCCTGGCAGAACTGGTATTGGGGATATTATTCCTCTTTGCCCTACTGTGGAGTGGTGCAGCTATTCGATTACGGGACATACTTCCTATGCCCTACTATTTTGCCACAACTCTATTCTTTACGATAATGAGCGCAGCATACAGTGTCCTTTCCTTTCCACTGGCTTATTACCGGGGACTAGCCCTTCCCCGGCATTATGGGTTATCAAAGGAAAACTTCCGGGATTGGCTTGGCACACTGGCTAAAGAGGGTTTGCTTGGGTGGGTTCTGGGTATAATTGCCATTTTAGCTATATATGCCCTCTTGATCTACCTCCCGGATTGGTGGTGGCTGGCAGCAACCATTTTTACTGCTCTTTTAAGCGCCATCATCAGCTTCATAGCGCCCTGGTTTATCATGCCCCTCTTCTTTAAGACTGAACCTCTGCCCGTTGGTGATCTCCGTCAACGGCTTGAATCCCTGGCAGCCAGAGCGAACTTCTCCACGGCTGGAATATTTACAATAGACTGGAGCAAGAAAGGGGAGACGGCTAATGCAATGTTCCTCGGTATGGGCCGCTCCAGACGGATAATCCTGACAGACACATTGCTGAAGAAATATACTCCCGATGAGATAGAAACTATCCTCGCTCATGAGCTTGGACACTACCGTTTGGGACATATTGGCTGGCTTCTGGGTCTTCAATCAGGGCTAGCCTTAATAGTTTTCGCCCTTACCCATCTGGTGTTAATACATTTGGCTGCCATTGATGGGCCATTTAGACTTTACGGTCCATCGGATGCTGCAGGAATGCCCTTATTCGCGGCAGCGCTCCTCGTCTTCAGCCTTATAGTATCGCCCTTCCTTATGGCTTACAGCCGCCATATAGAAAGCCGGGCTGATGATTTCAGTGTGAAGTTAACCGGTAATCCCACCGCATTCGCTCAGTCCCTGCTCCGTCTGCACGACCAAAATCTGGCCGAGGCCGAGCCTGGCTGGTTGGTAGAGGTGTTCTTCTACGACCATCCCCCGTTGGTTCGCCGCCTGGCCCGGTTGCGCCGCATGTCCTGATGTACCGGGAATAACCGGTCACTATTAATAAGAGGGTATCTCGGGATTTATCCGATAGTAAGGTTAAGTATTAGTAAATTTTTATAGGCATTATTTACAGGGAAGAGTTTGCAACGCTAAATAAGTGGGATACTTAATCAGGTCGTGCCAAGAGCACTAAACACGACATTTTGTATTGGGCAGTAAATACCCCGGGGGCGTCCAGTAATAATTTACTATTGTTAACCATCCACTGCAATATCGTTGTAATAAATTACTATTATTAACTTATCATTGGCCTGATACCCACATTT
>Ga0082335_1003533_pt1 | contig 25536 bp, 24 predicted proteins | sample Subgrocontami58m_FD_72375 | JGI IMG/M metagenome (GOLD analysis project Ga0082335, IMG submission 72375) | Subsurface groundwater microbial communities from S. Glens Falls, New York, USA - GMW37 contaminated, 5.8 m (SPADES assembly) (version 2) ...
CGCCGCGCAGCGCTGGGCGGAGGCAGTGGCCGACCTCGAGGCGGGGCTCGCCCCCGGCCCTCAGGGGCCCGAAGCGGTGGTCGCGCGCACGCGCCTGGCAGACGCCCGCTGGCTCGCGGCCCACCCCACGCACTGGCACGACCTCGAGACGGCGTTCCGCCAGCTCGCCGAGGCATGCAACCTTGCCGAACAGGCCTACCGCCGTGCCGACTGGCCGGCGGCCGCGGAGGCGTACCAGGCCGGGCTCGACGTGACCCGGGCGCTTTTCGCCGCGAAGGGGCCGGAGTTGCAACAGGTCGCGGAAGGGAACCGCTCGACCGCGACGCTGCTGGTGCATGCCTGGTACAACTTCGCCTGCTGCCTGGGCCGGCGCGCGGAGGCGGCCCAGGGCGCGGAGCGTGACCGGATCGCCGACGAGGCGCTCGCCGCGCTGCTCGAGTCGCTGCGGCTGGGTTTCGACGACCTCGACCACGTGCGCAACGATCCCGATCTGGCGGTGCTGCGCAGCCGGCCGGAGTTCCAGAAGGCGCTGCTCGGGCCGAAGTGAACCCACGTTTCGCGGTGCGTGCATTCCATCCACGGGGCCGGACGCGTCCGCCCTCATGCGCTCCCTCGTCCTCCCCGACGCGGGATCTGGCGCTGCCGATTCGATGTTTTTCCGCGCTTGCCCCCTTGCCGCCTTGCCGTCGCTCTCTTCCGCTGATACTCTGGCCGCAGTAGACTTCGCCTCAGAATTGGGAGTCGCGTCAGAATGTCCCGGTCGCCCCTCGCGCACCTGCTTCCTCGCACCGGCCCATCGGCCGCGACCGGCGAGCGTCGCTTCCGCGTGGACAACGTGACGTGGGACCAGTACGCCGCGCTCCGCCGACTGCTCGACGAGGTTCCTGGACTGCGGATCACCTACCTGGAGGGGATGCTGGAACTCATGAGCCCATCGGAAGAACACGAGCGCGTCAAGAAGACCACGGCGCGGTTGGTGGAGGCCTACGCCGAGGAGATGGACCTCCCCCTCAACGGGTTCGGCAGCGCCACGTACCGCAAGAAGGCCAGGCATCGGGGGCTCGAGCCGGACGAATGCTATGTCCTGGGCCCGAAGAAAAAACGGGTGCCGGACCTGGCCATCGAGGTCGTCCTCACTTCCGGCGGGATCGATCGCCTCGACGTTTACCGGGGGCTCGGAGTGCCCGAGGTGTGGTTCTGGCGCGGCGGAAAGTTCAGCGTGCACCACCTCGGCCCGCGGGGGTACGAGACGGTCAGAAGCAGCCTGGTTCTCCCCGGCCTCGATTTCGCACTGCTCGCCCGATTCGTCCGGCGCGCGGATCAGACCGCCGCGGTGAAGGCGTTTCGGCAGGCCTTGCACCGGCGCTGATGCTCCCCCAAGTCTCGTCGATCGCGATCCTCCCGTTCGAGACCCGACTGGTCCTGGGATCCGATCGTGAAGGTCGCCCCGCGGAGGAGCTCACCGGTCCACGTTCATTCCGCCATTCGCGCGTGCGAGTTCGGCCATGAACCGACCCGCGCCACCGATGCAGATGGTGTGGATCACGACCCTGCGGGCGGCGTTCTTGCGCGCGATCTCGCGGAGCATGTCCGCCGCGCGCACCCAGGTCCCCGAGCGCGACGCGCCGTCCGAGAGCAGGAAGAGCGTATCGACCTGGTCGTCGGCCAGCGCCTCGTCGAGGGCGTCGAACAGGTCGGTTCCTCCTCCCGGCTTGCGCTCGGCGATGAACGCTTTGGCGTCAGCCTTGCGGCCAGGATCCGCGGGCTGGAGCTTCTTCTGCCACCACTGCCGGGCGTGATCGAAGAAGACCACGTTGAAGCGCACGTCCTTGGCCAACCGGTCGACGGTGTCACAGAGCTCCTGCTTCGCCACTTCGAGCCGGGTCGGCCCCGCTTGCGTGACCGCGTGCGTGCCGGGAAGCGGCTGCCGCTTTCCCATGCTGCCGCTGACGTCGAGGAGAAAGCAGACCCGCTTCGACAGCACCGGGATGCCGTAGTAGCGGGTCTCGTCGCCGGCCGGGGCTGCTCCCGCCGTCGCGCCGGCCACGACCGTGAAGTTCGCGCCGTGCTCCTCCCACCACCTCCTCCAGGCCGCCGCGTCGGTCCCGTGCCGCACGCCGGTCAGCCTTTCCAACCCGGCCGCGGCATCGTGGCGCAGCCGGCCCTCCTCCGACGCGACCCGCGCAATCAGGGCGGGTACGGCTTCCTTCCGGCGCAGCTGGCCCAGGGCTTCGATCGCGGCGGCGCGCACGGTCCAGACGGGGTCGTCGAGAAGACGGAGCAATGCCGGAAAGGCGTCCGCGTCCGCGACCCGGCCGAGCGCGCCCGCTGCCACCGTCCGCAAGGCCGCGCGCGGCTCGTTGAGCAGCGCCCGGAGGGTGGCGGCGGCCTCGCCCGCCACGGCCGGGACTCCGGCGAGCGAGCCGAGGGCCGCTGCCGCGGCGAGCGCAAGGTCCTCATCGTTCGCGCGGGTGAGCGGAGCCAGACGCGCGATGGCCGAAGGAGTGCGCAGGTCGGCGAGCGCGGCGATCGCGGCCAGACGCACTTCCGGGAACCGGTCGTGGAGAGCCCGCTCGAGCGCGGGCAGCGCCTGGGCCTCCGGGGCGTGGCCGAGGATCTCCACCGCGACCAACCGCAGGGCGGGGTCCTGGTCGACGAGTCCTCTCCCGGCGGCCCAGGCCTGGACCGCGGGGTCGACGAAGTCCCCCATGGCGTCGAGCAAGGGCCGGCGGATCGCGGCGACCTCCGGGTGGCGCGCGGCGCACTCGCGCAGGACCTCGAAGGCTTCGGGTGTGCCGGCGCGGAGGAAGATACGGATCGCGGCCCGGCGCATTTGCGCCTGGGGAGCCTCGAGCAGTTTTTGCGCGTCGGCGAGCAGGCGCGCGTCGGGCGGCGGCAGCGGAGACTCGACGCGCGCAAGGGTCAACTCGCTTCCAGAACCGGTGATCGAGCGGACCTTCCACCAGGAACGGCCGGCGAAGAACGGCTCACGCGGGTTCACCAGCTCGGAGGAGCCCGGCTGCACCTCGAGGGTCCCGTCCTCGTCGAGGTCGACGGCGAGCGCGAGCGCGTCGAGGTCGTCGAAGCGACCATCCATGTCCCGATCGGCGACGCCGAGAGTGAAGATGCGTCCGTCGAGCTCGACCTGCCCCTCGCGGTGGTGGGCGCACTGTAGGACCAGGATGTCGGAAGCCCCGCCGCCGGCGGCGAACCGGGTGATGCGGACCGGGTACGCGCCCGCGGCGGAGGCGGGGTCGCGGGATCCCGGCTGGAGGTCGGCTTCCACGACGAGGTCCGATCCCGCGGGCGCGCGGCCGGGAGCCCCGTCGTTGGTGAGGTCGTTGTCGTTGTTGCGGTCGACGAACAGGACGCAGCCGTCGGGACCGGTCTCGAGGACGAGCGTGACGAGCGCATCGGGGGCTTCGCCGAAGGCGAGGCAGGCGTAGCGCGGGGGGGACGCGTATCCCGGCTCGGCGATGAGCGGTTCCGGAGGAGCATCGGCAAGGCCGATGCGGCCGGCGCCGCCGGCGAGCAGCCGCGCGAACGGTCCGTCGATTCCGCGGATCGGGCGGAGCCGCGCGGTGGCGGTGTCGCCTTCGCCGCGGATCGGGGCGGCAAGCGCGGCGAGGAGCAGGAGCGAAAGCAGGATCCGCATCGTGAATCTCGCACATCCGGCGGCGATCCGCCCCCGGCACCTACTTCTCGAAGCGGCACACCGCGGGGGAGGCGGGGAAGTACTTTGGGAGCCTACTTGTCGAAGGTGAACACCGCGGGCGAAACCTGGAAGTACTTCGCGAGCTTGCCGATGTTGGCCCGGGAGACTTGGCGCTTGCCGGCGACGATCTCGCAGATGGTGGAGACGGGAATGCCAGTCGCGAGGGCCACGGCGCGTTGGGTTACCTCCTTGGCCTCGATCAAGTGCTTGAGCATCGCCGAGTCGGACGCGTGTCCCATGGGGTAGTGCTTTTCCTCGTACTTCTCCACGAGGTCGCTCAGGACGTCCAGGTAGTCGTCTTCACCGGCATCGAGGCGGGCGCGGTCGATCAGGTCGTCAATCGTGGCCTGCGCGCGGTCGAGGTCGCGCTCCGACCGGATCGGCCGCAGCGGGAAGCACTTCGCCGGCTCAAAGTAGGTTTCGCTCGCCTTCCGCGTGCCCATGCGCCAGTCGTCTCCCACGCCTACAGGTCCAGAAGCAAGCGCAACCGGAGCCCAACCTCATCCAGGGTCGCAGACCCCACCTTGCCCCAGCGCTCCACGAATCGCGCCTTCGAGACGGACCGCAGGTCCTCGCACTTGGCGAAGCTCCGGGTCCGCAGGCCACCCTGCGGCGCGTCGATGACAACGTGATAGGGAATGCCCTTTTCCTTGCTTGTGAGCGGAACCACCACTACGAGACCGGCGGCGCTTCGGTTGAACGGGTCGCGAGAGACCACCAGCGCCGGGCGCCTGCCTGCCTGTTCGCGGCCGCGCGTGGGGTCGAATTCCATCAGCCAGATTTCGCCCCGCAGAGGATCAGTCATGGCGCGTTCTCCGCGTGCGCCGAGGCGTACGGGCCTTCTCGGGCACGTCGTCGGCGCCCAGACCGTCGGGCAGGGTGGCCTCCCACAGCTTGCGCTCCTCCAACTCCTCCTGCCATGCCTTGGGGTCGTCGCGCAGCCGCTGGAACGCGGCGGTCGCCTCCGCGTCGAACCGCCGGCGATCCGATGGCGACAGGATGGAGGGCTTCTTCTCACGTGAGGTGCCGGCCTTGTGATTCGCCACGAACTCCGCGATGGCTTGGCGCGTCACGTCGGCGATGGACCGCCGCTCCCCGAAGGCGATCTCGCGCACGGCCTGATACTCCTTCGAGGGGACCTTGGCGAAGAGGGTCACGGGGGCGATGATCTTCCGGGGGCGCATGGGATGTCCCCTTGGCTTGCGTTACTGCTAGTATTATAGCCATGCACGGGCTTGGGGTCAAGGGGACTCCCGAATCCTCGCGGCGACGAGGTACGTCTCGCGCTCTCGGCCCTTCTCGCTGAATCGCTCGACGTGCCGCACCGGGTTCTCGTCCACGTACTTCATGCGCTGCGCCCAACGGTAGAGCGCGAGGTCCCGGTTGACGGTTGCGCCCGAGGTACCGGCCGTGACGCGCTCCTGCGCCCAGCGCGCCAGATCGTCGTCGCCGATGCTGCCGAGCATCTTCCCAGCCCACGGGGCTGCGAGAAGTACCCGGAGCCGCCGCACGTCGCCGGCGAAGGTGGAGGGTCCACCGGGACACCGCGTTCGAGGTCGGCGTTGGCCTTCGCCAGCTTGCCGGCGGCTCCGCTCCGGGTGGGTCCGGCGGAGCGGCGGTACTTGCGCCCTTGCCAGTGGAACACCACGTAGAATCCCGGGCGCGGCGGGCGGGTCTCGATGCAGCCGAACGCGCGGCGCTGGTGCATGGTCTGGCCTCCCTACTTGTCGAAGCTGAACACCGCCGGGGAGACGTGGAAGTACTTCGCCAGCTTGCCGAGGTTGGCCCGGGAGACCTGGCGCTTGCCGGCCAGGATCTCGCAAATCGTGGAAACGGGAATCCGGTCGCTCGGGCCACGGCGCGTTGGGTAACGTCTCTCTGCTCGATGAGGAACGCCAGCATCTCCGCGTCCGACGCATGGGGCATCGGGTGGTGCTTGTCCTCGTACTTCTCCACGAGGTCGCTCAGGACGTCCAGGTAGTCGTCTTCGTCCGGGTCCATGTCGTCGCGGTCGATCAACTCGTGAATGATCTCCGTGGCCTTGTCCAGCTCGCGCTCCGAGTGGATCGGCCGGAGGGGGAAGCGCCGGACCAGCTCGAAATAGGTGTCCCGGACCTTGCGTCCGCGTTCGGTTCGCGTGGCCATGCTTCTAACCTTTCTTCCAAGCGCCCCGGTCGTACTCCCCGTGCGTGAGGATGTGCCGCACGAAGACCAGTCCGCGGTTGAAGTGGATCACCACGATCATCCGGTACTTGTTCCCGGCGATGTTGAAGACCGTGAATCGCCCGACTTGATCGGCGGCCGGGAGCATTCGCATGAAGTACGCCCGGCAGGATTCGAACCTGCGACCTGCGGTTTAGGAAACCGTTGCTTCGAAGCCACAAGGCGTTGATGCCGGGTCGATTGCGTCAGTGGCAATTCGTCGGGCCCCCTCTGGGGCCCCCTATCTGGTCCCCGTTCGGGCCGGTCGGCCTGGACCTTCGCCAGCTTCGCGGCGGCGCCGCTGCGGGCCGGGCCCGCGGCACGCTGGCACGCTGATACTCCCTCCCCTGCCACACAAACTCGACGTAGAATCCAGGCTTGCCCTTCCGAGTCTTGATCGTCCCGAACGCGCGGCGCCTGGGCATGGGCGACCTCCTACTTGTCGAAGCTGAATACCGCGGGCGAGACGTGGAAGTACTTCGCCAGCTTGCCGATGTTGGCCCGGGAGACCTGGCGCTTGCCGGCCAGGATTTCACAGATGGTGGAAACGGGAATTCCGGTCGCGAGGGCCACTGCCCGCTGGGTTACGTCCTTCGCCTCGATCAAGTGCTTGAGCATCGCCGAGTCGGACGCGTGTCCGATGGGGTAGTGCTTCTCCTCGTACTTCTCTACGAGGCCGCTCAGGACGTCCAGGTAGTCGTCTTCGTTCGGGTCCAGGTCGCGATCGATCAACTCGTGGATGATCACGGTGGCCCTGTCCAGGTCGCGCTCCGATCGAATGGGCCGAAGCGGGAATCGTCGGACCAGCTCGAAATAGGTGTCCCGAACCTTGCGCGCTTGTTCCGTTCGCGTGGCCATGCTTCTATCCTTCCTTCCAGGCGCCCCTGTCGTACTCCGGGTGCGTGAGCACGTAGCGCACGAACACCTTGCCCCGATTGAAGTGGATCACCGCGATCAGCCTGTACTTGTTGCCGCCCACGTTGAACACGGTGAAGCGCCCGGCTTGATCGGCCCGGGCAAACTCGCGGCGCACGTCCGCAAAGGACCGCCAGTCGGCGCGCTTCGCATGGACGTACCATGCCTCCAGGGGCTCGGCGGCGTCGGGATGCACCCGGGCGAAGTCTCGCAACGGCCGCTTCGAGATCACGTGCACCTGCGTCGCCCTCCACCAAGCGAGATTATATTCGCACGACGCGAACACGTCAAGGGCAATCTCGGATTCCACGTGCAAGTGACGAGTGCAGCGCCGGAGGCAGGATCAGCGCAGCCCTTTCGCCTCCAGCAGCCACTCGCAAGGCCCTTTGCCTGCATGCGCAAGGTCGGTCCGAACCATCTATGATCGGGGAAACCAATCCTGGGCGCTCGCCACGGCGACCATGAGCCACGTCTGTCGCTGCGACCAACGGCACGTCGAACGCAACTCCCGGCACAGGGTCTCGGGGAGCGAATCAGCGGCAGCCGCGAAGCGACCGCGCACCGGATCACGCGCACGCAGTGTCAATGGGTCCCTCTCGGCTCGCGCGTGAGAGGACGATGCGCGCGCGCCGACGAGCACGAACGGCGCCTAAAAGGTAATCGAGGGGACCTCGCAGCCCAGGCATCCCTTGCAGCACCACGGTAGTGAACCAATCGTCCCTGCGACCCATTGGTGATCCTCGAGAATCTGGGTTCGGTACGCCTCTCAACACATCTCATCCACGGAGGCGCAGGACGGTCTCTTTTGTCAGGATGGCCAATCCCCACAACACTATGACGGGGGCGGCGAGAAACCCCGGCCACTTTGAGTAGGTCAGCATCAAGCTTCCCGAGCTGGCCTCATGAACAAGAACGCTCCCGGCGAGAACAAGGAACCCGACGACCAACTTGAGGACCCCGGACCGGACCCCGTGGCCTCCGAGAAGTTCGTAGTAGACCTCTCCGCGCGCCGCAAGAAAAGCGGTGAGAATCCAAGCAAGACTGAACGAGCCGAAAATCCAGAGGCCCAGGAGCCAATTTCCCGAGCTGGCACACCAGATGACCACAGCGATCATTGCAGCCGTCGAGGCGCAACCCCATTTGAACAGGACGTCCGAGCCTCGCCCCTCTGCCACTGTGCCCGGAGTCAGCCTGCTTGCGGCATGAAGCGACTCCGGTTCGGGGTGTGGCCCCGGTTGGGGAACCTGTGCCGAACCCGGGGCGGGGCCGTGAGTCTTGAACTGTATGCCGCACGCTTCGCATCTCAACTCGGCACCGGGCCGTGCCCGCTCCTCGATCCAGCTGTTGCCGCACCGGGTGCACCGTACGCCCCAGGACTTGTCCCTCGATTCAGGCATGAGTGCGCAACCTCCCTGTGAGTTCCGTTGTTTTCTTTTTTCTCTGAAGCCGCGTCCTCCGTATCAGAACACCCTGGGGCAGGAGGGCCGGCTCCCCTTTGGACCGGAAACCCCCTGGTGGTGGAACTGGCTGCGCAAAACGCCAGGCCGTCCACGATGCCCACTGCGCTAGATCGGCGACCTCCACCGACCATCCCCGCTCACCACCCTCTTCATCGCTCCCCCCGCCCCATCCGCGCGCGACGTTGACCGCCACGCGCCGCTCGCCCGCCAGGTCGATCTCCGTCTCCTCCCTGGGTTCCTGCGATCGCCTGCGGACCACGGAGACCCGCCCCGTCGATTCGTGGCCCGGGGCCCCGTTTTCCGGGCCCCCTCCCAGGCACCCCTACGCCGGTCGTTTCCGCTCCTTTCCAGTCGCGCCCCGTCCTCCCGAATGCTCCCCCCGCCCCGCCCTGCAACCCGCATCGCCGCTCGCTCCGCGGCCTCCGGCATGAAGTACGCCCGGCAGGATTCGAACCTGCGACCTGCGGTTTAGGAAACCGCCGCTCTATCCAACTGAGCTACGGGCGCGATGAGCGATCACGACCATACCATCGACCGGAACTCCCGACAAGCCCAGCCCGCCCTCGAGCCCTCGGGCCCCCGACCCGCCCCGACGGCCGGTCTGCGCGCGAGTCCGGAATCCCGGTCGCCGTCCGGTGGGCACCTCGTCCGGTTCTTCGCGGGCCGGCACGCGCTCTCGATCCTTTGACGTCCCCCGCCGGGTTCCGGTACGCTCGCGGCGGATGGAGGGAGTACTTCCCATGCAACCTTTCGGCAAGGCGCCTGAAGCGCCCGCACCGGGCGATACCCCGCCGATTCTCCTGGTCGACGACTCGGAGAGCATCCGCGGGCTCTTCGCCAACGCGCTCCGCGAAGCGGGCTACCGCACCCTCCAGGCCTGCGACGGGCGCCAGGCGCTGGACCTGCTCGAGAAGGAGACGGTCTCCCTCGTCCTCCTCGACTGCCAGATGCCGGTGATGGACGGCATCGCCACGCTCGAAGCCCTGCGCGAGCGCGAGACCACCAAGTCACTACCGGTCATCATGGTCACCGGGCTGTCCGAGGTCGACGATCGCGTGCGCGGTCTGGTCGCGGGCGCGAACGACTACCTGACCAAGCCGGTCCTCCTCCCCGAGCTGCTCGCGCGCGTGCGCGCCCATCTGCGCGACCGGGCCTACTGGACCAGCCTGATCGAGCGCGACCTGCGCGACCGGCGCGCGATCGCCGCCGCTCTGGGAAGAATCCGCGGCGAAGCCGCCCCCGAAGAGACCGCGCAGAAAATGATCGACCAGCTTGCCTCCATCCTCGGCATCCCTTCGGTGGCGCTCTTCCATCTCGGTCCGCGCGGACAGATCACCCCCCTGGCGGTGCGTGGCGCCCTCGCGCGCAGCTTCCGCGCGGGCGTAGAACTCCCGGCCCCGCTCGCGGAGCGGATCTGCCGGCACCTCCCCGGCGGTCCGTGGATCGAGGTTCCCCAGGGCCTCGCCGGGGACGACCCGCTCGACCTCGCCCTCGCCGATGCGGGCGTCCGCGCCGCCGCCTTCGCCCCGCTCCACTACGGCGACGACGCCACCGGCATCCTCCAGGTCGCCCTCACCCATCCGCGCTCCCCCCACCCGCGCGAAGAACTCGCCCACCGCCTGCCCGCCCTCATCGACTTCGCGGGCTTCGCCGGCGCCCTCCTCGGACCCGCCCTCGCCGCGGGCGAACAGAGCGCGCGCGCCCGTACGGCCCTCCAGTCGATGATCGACCGGCGGGCCTTCCACGCCGTCTTCCAGCCGATCGTCCGGATCCACGAGTACATCGTCGTCGGCTACGAGGCCCTCACCCGCTTCGACGATGGCGCGCGCCCCGACCTCCGCTTCGCCGAGGCCGCCGCCCTCGGCCTCGGGCTCCGCCTCGAGCTCGCCACCCTGCGTGCCGCCCTCGAGGCCTCCCACAAACTCCCCGAGGATGCTTTTGTCAGCCTCAACGTCTCCCCCGACATGCTCCTCGAGCACGAGGGACTCCTCGCCCTCCTCCGCGACTCCCCGCGCGACGTCGTCCTCGAAATCACCGAGCACGTCCAGGTCGACGACTACTTCATGCTCCGCGCCGCCATCACCGACCTTGGCGAGGATGTCCAAATCGCCGTCGACGACGCCGGAGCCGGCTTTTCCAGCATGCGCCACATCCTCGAGCTCCAGCCCCAACTGGTCAAGCTCGACACCGGGCTCATCCGCGGCATCCACCAAAGCACGCCCCAGCAGGCCCTGGTCGCCGGTATGGCCTTCTTCGGCAGCCGCACCGCCTGCCGCATCGTCGCCGAGGGCATCGAGACCGAAGCCGAGCTCGAGTGCCTCAAGCAGCTCGGCATCCCCCTCGGCCAGGGCTACCTGCTCGGCCGCCCCAAGCCCGCCGAGGAATCCCCGCGCTGAAGCCCGCGGAACCCCAAGCCCCGTCACGCCCCGATGAGCCGGAACGAACCCTCGGACGCCACCCGACCGGGTACCGCCGGAGCGGATGGCGGGACGGAGTAGTGTCGCCAGAGGGGCGCGTCGTCCGATCCTCGAGGCTATTCCGCCTCGTACTTGACCAGGCTCACCACCTCGGTCGGCGCGAGCTTCTCGCGTCCCTCGAGGAACGAGAGCTCGATCAGGAACGCGCAGGACGTGACCTTTCCCCCGAGCCCGCGCACCAGTTCGATCGCCGCCTTCGCCGTGCCTCCGGTGGCGAGGAGATCGTCGACCACCAGCGCGTGATGCCCCTCCTTCAGCGCGTCCTCGTGCATCTCCACCGTGTCGAAGCCGTACTCGAGCGCGTACGTCGCGGCGCGCTTCTTGTAGGGCAGCTTGCCCTTTTTCCGTACCGGGACGAAGCCGACGCCGAGCCGCTGCGCGATCGGCACCCCGAACAGGAACCCGCGCGCCTCGATCCCCACCACCACGTCGATCCCCTTGCCCCAGAAGGGCTCGGTGAGTCGGTCGATCGCGTAGCCGAAGGCGTGCGGATCGCGCAACACCGGCGTGATGTCCTTGAACAGGATCCCGGGCTTGGGGAAATCCGGAACGTCGCGCACGAACGATCTCAGGTCCACGCTTTGCCTCCCATGAATCGAAGGGCCGCCGCCCCGGGTCCGTCCCGGACTTCGGCGCTGCGAAATGCGAATTCTGTCCCGGCCGCAGGAGGATCGCACCAGCGCGACCCTTCCGTGCCGGGCGTCGCAAGCGGGGGCCGACCGGACCCGCGACCGCGGGGCGGCCTACGTCCCCGCCGGCGGCGCGTCTCCGGCCCGAGCCTTGCGCCCGCGGCGGCGCGCCGTCGGCAGCGTCGCCGGAGTCGAGGTCGTCGACGGGGCCGCGGCCGACTTGCGCCGGCGCACGGGCCTGGCCGGCGCCGCCGGCTCCGCGGGCGCGCCCTCCACCGGCGCCGCCGGGCGCGGCGCCGCGCGCCGGTATCGGCGCGAGGTGTTCCCCGCCTGCCGCATCACCTTGTAGAGCCGTGTGAGCGCCTCCTTCTCGATCTGGCGCACCCGCTCCCGCGTCACCCCGAGCTTGTCCCCCACCTGCTCCAGCGTCATGCCGTCGCCGTCGTCGAGCCCGTAGCGCAGTCGCAGCACCGCGCCTTCCCGCTCCTTGAGAGAGCTGATCATCGTGCGCAGCCACTTGCGGTCGATCTCGCTCAGGCTCTGGTCGGGAGCGACCCCGAACTCCGCCTCGTCGACCCCGCCCGAGGCCAGCATCACGTCGAGGCTGATCGGCCGGCCGCCGCCCTGGGCCGCGGTGAGCGCGCGCCGCACGAGCACGAGGTTCTCCTCGGGCAGGTTCATCTCGTCGGCGATCTCCTGCATTTGCGGCTTTCGGCCGAGCTTCTGCGACAGCTCCGTGCTGGTCGCCTTCCACTTGGAGAGCGTGTGGACCATGTGCGACGGGATGCGCACGGTCTTCGCCGTATTCACGATCGCGCGCCGGATCGCCTGGCGGATCCACCAGGTCCCGTAGGTGCTGAAACGGCACTCCCGCGCCGGGTCGAAGCGCTCGATCGCCTGCAGCAGGCCGACATTCCCCTCCTCGATCAGGTCGGACAGCGAGAGACCGCGGTTGACGTACTTGCGCGCCAGGCTCACCACCAGGCGGAGGTTGGACTTGATCATCCGCTCCCGCGCGTCGCGGTCTCCGCCCTTGAGGCGGCGAACCAGATCCTTTTCCTGTTCGGCGGTCAGCAGCGGGACCTTGTTGACCTCTTTGAGGTAGGTCTCGACACCGGTCTCTCGTCGGATCACACCACTCCCCCGTCAGTCTTCGGCCGGGCATCGGGGCGGGACCCGACCCCTGCCCCATCCTATTCTCGGGGGGAGGCGGAATCAAGGGGATTCACGGACGGGGGGCGGGGACCGGTACTCAGCTCTTCCCGCGGTAGAACCCCGCCATCGCGTCGGCGACCGCGACGATCTGCTCCGGGGTCAGCTCCGGGTAGCAGGGCAGGGCGAGCACCTCGCGCGCCGCGCGCTCCGAGGCCGGGAACGAGCCCTCGCCGCAGCCGAGCGAGGCGAAGCACTTCTGCCGATGGAGCGGGATCGGGTAGTAGACCTCGGTGCCGATCTCCTGCGCGGTCAGGTGCGCGCGCAGGTCGTCGCGCCGGGGGACGCGGACCACGTACTGATGGAAGATGCACGCATTGCCGCGGTCGTCGAGCGGCGGCAGCACGACCTCCCGCAGCTCGGCCCGGGAGCGGATCGCCTCATGGTACCGGCGGGCGTTCTCCTGGCGCCTGCGGGTCCAGGCGTCCAGCCGCTTGAGCTTGATCCGCAGCACCACCGCCTGGATTGCGTCGAGCCGGCTGTTGATCCCGACCTGCTCGTGCACGTAGCGCTTGGCGCTGCCGTGGACGCGCAAAATGCGCAGGAGATCGCCCAACCGGTCGGTCTGCGCGGTCACCAGTCCGCCATCCCCCCAGGCACCCAGGTTCTTGGTCGGGAAGAACGAGTAGCAGCCGATCTCGCCGATCGTGCCGACCGGCCGGTCGTTCCAGCGAGCGCCGATCGCCTGCGCCGCGTCCTCGATCACCGGGAGGCCGAACGACGCCGCGATCTTCCCGATCGCGGTCATGTCGCAGGACAGTCCGTAGAGGTGCACCGGAAGAATCGCCCGCAGCACGGCGCCGCTCGCCTGGTCGACGCGCGCGCCCCCCGGTCCGGTCGCCGTTTTCTCGCGCAGGTAGGACTCCAGCGCCGCGGGCGACAGGTTGAAGGTCTTTTCGTCGATGTCGACGAACACCGGGCGCACGCCGATCCGCGCGGCCGCGCCGCCGGTGGCGAAGAAGGTGAACGGGGTGGTGAGGATCGCGTCCCCGGGCTTGATCTCCAGGGCCATGAAGGCGAGCAGCAGAGCGTCGGAGCCGGAGGCGCAGGCGACCGCGTGCTTCGCGTGCAGGTACTCGCCGATCTCCTTCTCGAACCGGTCGACCTCTTCGCCGAGAATGAACTTCTGCGACGCGAATACCCGCTGAAGTGCGGGCAGGACCTCTTCGCGGTATTCGTCGTACTGGCCCACGAGGTCGAGGAGCGGGACGCGCATTGGCTCGGTCTCCGACGGCGAGCCAATCCGAACGATCCTCCGACGCCCCGGTCCGGCGACGCGGGCGCTCGGGTGGCCTGCCTGGCGGCGGCCTCCGCGGCGCTCCGGCCGGATCCGTCCGGTGGTGGGATCGGCTCGAACCGGGGGGACGTTACCCCCCAGTCGCCGCGGGCGTCAAGGTTTGGTCGATGAAGACGCGGTGCCAGGTCTCGAAAAAGAGCAGGGCCCAGAGCCGGTGGCTGTGGTCGGCGCGCCCGGCCGCGTGCTCGCGGATCAAGCGTTCGATGGCGGGCATGTGGAAGTACCCGCGGCGGCGGGCGGTCGCGTCGAGCAGGAGATCGGAGGTCATGGTGCGGAGTTCGTTGCGGAACCAGCGGGCGAGCGGGACGCCGAAGCCCTGCTTCGGGCGCGCCAGGATCTCCGCGGGCAGAAGCGCGGCGAACGCCTCCTTGAGGATCTTCTTGCCCGCGAGGCCGTCGCGCTTGAGGGCGCTGGGGATCGCGAGGGCGAGGCCGACCACCTCCGGGTCGAGGAACGGGCAGCGGGCCTCGAGCGAATTCGCCATCGTGGCCACGTCCAATTTCACCAGCAGGTCGCCGGGGAGATAGGTGAGGAAGTCGACGTAGCCCAGGGTGCCCGCGGGATCGCGGATCGGCGACAGCTCGAAGGCCTTGCGGAATTCGCCGGCGAAGGCCGCGGCGCCGCGCGGAAGCGGATTCGCCATCAGCGCGGTTCGATCCGACACGTCGAACACCGCGATCCACTCGAGGTAGCGCTCCCAAGCCGCGCAGTGGAGGAAGGAGAGGAATCGGTAGCGCTTGCGCGAGCGCGATTCGGCGGAGAGGAAGGGCCACAGGGCGGCGCGCCCGCAGGCGCCCCCGACGCGACGGAGCCACGCGGGCCAGCGATCGAGCCGCGCCGCGTAGTCGCCGGCGGCGTAGCGCGGGTAGCCGAGGAAGCACTCATCGCCCGCGTCGCCGGTGAGTGCAACCTTGACATGCTTGCGCGTCTCCCGGGCGAGGTAGAAGGTGGGGATCGCGGAGGAGTCGGCGTACGGCTGGTCGTAGTGCCAGACGAGCCGGGGCAGGAGCCCGACCGCGTCGGGTCGGACCACGAACTCGTGGTGGCGCGTGCCGAAGTGCTTGGCCACCGCGCGGGCGTGCGGCAGTTCGTCGAACTCCGGCTCCTCGAAGCCGATCGAGAAGGTGTCGACCGGCTCCCGGCGCGCGAGGCCGGCGAGGCCGGCCACGATGGAGGAGTCGACGCCGCCGGAGAGGAAGACCCCGACCGGCACGTCGGCGACCAGGCGGCGTTTCACGGCGGCGAAGAGGGCGGAGTAGACCTCCTGGGCGAGGTCCTCCGGGCGCTCGAGGATCCTCGGGTCCGCGAGGGGAATCGGCTCGGGCCTCCACCAGCGCTCGACCTTGGGCGTGCCGCGCCGGTCGAAGGTGAGCGTGTGGCCGGGTGGCAGCGCGCGGATCCCGCGGAACATCGTCAAGGGCGCGGGCACGTACTGGAAGGCGAGGAACGCCTCGATCGCTTCGGGCTCGACCTCACGCGGGCAGCCCGGGACCTCGAGCAGCGCCTTGATCTCGGAGGCGAAGGCGAGCGACTTTCCCCAGGAACGGTAGTAGAGGGGCTTCTTGCCCAACCGGTCGCGGGCGAGGAAGAGGGACTGGGCGGTCTCGTCCCAGATGCCGAAGGCGAACATGCCGTTGAGGGCGTGGACGCAGGTGGTGCCGTTTTCTTCATACAGGTGAACGACGGTTTCCGAATCGGAGCGGGTGTTGAAGACGTGCTTGCGGGTGATCAGGGCCTTGCGCAGCTCCTGGAAATTGTAGATCTCGCCGTTGAAGACCAGCCAGCAGGAGCCGTCCTCGGAGGTCATGGGCTGGTGCCCGCCCTCGAGGTCGATGATGCTCAGGCGGCGGAAGGAGAGGCCGGCCTTGCGGGCGGGGTTGAGGTAGATGCCGGAGTCGTCGGGGCCGCGGTGGCGCAGGGCGCCGCCCATGCGCTCCAGCGCCGCCGGGTCGACCTGGACGTCCGGATCGAAGGTGACGATGCCGGCGATCCCGCACATCGCGGGGCCTCCTCGGTGGGGGGGAGTCGGGCGCGAAGTATAGCACCGGGGAGGATGGGCGCGGCGCAAAATCCATTCCCTGGCGGCGGGGGGATCGAGTATGATCCGCGCCTCGTCCAGGTGATCTCTGAGGAGGGAATCGGTGATGGTGAAGGCGAAGGAATTCCGGGGCGACGGCAAGATCCGCCTGAAGGATGTCGACCCCGACCGGTCGAAACCGTTCGCGGACAAGGAAGAGGCCCAGGAGGAGCTCCTGAAGCTGACCGAGCGGCTGGCCAAGCTGCAGGAGGTCTTCTACGCCGACAACCGGCGGTCCCTGCTGATCCTGCTCCAGGCGATGGACACGGGGGGCAAGGACGGGCTGATCAAGTGCGTGATGGACTCGTTCGATCCGCTCGGCTGTCACGTGACCAACTTCAAGGCGCCGAGCGAGACCGAGAAGGACCACGACTTCCTCTGGCGGCACTACCAGGCGATCCCGGCGCGCGGCGAGATCGGGATCCACAACCGCTCGCACTACGAGAACGTGCTCGTGGTCCGGGTCCACGACTTCGTCCCGAAGAAGGTCTGGGAGCAGCGCTACGATCATATCAACCGCTTCGAGAAGCTGCTGACCGAGCTCGACACGGTGGTGGTGAAGATCTACCTGCACATCAGCCGGGACGAGCAGGGGAAGCGGCTGCAGTCGCGCCTGGACGACCCGAAGAAGCTGTGGAAGTTCTCGACCGGCGACCTCGCCGAGCGCAAGCACTGGGACGACTACATGGGTGCGTACGAGGACGCGATCAACCTTTGCAGCACGAAGTGGGCGCCCTGGTACGTCATCCCGGCGAACAAGAAGTGGTTCCGCAACGTCGCGGTGGCGCAGATCCTGGTCGAGACGCTCGAAGGGCTCGACCTGAAGTTCCCGGCGCCGACGATCAAGGACCCGTCGAAGATCAAGATCGAGTAAGCGTTCCGCCGGGGTCCGCCGCGAAAGGCAGCAGGTACCAGGACTGCAACAACGCTCCGAGGAAGCCGCGGCCCTGCGGCGGAGAGCCCAACCATGTCGACGCACACGATCGTCCTGATGCGCCACGGTCCCGCCGAGGAGCGGGAGGCCTGGGCCGGCAAGCCCGATTCCGAGCGCCCGCTCACCCCCGAGGGGGAGAAGCGGGTGCGCAAGATCGCCCGCGCCATGGACCGTCTCGGTCTCGAGATCGCTCGCATCTGGTCGAGCTCGTACGAGCGCGCCCTCGAGACGGCCAAGCTCGTACGCGAGCACGGCGCCTACGACGTCCCGCTCGAAGTCTCCTCGGTGCTCACTCCGGAGCAGGACCCGGGCGCCGCGCTGGACAAGCTCCTGCCGGAGGACGCCGAAGGTTGCAGCCTGTGGGTCGGCCACGAACCGAACCTGAGCCTGGTGATCGAGCGGGTGGCGTTCCGCGGCCGCGCTTCGGGCTCCTTCTCGCTGCGCAAAGGGGGCCTCTGCTGCCTCGAAGTGGTGAAGGAGAAGGGGCGCGTCTCCGGCGAACTCCGGTGGCTGCTCACCCCCAAGCTGCTGGTGCGAATCGGCGACGCCTAGCCCGGATTATTCATGAAGCCGCATCAGCGGATTCATGAATAGTCCGCCCGCGGCCTTCTGGCTGCGTATGCAGCCAGGCCGCGGGCCGACCGGCGCGCGACACTGTGTGTCGCGCGCTGGGCGGGGCGTATCCAGCTGCAACTGGCCTTCAAGGCCGGTTGCAGCCGGGTTATTCACGAATGGCGAAGCCGTTCGTGAATGATCCGGGCTAGCCTCCCGGCGCCAGGCGCGGACAGATGATGAGCACGGCGCGCAGGACGCAAATCGAGCGGTCGAGTTTCCGGAGGCACATCGGTATGGCCCGCAAATCTCTCTGGCTCGCCGTCGTCGCCCTCGCCGCCCTGGCCACGTTCGCGCACGCCCAGGAGGAGCCGTATCCCGTCCGCGTGAGCGCCAGGCCGAGCGTGGAAAAGGTCAAGCCGGGCGACGCGTTCGAGATCGTCGTCAAGTACGAGATGGACGCCCACTGGCACATCTACGGACCGATGGAGAACGAAGGCACGCCGACGACGGTGGCGGGGGAATCCGCGGTCGGGTTCAAGTTCGGCGAGGCGGTCTTTCCCAAGCCGGAGGAGATCGAGATCTTCGGCTCGAAGCTGAAGGTCTACGAGAAGTCGATCGAGGTCCGGGTCCCGGTGCAGGTGGATGCGGGCGCAAAGGCCGGCCCGGCGAAGTTGAAGCTGAAGACGACCTATGCCGCGTGCGACGACAAGAGTTGCCTGCCGCCGCTGGACGACCAACCGATCGAAGTGACCGTTCAGGTGGAGGCGGGGGCGGCTCCGCCGGCGGGAAACGGGTCGCCGGCCGAGGTCCTGACCCTGGAGATTCTCGAGCAAATCCGAGACAACACGGCGCTGACGACCCAGCGCCTGGAACGGGTCGAGCATCACGCCGAGGAGACGACGCAGCGCCTCGAGTTCGTCGGACAACAACTCGAGCGGTTGCCGGGGGTGAAGCCGGACCCGGACCCGGCTACTCTCCCGGTGGGCGGGCCGGGCGAAGGAGGCGCGAAGGCCGCGGGCGAGAGCGAGAAGGAGTCGGCGAGCGCCGCAGAGAAGCCGGCCGAATTTGCGGACGAGGTGGCATCCAAGGGCCTGCTCTGGGCGCTGGCCATCGGTTACTTCGGCGGCCTGGTCTCGACGTTCACTCCATGCGTCTACCCGATGATTCCGATCACGCTTTCGTATTTCGGGTCGCAGGCCGGCGGGTCCAAGGCCAAGACCTTCATGCTCGCGGTCTTCTACGTACTGGGTATCGTGATCACATTCACGCTCGTCGGCTTGCTGGTCGCAGGGGCCGGCAAGAGCGTCGGAGCGCTGTCCGCAAATCCGTGGGTCGTCGGTGTCCTGGTCGCGGTGTTTCTCGCGATGGCCCTCAGCATGTTCGGGCTCTTCGAGATCACGTTGCCTTCGTCATTCACCACCCGGCTGGAGAGTGCGGGCAGCGAGCGGGGCGGGGCGTTCGGCGCCACGATCCTGGGTCTCGTGCTGGGCTTCGTCGCGGCGCCCTGCGTCGGCCCGTTCGCAGGTTCCTTGATCAGCTACGCGGCCACCCAACCGCCGCACATCGCGGTGGCTTGCCTCGCGATCTACGGCCTGGGGATGGGAACCCCCTTCCTGTTCCTGGGGGTGTTCACCGGAGCGCTTCCCAAACCGGGTGCCTGGATGGACTCGTTCAAGAAGGGATGCGGGTTCGTCATCCTCGGCATGGCGGTCTACTTCATGATCCCGCTGTCGCCGAAGCATGTGCCCGAGTGGTTCCTCTACCTCTCGGCCGGCGCCATCGGGATGACCTTCGCGACTTTCCTCGGGGGATTCACCCCGCTGGACAAGGACGCCGGCATGGGACGCGTCGTGCTCAAGGCGGCGGGCGTGCTCACGGCGCTGTTCGCGGCCTGCTCGTTCATCGCTGGTGTGAACCAGGTCATGCCCTTCCTCCCCGCAGCGTCGGGTCCGGTGGAGTCCGCACAGCCGGCAACCGCCGCGCAATCGACCACAGCCGGGAAGATCGCTTGGATCCGAAACTTCGAAGAAGGAATGGCGCTGGCCGCAAAGCTGGGGAGGCCGGTGTTCCTGGACTTCACGGCACATTGGTGAAAGGGCTGCAAGGCCTTCGAGAAGTCCACCCTGGCGGCGCCAGCGGTCATTGCGGAACTCGAGAGATTCGTGGCGATCAAGGTCGATGCGAGCGAAGACGACAGCCCCGGCGGAATCCTCAAGAATCAGAAGTTCAAGCGGCAGACCATTCCGCTGATGGTGTACTACTCCTCCGCGGACGTGAAGAACTCCGCCGGCTGGTACGATCTCTCGCGCTCAACGGGGGCGCTCCCTACCGAGAATTTCCTCGCGCGGTTGCGCGCGTTGAAATAGGCGGCCGCGCCTGACGGGTTCCTCGGGAATCGTGCGGCCCGCCTGACTCCGGCCCGGGCGGAGACCAAGCCGCCGGCCCGCGTGAAGCGACGCCGATCGTGGCTGAAGCAGCCGGCGCCGCTGCGCCGGGCGCGGCGCCTGGGCGGAGCGGGGCAGACCGGAAACGGACCGAGCCCGTCCTTGCCGCGAGGGTGCCTCGCGAGTGAGGATCAGTCCCCGCGCCCGCTGCGCCGGTCGTCGCCCGAGCTGCCGCCGCTGCTCGGCTTCTTGAGTTCCCCCAGGTCGAAGCCGAGTCCCTCTTCCTGGCCGCCAGTGCCGGGTTCCACGCCGTCGTCGTCGCTCCCCTGGTCGGGGAGTCCGGTGGCTCCGCGCTGCTTCTTCGCGCGGGAGAGAGCGGCGCGCAGTGTGGCGAGGTGCCGCTTGGCCGATTCCAGGGTCTTCTGGAACAGGGTCTCGATTTCCGGCGCCGCCTGCAGCGACAGCTCTTCGAGCACGAGCGGGTGCCGGCGCGCGAGCCGCTCCGCCCGCGTGAGGCTGCCGGTGAGGTCGAGCCCCTGCTGTTCGCTTTGGGTGAGGATCGGCTCGATCCCTTCGAGGACCAGCCTCATGAAGGCATGGGCGAGCGGGGCGATCAGATTCGCCTGCTTCGCGTCGAGCGCGGCCTTGAGCTCGCGGACCCGCTGGTCGGACGCGGCCGCCAGCTTCTCGATGCGGGTGCCGGGGTCCGTCGCGAGGGCCAGGTCGAGCTGCTCCTGCGCCATCTTGGTCACGTAGGCCGGCTGGTCGGGGGTGACCAGCGCGTCTTCGGCCAACGCGGGCAGGAACAGGGCGCACGCCAGCAGGCAAACGACGAACGCACGCATGGACGATCCTCCGCGGAAGCAGGTCGGGGGGGAAGGCAAGGAATGCGCGGAGAGGGAGTCGAACCCACACCCCTTGCGGGACCAGATCCTAAGTCTGGCGCGTCTGCCAGTTCCGCCATCCGCGCGGTGGGAAGGATGGGCCCTGCAGGAATCGAACCTGCGACCCACTGATTAAGAGTCAGTTGCTCTACCAGCTGAGCTAAGGGCCCCATCGCTATCTATCGCAATTCGCGCCTCCCTGTCAACCGGAATCTGATGGACCCGTTTCCCGCGCCTACTCCCCCGCGGCGCCCTCGCGCGCCCGCCGCCGTCGCCACAACGCCCGCATCACCTCGTGCGCCTCCGGCATCCCCAGCGCCAGCGTGATCCCCAGGAACACCGCCCCTCCCACCGCCATCGGTACCAACAGCCGCGTCAGCCGCCCGCCGAGCGTCCCGAGCCACGCCGCCATCGGCTCCCCGGGCATCAGCGCCAACGTCCCCCAGCAGGCCAGCGCCATCGCCGCGCTCGCCCCGGCCGCGGTCAACCCCGTGCGCACCACCCCTTCCAGCGGCGGCACGTCCGCCTTCCGCCGGAACCCGCGCGTCAGGATCCAGAGATTCACGATCGCGCTCACCGAGGTCGCCGTCGCCAGGCCCGCCTCCGCCATCGGATGCACCAGCACCAGGTTGAGCGCCAGGTTCAACCCCACCATCGCCGCCCCCACCTTCACCGGCGTCCGCGTGTCCTTCATCGCGTGATAGGCGCGCGTCACCACGTGCAGGCAGCAGTAGGCCCAGATCCCCACCGCGTAGGCCGACACCACCCGCGCGCAGCGCTCCGCCGCCACCGCGTCGAAATTCTTCCACTGGAAAAGCAGTTGCACGGTCGGCCCGGCCAGCACCATCAGCCCGACCGTGGCCGGCAGGGCCAGGTACAGGCACACCCGCAAGGCCCGCGCCAGCTGGCTTCCCAGGCTCTTCATGTCCTTCTGCGCCGCCGCCTCCGACAGGTAGGGGAAGACCGCCTGCGCCATCGCGATTCCGATCAGGGCCAGCGGGAACTGCATCAGCCGGTTGCCGAAGTAGAGCGTCGCCACCGCTCCGTCTCCGGGCACGAAAATCTCCGCGATCACGTTGTCCACGAGCAGGTTGATCTGGATCACCGCCAGCCCGAATACCGTCGGTCCCATCAATCGCCCCAGTTCGATCACCCCCGGCTGCCGGATCTCGAAGTTCGGGGTGAAACGCACGCCGCGCGCCCGCAGCGGCGGCAACTGCATCACCAGCTCGACCAGGCCGCCGATCAGGATCGCCCACACCACCGCCATCACCTGCTGCTCGGGCGTGAACCCCGCCGCGAGCGCCACCCCGAAGCCGCCGATCCAGCACACGTTCAGCATCACCGAGGCGAGCGCCGGCATGGCGAAGTGCTTGAAGCAGTTGAGGATCGCCGACAACAAGGCCACGACGCAGATCAGCGGCAGGTACGGCATCAGGTAGAGCGTCAGTCGGCAGGTGAGCGAGACCTTGTCCGGATCGCCCGAACTCTCCCCGAAGAGCGCGGGCACGACCAGCGCCGCCCCCATCCCGAGCAGCATCAGCCCCGTCGTCACCAGCGTCAGGAGCGTGAGCACCGTGCTCATGAACCGGTGCGCGCGTTCGGGCGGCCCGGCGTTCAGGTGCTCGGTGAAGACCGGGATGAAGGCCGCGGAGAGCGCCCCTTCGCCGAAAATGCGCCGGAACAGATTGGGGATCTGGAAGGCGAACGCGAAAGCGTCCCACGCCACCCCCGCCCCGAACAGCCCCGCGGCCAGGATCTCGCGCGCGAGCCCCAGGACGCGGCTCAGCAACGTGCACAGGCTGATGATGCGGGCGTGGCGGAGGACTTCGCGCCCAGTGGGGGCTTCGGGCATGGGAACGCTCGGGAAACGCACCGGGGCGGCGGGATCGAATCCCGTCGGCGCACCGGCCCTGTGTCATTCATCGGCGCGACCGACGAATCCCCGCAGTGGGCTCCGTCGGAGAACGCCTCCGGTCGCCGACCGGCGGCGCGGCGCTCCGCCCGGCGCGGTCCGAAATGCTCATGCCGCGCCTGGCGATTGGCCCGGTAGCGCGGGCAAGAGCCCAATCAGTCGAGCCACCGGTCGGGAGAACCCGATCTCGCCAGATCATCGCAGCGCGCAAAATTATCCGGAGCGGCCGCTGCCAGTGGCGTTGGGATTTTGGATTTGGGAGTTTGTTGGGATTTGCGGTCGGGGGTTGGGGATTTCGCTGCGGGCTGGGGTCAGCCGTCGCTTTTCTTCCTGGCATTGGGGCTAGCGCCGCGCGCCCGAATAGAGCGCCTCGAACACGGGTTTGCCGTCCCAGCGTTCGGGGACGTCGAGCCCGAGCAGGTAGAGCGCGGTCGCCGCGATGTCGTACGTGCGCACCGGACGGACCAGACGCTTGCCCCGCGCCACTCCGAAGCCCCACGCGACCCAGGGGATCGTCATGTCGACCGGGTCGAGCGAGCCGTGTCCCTTCCCATGTCCGCCGTGGTCGGCGGAGAGCAGGATCGTGGTCCGGCCGCGGTAGTCCGGATCGGCTTCGATCGCCGCGAGCAGGGTGCCGAGCGCCTCGTCGCAGTCGCGGATCGCGGCCATCTGCGGGTCGCTCATCCAGCCGTGGCGGTGGCCGGCGGAGTCCGGGTCGCGGAAGTGGATGAACATCGCGCGCGGGCGGCTCTTTTTCAGGTACTCGATCACCGGCCCGAGCAACTCCCGCGCCCCCCAGTGGCCCTCGGTCTTGGGCGCCTCGCCGAGGTACGTCTTGACCTTGTGGCCCTCGATGAAGTGGTAGAACTTCTCCTTCCCCGCGGCGATCGCGACCTCCATGCCGGCGTCTGCCGCGAGGTCGAGAAAGGTGGGATGATTGATCTTCAGCTGCGGAACCCAGTTGTTCCAAATCACCCGGTGCTTCTCCACGGTCAACCCCGTGAGCATCGAGGTGTGTCCCGGGAGCGTGGCGCTGGGGAAGACCGTCTGCGCCGTCGGGCAGTAGGCGCCTTCCTCGATCAGCTTCAGCAGACGGGGGGCCGGAGCCTTCTCGATCGCATCAGGCCGCAGGCCGTCCCAACTGAGCACCAGGACGAGCCGCGGCAGGTCCGGATCCGGCTCCTGGGCGCGGGCGCGCGGCGGGGCGAGGAACAACGCCGCCGCGAGGAGCGCAGCGACCGCGAGCCGGGGCAGGAGAATCATGGGCGCCACCTGTACCAGATGCCGGAGTCAGGGGCAAGGCGAATCGTGGCTGGCTGCCCGTGAGCCCGCGAACCTGGACGCTGTGCGCGCAGGACCTCGGTGCGCAGAGAGAGACGGCGACACGCGGGGCCGCGAGCGCCCTCCGGAACAGGGTCCGGCGGTCGCCCGGCCGCCTTACTTCTTCCTTCCCGAGAGCTCCCGGAACACCACCAGGAACCGCTCGATCTCCTCGCGCCACTCCGCGCCGAAGGAGAGCACCAGGAGCTGGATCACCACCTCGTCGGCCTTGCTCGCGATCACGTAGGTCCCGCCGCCCTTCTCCGCGATCGCGCGGAAGCAGCGCTCGGTGACGGTGCGGGCGAGCGCGTCCGCGGGATCGGGCTTGGCGTTGGGATTCTCGAGCAGCACATGGACGCAGCTGACCAGAAATGGCCGCAGTTTCGTGCCCTTTCCGGAAAAGACCACTTTCGAGAGCTGGTCGGGCGTCCGGTGCATCGCCTCGACCAGCGCGTACATCTTCTCCAGGTCCTTGGGGTGTGCGGCCGCATCCCCGCAGACGATCACCACCTTGGCCGCCTCGCGGCGCCAGCTCATCTTGTGGTGCTCGAGCACCTCGGCGAGCGCGCGGTCGACCCCTTCCTCCCAGTCGCCCCCGCCCATCGCGGTCACGCGGTCGAGCTTTTTGCGCACCTCGTCCAGTTTCGGCACCAGTTCCGCGCGGATCTGCGCGGCGTCGTCGTACGTCACGAGGCCCATGCGCAGCTTGTCCGGCGGGATGATCGCGGCCAGGATCGAGATCATCTCGTGCAGCCGGGCCTTCGCGGCGTCGATGTACGGCTGCATGCTCCCGGTCGAGTCGATCGCCAGCATCAGGTCGAGCCCGTCGGTCTGCAGGTCGAGCAGCCGGTCCAGCAGGGCGATCGTGCGATTGCCCGAGTCCTCCCCCGGCTGGGGCGCGGGCACGCGGCCGACCGACGCCGGGGCCCAGGAGCCCCGGGCGTCCGCCCACCACTTCTTCCAGCGGGCGAGGTCGCGGCCGAAGTCCTGCCCCGCGAGCTTGCGGATCTGGGCATAGGCGGCGTCGACCTCGAGCGGCGCCTTCTTCGAGACCAGATACCGCCCGATCAGCCGATCCACGTACTCCGCGTCGGCGCCCGCCGCGAGCACATCCTCGGGCAGGTCGCGCAAGGCGATCGCCGCGGTTCCGCGCACCAGCTCGTGAGGGTCGGCCAGGCCTTTCTCGAGGAAGGCGACCACCCGGTCGTCCTTCTCGCCCGCGATCCCCAGCAGGGCGAAGACGCGCAGGCACCAGTTCTCGCGCTGCTGCGCGATCTCGAGCAGGCGCTCGAGGCGGTCGGGCACGGGCTCTGCGCCCAGCGGGCGCAGGAGCAGCAGGGCGAGGAAGAGCGCGGCGGAGACGCGCAGGTCGGGTCCCTCCCGTAGGCCAGGAGCGTCGTCCATCCTATCGGGCGGCCGGCACCGAGTCCAATGTGAGACAGCGAAACAGACACTAGCAGGCCTCCGGGAGCACGCGCCACGATGCTCCCAGAGCGCTCCGGCGACCGCGAGTGGCAGGACCCCTGCTCCCGTTGGGCTGCGCGCTACGTCGGGCTTCCT
>Ga0082335_1003534_pt1 | contig 25534 bp, 20 predicted proteins | sample Subgrocontami58m_FD_72375 | JGI IMG/M metagenome (GOLD analysis project Ga0082335, IMG submission 72375) | Subsurface groundwater microbial communities from S. Glens Falls, New York, USA - GMW37 contaminated, 5.8 m (SPADES assembly) (version 2) ...
TGCACGCCGGCGCCGAGCCCGATGTCGACGACGTGATCGGCGGACTCGATCGCTTCGCGGTCGTGCTCGACCACGATCACGGTATTGCCGATGTCGCGCAGGCGCTTCAGCGTATCGAGCAGCCGCGCGTTGTCGCGCTGGTGCAGCCCGATCGACGGCTCGTCCAGCACGTACATGACACCGGTCAGCCCGGAGCCGATCTGGCTCGCGAGCCGGATGCGCTGCGCTTCTCCGCCCGACAGCGTGTCGGCCGCGCGATCGAGCGACAGGTATTCGAGCCCGACATCGTTGAGGAACGCGAGCCGGTTGACGATCTCGCTGACGATCCGGTCGGCGATCGCACGCTTGGCGCCGGCGAGCTCGATGGTTTCGAAAAACTGCGAGGCCTGCCTGAGCGGCAACGCGCTCAATTCGTAGATCGCTTTGCCGGCAACGTGCACGTGGCGCGCTTCGCGCCGCAGGCGAGTGCCCTGACACTCGGGGCAGGTCCGGGTGTTGAGATGCTTGGCGAGTTCCTCCCGCACCACCAATGAATCGGTTTCGCGGTAGCGTCGCTCGAGGCTGGGAATGATGCCTTCGAAGGCGTGCTCGCGCTGATTTTTTTTGCCGCGCTCGTCGGGATAGATGAACTTGATCTTGCCGGTTCCCGAGCCGTAGAGCACGACGTTCTGCACCGTCTGCGGCAGTTGCTCGAACGGCGTTTCGAGATCGAAGCCGTAATGCTGCGCGAGACATTGCAGCATCTGGAAGTAGAACTGGTTGCGGCGGTCCCAACCCCTGATCGCGCCCGAGGCGAGCGCCAGGTGCGGATAAGCGACGACGCGCTTGGGGTCGAAAAAACTGATGCTGCCGAGTCCGTCGCAGCGCGGGCATGCGCCCATCGGATTGTTGAACGAGAACAGCCGCGGTTCGAGTTCCGGCAGCGAATAGCTGCACACCGGGCATGCGAATCTCGCCGAGAACAAGTGCCCGGCGCCGCTGTCCATTTCGACCGCAAGCGCGCGCCCGTCGGAATGCCGGAGCGCGGTCTCGAACGATTCCGCGAGCCGTTGCTTGACCTCGGGACGCACCTTGAGGCGGTCGACCACGACTTCCACCGTGTGCTTCACGTTCTTCCTGAGTTTCGGCAGCGCGTCGATCTCGTAAACTTCGCCGTCGATGCGCACCCGCACGAAACCCTGCGCGCGCAGCTCGTCGAAGAGATCGAGTTGCTCGCCTTTGCGGCCGACGATCAGCGGCGCGAGGATCATCAGCCGGGTGTCGGGCGGCAGTTGCAGCACGTGATCGACCATTTGCGACACGCTTTGCGCGGCCAGCACGATGTTGTGATCCGGGCAGTGCGGGTCGCCGGCACGTGCGAACAGCAGGCGCAGATAGTCGTGAATTTCGGTAATGGTGCCGACCGTTGAGCGCGGATTGTGGCTGGTGGCTTTCTGTTCAATCGAGATCGCCGGCGAGAGCCCCTCGATCAGGTCGACGTCGGGCTTTTCCATCAACTGCAGGAACTGGCGCGCATAGGCAGACAACGATTCGACGTAGCGGCGCTGGCCTTCGGCGTAGAGGGTGTCGAACGCGAGCGAGGATTTGCCCGACCCCGACAGGCCGGTGATCACGATCAGCTGGTTGCGCGGCAGATCGAGACTGATGTTCTTCAGATTGTGAGTGCGCGCGCCGCGGATGCGGATCAACCCGGCATTTCTGGCGAGCGTGTCCGCGCCGGAAGTCTGGAGTCGGACGAGGGTGGGTCGAGGCGTTGACAAGTCGAATGGATCCCGCAGTAAACCTGCTAATATACCGGACTTTGCCGTTTCTCCCCAAGCCGTATTTCGCCATGTCCCCCGGTGACCGCATGAGCCCGGCCGAGTTGCGCGCAAGCACCGGCCTCGCAGGGATTTTTGGTCTGCGCATGCTCGGCATGTTCATCATCCTGCCGGTATTTGCGCTGTACGCCGAACATCTGCCCGGCGGCGACAGCCATACCCTGATCGGCATCGCATTGGGCGCCTACGGCTTGACTCAGGCGGTGCTGCAGATCCCGTTTGGCTGGTTCTCCGACCGCATCGGCCGCAAGCCGGTAATAGCGGGGGGCCTCGTGCTGTTTGCAATCGGCAGTTTTATCGCGGCGGGAGCGCATGACATTTATTGGGTCATCTTCGGGCGTGTGATCCAGGGCGCGGGGGCGATTTCCGCCGCGGTCATGGCGCTGGCCGCGGACCTGACCCGCGAGGAGCAACGCACCAAGGCGATGGCGATGATCGGCATGACCATCGGCGCGACCTTCGCGCTGTCGCTGATCGTCGCCCCTGTGCTCAACCGCTTCATCGGCGTGCCGGGAATTTTCGCGCTGACGGGCGTACTGGCGCTCGCCGCGATCGGCGTGGTGTACGCAATCGTTCCGGATCCGCAACTCAGTCATTTCCACAGCGATGCCGAAGCCCAGTCCAGCCAGTTCCTGGAGGTGCTGCGCGATCGCGAACTGCTGCGGCTCAACTTCGGCGTGTTCGCGCTGCATGCGGTGCTGATGGCGTTGTGGGTAGTGGTGCCGTTTTCGCTGCGGACGTTCGGGCTGGCCGCCGACCATCACTGGCAGGTCTATCTGCCGGTTCTGCTCGGCTCGACCGCGCTGATGATCCCCGCCATCATCTACGCCGAACGCAAGGCCAGGCTGAAGCCCGTGCTGGTCGCATCGGTAGCATTGATGCTGGCGGCGCAAGTACTGCTGGCGGTGCTGCCCGGATTCTGGGGGTTGGTATTCGCATTGCTGGCGTTCTTCACTGCGTTTAACGTGCTGGAAGCGAGCCTGCCGTCGCTGATTACCAAAGTCGCGCCGGTAGGCGCCAAGGGCACCGCGATCGGCGTCTACAGCAGTATTCAGTTTCTGGGCACGTTCGCGGGCGCCGCCGGCGGCGGGTTTTTGTCCCAGCATTTCGGGGCCTACGCGTTGTTCGGCGCCTGCGCCGTATTGTCGGGGTTGTGGCTGGTGGTCGCGGCGACGATGAAACCGCCTGCCGCGGTGCGCACAAGGATGTATCATGTTCGGGCCATGGACAACCTGAGCGCGGCGACCCTGTCGCAGCGGCTCGCGGGTCTGCCGGGAGTGCGCGAAGCGTTGGTCCCGGCGGGCGAAGGCGTCGCGTACCTCAAGGTGGACATGCAGGGTTTCGATGAACAGCACGTGCTTGAATTAATCGGAGGAGAAAGCTAAATGGCTTCAGTAAACAAAGTAATCCTGATCGGCAACCTGGGCGCGGATCCGGAAACGCGGTACCTGCCGAGTGGCGACGCAGTGGCCAACATTCGCATCGCAACCACGGAGGTCTGGAAGGACAAGGGCGGCGAGAAGCAGGAGCATACCGAGTGGCACCGGATCGCGTTTTTCGGCAAGCTCGCGGAAATCGCCGGGGAATACCTCAAAAAAGGCTCGCCGGTCTATATAGAGGGACGGATCCGCACCCGCAAGTGGCAGGACAAAGAGGGTCAGGACCGCTATTCCACGGAAATCGTGGCGGATCGCATGCAACTGCTGGGCAGCCGCGGCGGCGGCACCGAGTCCGTGGCACGCGAACCCAAGGCGGCAGCACCGGCCGAGTCCGGCGGCGGCGCGAAGCCCGCGGCGAAGAAGAGCGGGGCATCGTTCGACGACATGGACGACGATATTCCGTTCTGAGCGTCGCTTCGTAGAGTTTCTTTTCCGCCGCGCGGCGTTCGATTGCCAGTTGTTGACGTACGTCAACGCACCGCGCACGCCAAACGCCTAATATGCAACCTGTGCTCAATCGTGTTAATTGACCGGAGATAACCATGGACGCCGAGCTGACTCAAAAACTGATTGCCGACTACAAAGTGCTGGTGAGCGACGCCGAAGAATTGATCAAGGCCACCGCCAGCCAGTCCACCGAGAAGATCGCCGAGGCCCGCACCCGCATGCAGCAGGCACTGCTTGATTTGAAACCCCGGCTTGCCAATGCCGAGGCCGTGCTGAAGGATAAGGCGCGCGAAGCCGCACACGCTGCCGATGAATACGTTCACGACAACCCGTGGGTTGCGATGGGCGCTGCCGCAGGCCTGGGCATGGTTATCGGTTTGTTGATCGGCCGGCGCTAAGTTTAAATAGACCCCTACCCCGTCAAGGGGGAGGAAAGCGGCGTTACCAACGCAGTGCGTAGGATGGGTTGAGGCCGTCAAGGCCGATACCCATCGCGACGATTGCATGATGGGTATCGCTACGCTCAACCCATCCTACACTTGCTGCACGCCATCGGTCCGCGCCGCATCCCCTCGTTCAAATGAACTGCGGTTTCCGGCCTCAGGCGTCTGTCTGCACCTCCTGTCGCCTCGCCCCAACAATTTCAGCTATAATGTATGTTTTTGAATTTGGGGCTAATTATGCCGATCTACGAGTATCGTTGCGCCGCCTGCGGGTTCCAGAAGGAGTACCTGCAGAAAATGGGCGACGCGCTGCTGACGGACTGTCCCGAGTGCAGGACGGCGAGTTTGCGCAAGATGGTGACTGCCGCGGGGTTTCAACTCAAGGGCAGTGGCTGGTACGCGACCGATTTCAAGAACGGCTCGCAAGCCAGGTCGAAATCGGACGGCAAACCTGCCGCGAAAACCGACGACAACGCTGCGGCGAAAAGCGACGACAAGACCAGCGCGAAATCCGGGGATAAGTCCACCGCGAGCACAGAAACCAAGCCGGCGGCGGAGGCTCCGGCCAAGAAAGCCGACGCGGCTGCTCCGGTTTCCACATCCAGCACCAGCCCGGCGTGAATTGATTCCGTGCGAGGGTAGCGTTGAAAAAATACTTCATTACGGGCCTGCTGGTGTGGGTCCCGCTCGCCATTACGCTGTGGGTGCTGCATCTGCTGGTGAGCACCATGGACCAGACGCTGCTGCTGTTGCCGGAGGAATTTCAGACCGAGCGCTGGCTCGGCGTGCACGTGCCGGGCATGGGTGTGGTAATGACCGTCGCCGTCTTGCTCGCCACCGGCCTTGTCGTGACCAATTTTCTCGGCCAGCGCCTGTTGTTGTTCTGGGAGGGCGTGCTCAACCGCATCCCGGTAGTCAAGTCGATCTATAACAGCGTCAAGCAGGTTTCGGATACGCTGTTCTCGTCCAGCGGACACGCGTTCCGCAAGGCGCTGCTGGTGCAGTATCCGCGCGAAGGCTCGTGGACCATCGCATTCCTGACCGGCCAGCCCGGCGGGGACGTCGTCAATCACCTGCACGGCGAGTACTGGAGCGTGTATGTGCCGACCACGCCCAATCCGACATCGGGATTTTTTCTGATGATACCGAAGGCAGACGTGATCGAGCTCGACATGAGCGTGGACGCTGCGCTCAAATACATCATTTCAATGGGCGTGGTTGCGCCCGGCAGCAACGGCCGCAAGAACGGCAAGCTGCCGCCCGTGCCAAACGTCGCACGCCAGCAGGCAGTTAATTAATCGCGCGGACGCACCACTATTCATGCGTAGCGAATACTGCGGCCTGATCAGCGGCAAGCACCTGCAGCAAACCATCACCGTCTTCGGCTGGGTGCATCGCCGGCGCGATCATGGTGGCGTGATATTCATCGACCTGCGCGACCGCGAGGGCCTGCTGCAGGTGGTGTGCGATCCCGACAACTCCGCGGCGTTCAAGACCGCTGAGACGCTGCGCGGCGAATTCGTCGTCAAGGTGACCGGCAAAGTACGCGCGCGGCCCGAGGGCACCGTCAATCCCAACCTCGTGAGCGGCGGGGTCGAGGTGCTGGCAGGCGAAATCGAGATCCTGAATTCGTCGCTGACGCCGCCCTTCCAGATGGATGATGACAGCGTGTCGGAAATGGTGCGCCTCGAATACCGTGTCCTCGACCTGCGCCGGCTGCAGATGCAGAACAACCTCAAGCTGCGTCACAAGACCGCGATGGCGGTGCGCATTTTCCTCGATGCACACGGCTTCATCGACATCGAGACGCCGATGTTGACGCGCTCGACGCCCGAGGGCGCGCGCGACTATCTGGTGCCGAGCCGCGTGCATGCCGGAGAATTTTTTGCCTTGCCGCAGTCACCGCAGCTGTTCAAGCAGATGCTGATGATCGCCGGTTTCGACCGCTACTACCAGATCGTCAAATGTTTTCGCGACGAGGATCTGCGCGCCGACCGCCAGCCCGAGTTCACCCAGGTCGACGTCGAAACCTCGTTCCTGAATCAGCTGGAAATCACGGCGCTGATGGAAGAGCTGATCCGCAGCGTCTTCAAGAGTGTGCTCGATGTCGACCTGCCGGATCCGTTCCCGCGCATGGCGTACGACGAGGCGATATCGCTCTACGGTTCGGACAAGCCGGACCTGCGCGTGCCGCTGAAGCTCACCGAACTCACCGACGCAATGCGGGAGGTCGATTTCAAGGTGTTCCGCGAGGCGGCGCAACTCAAGGACGGCCGCGTCGCCGCGCTGTGTGTGCCGCAGGGCGGTGAGCTCACGCGCAAGGAAATCGACGATTACACCGAGTTCGTCAAGATTTACGGCGCCAAGGGCCTGGCGTACATCAAGGTCAATGCGCTCGAGAAGGGCAGCGCCGGGCTGCAGTCGCCGATCCTCAAGTTTCTGCCGGAGGCTGCGGTCAAGACCGTCCTCGAGCGCACCGGCGCGCGCGACGGCGATCTGATTTTTTTCGGCGCCGACAAGGCGAAGACCGTCAACGAGGCGCTCGGCGCGCTGCGCGTCAAGATCGGCCACGCGCGCGGGCTGGTCGAAGCCGGCTGGCAGCCGTTATGGGTGCTCGATTTCCCGATGTTCGAGTGGGACGAGGAGGCCAAGCGCTGGAACGCGATGCACCACCCGTTCACGGCGCCCGCCGACGGTCACGAGGACCTGCTCGACTCGGACCCCGGCAGGGCGCGCGCCAAGGCGCACGACATGGTGCTGAACGGCTCGGAAATCGGCGGCGGCTCGGTGCGGATCCATCGCCAGGACGTGCAATCCAAAGTGTTCCGCGCGCTTAACATCGGACCCGCGGAGGCCGAAGCCAAGTTCGGTTTTCTGCTCAAGGCGCTGCAGTACGGCGCGCCGCCACACGGCGGCATCGCATTCGGACTCGACCGCATCGTCGCGATGATGGTGGGGGCGGAATCGATACGCGATGTGATTGCGTTTCCCAAGACCCAGCGCGCGCAGTGCCTGCTCACCCATGCGCCGAATACGGTCGACGAACAGCAGTTGCGCGAGCTGCATATCCGGCTACGGCAGTAGAAGTAGTGAGGCATGGCCTACAAGATCCCGATTTCGGTGCTGGTGGTGATACACACGCCGGAACTGCAGGTGCTGCTCCTCGAGCGCGCCGACCGGCCCGGGTTCTGGCAATCGGTCACCGGCAGCCAGGATGCGGGTGAAACGCCGGCGCAAACGGCGCAGCGCGAAGTTTTCGAGGAAACCGGGCTGGATGCCGGACGTTATGAACTGCTCGATTGGCATAAGCAGAACCGGTATGAGATATACCTGAGCTGGCGCAGCCGTTACGCGCCAGGCGTCACGCACAACACCGAGCACGTGTTCAGCCTGCAGCTGCCGCAGGTGCTGCCGGTGACGACCGCCGCCAAGGAGCACCTGCAATACCTGTGGCTGCCATGGCGCGACGCGGCAGATAAGGTGTTTTCGTGGAGCAACGCCGATGCCATATGTGAGCTGCCACACAGACGGGCAGCGGTGGCTGAGGCATGCTGACCCTGTGTCTCATGCAGGCTTGAGACAAATTGAATTCGGCACTGGTTTTCTTGTCATATTGTGGTAATGTTTTGATCCTTCAACGGGGATAGCAAACCATGCAAGCAACCGCCATCGCTTTTGAACGCTTCAAGCCGCTGCAGGACGAGGACTGCCAGGCGCGGATCATCGCCGCGAAGGCCGCGCTGGGCAAACGCGCGGTGATCCTTGGCCATCACTACCAGCGCGCCGACGTCTACCGGCATGCCGACCTGACCGGCGATTCGCTGATGCTGTCCAAGCTCGCTGCGCAGGCCAGCGCCGATTACATCGTGTTTTGCGGCGTGCATTTCATGGCCGAAGTCGCCGATATCCTGTCCAAGCCCGAGCAGGCGGTGATCCTGCCCGACATGAACGCGGGCTGTTCGATGGCGGACATGGCGAATCTCGCCAAAGTCGAGCGCGCGTGGCGCGAACTCTCGGCGGTGCTGGATCCCGATCAGGCAATCACGCCGGTCACGTACATCAACTCGGCAGCCGATCTCAAGGCGTTTTGCGGCGAGCACGGCGGCATCGTCTGCACTTCGAGCAATGCCAGGCAGATCCTCGAGTGGTCGTTCGCGCGGCGCGAGAAAGTCCTGTTCTTCCCCGATCAGCACCTCGGCCGCTGGAGCGGCTACATGATCGGCATCCCGCCCGACGAGATGGTGGTGTGGGATTTGGACGAGCCGCTCGGCGGGCTCACACCGGAACAGATCCGCAAAGCCAGGATCCTGCTGTGGAAAGGGCACTGCTCGGTGCATCAGATGTTCCAGGCGCAGCATATCCTGAACTTCCGCAGCCAGTATCCGGAAGGTTTGGTGATTTCGCACCCCGAATGCAATTTCGAGGTCTGCAAGCTCTCGGATTACGTCGGCTCGACCGATTTCATCATCAAGACCATCACCGAATCGAAGCCGAATACGCGATGGCTGGTCGGCACCGAGCTGAACCTCGTCAACCGGGTCGCGGAAAAATTCAAACCGCAGGGCAAGATCGTCCAGTTCATGGCGCCGACGGTATGCATGTGCTCGACCATGGCGCGCATCGATCCGCAGCACCTCGCATGGACGCTCGAAAACCTGGTCGAGGGCAAGGTCGTCAATCAGATCAGGGTGCCTGCGCGTGAGGCGCAACTCGCGCGCACCGCGCTCAGGCGGATGCTCGAAGTAGTCTGACCTGAGCCGCACCGCCCCGACTAACGAGCTGTGCGGCTGGTCGCGGCTGCCTTTTTTGCGGGTGCTGCTCACGTGCCAGTGGTGAGTGCATGCCGATCCCCCAACACGGTAACAATAACCCCCCGAACCATGACCAACACTCTGAATATCGCCACCTACAACATTCACAAGGGCTTTTCATTTTTCAAGCGCCGGCTGGTGATCCACGGGGTGCGCGAGCACTTGCGGGCGCTGAATGCCGACCTGGTGTTCCTGCAGGAAGTGCAGGGCGCTCACTTGCGGCACGCGCGGCGCCTGAGCAACTGGCCGGTGCAGCCGCAATACGAGTTCCTTGCCGAGTCGATCTGGGCTGATTTCGCCTACGGCAAAAACGCGGCTTACGATTCCGGCCACCACGGCAATGCGATCCTGAGCCGGTTTCCGATCGTGCGCTGGGCCAACGAGGACATTTCGGAACACCGCTTCGAGAGCCGCGGACTGCTGCATTGCGAGATCGAGTTGCCCGGCTGGGATAAGACGCTGCATTGCGTGTGCGTCCATCTGGGCCTGCTGGCACGGCACCGCAACCTGCAGATGCGGGCGTTGCGACAGCGCATCGAGCGGCTGGTGCCAGGCGACGCGCCGCTGATCATCGCCGGCGATTTCAACGACTGGCGCCGCCACGCGCATCTGGAGCTGGCGGAACCGTTGCGGCTCAAGGAGGTGTTTGAGCACACCCGCGGCCGCCCGGCGCGCAGTTTCCCGGCGGCATTGCCGGTATTCAAGCTCGACCGCATTTACGTGCGTGGTTTCAACGTCAGGCAGGCGCACGTGCACCATGGCCGTCCGTGGGCGCTCATTTCGGACCACGCCGCGTTGACTTCGACCATCGTCAGGGCATGAGCAGATTCGTCTCCGGCAATCGCATCACGCTGCTGCGCACCGGCACGGAATATTTTCCGGCGCTGGAAGCCGCGTGCGACGCGGCCGCGCACGAAATTTATCTCGAGGCCTATATTTTCGAGGACGACCGCACCGGCCGCCGCATTGCGCAGGCGCTGCTGCGCGCGGCGCGGCGCGGCGTCACGATCCATGTGTTGATCGACGGGTTCGGCTCCAAGGATATCAGCGATGCGCTGCTGCAGGAAATGCAGGACGGCGGGGTGCGAGTGCTCAAGTACCGTCCCGACATTTCACCGTGGACGCTGCGCCGCGAGCGGCTGCGGCGGATGCATCGCAAGACCGTGGTGATCGATGCCAGGATCGCGTTCGTCGGCGGCATCAACATCATCGACGACATGCATACGCCGCGGCAGAAGCCCCCGCGCTTCGATTATGCGGTGCGCATCGAAGGCCCGCTGCTGGCGGAAATCTATCCGGTGGTGACGCGGCTGTGGATACTGGTGATGTGGACCCAGTTGCGCGAGCGCTGGCCGCAGCGCCCGGTGGTCCGGGTCCGCGCTGCGCGTTGCGGCGCGCAGCGCGCGGCATTCGTGATCCGCGACAACCTGGGCCATCGCAAGGACATCGAGAATGCCTATCTCCAGGCGATTTCGCGCGCCAAAACGGAAATCCTGATCGCCAGCGCCTATTTTTTCCCGGGGTTGAGCTTTCGGCGCGCACTGGTCGATGCCACGGCACGCGGCGTGCGCGTGGTGCTTTTGTTGCAGGGGCGAGTCGAGTACCGGCTGCTGCATTACGCCGCGCGCGCGCTGTACGGAAGTTTTCTCGCCGCCGGTATCGAGATTCATGAATATCGCCGCAGTTTCATGCACGCCAAAGTGGCGGTGATCGACGAACGCTGGTCGACCGTCGGTTCCTCGAACATCGATCCGATGAGCCTGCTGCTCGCGCGCGAAGCCAATGTCGTGATTCGCGACGCCGGTTTTGCGCGCGAGCTCAAGACGAGCCTGACCGAGGCGATGGCAAAAGGCGCGCACCAGGTGCTACGCGCCACCTGGAAAAGACAACCCCTGCAGGCGCGCGTGCTGAACTGGGTATGCTACGAGCTGGTGCGGTTCTTGACCGGCTGGTCTTCCTACGGCCGCGCGCGCGAGTTCAGATGAGGACTTCGCGCGCGTGGTACGCGCCGTGCTAGGATAGCGGCAGTTAAATGAGCATCCAGCATCAAACCGCGCCGGCCGGCACGCCGGCGGTCGATACCGCGCGGCGCGGCGAATGGCACACCGTGGCACGCGTGTTGCCGTACCTGTGGGAGTATCGCGGCCGGGTGCTGCTCGCCCTCGTGTTCCTGGTCATCGCCAAGCTCGCCAACGTCAGCGTGCCGCTGGTGCTCAAGGAAGTCGTCGATGCGCTCGATCCGCGGCAGGCGGCGCTCGCGCTGCCGCTGGCGCTGCTGGTCGCCTACGGGGTGCTGCGGCTGTCGAACACGCTGTTCGCGGAACTGCGCGACGTAGTGTTCGTGCGCGTCACCCAGCGCGCAATCCGCCGCATCGCGCTCACTGTATTCCGTCACCTGCACGGCCTTTCGCTGCGTTTTCATCTCGACCGCCAGACCGGCGGCATGACGCGCGACATCGAGCGCGGCACGCGCGGCATCGGCACGCTGTTGAGCTTCATGCTGTTCTCGATCATTCCGGTGATCCTCGAATTCAGCCTGGTGGCGGCGGTGCTGCTGACCAAATTCGACTGGCGCTTTGCCGCGATTACCTTCACCGCGGTCGGGTTCTACATCGGCTTCACCTTCTGGGTCACCGAATGGCGCATCGAGATCCGGCGCCGCGCCAACGATCTCGACTCCAAGGCCAGCACCCGCGCGATCGACAGCCTGCTCAATTACGAGACGGTCAAGTACTTCAACAACGAAGAGTTCGAGGCGCAGCGCTACGACGAGAATCTGCGCAACTACGAGGCGGCGGCGGTCAAGAACGAGGCTTCGCTCGGCATCCTCAATATCGGCCAGAGCTGCATCATCGCGATCGCGGTGACGCTGCTGATGATTCTTGCTGCGCAGGGTGTGGTCGACCAGACGCTGACGCTCGGCGACCTGGTGCTGATCAACGGGCTGCTGATCCAGCTCTACATTCCGCTCAACTTCCTCGGCATGGTCTATCGCGAGATCAAGCAGTCGCTGATCGATATGGACCGCATGTTCCGGCTGCTCACGCAGCACCGCGAGATCGAGGACCAGCCGGACGCGGCGCCGCTCGTCTCGCCGCACGCGGCGATCCGCTTCGAACACGTTGATTTCAGCTACGATCCGAACCGCCAGATCCTGTTCGACGTGAGCTTCGAGATCCCCGCCGGCAACAAGATCGCAGTGGTCGGCCACAGCGGCTCGGGCAAATCGACGCTGGCGCGGCTGTTGTACCGCTTCTACGACGTCGGCGGCGGCCGCATCACGATCAACGGCATCGACATCCGCGACCTGCAACAGATGAGCCTGCGGGGCGCGATCGGCATCGTGCCGCAGGACACGGTGCTGTTCAACGATACGATTTACTACAACATCCAGTACGGCCGTCCCGAGGCCGCGCACGAGGAAGTGATCGCCGCCGCGCAGGCCGCGCACATTCACGAGTTTGTCTCGAGCCTGCCCGACGGCTACGAAGCCCGCGTGGGCGAGCGCGGCCTCAAGCTCTCCGGCGGCGAGAAACAGCGCGTCGCAATTGCGCGCGCGATTCTCAAGAACCCCCGCATCATGATTTTCGACGAGGCGACTTCGGCGCTCGACTCTGCGACCGAGCAGGCGATCCAGGCGGAGCTCGTGCGCATTGCCGAAGGCCGCACCACGCTGGTGATCGCGCACCGCCTGTCGACGGTGATGGACGCGGACCAGATCCTGGTGATGGACGGCGGGAGCATCGTCGAGCGCGGCACGCACCGCGAACTGCTCGAACGCGGCACCGCGTATGCCGAGATGTGGGCGTTACAGCAGCAGGAGGAGCAAGCCGGGCACGTGCAGGGACAGAATACCAAGCCAGGCCAACCGGTCACTGCGCGGACCGATAGCCGCGTGGTGTCCGTGGTGGAGGGTTAGAAGAGATGAATCATGCGATATCGTTGAGCGTGGCTGGCATCATGCTGGTGGCGGCGGCGCCCGAAGTGTTCTCACAGGCCGGTTATCCGAACCGTCCGATACGTATCATCGTGCCCACCGCGCCCAGCGGCCCACCGGACCTGGTTGCCCGCCTGGTCGCGCAGGAGCTTGTGACGCGCTGGGGCCGGCCGGTGGTGGTCGATAATCGGCCCGGAGCAGGCACGACCATCGGCGCTGAGTTCGTCGCCAAGGCACCCGCCGACGGCTACACGCTGCTGATGAGCCCCACTCCGCTCGCCACGAATCCCGCGAGCTACAAGCGGCTGCCGTACGATGCGTTGCGCGATTTTGCGCCGATCACGCAAACCCACTGGGTGCCGAACCTGTTCCTGATTCATCCGTCGTTGCCGGCGAAATCGGTGGCGGAATTCATCGCGCTCGCCAAGGCACGTCCGGGAGAGATACTCTACGGATCGGCGGGCCACGGTACCAACCCGCATCTGACGACCGAGCTTTTTGCCAGCATGGCGCAGGTGCGGTTGACACACGTGCCGTACAAGGGCGGCCAGCCGGTCATCATCGATCTGATCGCCGGTCGCGTGGTCATGGCGATGTCGAGCACGCTCGGCCTCACTCTGCCACACGTGCGCAGCGGCAGGCTGCGGGCGCTTGGCGTCAGCAGCGCGTCGCGCAGCAAACTGCTGCCCGAGGTGCCGAGCGTGTCGGAGACCGTGCCCGGCTACGAGGACGTGCAGTGGGCGGCCTTCATGGCGCCCACGGGAACGCCCCCGGAAATCATCGCGCGCCTGCACCAGGAAATCGTCGCGATCCTGCACACACCTGAAATCCGCAACCGGCTGGCCGCCGACGGCGCCGAGGTGGCCGGGACTACGCCCAACGAACTCGCTTTGTTTCTCAGGGCGGAAACCGCGAAATGGTTAAAGCTGGCGAAAGTGGCGGGGATCGAGCCCGAATGATGGTTGCAGAAGTTGCATGGAAAAACGCATAATCCGTCACTGCGGCACGGATTGAAAAAGAAAGCGCAGGGAGATGAGCACTAAACTCAAACCAGTAGATGTGTTGGTGGTGGGCGCTGGCCTTGCCGGCACGATCGTATGCAAGGAACTCGCCGCGACCGGGCTCAAGGTCGTCTGCCTCGAGCGCGGGCGCATGCTCGATTCCCAGCACGATCTGGCGATGCCGTACGTGCATGACGAGCTCAAATACGAGCGTGCCAGCGATATCGTGCAGAATCTGTCGCGCGAGACGGTCACGTTTCGAAACAGCATGAACGAAACCGCGCTGCCGATGCGCGAGATCGGCTCGTTCAAGCCCGGCGAATGTGTCGGCGGCGCCGGCGTGCATTGGGGGGGCATGACGCAGCGTTTTTTGCCGTGGGATTTCGAGACCCGCAGCCGTACGCTGGAGCGTTACGGCAAGCAGCAGATGCCGGAGGACTGCACCAGCCAGGACTGGGGCCTCACCTACGACGAGCTCGAGCCGTACTACGACCAGTTCGAGCATATCTACGGAATCGGCGGCAAGGCCGGCAACCTGAACGGCGAGATCCAGCCGGGAGGCAATCCTTTCGAAGGCCCGCGCTCGCGCGAGTACCCGAACCCGCCCAAGGAGCCGTCATACTCGGGTACTTTGTTCGCCAAGGCCGCCGCATCGCTGGGCTACCAGCCGTTCCCGATGGCCACGGCGACCATGACGCGTCCCTACACCAATCCGTACCGGCTGACGCTGAGCCAATGCGTCAACGGCGGCTACTGCGGGCACTTCACCTGCGGGATGGGCGCGAAAGCGACCCCGCTCACCGCCGTGCTGCCGGCGCTCCTCAAGCACCCGAATTTCGAGCTGCGAACGCTCTGCAACGTCATCAAGGTGAATCTCGATTCCGACCAGAAGCGCGCGGTGAGCGTTACCTACCTGGACGCGCGGGGACGCGAAGTGGAGCAGCCCGCGGAGCTGGTGATACTGGCCTCCTATGTGTTCAACAACGCACGCCTGATGCTGCTCTCGGGCATCGGCAAGCCGTACGACCCGGTCAGCAACCAGGGCGTGGTGGGCAGGAATTACGCGTATGTTGCTTACGGCAAAGTCGCGTTGTTTTTCGACGACAAGGTGTTCAATCCGTTCATGGGCGGAGGGGGGCTCGCGACCGCGATCGATGAATTCAACGGCGACAACTTCGACCATACCGGTCTGGGTTTCATCGGCGGCGCGTACCACATAGTCAGCAGCGTCGGTGCGCCGCCGATCAAGGCGCATCTGGTGCCGCCGGGGACGCCGCGGTGGGGCGCGGGCCGCAAAAAAGCCATGGCGCAGTACTACAACCGTTCATTCCAGATTATCGCGCACGGCGCCTGCCAGAGTTATCGCACCAATTATCTCGATCTCGATCCGACCTACCGCGATGCCAACGGCCTGCCGCTGATCCGCATGACCTTCGACCGGCGGGAGAACGAGTTCAGGATGTCCGCCTATACCACCAATAAGGCGGTAGAGATCGCCAAGGCCATCGGACCTGCGAAAATGAGCGTCACGCCGGTCACTGGCAAGTACACTATCGTGGGATACCAGAGCACGCACAATACCGGCGGCGCGATCATGGGCGCGGATCCGGCGGTGAGCGCGGTCAACAAGTATCTGCAAGCTTGGGATGTGCCTAACGTGTTCGTGGTCGGCGCCAGCGCATTCCCGCAGAACAGCGCAAACAGCCCGACCGGTACGGTCGGTGCACTGGCGTGCTGGGCGGCGGATTCAATCAAGGATCATTACCTGAAGCGGCCGGGAGCATTGGTGTGAAACGGTGCGCAAAACAATCGGAGGACTGACGATGCAAGAATCTGTGGATCAAAACGCTTATGGTTATCTCACGCAGCCGGAAGTGCGCTTTCTGGACGCGGCGGTGGAACGGCTGATTCCGGCGGACGAATTGGGGCCGGGCGCGAGGCAAGCCGGCGTCACCTGTTTCATCGACCGGCAGCTCACCAGTTCGTGGGGCACGCACGGCCGCAACTACCGCACGGGGCCGTGGCTGGAAGGCACGCCGCAGCAGGGATTTCAGTCGCGGCTCACACCGCAGGAAATTTACCGTGCCGCAATTCGCGAAACCGATCTGCATTGCAACCGGCAGTACGGCAAGGCTTTCTGCTTTCTCACGGCGGAGCAACAGGATGAAGTCCTGCACGCTCTGGAGGACGGCAAGATCGAGCTGGAATCGTTGTCCGCGACTTTGTTCTTCGGTTTGCTGCTCAGAAACACCGAGGAAGGTTTTTTCGCCGATCCGATGTATGGCGGCAACCGCGACAAGGTCGGCTGGAAGCTGATCGGCTTTCCGGGGGTGGCCGCGGGAAATTACAGCGAGCACCTCGAAAAGCACAACGTGCCGTACCGGGCGGAGCCGGTGAGCATACTCGACATTCAGCAGGGCAAGGTGCGGGTCGATGCGCAGGGCTATCCCAAGCATGTGATGCTCGACAAAAAAGACTAGCGGGATGAGCATCAGGCTCAAACCGGTGGATGTGGTGGTGGTGGGCGCCGGTCTGGTGGGCACGATCGTAAGCAAGGAACTCGCTGAGACCGGACTCAAGGTCGTCTGCCTCGAGCGCGGGCGCATGCTCGATCCCCAGCACGATTTCGCGATGCCGTACGCGCATGACGAACTCAAATACCACCGCCACAGCGACATCGTGCAGAACCTGTCGCGCGAGACGATCACGTTTCGCAACAACATGAACGAGACCGCGCTGCCGATGCGCGAGCTGGGATCGTTCAAGCCGGGCGAATGCGTGGGGGGTGCGGCCGTGCACTGGGGCGGCCAGGCGCGGCGTTTTCTGCCGTGGGATTTTGAAACCCGCAGCCGCACGCTGGCGCGCTATGGCAAGCAGCAGATTCCCGAAGATTGCACCAGTCAGGACTGGGGCCTCACCTACGACGAGCTGGAACCGTACTATGACCAGTTCGAGCATCTGTATGGCGTCTGCGGTAAAGCCGGCAATCTGAACGGCGAGATCCAGCTGGGAGGCAATCCGTTCGAAGGCCCGCGCTCGCGCGAGTATCCGAACCCGCCGGTCGCGCGGACCTACGTCGGCACGCTGTTCGCGCAGGCCGCCAAGTCGCTCGGCTACACGCCGCATCAGAGTCCTTCGGCGGCCATGTCGCAGCCCTATACCAACCCCTATCGCCTGATGCTGGGTCAATGCGTGCGCGGTGGTTTTTGCAGCAGCCACGGCTGCGCATCGGGTGCGAAAGCAACCCCGCTGACGACCGTGTTACCGGCCCTCGCCAGGCATTCGAACTTCGAGTTGCGCCCGTTCGCCAATGTCATCAAGGTAAATCTCGATGCGGATAAAAAACGCGCGGTGGGAGTGACCTACGTCGATGCGCAGGGACGTGAGGTGGAACAACCCGCCGAATTGGTGGTCCTGGCCTCCTACACGTTCAACAACGTGCGCCTGATGCTGCTCTCGGGGATCGGCAAGCCGTACGACCCGGTCGGCAACCAGGGCGTGATCGGCAGAAACTACTCCTATCAAACCGGGGGCAGGGTGACGCTGTTCTTCGAGGACAAGGAGTTCAATCATTTCATCGGCGGCGGCACGCTCGGCACCTCGATCGATGACTTCAACGGCGACAACTTCGACCATGCGGGCCTGGGCTTCCTTGGCGGCGCCTACGTGGCGGCGCAAAGCCCCGGCGCAACACCGATACGTTCCACCCCGGTGCCGCCGGGCACGCCGCGCTGGGGCGCGGACTGGAAGAAAAACGTGGCGCAGTATTACCGCCGTTCGTTTTCGATCACGCTGCACGGTTCCTGCCAGAGCTACCGTACGCACTACCTCGATCTCGACCCGACCTACCGCGACGCCAATGGCCTGCCGCTGATACGCATGACCTACGACTGGCACGCGAACGAGCGCAAGTTGTCCGGCTACATCACCCAAAAAATAGTGGAAATCGCCAAGGCCATCGGACCTGCGAAAATGAGCGTCGCCGAACCGGCGGCGGGGCGCTACAGCATCATCCCGTATCAGAGCACGCACAATATCGGCGGCGCGGTGATGGGCGCGGATCCCGCGGTGAGCGCGGTCAACAAGTATCTGCAGTCGTGGGATGTGCCCAACGTGTTCGTGGTCGGCGGCAGCGCATTTCCGCAGCAAAGCGCCAACGCCCCGACCGGCACGATCGGCACGCTCGCGTGCTGGGCGGCCGACGCGATCAAGGAGCATTACCTGAAGCGGCCGGGGGCATTGCTCGGTAACTGACCGCTGATTCCGCTCAACACGCGCTCGGACAGGAGGAGGTGCATCATGGCAAAAGGCAGTGCAGTCAGGCAAGCAGCCTTCCGGAAAACGGTACTTGCAGCCGTCGTGACCTTGGCCGGTCCGACCGCCGTAACCGGGATCCCTGGCGCGGCTGCGCAGGAGTGGAAACCCGAAAGGGCGGTCGAGATGGTCGCCACCAACGCGCCCGGCGGCGGTTCCGACCGCATCGGGCGCATCATGATCAAGATACTCCAGGATAACCGCTACGTCCCGACGCCTATGAACCTGGTGAACAAACCGGGAGGGGGCGGCAGCATTGCCTACAACTACATCAACCAGCAGCCCGGGAACGGCCATTTCCTCGTCCTGGGATCGCGTTCCCTCATCACCAATCACATCTCGGGTCACGGTCCGAGCTACACCGAGTTGACGCCGGTGGTGCGGCTCTTCGACGAGTACATCGCCGTCACCGTCAAGCCGGTGTCACCGATCAGGACCGGCAAGGATCTGATCTCGTTCATGAAGCGCGACCCGACCGCGCTGAGTTTCGGTATTGCCACCAGCCTCGGCGCGCCGAATCACGCGGGCGTAGCCGCGCCTTTCAAGGCCGCCGGCATCGATCTGAAGAAGATGAAGAACGTGATCTTCGCTTCGGGCGGCGCCGCCAGCACGGCCCTGATGGGCGGACACGTCGACGTGGTGCCGATCTCCGTCGCATTTGCGTCATCCCTGCTGCGCAACGGACAGGTGCGGCTGATCGCGGTGACCTCGCCGCAGCGCCTGCCCGGCATACTCAAGGACGTGCCGACGTGGCGGGAACAGGGACTTGACGCAATCGTCTCCCAGTGGCGCATCCTGATCGGCCCGAAGGGGATGACGGCGGGCCAGATCGCCTACTGGGAGAACGTCATGCGTCGCATGATCGAGGCGGATGACTGGAAGAAAGAACTCGAAGAAAATTTCTGGAGCAGCAATTTCCGGACGGGCGCCGAATCGCGCAAGTTCCTGGCGCGGGACCACGAGGACGCGAAAGCGTTCCTGACGGAACTCGGCCTGGCCAGATGAGCTGAGCCCACAGTGGGCAGTTCCATGATCCCGGGGAGGGCGAACATGCGCACCAGCCTTTATTTGCTGCTCGCCGGAGCGCTCTCAGCCGCGAGTGTCGGAGGACACGCCCAAAGCGGTTGGAAGCCCGAGAAGAACATCGAGATCGTGATCGGATCGAGCGCCGGCACCGGCCCTGACCGCGCCGCCCGAATCATGCAGCGCATCTGGCAGGAACACAAAATGGTGGACGTTTCCGCGGCGGTTGTGAACAAGCCCGGCGGCGGCGGCGCGATCAGCTGGGCTTATCTCAACCAGCGCGCCGGCGATGGCCATTTCCTGCTGATCACCTCGTACAACATCGTGACCAACCACATTACCGGCAAGAGTAATCTGACCTACACCGATTTCACGCCCATCTCGCTGCTGATCAGCGAATACATCGCCTACACGGTGCGCGCCGACTCGCCCATCAGGAGCGTCGCCGATCTCATCGATACGCTGAAAAAGGACCCGGGCGCGGTGCCGGTCGCCATTTCGAGCAGCGCCGGGGGAGCTAATCACATCGCGCTGGGGGTGCTCATGAAAGCGGCCGGTATCGACCTCAGCAAGATGAAGGTCGTGGTTTTTTCCGGAACCAACGAGTCCCTGGCGGCGCTGCTGGGAGGACACGTGGGCTTGTGGATAAACTCCGGCTCGGCAAACGCGCCGCCTTTCGCCAATGGCACCACGCGGCCGCTCGCCTTCGCTGCGCCGAAGCGGCTGGGCGGAATCTACGCGTCGGTCCCCACGCTCGGCGAGTTGGGATTCCCCGTGACCGCCAACAACTGGCGCCTCGTGATTGCGCCCAAAGGGCTCTCCGCAGCGCAGACCGCCTACTGGGACGACACCTTGAGGCGGCTGGCAAGGTCCGAAGAGTGGAACAAGGAACTCGAGTCGAATTATTTCTCGAATAACTACCTCGACAGCGCGGACACGCGCAAGTACCTCGACCAGCAATACGGCGAAGTCAAACTGATACTGACCGAGATCGGTCTTGCCCGCTCTGCGTCAGGGAAATAACGCGAGGAGACATGGAAACCACAATGCTGCGTCGTCTGATTCCGGGAACCGCAGCCGCCGCGCTCGCCGTCCCCGCCGCGTTCGCGCCGAAACCCTGACCGGATGTGGATGACGACGCACACGACATCCGCCGGACCGGTCGGGCGGTCGGTGCCGCGCCTTGAGGGCAGGGCGAAGGTCACCGGGCACGCCGCTTACGTGCACCATCTGGTCCTGCCGGGAATGCTCTACGGGAAAATCTTTCGCAGCACGGTCGCGCACGGCCGCATCGTGCGCATCGACGTTGCCGCCGCACTCGCGGTCGAAGGCGTGTACAGCGTTGTTACCGGCGAAGACATTCGCAAGGTCATCCCTGACCCGTATTACGGTCCGGCGTTTCACGACCAGCCGATACTCGCCCTCGAAAAGGTGCATTACGTCGGCGAGCCCGTCGCCGTAGTCCTGGCCACGGACCCGCACGTGGCCGAGGAGGCGGCGCAGCGGATCGTCGCGCAGTACGAGGAGCTGCCCGCCGTGTTCGACGAGGTCGAGGCAGTCTCATCGAAGGCGATCGTGCACGAGGTGCTCAAACCGGCAGGCACGTATCCCGATCTCAAGCACCTCGAGGGCCGCAGGAACACGAACGTCGCGCTCGACTTTCATCTGCGGCGGGGGAATGTCGAACCCGCGTTCGCTGCGGCCGATCACGTCTTCGAGCACACGTTTCGCACGCAGCAGGTGCTGCACGTGCCGCTGGAGCCGTTCGTTTCGATCGCCGAGCCAACGGGGCAGTCGCTGACGCTGCACACGTCATCGCAGACTCCCTCGTTCGTGCGCATTGAAATCGCGCGGCTCCTCGGTTGGCCGGAGAACCGGGTGCGGGTGAAGGTTCCCCATCTCGGCGGCGGATTCGGCGCGAAGGTCTACGTCAAGCTCGAACCGCTGGTTTCAGCCCTTGCGCTGCTCGCCCGCCGGCCGGTTAAAATCGCGCTCTCGATGGAGGAGCAGTTCTATACCCTCACCAAGCACGCCACCACGCTGCGCATCAAGAGCGGGGTCGCGAAGGACGGCCGGATCACCGCGCGCGATTGCGAAGTCTGGTGGAACGGCGGCGCCTGTGCTGACATCGGGCCGCGGGTGACGCAGAAATCGGGATTCACCGCTCCCGGCCCGTACGACATCGAAAACGTGAAAATCGATTCGTACGCGCTCTACACCAACCTGCCTCCGGCGGGGGCATTGCGCGGTTTCGGAATACCGCAACTGGTGTGGGCGTACGAGTCCCATACCGACATGATCGCCCGCAGTCTTGGCATCGATCCGCTGGAAATACGCCGCCGCAACATTCTGCGCGACGGCCGCCCGCAGGCGACCGGAACCCTCATGCGCGATGCGGCGCTCGAGCTGGTGCTCGATCGGCTCGCGGTGCGCATGGATTGGAATCGGCCATTCGAGCACGGCAGCGGGACGCTGCGGCGCGGCCGCGGCATCGCGATCGGTTTCAAGGCTTCGATCTCGCCGACGACGTCAGTTGCAATCGTCAACGTGAATGCTGACGGCAGCTGCAGCCTGTATTGCAGCACGGTGGACATGGGCCAGGGCTCCGATACGGCGATGGCGCAGATCACCGCCGAGTGCCTTGGCATTGCCGTTGAATCGGTTGCCATTGTGCCTCCGGACACCGACGTGACGCCGTACGACATGGGGACGCTCGGCTCGCGTTCCCTGTACCACATGGGCCATGCGGTGAAGCGTGCCGCGGAAGATGCGCGCGACAAGCTGCTCGCGCTCGCGGTCGAGCTTGGCGTGTCGGCCGAAACGACGCCGATACCGGAACTCTTCCGGAAAAAATACGGCATGCAGGCCGGCAACATCGTGGGCGTCGGCAGTTTCATCCCTTCCTACCAATCGCCGGACCACGATACCGGCCAGTCGCCGGATGTCACGCCGTTCTGGATGGTCGGCGCGACCGGGGCGGAAGTGGAGGTAGATACCGAGACGGGCCACGTGCGTGTGACGAGGCTCGTCAACGTCGCCGATGTCGGCAAGCCGGTCAATCCCGGGATCGTCGACACCCAGCTCTCCGGCGGGGCTGTCATGCAGTTCGGCTTCACGATGTCCGAGAACATGGAGTTCACCGCGGGCCAGGTGAGGAACGCGTCGCTTGCCGACTACAAGATTCCCGGCATGCTCGACGTCCCGCGCATGGTGAACGAGGCGGTCGATGCCGCGGAGAAAAGCGGCCCGTTCGGTGCGAAAGGAGTGGGCGAAACCGCGACTTTCAGCGTATCGCCTGCGATTGCCAACGCGATCGACGACGCGGTGGGGGTGCGGCTGACCTCGCTGCCACTGACGCCCGAGGCCGTCTATCGCGCTTTGCGTGCGCAGCAGGGCAAGCCGCTGTAAGATGGATTATCAGGCAATGGAGGAACCATGCGAATTCTGACTAAGACCCTGCTGGCGATTGCACTGACTCTCGCGCCGTTCGCGCAGGCACAGGACTATCCAACCCGGCCGATACGGTTGGTGGTGGCGTTCGCGCCGGGCGGCGTGGTGGATACCGCAGCCCGGGTGCTCTCGAGCAAGATGACGGAGCGGCTGGGATGGCAATTCGTCGTCGACAACCGCACCGGCGGCAACGGCCTGATCGGCGGGGGGATCGTCGCAAAAGCGCAGCCCGACGGCTACACGCTGCTGCTCGCGCACACGGGCGAGTTCGCCATCAATCAATGGATATTCAAGAACATTCCGTTCGATTACAGCAACGACTTCATCCCCATCACCATGGTCAACGACGGACCGATGCTGGTGATCGTCAACAGCCAGTCGCCGATCGCGAGTTTCAAGGATCTGATTGCCGCCGCGAAGGCCAAGCCGGGACAGATGAGCTACGGTTCTCCGGGCTCCGGCGCGGTCAATCATCTCGCCATCGAATGGCTCGCATCGGCCGCCGGTCTGAAGCTGCTGCACGTGCCCTACAAGGGCGGCGCGCCTGCGGTTACGGCCGTCGCGCAGGGCGACGTTCCGCTGACGTCGGCCGGGGTGCCGGGCGTGCTGCCTCACCTGAATTCGGGCCGCGTGAAGGTGCTGGGCGTGACGACCGCAAGACGCTGGGACTTCGGCCGCGACTGGGTGCCCGCATCGGAAGCCGGATTCCCCGGCGTGGACGCGTCGATCTGGACCGGTCTCTTCGCGCCGAAAGGCGTGCCGAAGCAGGTCATAAACCAGATCTATGCGGAAGTCGCGAAAACGCTCAAGCAGGCCGACGTCAAGGAACGCTTCGCCACCCTGGGTTCGGAGCCGGTGAGCATGTCGCCGGCGGATTTCGCGAAGCGCGTGAAACAGGACGCGGAGCGCTACCGGAAAATCGTTCAGACGGTGGGTCTGGAAGCGCAGTAGCGGCGTGGCTCGGAGCGCGGGCAGCCCCCACCGCGCGCTATCGTGCGGAGTGGAACTGTGCCTTGCGTGCGACCTGCGTTCGAAAAAAGAACATGACCGACTCCACCGAAGTAACAAAGACTCTCGCCCGCTACGTCGTCGATGCGCAGTACGGCGATATTCCCGACGACGTACGCCACGAAGCGAGGCGTGCGCTGCTCAACTGGCTCGGCTGCGCGATCGGCGCCGCGCATCACGAAACCATCGAGCGCGCGCTCGCCGCCCTCGCGCCGTTTGCCGGCGCACCACAAGCCACGCTACTTGGTCGCAGCGAGCGCCTCGACATCCTCAACGCCGCATTCCTGAACGGCGTCAGCTCGCACGTCCTGGACTTCGACGATACCCATGAGAAAGCGATCCATCCCAGCGCGCCTGTATATCCCGCACTGCTCGCGCTCGGCGAGTGGCGCAATGTGTCCGGCGCAGACTTTCTTCACGCCTTCATCCTCGGCGTCGAAATCGAATGCCGCATGGCGCTGTCGGTGTTTCCCGAGCACTACGACGTCGGCTGGCACGTCACCGGCACCGCCGGCGTGTTCGGCGCGGCCGCCGCGGCCGGAAAGCTGCTGGGATTGAGCGAGCAGCAAATGACGTGGGCGCTCGGCATCGCAGCCACGCAATCCGCGGGTCTGCGCGAGATGTTCGGCTCGATGTGCAAGAGTTTTCATCCGGGTGCGGCGGCGCGCAACGGGCTTTGCGCGGCGCTGCTGGCGGCGCGGAACTTCGACAGTTCCGAGCGCGGTGTCGAAGCGCCTCGCGGCTGGGCTCACGTGCTCTCGACCCGCTTCGATCCGGCCATCATCACCGCAGGCCTGGGCGAGCACTACGAGCTTTCCCGCAACATGTACAAACCCTACCCGTGCGGACTCGTCGTGCACGCCGTGATCGATGGCTGCATCGAGCTCAGGCGCAGGCACGGCATCAATCCGGCGGACATCGAGCGCGTTGAACTGAGAGTCAATCCGATCGTGCTCGAGCTGACGGGCAAGAAAACTCCCCACACCGGTCTCGAAGGAAAATTCAGCGTCTACCACGCCGCGGCGATCGGACTGCTCTATGGCCGTGCCCATGAGTCCGATTACGCCGACGCCGTGATTCGCAATCCCGATGTAATCGCCATCCGCGATCGCGTCAATGCGAGAGCCGACCCGGCTGTGAAGAGCTACCTCGAGGCTTATGTAAGCATCACGCTGCACGACGGGCGCGTGATGGAGCACTACGTGGCCCACGCCCTCGGCACGCTGGCGCGTCCGATGAGCGATAAAGATCTCGAGGCAAAGTTTCGCGCGCTGGTGGCGCCGGTTCTTCCGGACGAGCGGATCGGCGAGCTGATCGGGCTTGCGTGGGATGCCGAAAAGCTGGACGACGTCGGAGTGATTGCGCGCGGTGCGGCGCTTGACTTCACGCGTCCGGGTAACGCATGATTTCCCGCAACGTCCGCCGCGAAGGGCCCGCGCGGCGGGGAGCGGACGGGGGAGCGCGCGCAGGCAACCAACAAAATCCGCGGCCATTCCAAACCAGAAGGAGGAACCCATGTTTCGATTGCCACACGTGATCTGCAGCGCCCTCGCGCTTTCCGTCTGGGCGCTCATGCCGGTGACCGCGTTCGCGCAAGCCTATCCCTCGAAATCGATCCGCATGATCCTGCCGTTCCCGCCTGGCGGCCCGACGGACATCACGGGCCGCATTATTGCGCAGAAACTCACTGAACAGCTCGGCCAGCCGGTGGTGCCCGACAATCGGCCGGGCGCGGGCGGCAATATTGGCCTGGAGCTGGCGGCAAAGGCGCCGCCCGACGGCTACACGATCGTGCTGAGCGCGCCCCCGATCCCGATCAGCCCGGCGCTCTACACCCAGCC
>Ga0082335_1003535_pt1 | contig 25531 bp, 20 predicted proteins | sample Subgrocontami58m_FD_72375 | JGI IMG/M metagenome (GOLD analysis project Ga0082335, IMG submission 72375) | Subsurface groundwater microbial communities from S. Glens Falls, New York, USA - GMW37 contaminated, 5.8 m (SPADES assembly) (version 2) ...
TCATGTCCAGACGGCGGGCGCGGAGATCGGCGACCGTCGGCACCTTGTGCATCTCGATCGACTGGCCGGTGACGCGCTCGATGTTCTTGAGCATCCGGTGCTCACGCGGCTCGGCCAGCGTGATCGCCACGCCCTCGCGCCCGGCACGCCCGACGCGCCCGATCCGATGGACATACGCATCGGGGGCCGATGGGACGTCGTAGTTGACGACGTGGGTGAGTTGCTCGATGTCGAGGCCGCGGGCCGCGACGTCGGTGGCCACGAGGAGCTCGGCAGAGCCATTGCGAAGGCGGGCCATCACCCGATCGCGTTGCTCCTGGCTCATGCCGCCGTGCAGGGCCTCTGCGCGGTACCCGCGACCGTTCAACACGTCGACCAACGACTCGACCTCGATGCGCGTGCGACAGAAGACGATGGCCGCCGTGGGTGACTCGGCGTCGAGCACGCGACCGAGGGCCGCGGGCTTGTGTGCGCGCTGCACCACGTAGGCGCTCTGGCGTACCCGCGGGGCCTCACCCGCCGGCGCACGCTCCTCGGAGATCTGCACGCGGACCGGATCGGTCAGGTGCGCCCGGGCGATGGCCGCGATGCGCGGGGGCATCGTGGCCGAGAAGAGCACCGTCTGGCGGCCGTCCGGCGTCTCGCCGAGGATCGTGCCGATGTCCTCGGCGAACCCCATGTCGAGCATCTCATCGGCCTCGTCCAGGACGACGACGCGGACGCAATCGAGGACGAGCGTGCCGCGCCCGACGTGGTCGCGTGCGCGCCCCGGGGTCGCCACCACCACGTCCACTCCGCGCTCGAGTGCCTTCAACTGCCTGATGATCGGCTGCCCGCCATAGATGGGGAGCACCCGGGTGCCGAGCCCGCGCCCGTAGCGATGAATGGCCTCCGACACCTGCATCGCCAGCTCACGCGTGGGTACGAGCACCAGCGCGCGCGGCGCGCCACCCGACGCATCGGTGCCCAGCCGCTCGAGAATCGGCAGCGCGAACGCCGCCGTCTTGCCCGTGCCCGTGGCCGCGTTCCCGAGGAGGTCCCGCCCCTCGATGAGCGGCGGGATCGCCTCCGCCTGGATGGGTGTGGGCTCCTCGTAGCCAAGTTCCGAGAGCACGGAGAGGATCTCCGGGCGCAGGCCGAGGTCGGCGAAGGTCGTCTTGTCGATGGTGGTGTCCATGGTCGTCAGGGGCAGAACGCGCGAGCACGCACGGGCGGGCGGCGCGGAACGGGGACTCCCCGGGTCCGCAACACGGCCTGAACGGGCATGAACCGGGGCCCGCGACCCGGTTCATGCGGGGTTACTCACGCGGCCAACTGTATCCCGCCCGGCGGCTCCTGCGCGCGGCGCAGGCCCCGCACCGACTCCGATGGGGCACGCCTGGGGGCCGGCCGGGGCTACATCGCGACCCCGCCGTTGACCGACAGGGACTGCCCGGTGATGAAGCCCGACGCCGGCGAGGCGAGGAGCAGCACGACCACGGCCGCCTTGGCGCCGGCGTACACGGCCTCGCCCCAACCGCCCACGCGTGCGGTGTCGGACGCGATCGACACGACCGCCCCACCCCCGACCGACTCCCGCAGAGCGGGAAGCGCCGCATGGGTGACGGCGAGCACCCCGAGGTAGTTGATGCCCACCAGCTGCTGCCACAGATCAGGTGTGGTGTCCGCGAAGAGGGCCGGGCTGTCCCATCCGGCCGCGTTCACCAGCACGTCAATGGCACCCATCTGCCCCCTCACCCGGGCGACGCCCGCGGCCACCGCAGCGGCATCGGTGACGTCCGCCGCCACGCCCACCTCGGCCCCGCACTCGCCCACGGCATCGGTGACGGACTCGTCCCGGTCCAGCAGGGCGACACGGGCGCCGCGGTCGCGGGCCAGCGCCGCAATGGCCCTGCCCATACCCCCCGCACCGCCCGTGATCAGCACAACCCGCCCATCCACACGCGTCAGGTCGGCGCCGCTCATGAAGCGTCCGTGAACCGCATGAACGTTCCGAGAGCCGTGGCCACGGGCGTGCCATCGGGCAGGGCGGCATCCGCCGAGGCCACCACGATGCGACGCCCCATCGACACGACGCGCCCCGTGGCCAGAACCTCCCCTGGTGGGACCGGGGCCATGAAGTTCAGCTTCATCTCGATGGTTGCACAGCCCTCTCCGGAGTCGACCCGGGCAAGGGCGGCGAGCCCCATCGCCGCATCCAGGAGCCCGGCCAGCGACCCGCCATGGGCGGTGCCATAGGCCTGCAGGTGGCCATCCCCCACGGCCATGCGGAACCTGCTGCCCTCGGGCCCGGCCGACAGGACCTCAAGCCCCGTCAGGCCATACCAGCCGCAGGCATTCCAGCGGGCGAGCAGTGCGTCGTTTGCCTCTGTGCTCATCGTCCCCCCGTCGCGCGAAGCGCGTGTTCGGCCATCTCCCGCACGGCATCCCTCCTCACCTTGCCCGACGGCGCAGCAGGCAGGACGTCGGTCACATGAATGGCACGCGGTATCGCATGGGCCTCCAGGCGACTCCGACACAGCGCCTGAAGGCGGGGCACGAGCACCTCGGCCCGCGCACCCGGCGCTGCCACGACCGCCACCAGACGCGTCACGGCGTCATCATCCGGTGCTCCGATCGCCACGGCGTCATGTACCTCGGGGTCCTCGAGCAGCACCTCCTGCACGCGAAGGGGGTCAATCCACAGAGCGCCGGCCTTGAACACATCGCCGCTGCGCCCGAGGAAGCGATACGACCCATCTGGCTCCCGGCGCACGAGATCGCCCGTTCGAAGCCATCCGTCCGCCATCGCACGGGCTGTGGCATTCGGATCATCCAGGTACCCCGACATGACGGTTGGCCCACGCACCGACAATTCACCCTCATCGCCGGGAATGGGACGCTCTGACTCGCCCACCCGCATATCGTACCCGGGCACGGGCCACCCGATGGTCCCGGCTCTGGGCGCACCGGCCCGGTCCGACAGATACAGGTTCGTGGCCTCGGACGATCCCAGTCCGTTCACAAGCCTCATGCCGGTCTCGTGCTCCACGGCACGCCACACGGCATCCGGCAGGTGCTCGCCGGCAGAAACGGACAAGCGGACGGACGCGAAGTCACGCGAATCCACGCGACCGTCGCGTACGTGCCGTGCAAGCCGGGCCCAGAAGGTGGGAACCCCGAACATGGCGGTAACCCCGCCCTCACGGCACGCGGTGGCGGCCGATGATGGATCGCGCCCTCCACCCAGCCACGCTGCCGCGCCGGCTCCCAGCGGGAAGTACAGCGAATTGCCCAGGCCGTAGCTGGTCGCGAGCGCGGCGACCGACCAGCTGACATCCCCGGGGACCATCTTGAGCACGCGTCGCCCGTACGTGGCAATACAGGCGGGGATGTCACCGTGGGCATGCACCACCCACTTCGACGGCCCGGTCGAGCCCGAGGTGGCCAGCATGTAGCAGGGGTCGCTGGACCCCACCGGGTGCACCCCGGGGTCCGGAAAACCCGCTGCCATGCCTGCGGCGAAGCTGACGCCGGACGCCACTCGCACCCCGCGCAGGTCGGTGCGATCGGCCAGCACGATGCGAGCACCGGAGCGATCCACCAGCGACTGCGCACGCTCCGGGCCGAGGGAGTCACCCACGAGCGCCGCAACCGCGCCCAGACGCACCGTGCCCAGGAACGCCGCTATCCACCCGGGGCCATCAGGGAACCCCAGCACCACCACGTCACCGGGGCGCACGCCCTGGTCGGCCAGCCAGGCGGATGCCGCGGCGGTGTACGTGGCCACCGCCCCGAGGGAAACCCGAAGGTGATCGGCCACCACGGCAGGGCGATCCGGTGCGTGCTCGGCATCGGACAGCAACACGGACGCCAGGTTTGCGGCGGCCGTGCTCACGTCGTTCGCTGACGCCCCACGCGCCCGATGCCCTGCATCTACGCCTCCTCGGCACCGGGGACGGTGGCGTCCCCCTGTGCTCATGACGCTATGCCGCGGCCCCGTGCGGGGCATCCGCAACCGTCACGGATGGGCGATCAGTAGTTCCCACGCGCGTGCCACGCCCCCGAGGCCTCTGAAAGGCGTGGATGGAGTCCATCACGCGGAGCACACGGGCCTCTGACCCATCGCGCGCAGCCAGCGCGCGTGAGATCTCAGGGACTTCCATAGCGTGGGCTGGGACAGATGCTGCATGCCGTGCCGCGCGCACAGGGCCTCCACCATCGGCGACAGACGACGGTAGTGAACGTGACACACGCCGGGCAGCAGATGGTGCTCCACCTGGAAGTTCAAACCGCCCAGGTACCACGTCAGCAGGCGACTGGAACGCGCGAAGTCCACCGTCGTCTCCACCTGGTGGCGAGTCCACTCACGCGGGCCATCCTGCTCGACCTCGGCCTGTAGCCGCTGCACCGAGGTGAACCCGGCCTCCTCCACGCAGTGCGCCATCTGGAAGACGACGGCCAGAAGGATGCCCAGGATCCACAACGTGGTGAACGCTGCGATGAGCACCTGCCACCACGAGTGGAACGCCAGAGGCACCGCGAACATCCACCCGAGGAAGATCACCTTTCCCATGATGAAGGCCGCAAGGTCCTTGCCATGCGGACGCGCCACCGGCACGTGGGCACGGGCGCCCAGGCGCAGGGCGTCGAAGTCGCCCCACAGCACGGCGCGCGGCGCATAGAACCCGTAGAGCACGAACATGTAGATGTGCTGGTAGCGGTGCCAGGGGCTCCACGGCTGGTCGGGCGCGAAGCGCGCGAGGGGCAGCTGCTCGATGTCGCCGTCCTTGTCCACCACGTTGGTGTACGTGTGGTGAGCGTGATTGTGGCGCTCGCGCCACAGGTACGACGACGCGCCGATCATGTCCAGCGAGTACCCCAGCAGGCGCGCCCGACGTCCCAGCGCCCCATGATTGGCGTCGTGCTGGATGGCGAAGCCGATGCCGCCCATGGCCAGCGCAAGGGACACGCATCCAAGCAGCATCTGCCAACCATTCGACGCGCCGAGCATCAGATAGGCGTACGAGGCCGCCCACCAGATGAGCATGAACGCGGCCTTGGCGAAGTAGCGCACCCGTCCCCACCGCTCTGCGCGCTCGTCGACGGTGGCGCTCACGAGCGCGCGTAGGTCGCCCTGAAAATCCCCCCCGCCCCTGAACAGGCGCGCCGGGCGGGCGGGCGCCGACACGTGGCTGGCAACAGTGGCCATCGGGCCACCTCCTCATCATCTGCGGCGATGGCCGCAGACGCGCCCTCCACCTGCTCATCCGTTCATTTCCGGCACCCATCATGCGCCCGATCGACGGATACTCGCGAAATTCGGTCCTACGCGAACGGGATTCAGCGCTCAGGCATGCCGATGCCGCGCCGCGCCGCGGCATCGTGCGGGCGTCCACCGCAGGGTCAGGTTCAGCCACGACACCATGTCGAACGACGGGTTGGCCGAGAAGTCATGGACCCGGGCGGTCATGCCCAGCAGCTGCCAAACCGTGATGCACGAGCCGTTGGCGATGCCGGGCGCGTACGACGACAGGTGGTCGTCCGACGACAACCTGTCCTGTTCCACCAGGCGCAGCACCGTCACCGCGGTCATGGTCGTGGTGACGGTGCCGATGCGAAAGTGGTCCCCCGCCTGACGAGGCTCACGGGTAGGCCGGTTGCGCACGCCGACGGCGCGCACGTACTCCCCGCCCGATGCCCGTCGCGTCGCCCGGCGATCCCTCGACCGGGAACCCGGTGGTGACGGTGCGGCCGATCGCGGCCTGCGTGGGGGCGTCGAAGCCGCTCACCGTTCCGGGCGAGCCCTGTGCCGCCGCGGAGGCGATGAGCCCGCAGGCGGCACCGGCCAGAGCGACACGAAGGATCCACGTCGTGCGGCCAATCCCAACCGGTGCGACGGGCCCACCACCACCCGCGCATCCATGTCGCCCACAACGATCAGGGGGCACCCCGGCATCCCCCCCGGGCGCACGTCAGGAGTGGCGTATGGGTGTCAGGCGATGCGCGTCCGCGATCCCAACGGGGCGGCACGCGGGACGGATCACCCTCGCCAGTCACCAACCGGCGAGGGTCCCCCTCCTATACCCGTGGCGGAGCGGACCCGTGGAGCACGAGGCGCGCAGCCGTGAATTCCTCTGCGGTCATCTCCCCGCGCGCGAATCGCCCGGCGAGAATGGCGTCCGCTTCCTCGCCGCCACCCGTCGCTCTCGGCACATGCGCCTGCTTGCCGGACGTGGTGGCCCGGACGATGGCGACCACCGCCCACACCACGAGCCCCAGCACGATCAGCATCGTGATGCCCATCGGGATCGCCATCCACGCCGAATGGTCGTGGTCATAGCCGTAGAAACCCATCATCGCCATCCACTCCCTCGTCGCCGTGCTCATCCACGGTTCCGACTGGACCCCGCCGGCGGGTGATGCCTGGAACCGTGCCGACCCCCAACACGCCGAGGGGAATCACCGGGCGTACCGGCAACGCGCGGCGGTAGGCACTCGCCCACATAACACTACCGTTGTATCTCCGGTGATCTACGGGCATCGGAGAATCGAACGCGCACAGCACAGGGGTGAGTCCTTCTCAGAATTCACCCCAAAAGTGTTCACATGGGACAGCTCCGCGAAATCCCGATTCCGCCTCCCGGGCATCCCCCTACGAGGCGCCCATGTCGCCACACCCGTTCCCGCACGCCGCAGACCGGCCCGGCCAGCCGCGGTCACCCCACGATCTCCAACGCGAAGCTCAGGATGACCGCCGCCGTGATGAAGACGATGGTCAGGAGGGTCAGGACCGAGCCAGCTGGCCCGAGGTGATGGTCGCCCATCAGATGCCGGTCGCGCCCGAGGCGACGCAGCAGGACGATGAGCGGGAGCAGGAGCACCGCGTTCAGCACCTGGCTGAGGAATAGCACGGGCACGAGCGGAACCGACGGGATGCACACCACCCCCGCCGCGACGACAACGACCGCCACGAATGTCACGTAGAAGAGCCGCGCGTCGCGCGGGCGATCGTTGAGGGCCGCTTCCGCGCCCACGGCATCGGTAACGGAGTATGCGGTCGACAGGGGCAGGATGCTGACCGCGAGCAGGCCGGACCCCAAGAGGCCGATACCGAATAGACCTGCGGCGAATGATCCGGCGAGTGGCTCGAGGGCGGTCGCCGCATCGCGGGCGTCGTTGATGTGAACGCCGGCGGGATAGAGCGTCGCGGCACAGGCGATGACCACGAAGGCGCCGATGATCCCGGTGAGCAGCGCCCCAACGATCACGTCCACGCGCTCCAGGCGAAGATCGCGAATGCCCAGGCGCTTGTCGGCCACATACGACTGGATGAAGGCGAGTCCCCACGGGGCGAGGGTGGTCCCGATGGTGGCGGTCGCCACCACGGCAGCGCTCCGGTCCACCGAGAGACTCGGCACGAGGCCGCGTGCCGCGGCGCCCCAATCGGGGCGCGCCATGACGGCGGCCACGATGTAGGCGATGAACACCGAGCTCATCAGGAGCAGTACGTGCTCGACGCGGGCGAAGCGCCCGCCCAGCACGAGCACCGACACCATGACGGCAGCGAGGGGAACGGCCACCCAGCGCGGGACGCCGACAATGGAGGCGGCGGCGGCGATGCCCGCGAACTGCGCGCAGAGCGTTCCGATGTTGGCCAGCAGGAGAACTGTGAGCGCGAGCGCCGTGGTGCGCACGCCGAAGCGCTCTCTCACCAGACCGATGAGCCCCTGGCCGGTGACGATGCCCATGCGGGCACCGAGCTCATGGAACACCACGAGTGCCCCTGTGGATGCCGCCAGCACCCAGAGCAACTGGTATCCGTGATCGGCGCCGAGGATCGAATAGGTCGTGATCCCCGGCGGATCGTCGTCGGACAGGCCTGCCAGCAGCCCGGGGCCGACGACCAGCAGAAGGGCGGCGATCCCGGCCCGACGCGTCCTCACGGGGCGGGCCGCCCATGTCCACGAAGAATGTGCCACCAGCGCCTTCGTGGCTCCGCCGGCGGTGCGGGCGCCGAACTGGTGGCGGCCTCGAGCGCACGAGCGCGCGCCCGGGGCAGGGCGGCCACGAGCGCGTCGCGACGCGTCGGGGCGACCTCCCGGAGCACGGCCGCGGCATCGGGTACGTCCATGCCGGCTACGAGCACCGCTCCGCGCTCCGGCGTGAGGGTTTCGAGCAGGTCCGCGCCCAGGCCCGGATGCGTGGCGGCGAGGGTGGCCGCCGCGCGGACCTCGTCAACGGTGTTGAGGATCTCCGCGCCGCCGCGCGCCGGCAGTCGGGCCAGGATCTCCGCGAGGGCCTCCGGATCCAGGCGGTGCACGGCCGCCGCGCGGGAGTCCAGTTGGACGGCGCGGCTCGCGCCGCCGGCAAGGTGCATCGCGCGCCAGTCGACCGCATCGCGTCCCGCCCACTGCGCCAGCCACCGCAAGCCCAGTCGCGAGAGGACCGCCGACATTCCGATGTCAACAGCCACCGCGCGGAACTCGCCCTCCACATCGGCCAGCTCCACATCGGCCACTCGCCCGACCCTGCGGCGCTCGACGTCGATCACCTGCACGTCGAGGACATCGCGGGCAAGCGGCAACTGCGGTCCGCGTACCGACGCGGTCGACGTATCGCCCTCCGGGACGCCGAGCACGACGCGCTCGCCATCGAAGCGGCTACCCGCTGGCCAGGCGACGGATGACCTGTCGCGCCGCCCGGCGCGGACGACCAGTGCGCTGACGGGCGGGTACTCGGGCCCGAGCTGCACCATCACGTCGACCACGCGGCCCACCCGTCGGCCGCCTGAGTCCAGCACGGGTGCGCCGACCAGGTCGCTCAGCCGGTGCGCCCGATACGGCGACCCCGTCGGTGCCGGAACGGAAGGTGATCGCATGCTCACCAGACGAGCCTAGGTGCGACCACCACCCGCCTCAAAGCAGGAATGCCCGCAGCGGGCTCGCCCTCGCCTGCCGTGTTGCGGTCGCGAGGGGTGACCACGGGGAAGCGGGGCGTTGCGGGCCGATACCGGCCTCGCCGTTGGATCGGTCTTCGACCTGTTCGTCAAGCGCGGCGTCACACCGGTCATGCCGGACCGCACGCGCGCGACGCTCCTCGAGTTCGCGAATGGCCGCGCTCCGTCGAAGGACGAGCGCTACGACAAGGACGGCATCCCCACGTGTCAGGGGTGCGGCATGCCGTGCGACCTCGACCGCTTCGAGAGCAAGAAGACGGCTCGGGTCATGTTCCGCTGCCCTCTTTCGAGCACCAAGAAGTGCCGGGGCATCCAGTCGATGAACTGCTCGCGGGCACTTCGCCGCCTGATCCCGATCTGGCGGACAAGCCCCATCTACCGCGTGCTCCACTCGCAGGTCGGCAACACCAAGCACGTCCACGGGAACTGGCGCACGTGGTTCTCCTCAGGCGGCAAGACACTGCGCGACCGCCGGCGGCGAGTTGGTCTCGCCTGCCGGCAGCTTCGCGCACGCGCGGCGCTGCTCATCCAGTGGGTCGGGGTGCTGATGCGCCAGGGCTGGATCAGCCGTCGGCGGACCGAGCGCGTGCAGCCAGTGCCGCTGAACGACAACGGTCGCTACGCGCGACTGATGGAACGCCGCCGCAAGGAACTCCTCTTCGGAGGCGGTTACCCCTCGAGTAAGGAGCCGCCAGGCGTCCTCACCGCCGCCGGGCCACCCCGGGGGGGTGCTGCTGCATGGGCGCCGACGTGTTGTACATGCGCAAAGCCGCATCCCACGTGGCATCTCGGGCCACCGGCCCCACCAACAGCTGAGGGGGCCCCAGTTGGCCCCCTCAGATCCCGCGTATTGTCTTCATTTTTCTCTTCTGCAGAACTCTCCGCAGAAGAGATCCACATGGACCCGGCCGGCACTGCCCCGGCGTCCGAAAGCGTTTCCAGATGGGTTTCTCCGAGCGCAGCCGATGATGAGTTTCTCGCGGTGGGTGCCATCTCCGGCAAATCACTCCACCGCCAGCTCCTCCTGAAGTCTCGCCCCTTGGCCGAGGAACCCTGCCTCGGGGCCAGAACCACTATGCGACGCCGGTGATCCCCCTCGTGGTCCGAAGGAAGGGCCGACGACTCTCAGACCCGCGTACTAGGCGGCGAGAGCGAGCTGGCGAGAATCCGCAGCTACATTTGTTTCCCGGTTTGTAACGCGGTCCTCCGGGTCCGCGGCTCGCTTACCAACCCTTCTCCGCCCCGTCGAAACTGGTTCGGGCCCGTGAAGGTACTGCCCGGCAAGGATACCACCGCGTCGTAGACTCACCGGTGATGCGGGCCCTCCTCATGCGCACGTGCCTGGCCGATGCCATCGCGCCCTCGGTCTGGAAGTGCGCCCGCAGGGCGCTGGCGCGCGCTGGCGTGGACGTACGTGTGCCCCGGGGCCAGACCTGCTGTGGACAGCCCGCGTGGACCGCGGGCCATCCGGACCACGCCCGCGCCGTCGCACGCCACACCCTGAAGGTGTTCGCGGGCACCGACGAGGTGGTGGTGCCCAGTGGATCGTGTGCCGCCATGATCGTGCACGCCTACCCCGAGATGTTCGCCGGAGAGCCCGAGGAGGAGGCCGCCCGCGATCTGGCCTCGCGTACGCTGGAGTTCACGCAGTTCCTCGCGCGCCACGGCCTGGACCCTCGTCCCCGTGCCGCGGGCTCCGTGACCTACCACGACTCCTGCCACATGCTGCGGGTACTGGACGAGAAGGACAGCCCGCGGGAGGCCCTGGCCAACGTGCCCGGCGCCGAGTTGGTCGAGATGGAGCGCACCGACCAGTGCTGCGGCTTCGGCGGTGTGTTCAGCCTGGACTTCCCGGAGCTCTCGGGCCGCCTCGGCGAGGAGAAGGCGCGTGCCGCGGCGGCGACCGGTGCCGACGAACTGGTGGCGTGTGATCTCTCGTGCCTGCTGCACATCGCCGGGCGCGCTCACCGCACCGGGGTGCCGGTCCGCGTGCGGCACATCGCCGAGGTGCTGGGGTCATGACGCGCCCGCGCCGCGGCACCTCCACCGTGGCCTACGGCGACGTGACGGGCACGCTGCGTGAGCGGACCGTTGAGGCCCTTCGCGACCCCACCCTCGCCGCGAACCTGCGCACGGCGGGCGAGAGCTGGGGCGAGGCACGGGATCACATGCGGTCCGAGTACGGGCTGGACGACATGCGCGCCAGGGCCCGTGACATCCGCCGCGGCAACATCCGCCGCCTGCCGGAGCTGCTCACCGAGTTGCAGTCCAACGTACGGGCGAACGGCGGGGTGGTCGTGCGGGCCGCGGACGGCGTAGAGGCATGTCGGTACATCGTGGGTCTGGCCCGGGAACGCGGGGCTCACGTGGTGGCCAAGTCCAAGAGCATGGCCACCGAGGAGATCAAGCTGAACGAGGCCCTCCAGGGCGCGGGCCTCGAGGTGGTGGAGACGGACCTCGGCGAGTGGATCCTGCAACTGGCGGGGCAGCACCCGTCGCACATCATCGCGCCCGCCGTGCACCTGAACCGTGATCAGGTTGCCGCCCTCTTTCGAGAGGAAGCCGGACGCGACGACATCCCGTCCGACCGCGAGGCGCTTGTGGCGCACGCACGCATGCGCCTTCGCGAGAAGTTCGCCGCGGCCGAGATCGGCATATCCGGCGTGAACATCGCCGTGGCCAGCACGGGCACGGTGTGCATCGTGGAGAACGAGGGCAACGCCCGGCTCGTCACGGCACTTCCCCGTGTGCACGTGGCCGTGATGGGCATGGAGCGGGTGGTGGCCGACTGGGATGAGGCCGCACACCTGCTGCAGGTGCTCCCCATGGCCGCCATCGGCCAGGATGCCGCCAACTACGTGAACCTGATCACCGGCCCGCGGCGCGAGGGCGAGCAGGATGGCCCCGACGAGTTCCACCTGGTGATCGTGGACGGCGGGCGGGGAGCGCTGCGGGGCACCGAGTTCGAGGAGGCCCTCTCGTGCATCCGGTGCGGTGCCTGCCTGTACTCGTGCCCCATGTGGAGGACGGTGGGCGGGCAGGCATACGGATCGCCGTACTCCGGCCCCATCGGTGCGGTCATCACGCCACTGCTCGAGGGCCCGTCCTCCCCCGGCTCACGCGACCTGCCCTTCATGTCGTCGCTGTGCGGTGCATGCCACGAGGCCTGCCCCGTGGGAATCCCCCTGCATGACCTGCTGGTGCGCGCCCGTGCCCGGGCGTCGTCGCCCGGGACCCGGGTCGCCGGCGTGGCCTTCAGGGGATGGAGCCTGCTGTGGAGGCACCCCATCACGTACCGGCTCTCCACGGCGATGGGGCGCCTGCTGCTGCGAATCCGCGGCCGTGATGGCTGGGTGCGTTCGCTTCCCGGGCCGGCGCGCAACTGGACCGACCAACGCGACATCCCCACCCGATGGCCGCCGCGCCGGTGACCGACCGCCTGCTCGATCAGTTCGTCACCGCGCTCACGCGGCGCAAGGCATCGTGCGAGGTGGTGGCGCGTGCCGATGCCGCCCGTGCCGGCGCACGGTGGATCGCCGACCGTGGTGTCGTGCGCGCGGTGCTGGCCGACGACCCCGTGATCCAGGGCATCGGGCTGCCCGATGCCCTTCGTGCCGCTGGTGTCGACCCCATCATGTGGCCGACATCGCTTGGCCGACGCGAACAGTTGGGCCTGGAAGGACCCGACGACGTGTGCGGCGTCACCGCTCCCGCCCTTGCCGTGGCCGAGCGCGGCACCGTGGTGCTCGAGGCCGCCCCGGGCCACGGTCGGGCGATCGACGTGGCGAGCCGTCACCACCTGGCCGTACTGCCCGCCGATCGCATCGTGGAAACGCTGGGCGAGGCGCTCGCGCGAACCTACGCGCCGGGGAGGGCCGCCCCCTCCGCGGTGAGCCTGGTGTCGGGGCCCAGCCGCAGTTCGGACATCGAGAAGATCTCCACCCTCGGCGCCCACGGTGCCCTCACGGAGCACGTCATCATCGTTCTGTGAGGTTCGGGCATGGGTTCGGTTCCCGCTGATATACCCGGAATCCCCGCCGTCGGGAGCGGGCATAGGATCGGATGCATCCCATGCTCACCACACTGATCCATCGCATGCTGCGGCCGCTCGTCCTGGCCCTGACCGTGATCACTCCCGCCGTGGCGTATGGCACGGATGGTGCCTGGCCGGCGCTGGCCACCGAGAAGGTGTTTCCCGGCACGCTGCCGTCGACCGAGTGGCCGGCCGCCTGGATGCAGGCCGGGCAGGGTGACATCGAGGGCACGCTCATCGCCGCCCGCAGCGAGGGTGGCACGACCGTGCCTGCCACGGTCACGGACCTCACGGGCCCGAATGGGGTCATCCCGGCGGCCGGCATCGAGCGCTTTCAGGTGGGTACGGTTCCGCTCTCCCGGCCCTCCACGGGCGTTGATGTGCTGCTCTCGTCGGACTATCCCGACCCGCTCATCCCCCTCACCGGGGCGCTGCAGGTGCCCGCCGGACGCACCACCGCGCTGTACCTGAGGGTGCACGTTCCCCCGGACGCCGCGTCCGGGCGTTATCAGGGCGACGTCGACATGGGGTCGCTCGGCAGGGTTCCCGTATGGCTTGACGTGTTCGCCGTTCCCATCACCCGCGCCGGTGGCTACCAGACCGTTGCCCGCCTCGAGACCATCGCGCTCGCACGGGCCACGGGCGTGAACGACGTGGACCGCAGCCTTGTGGACGGCGTGTACTCGGACCTTCTCCCCATGCTGCGTGACCATGCGGTGAGCCCGGGCAAGGCCCCATTCAGCGACCCGCAGGTGAACGCATCGACCTGGGAGATGGACTTCGCGGACCGCCCCGAGGCCGGCCGATATGCCTCGACCGACCTCGCCCGTTTCATCGGCTTGGGATTCCCCTGGGTGGAGGTGCCCTTCGAGGTGCGGGTTCCCACAGCGCCCGAGGTTCGCGACGGCGCGTTCGCCGAGGACGCCAGGCGCCGCGCGCAGGCGCGCAGCATCGGGCAGCGCTTCAGCGGCGGCGCGGCGCGACCGTTCGCACTGCCCATCGACGAACCGGGTGAGTCCCAGTACCCCGCCGTGGCGCGCGCCGCCGGGCAGTTGCATCAGGAGGCCCCAGGCGTGGACGTGATGGTGACCGAGGCCCCGAAGCCAACGGCCCTTGCGGCAATGGGTGACGCCGTCGACATCTGGGCACCTCCCGTGTGGGACTACTACCTCTATCGCGACCGCCTGGCGGACCTGCGGGCGAAGGGGAAGCGCACCTGGTGGTACACGTATGGGTCCGACACGCAGCGCTTCACCATGAACGTGCTGATCGACAAGCCCACCACCGAGTCCCGCGTGGCGGGTTGGCTGGCGGCCGAGCAGGGCGTGGGCGGGGCCTTCTACTACTCGCTCGACTCCTGGGTGAAGAGCGGCGTGTATCAGGACCCCTGGACCGACCCCTGGTACGTCTCGCACGTGAAGGACGAGGAGAAGTGCGGCGGCACGGCGCGCACGGTGGGCGGAAATGGTGAGGCCAGCATCATCTATCCCACCGGCAACCCCGCTCGACCCGCCCTCGGCTCCCTACGCCTCGAGGCGCTGCGTGACGGGGTCGAGGACAACGTGCTGCTGCTGCGCCTGCAGGCCGAGCAGCCCGCATATGCGGCGCGCATCTTCGCGGGGCTCTCGCACGCGTTCTCGGGCGCCAACGAGGGTTTCGACGCCTGCAAGCCGCAGAACCGGCCCCCATACCTGCCGGTGATCGAGACCGACCCACGCGCCATCATGGGCGGTCGCTACGCGGCATTCCTGAAGTTGACAGGGGGCACCCTCGTCACCCTGCGGGGCAGGGTGGTGTCCGGCGGGCGGGCGGTGGCCGGAGCGCGGGTGCGATTCGGCCTGTTCGAGACGACCACCCGGAAAGACGGTCGCTGGAGCATGCCGGAGGTGACGCCGGTGTGCGGCACCCTGCTGGTGGCAAGCCGCGACACCGAGGGTCTTGTCGACCCCTCGAGCGTTCCGGTGACCGGCGATGCGTGCACGGGCGGTGCCGCGATCGACCTGACCCTGCGCGGCCGGCGCGAACGGGCGATATTCCCCACCCGAGCACGTCTGCGGGTGTTCCTCGCCCGTGCGAAACCCGCCAGCGTCCGCATACGGGGCAACACCGTGCGCATGCACATCGAGCGCAGCTACACGTCCGTGGGGAGAGAGATCAACGGCGGCCGCATCATCGCGCCCGAGGTGCAGGCCGTGTTCCCGTCCGGCGCCGCAGGGCGGCGCGCACGCAACTGGTCCGGCTGGAAGTACATGGAGTTCGACATGACCCCGAGAAATGTCGGACCCTCCAGTCAGCCCTGGCGCCTCGTGGTGACCCCTGGCCGCTGGCAGAGCGCCCGCTACCTGCTGGTGGGTCAGGGGACGCAACATCTCAGGCTGAGCCTGAAGGGCCTTCCGCTCCGCGACGTGCGGTATCTGAGGTTCGGGCTCGAATCGGCCCTGCCGGTATCGAAGCGCGCGAACCAGCGCCCGCGCGCGGACCTCATGGTGCGAAACATCATCCTGACGAAGTAGCGCGCCCCACGGGTCGCGGATGATCAGCCGCGACCCCGGCGGGCATTGGCCCGCGACAGCTCGCGTGACATCTCGCGGTCCTTGATCGCCGTGCGCTTGTCGTACTGCGTACGGCCACGCCCCAGACCGAGTTCCATCTTCGCGCGCCCGTCGTCGTTGAAGTACATGCGCAGGGGGATGAGCGAGAGCCCCTTCTCGCTCAGACGGTTGGCGATCTTGTCGATCTCGCGACGGTGGAGCAGCAGGCGCCGCGTGCGACCGGGGTCATGGCCGCGACCGCCGGCGGGGCCGTAGTCCGAGATATGCGCGCCCACCACCCAGATCTCGCCGTTGATCACCTGGGCGTAGGCGTCACGAATGACCGCCCCCTGCTCGCGAAGACCCTTCACCTCGCTGCCCTGCAGCGCGATGCCGGCCTCGTAGCGATCGAGGATCTCGTATTCGTGAAGCGCCCTGCGGTTCTGCGCGATGTCGCGCCGCGTCGGCGTCTTCGCGGTCTTCTTGGCCTTGCCCATGGGCGGGCGATGCTAGTGGAGTGACCGCCAACGTTTGCCGGTCGTGTGGGGATCCCGACCGAACCTCAGCACGCTGCTGTGGCGTCGGGGAACCGATCCCGGCCAGGACCAGGGAAGCGCCCATACCGGACATATGGGCGCGACCTCAGGACACCGCCCGGCGCGGTGTTCGCAATCGCCGGAACCCGGTGAACGTCGGCGGTCAGTCCGCTAGCGACCCCGGCGTCTTCCCCGGCCCCCGAAGCCCGAACGCCGCGTCCCGGCGCCGCGTCCCTCCACAGGTGACGGCATGCGAACCGTGCGCGGGCCGGGCCTGTCCGCGGGTTCCAGGGTCACCCGGCCACGCAGCGGCTCCAGGTCGTGCACCCGCACCATGACAGCGTCGCCGATGCGCATGCGCCTGCCCGTGGCCTCCCCGACGGCCTCCACCTGCGAGGGGTCCGCCACGTAGTGGTCGTCGGGCATTCGACGGAACGGCATGAAGCCCTCAAAGGCCACGTCGAACGCGATGAACAGCCCACTCTGCCCAACGCCCGTCACCTCGCCCTGCCGGGGTCGGTCCCAGTCGTCGTCGCCACTCATCGTGTGTGCCAGCAGGTACGCCAGACACATGGAATCCGAACGGCGCTCAAGGTCGGTGGCCTCGCGCTCACGCGCCGACGAGTCGCTCGCGACCTCCGGCAGCATCGCCGCATCGGGTGCAGGCTCATTCAGACCCAGCGCATGCACCAGCCCCCGATGCACCACCAGGTCCGGGTACCGACGGATCGGTGACGTGAAGTGCAGGTATGCCGGGCTCGCAAGGCCGGAATGGCTCGTGTCGTCGGGGCGGTAGACGGCCCTCTGCAGCGCGCGCAGCACCAGATAGGGCAGCGAGCGCTCGCCATGCCCGGTGCGCTCGACGAAGCGGCGCACCTCGGATGCCGCCACCCCCGCTGCCTCCCGACGCTGCTCACGGGTGAGGACACCGTCCGGAAGCGGCGGCACGGCGATACCCAGCAGTTCAAGGCGGTCCCACAGCTCCTCCACCGCCACCTGGTCGGGATCCTCGTGAACGCGAAACAGCGTGGGGACGCGCCGAAGAATCAGGAATCGTGCCACGGCCTCGTTGGCCGCGATCATGCACTCCTCGATGAGCGAGTGTGCGTCCGTCTGGCGTTCCAGTTCCACCCCGGTCAGCAGATCACCGTCCCAGGTGAACTTGGGCTCGGTGGACGCGATGTCCAGAGCGCCGCGGTCCATGCGTCGAGCACGCAGCCGTCGCGCCAGATCCATGGCCAGACGGACATCGGCCTCCATCATGGAGTCGCCAAGCCCAGCGCGACCCTCCAGAAGGGCATCCACCTCGGGATAGGTCAGGCGCCTGTCGGATCGGATGAGAGACCTCTGGAACCCGGTCTCGACCACGGTGCCGTCGGGGGCCACCAGGATCTCCGCCGTGAGGGCTTTGCGGTCCACACCAGGACGCAGCGAGCACAGATCGTTGGAGAGTCGCTCCGGCAGCATGGGATCCACCGTGCCGGGCAGGTACACCGAGCACCCTCGACGCTCGGCCTCGCGGTCCAGCGCACCACCCGCCGGTACGAATCGGCTCACGTCGGCGATGTGCACCCACAGGCGGATTCGATCGCCATCGCTCTGCACGGCGATGGCATCGTCGTGGTCCTTGGCCCCCTCGGGGTCGATGGTGATGACCCTCTGGTCGCGCAGATCGTGGCGATCGGGGTCGACATCGCCGGCCGCGGCTGCGGCGTCCTCGGCCTCCGCACGCGCCCGGGGCCCGAATCCCCGCCCCAACCCCTCATGTGCGATGAGCGCCCTCACAGCGGCCCGGGCGGACGTCACCGGGCCGTGCACGGTCATCACCTCCGCTCCCCCGCCCTTCAGGCGGGCGGTCACGAGGTCACCGATGCGCGCCTGACCCCGCCCGGCCTTGATGAGCGGCACCTCGGGTCCCGCCACGAAGGCGGGCCTCGCCCCGGCACCGCGGCCCGCCGCGGTGATCTCGGCCACGAACGTGGTCCCCGTGCGCCCACGTGCCATGTGTCAGCCCCGGCGCTTCGCGAGACGGGCCAGGGCAACGGCAAGCGCCTCGTCGGCCCGCGTGGCGATGACATCCCCTGCCCGGACGTTGGGCTGCACGCCCCGGTGCCCGATATCGGTTCCGCGCGGAGTGAGGTAGCGAGCGATGGTCACCCGTATCGCGCCCCCGTCGCTCGTGGGCACGGTCACCTGCACCTTCGCCTTGCCGAAGGTGCGGTCGCCCACGATGACGGCGCGTCGGTGATCCTTCAGTGCACCGGCCACGATCTCCGACGCGCTCGCACTGGAGCGGTCAACCAGGGCAACCACGGGAATGTCGGCAGGGATGGGATCGCCATCGGTGCGGAACACCTCCTTCGGCGACGCGCGTCCGTTGGTGCTCACGACCACCGTGCCGGGCGGGAGAAACAGGCCCGACACCCCCACTGCCTCGTTCAGCAGGCCGCCGGGGTTACCACGCAGGTCGAGCACCACGGCGGTGGCACCCGTCGAGAGAAGGCGGCGAATCTCGCTCCCCAGGCGCTGGGTGGCACCGCGCTCGAACCGTTCGAGCACCACCACGGCCACCTTGCGACCACCCGGCGCACGCATGATTCGGCCCTCGACCATCGGAACCACGACGCGGGACCGTCGCATGGTGACCGTGCGGGTGGGCGCTTCATGCGACTGCACATCCAGCGACACCGGGGTGCCGGACCTGCCGACGATGGCCTCGATGCTGCGCGCCGCACCGCGGCGGGCCACGGGCACGTCCCCCACCCCCACGATGCGATCCCAGGTCCGCAGCCCACCACGGGCTGCGGGACTCCCGGCGAACACCTCACGAATCACGAGCGCTGTCGGCTGTGCGAACACGCGAATACCCACCCCCGCGTACTCCCCCTGCGATGCGGCCGTCAGGGCTCGGTACTCCTCGGGCGTGAAGTACGACGTGTAGCGATCACCCAGCGAACGAGCGATGGCGGCCGCACCGATGCGCTCCAGCCGCCCACGATCGACAGGCCCCTGGTACTGATCGGTCAGCACATCGATCGCCTGATCGGGAAGCGACCCAACCGAACCGCCCACGAGAGCGCTCCGAAGGGGGGCGGGGAGGTGCTCCAACCCACTGGCGTCCGGATGGCCGCCAACCGCGATTCCGAACACGAACACCGCCACCAGGATGACGGCGGCGCCAATGACGGCAAGAGTGCGGCGGCGGGGGGTGGGATGCGGCGGCTCTGTCACCGGGGCAATGTTAGGCGTGCCAGGGGGTGCAACCCGTCGCGGGCGTCAGCACGTGCCCGCAACGGGACCGTCGCACGACCGCGGGCGGCGTCACATGCCGCCGCCCGCGGTACACCGTCAGATGCGCAGGAACCGGCGCAACGTGATTCCGCTGCCGATGGCCCCGAGCAGGGCACCCGCACCCACCAGCAGAACCGTGAGCATCGGGAAGGTGATGCTGCTCGGGGAGTCGGTCTTGGTGAGCGCCGAATCCGCACCGGCTGCCCAGGCATCGACCACACCCACCTTGATGCCCCACAGCATGCCCACCGCCATGATGGCTCCGGCGAGCCCGCACAGGACGCCCTCGATCATGAACGGCCAGCGAATGAACCAGTTCGTGGCACCCACCAACTTCATCACCTCGACCTCTCGGCGACGCGCGAAGATGGAGAGCCGAATGGTGTTGCCGATCAGGAGCACGGCAGCGAGAAGCAGAATGCCGATCAGTGCGAACCCGGCCCACTGCACGAACTTCGCGGCGGTGAGCAGGCGATTGGCCGTGCTCTGCGGGTAGACGATTCCCTCGGTCGGATCGAGAGCGGGGTCGTTCTTCACCGCCGCCACGATGGCGTCGGCGTTCTCGGGATCAGTCGGCTTCACGTTGAACTTCGCGGGGAGCGGATTCGACGGAAGCTCGTCCAGCACGGAGGGGTCACGAAGACGCGCGCGCATGATGCGCAGAGCGTCATCCTTCGACACGTAGGTCATCTCAGAGATCGTGCCATTGCTCTTCAGACCGGAAAGGCGATCGCGCAGCGAATTGACCTGGGCCACCGTCGCCGTGTCCGAGATGTAGACGTCCACATCCACCTTCGACTGCTGGACGTTGACCGCCGAGCGCACGTAGAGGAATGATGGGATGAAGGCGCCCAGGATGAAGACGGCGATGAGAGCCGTCACGGTGGCGGCCACCGAGATCGCGGCATTGGACCTGATGGAGCGCAGGGCCTCGCGCATGAACATGCCGATCCTCATGAGAGCACCTCGCCGGTCTCCTCGTGGTAGCCGCCGCTCTCCTCGTCACGCACGAGGCGGCCCGCCTCCAGGGCGATCACGCGCATCTGCATGCGGTCGACGGTGTCGCGGTCGTGCGTGGCCACCAGGACCGTTGTGCCCGTGCGGTTGATTCGCTGCAGCAGGTCCATGATCCCCTGCGATGTATCCGGGTCGAGGTTGCCGGTGGGCTCGTCGGCGATGAGCAGGCGTGGGTGATTCACGAGCGCGCGCGCGATCGACACCCGCTGCTGCTCGCCACCCGACATCTCGCGGGGCAGGCGGTCGCCCTTCCCGTCCAGACCCACGAGGGCGAGGATCTCGGGCACCCGCTGGCGCACCTCACGCACCGGGTGGCCGGTCACCTGGAGCGCATAGGCCACATTCTCGGATGCCGTGCGATCGGGAAGCAGGCGAAAGTCCTGAAACACGCATCCGATGGCGCGGCGCAGGTACGGCACCTTGCTGCGCCGAAGCTCGCCCAAGTCGCGCCCGCCGATGATGACGCGCCCCGAGGTGGCCCTCAGCTCGCGGATGATGAGCCGGATGAAGGTGGACTTGCCGGAGCCCGAGGGGCCCACCAGGAAGACGAACTCACCAGCCGCAATCGACACCGAGATGTCGTCGAGGCCACGGACATCTCCGTCGTAGCACTTGACCAGGTTCTCGAATTTCACCATCGGCCCGGCGCCCGGGCGAAAGACATCGCCGCGTCGGCGCGTGGTCGGCTGGACTGAGACCGCGACCACCTCGTCCGGGACCTCATCGGGCACCTGGACCAGCGTGAAGGTGGGGCGGTCCGCGCCGTCGTGATCGTGCATGTCGTCGATGGTCGCCATGGGAGTTCTGGCTCGCCTCCGTCTCGGGATCGGTTCCGTACCCGATCGGGTTTCGCCGCCCACCCACCGGAACCTTCCGGGGCGGTCCGCAACGTGTAACAGGGCTTCCACGCCCGGCAGCACACGCCATCAGGGATAGCAGCGCGCTGCACCTCCCCCGAGGCCCAGGTTCTGCGGGCACCCGCGCCGTCAGGGTGCAATCGCCGGCCCGTACGGTGGTCGCGCATGGCGCGACGCCCTGGGAAGACGTGAAATACCCCATGAGTGCGCTCGCGGTCCCTGTGACCCGTGCCGCAGGGATCAGGCCCGCCAGCCCCAGGCTCCCCCCACGTGCACCCGCACAGAGGCCCCATCGGTCCCGTCCCCGCCGACTACTCCTCGCCGACCACCGCCGCGCCCTTCGCGCGCCTCTCAAGTTCGGCACGCATGAAGCCGTCCAGATCGCCGTCAAGCACCCGCTCGGCGTTACCGGTCTCATACCCGGTGCGCAGATCCTTGACCATCGTGTACGGATGAACCACGTACGAGCGGATCTGGCTGCCGAACCCGATGGTCATGCTCTCACCACGGGCCTTGGCGGCGGCCTTCTCGCGCTTCTCCAACTCCATCTCGAGCAGGCGGGCGCGCAGCAGGTTCATCGCCGTGGCCCGATTCTGGGTCTGCGAGCGCTCGTTCTGGCACTGCACCACCGCCCCGGATGGAAAGTGCGTGATGCGCACGGCGGAGTCCGTCTTGTTCACGTGCTGGCCGCCGGCACCGCTTGCGCGGTAGGTGTCGATGCGGAGGTCCTTCTCGTCGATCTCGATTCCGGCGTCATCGGTGACCAAGGGGGCCACCTGAACCGCCGCGAAGGATGTCTGGCGACGATTCGCCGAGTCGAACGGCGACAGCCGCACGAGCCGGTGCACCCCGCGCTCGGCCGACATCAAGCCGTACGCATTGGTGCCCGACAGCGTGAACGTGACGCTCTTGATGCCCGCCTCCTGACCGTCCTGCCGGTCACGCACCTCGCCGGAGAGCCCGCGGGTCTCGGCCCAGCGCAGGTACATGCGCAGCAGCATCTCGGTCCAGTCCTGGGCATCCGTTCCGCCCTCACCCGACTGGATGGTGACCACGGCATCTCCCGCGTCGTGCTCACCCGAGAAGAGCCGTGACTCCTCCAGCACCGACAGCCGGGCCTCGGAGCGCGAGAGACCGTCGGTGATCTCGGCCACGAAGTCGGGGGTGAGTGATCCCGCGCGCTCGTCCTCGCGGGCCAGCGCCGCCAGCTCCGACAGGTCGTCGGTCTCGGCCACCAGAGCTCGGTACCCATCCAGCCGGTCGATCAGCCGGGAGTGCTCGGCCGAGATGCGGGCCGCCCGCGTGGGGTCGTCCCAGAAGCCACCCTCCCCCATGATCACCTCGAGCTCAGCGGTGCGGGCCGCGAGGTGATCCGGATCGAGGTAGGCACCCAGCACGGTCACGCGTTCGCGCAGGCGCCCCGCGTGCTGCGCCAGGGCATCGGGATCGGCGCCCGAGGCCCCCCGTGTTGCGTCGGCTTCGCTCATGCGCCCGTCAGGCGCCGTGGCACTTCTTGTACTTCTTCCCCGAACCGCACGGGCACGGGTCATTCCTGCCGATGCGCTCATCGTCCGTGAGCACGCGCGTCTCGACCACGCCCATCGGCGGACCCTTCGCGGCGACCTCCTCGATGTGCGGCGGCTCGGTGGCCTCGAACGCCACTTCGCCGGGCGCCTCCACGGCTCCGGGAACGAGCCCGGCAAAGCCCTGGATCGGATCCTCCTGATACGTGTACCCGAGGCCCTCAACGGGTGTCTGCTCCACGGGCTCCGGTGGGGCCTCAAGCTCGACGTGGAACATGTAGCGCACGAACTCGCGCGTCAGGTTGTCCATCATCTCGTCGAACATCTGGTGCCCCTCAAGGCGGTACTCGTTGAGGGGGTCCTTCTGCCCGAGCGCGCGAAGGTGAATGCCCTCGCGCAGGTAATCCATGTTCAGCAGGTGCTCGCGCCAGTCCACGTCGATGATCTGCAGCAGCACCCAGCGCTCGAGGTCGCGCACCATCTCGCTGCCCAGCTCCTCTTCCCGCGCGTCGTAGGACGCCATGGCGTCGTCCTCGAGCCGGTCCAGGATCTCCTCGCGGGTCAGGCCGTCGTGCCGAAGGTCGTCCGGCCCGAAGGACATCGGGTAGAGCTGGCCCACCTCGGCGCACAGGCCCTCCAGATCCCAGTCCACGGGCGTCGCGTCGGAGTCATCGATGCGATCCACGGCCTCGACCAGGGTCTCGGCGATCCAATCGCGGCCACGATCGGACAGGTCGGCACCCTCCAGCACCTCACGCCGCTCCGCGTAGATCACCTCGCGCTGCTTGTTCAGCACGTCGTCGTACTCGAGCACGCGCTTGCGGATGTTGAAATTGTATTCCTCAACCTTTTTCTGCGCGCCCTCAACCGTGCGGGTGAGCATCTTCGAGTCGAGGGGCAGATCATCGGCCGGGCCCAGACGGTCCAGGATCTTGTACATCCGATCGCCCGAGAAGATGCGAATGAGGTCATCCTCGGCCGACAGGAAGAAGCGCGTAACGCCCGGGTCGCCCTGACGGCCCGAACGACCCCTCAGCTGATTGTCGATGCGGCGGCTCTCATGACGCTCCGTGCCCACCACGTACAGGCCACCCAGCTCCTGCACGCCCTCGCCCAGCTTGATGTCCACCCCACGACCGGCCATGTTGGTGGCGATGGTCACCGCGCCGCGCTCACCGGCACGCGCGATGACCTCGGCCTCCTTCTCGTGCTGCTTGGCGTTCAGCACGGTGTGCGGGATCCCCCGCCGATCGAGCATGCCGCCGAGCATCTCCGACACCTCGACACTGATCGTTCCCACCAGCACGGGCTGGCCGCGATCGTGCGCCTCGGCGATGTCGTTCGCCACAGCGGCGAACTTGGCGTCCTTGGTCTTGAAGATCAGATCGTTGTCGTCGCGCCGAATCATCGGACGGTGCGTCGGAATGCTCACGACCTCTGTCTCATAGATCTTCGCGAACTCATTGGCCTCGGTCGCGGCCGTACCCGTCATGCCCGACAGCTTCTCGTACATGCGGAAGTAGTTCTGCAGGGTGATCGTGGCAAGGGTCTGGTTCTCCTCGCGGATCTTCAGCCCCTCCTTGGCCTCGATCGCCTGGTGGAGGCCCTCCGAATACCGCCGACCCTCGAGCACGCGGCCCGTGAACTCGTCCACGATGAGCACCTCGCCATCGCGAACGATGTACTCCTTGTCCTTGCGGAAGAGCGCCTCGGCCTTGAGCGACTGGATGAAGTGGTTCACCAGCTGGCCGTGAACGTCCAGATACAGGTGGTCGATGCCGAGGGCGCGCTCCACCTTCTCGACGCCCGTCTCGAGCGGCGAGACGGTGCGGTGCTTCTCGTCCACCTCGTAGTCCGTGCCCTCCTTCAGCGTCGGCACGATGCGGGCGAAGCGGTAGTAGGTGTCGGCCGCGGCCTCGGGGACGCCCGAGATGATCAGTGGCGTGCGGGCCTCGTCGATCAGGATCGAGTCGACCTCGTCCACGATGCAGAACACGTGGCCGCGCTGCACGCAGTCGTCAAGGCGCACGGCCATGTTGTCGCGCAGGTAGTCGAACCCGAACTCGGAGTTGGTGCCATAGGTGATGTCCGCGGCGTACGCGGCACGGCGCTCGTCCTCGGGCATCATCGAGGCGATGACTCCCACCTGCAGGCCCAGGGCCTCATAGATCGGGCGCATCCAGTTGGCGTCGCGATGAGCCAGGTAGTCGTTCACCGTGACCAGGTGCACGCCGCTTCCCGTCAGGGCGTTGAGCACCATTGCCGGAACAGCGGCAAGGGTCTTGCCCTCGCCGGTGCGCATCTCGGCGATGCGGCCCTCGTGCAGCACGATCGCGCCGATCATCTGCACGTCGTAGTTCCGCAGGCCGAGCGTTCGCCATGAGGCCTCGCGCACCATGGCGAAGGTCTCATCGAGCACCTCGTCCAGAGTGGCGCCATCTGCGATGCGCGCGCGGATCTCCGTCGCCAGGTCCTTCAGGCCCCCATCGGACAGCTCCTGCATGCGCGGTTCGAGCGCGTTGATGCGCTCCACCCGCGCAAGGCGCTGCTTCATGCTGCGCCCTTCACCGAAGCGAAGGACCTTGTTGAGAATCTCCGTGCTCATGCAGGCATATCCGCGGGGCAGGTGATGGGCCCGCGCATGGTAACAAGGGTCACCCGGCGGCCCCCGCGACCGGGGTCGGAGCCGACCCCGCGGTGGCGAGAAGGTCGGCCCACGTGCCGTCGTCGGTCGACGCCCTCTGCGGCAGGGCGCGCATGGAGCGGGATGCACTGAGCGCGGCCGACGTACGTGGCCCGCAGGGG
>Ga0082335_1003538_pt1 | contig 25515 bp, 28 predicted proteins | sample Subgrocontami58m_FD_72375 | JGI IMG/M metagenome (GOLD analysis project Ga0082335, IMG submission 72375) | Subsurface groundwater microbial communities from S. Glens Falls, New York, USA - GMW37 contaminated, 5.8 m (SPADES assembly) (version 2) ...
TAGTATCCACGATGTAGCTGAGAGGCCTCACCTCAGACATCTGTCCAGAAGCATCCTTCACAAGTACTGGCTCAGGCATACCAGTCTTCGGATTGATATACTCCACCTTCGTCGTGAACCAGCGTTCGGACTGTGCAGCGAAACTTCCCTGCATCTCAGCAAGCTTCGCAGGGTTCTTCTGGGTAGGAAGATCCTTACGATATGGAGCATGTTCGATACCATCTACCGAACGCACAAGACCAGCGTAGAACTGACGGAGGCGGGTGAGCATACCAAACTTCGGCCCTTCCATATCAGCCGAGGAGTACACACGCTTTGGAAGATCTTCAGAGCCTGGAAAGTTAGGAGACTCCTTTGGATGGCCAGCAACCTTCTGCCGTGCGAGAAGATACTTCCCTCCCATATACATACCACCACTTCCAAGACCCCACATGAAAGCACGAGAGAGTCTACTGCTTCCATCAGAATCTTCCTCATCCATCGGAGAGATGATACCTCCAGTGAAGCCATAGGCGAAGCCGGTTACAACTGGATGCGTCTGTAGACGAAACTCTCCCTTACCTCCTGGGCCGCCTTGGATAGGAGGGATGTCTCCAGGGCCAGCCGAAGGACCTTCCTTCCGCTTGGCAAGCTCTTCCATGATGTTAGTCAGACGCTCATGCCAAGGACCTGCATCCTTTCGGTCTATGACAGAGAGACGACTGTCGATCTCGGTCAGCTGCGCTTCAAGGTCTGCCGTTCCTAGCTGACTCACAGCCTTACGGAAGTCGAAAACCTTCGGAACTTCTATCGGACGTTCAGTGTAAGGGATACCTACATCTTCCGGACGTGACTCAACCTTCCGGAGGTTAATCTCCTTCCGAACTGCCTCAAGACGTTCCTGAGTAGCCTTCTGTTCAGCCCGGAGAGCAGGACGTTCTTTAATGCCAACAGTCTTCAGCTTTGCAGAGATGTCATCCAGAGTCTGTTCAATAGCATCTTGATGCACGATCAGATCATCTAGTGATAGTGCTGCATGAGGACGTTCAGGGAGCGGTGTAACCTGTTGCTCCCGTCTAGCTACCTCAGCACGGACAAGAGCCAACTCATCCGTGATGATCTTCCAACGGTCAGCATCCTTCGCATTCTGGGCAGCGTTAGCAAGACGCTCCTCAATATCCCCAAGCTTTCTATTAGTTAGTTCCTCCAGAGGCTTCTCAGTCTTGAGGAGTCTCAGGAAAGTCCCAGCCGGCTTCTGCTCAGCAACTGCAACGGCAACTGCGGGCGGAGCGGAAGAAACGGTGCCGCCCGATGGCTCCGAAGTGGCGGGGCGAGATTTGAGCTGGGCGAGATCCAAGTCAACCATCTGCTGAGCCTGCTTCTTCGTAGGCGCATAGTTGGCTTCACCGATCTGGTTGCCCTGAGCGTCCTTGAGCTGACCGACCCAGGACTTAGTTTCCTTGTCGTACCAGATATCGACCGATGGCTCTGTGAGGGACGCGGCGTTCGAGGCGGACGCAGGCTGTGGCCCATGATCGAGGGACACATCCTCCTTCGCGGCAATAGCGTCAGCGGTAGGATAGTCAATGAAGCGGCCATCCTTTGTGACGTAGCCTTGGATGAAGGCTTCACGAGGCTTACCAGCAGCAGCCATCGCATCAGCGTGAATAGCACCGGACGTCACCTGGCCGGTCTGAATATCCTTGACGGCAGGGGAAGCAATGTCTGCGACGGTGATAGGAGTCTCAGCTCCTGCCACCTTCCCTTCGAAGACAGTCGGCTTGTTGGCAAGCTCTGGAGAGAACGACTCCTGTCCAATCTGAGTGTCAGGAGGAAGAATCCCCATCTGGTCAGCCTGCTCGGTGAGAGCAGCAAGCTCAGCACGGAGCTGAGTAGCCCGAGGATTGTCAGGAGGAGTCCCTTCTGGCAGAGCATCGAGCTCCTTTATAATCGCCAGGCCACGGGCGCGGACAGCCTCGATGATCTTCGGGCTGGCAGTCTCTCCTGCCGCGATCCCTGCACGAGTCTGGAGAGGACCTTGCTGAGGAGCGAAGACTGCTGACGCATTGTTCAGGGCAGCGAGCTGACGTTCGAGAACATCTACTGGCGCGGACGCATTGAAGGGAGCTCCAAGCGCTTCGAACGCTGCACGGAGTTCTTTCTTCCGGAGGACCTCAGCGACCTTAGGACTCACGCCGCCCGTTGGCTTGTCCAATGTTGGACTAGTGGTAGGCTGCACCGGAGGCGCAGGTGGAGGAAGCGCTGCCGCCGTCTCCACCTTCGCCTGTGCTGCTTCGATAACCTTCGGAGACCCCATCGCTTGAGCGACAGCCAGGTCCCGTTCAGCTTGAGCTGTGGCCGTCTCCTGAATCGGAACGACTTCTGCCGGCGCAGGTTCAGGGTTCGCAGCCTTATGCTCGGCGAGGAACTGCTTAACGTAAGCCTTCCTCTGCTCGTCTGTAAGATCCCCCTTCCAGCTCTTCCCACCGTTCTCCTGAGTCCACTTGGCCATAGCGAGGTTCTGGAGACGCTTAGCTTCGTCCCTCTTGGCCTTGACTGCCGCCTGCTTGACAGCCAGCTCGTCCAGAATCTGCGTGCCACTCGGAGCTTCGGCTGGCACCGTGCTTTCGGTTGGCACAGTCTTTCCCGCCCCCGCAGTTGCCTTTGCTGAGCGGGGTGCAGGACCAAGGACACCGAAGGCAGCGGATGCTGCTTCGTTGATTCCGAACTGCCGCCAGCGATCTTCAGGTGTAGAACCCTGCATCGTACCGGCTTGAAGAGCGGAGATAGGAAGATCTGCAATAGCGTTCCTACCTCCACCAATCAGCATACGCTTGGCCAGATTACCTTCGACGGCTCCTGTCAGGAGAGGAGCAGCCTTTGGAAGGATCTTAGCTACACCCTGAAGGGTCTTGCCTGCTAGTGGTCCAAGTGCGAGCATCTGTGCAGGCATCTCACCTGCGAACTCTGCCACAGCACCAACACCACCCTGAGGATCAAGGGTCTGATTGATGACTTCCCTACGCTCCGCGAGAGCCTGCCTGCCCTGTGATGCCATCTCAGAACCGAATAGATCTGGAATCATCAGAGCAAGGTCAGCGACTGAAATCACACCACCTGGGATGCCGGCAGCGAGACCTCTGACAGCGTTGAACAGTACTCCATGATCACTGCCAGGTCTCGTCCAGCCTTCCTTCTGTGCTTCCATCGCCTTGATGAGCTTATCCAGATGGGCTTGCTGTGCTCCGCTAGCACGCATCTTGATTTCCTTCAGCTTATCAATGTTCGACTGAATGTTCTCCTGTGAAGCAAACCTCGTACCGAGAGCGGTATCTGCAAAAGGCTCAGGAGCCGCAGTCTCCGATCCTTGCACAAACTTCGCAAGAGGATTGACAGGCTGCTGGCTCCCTGAACCTACGAATCTTGCGAGAGGGTTTGTCATGGCTACTTATTCTGTCTATCGTAGATTTCCGCGGCCTTCTCACGAGAGATCCGATACCGCTTCACCAGTCGATCAATACCTGCCTTCCGCTTCTCATCCTGACTAGCATTCTTCTGAGCGGCCGCAGCAGATGCCGTCCCAGAGTTAGTATCACTCGCTCCCATGTTAGGCTTAGGAAGCTGGGCAGGAGCAGCCTTGGGCTGAGCAGCTGGTTGCATCCCAAGCTGAGCCTTCACCTGTGCTGCCTGTTCAGGTGTCACCTGTCCTGCCGTCACGAGGGCATCTAGATCCGCTGTGGTAGCCTGACCAGACTTAATCATCTGTGTCATGCCCGCGATGTCTGGGCCACCACTACTAGTACCTTCGGTATTCAACAGAGTATCAATATCCTTAGGCGCCACCTTACCAGCCAGCACTTTATTGGCGACTGACTTGTATGTAGAAGCAGCTCGCTTCAGGCTCTCAATCTCCTCCAGTCTAGCACGGAGTTGAGGATTCAACTTCTCTGGAGGTGTTGCAGTAGCAGCAAGACTAAGAGGGTCAGACAGAATCACCTTCAACCTTGCATCATACCCTTCACCTGTGTTAGTCAGCTCTCTGTACAAAGCCACCATCTGGTCGTTCCCACGTCCAATCGCGGCCTTCTTCAGCTCGAAAGCACCCTTCTCTGCCGTGTCGATATATTCCCTGATCGCCTTCTCGAAAGTCGACTTCGTGTATTCTAGATCGGCTGGCGTCAGTCCTGACAGACTCCCAGTCCGCTGAGCTTCCTGCATATAGTTATTATATGCCGCAGTCGTGATGGCCTTGGCATTTCTACGAAGCCCTGCAGCGTCCATCGTGTTCAGGTTGGGCATGCTGTTGAGCACACCAGCGATATGCTCCTCAGCCTTCCTACCTACCAGCTTATCTACTGACTCACGCTGCTCTGCCTGAATCTGGAGAGGTGTCTTCACACCGATAGCGGAAGCCTGCTGAGGAGTGACATCACCACCTTGGACATACTTCGTTTTGAGTCCAGTCGTGATTCCTGCCAGCTTATCTCCAGCGATGGCAGCCTCAGACGGCATCCCTGCATACGCTCTCTCCTCCGGAGACCATGGCTTATTCAGCGTGGTCTGCCCGATGGGAGTCGGCATACTTCCAATCCCTGTTGGAGCAAGATACTTACTAATGTCCGGTGCAGGCTGAGCAGTTCCCAGAGGGCTCTTCATGATATTCCGAGCGGTCTCCTGTGGGGTCGCTGAGAACTTGTACCCTGATGCTCTCACATCAGGATCCATGTTCGCTGCGGTGGAATCCATCAGACCCGCCTTCACCATCTCTGCGATGCTGAGGACTTTCTTCAGCCGGCGCTCTTCCTCATATCGAGTGTCAGCCTTCTTCTCAGCTTTAGCAGCCTGCAGCCCTCCGCCTACCACTCCGAAGGCTTGGCCAAGATAGTCCCAAATCCCTGGAACCTGTTGAACTGTCATGGTCTATATCCTCACATGAAGGCGGTTAGGATTTGGGCAATACCTGGAAGAGCCGCTCCAGCACCACCAGACGTCTGGGTGTTGAATCCGCCAGTCTGGCCAAAGAGCATCCTGATCAAGTCCATGATCTGCTGTGCATTCTGGATACTCATGCCATTCGCCGCAGCGAACTGTGCAAGCTGACGCTGCTGGTCTAGCTGAGCCTGCTGCTGATTACGATTCACGCCAGCTTGGAAGTACTCACTATTCGCAGTATTCTCCCATCCAGCGTTGGCCAAAGCCGTCTGCTGTTGCATACCAGCGTTCGTTAGGTTCGCCTGCTGTTCCAACGCAGCCTGCTGGATCGCCTGTTGCTGCATTGAATTCGCTGCAGCCATCAAATCAGAACGACCAGAAGCTTCTGCCTGAACCCTAAGAGCTTCCGCCTGTTGACGAAGCTGAGCGGATGTAGTCTGCCCCTGAAGATTCATTCGAGCTTCCTCAGTATTCATGCCAGTCGCCAACTGCGCACCAGCACCCTGCCGTCCGATTTCCTGAGAAACGAGGTTGTTCAGCACATCCGCGAGAAGCGCCTGCTGACTCGACGTATTCCTATTCAGAGCTGATCCCAGGCTATTCGCAAAGCCACTTCCCGTCAGATTTCCAGCCTGCTCCTTCGCGGTAGCAGCGGCCAGAGCGTTCTGGGTATTGAACAGATCATTATACGCGGGTAGGATGTTGTTGGTAAACATACTATTCCCACCCATGATAGACCGTACAATCTCATCAGCAGACTGCGTAGTAGTGCCTTCTCTCGAAATCGTAGGTGCGGTGATGTCTGTACCATTCCCACTAGCACCACGACTTATAAGGCCTCGACCAGCGCCTCCAGCCGATTGCATGATCTGATCTATGATCTGCCCATAGCGAGGATCTACGTTGATGTTAGCAGCATCCATACTTGCGGCATCAGCAGATGCTGTATCATACGTTGGGAGATCTGGAATACCTACTCCAAGACCTGCTGTGCTAGGCGATACAGCAAAGATCTGCTGCATCAGATCAATGATACCTTGAATACCACCAGCAGCAGCTGAATCTCGCGGAACAGCAGTCCGAGGCGACCCATCTGGATTGGTTCTCAAGGGATCATTTGGACCTGCGGTGTATCCACCAGTGTTCGGAATGATGAGACCTGGATCACCTGGCAGGGTGGTTGGAGGACCACTTCTCCGTTGGGCTTGTCCACTCCTGAGTACGCCAGAAAACAATCTTGCACCTTCATTTCCTACATTTCCCCCCGAGGCTGATCCTGGGGCTCCTAGTGTTCCAGGTGTACGTGGAGCAGGCAGAGGCTTCCAAGGAGTATATTCAGGACTCCCTGGAACTTTCGTATAGTCAATCGGAAAACCTAGAGGATCATTCAAAGGTCTTCCATACTCGTCTTGAGGCGAACGCCCAACGAAAGGCCTGTAAGCCACACTCCCACCCATTCTCCGACCTACCGAACTCGGATTGAAGGAAGCGCCTTGGTTGGAGTAATCTGGTGTGTTGCCAGGCTGACGAACATTCAGAATACCCTGATACAGCATATTCTGAAAAGCGTCTGTCTGCCGGGAGTTAGGACTGAAAGTTCTTGTTGAACCGCCCATTAGACCACCTCGTGTCGAAGGATGCCGAGTATCACTTCGTCAACCCATTTGTTGCCTAGAAGCGCAGATTCACGCTTCCGGCCTTCTTCTCTAAACCCAATGTTCTTCGCGAGCTTGATCGTGCGGTAGTAGATTGACGGTACGACAGCCGTCATCCTTCGGAATGGATAGCGCTCAAACACCCATGCTACCACCTGCTTACACAGCAGGACCTTCTCCGCTGGCCGCCGATCAAAAAACAGGATGTGAACCTCACAGTCGATCACTTCGTGCATGTTGAGGATGTACAACATCCCTACGATATCCTCATTCCCATCCAGCACTTCAAACCAGAGACTATCCGGCTGAGCGAACATAGCCGTGAAGTTAGCCAAGTCCCCCTTCGTGAGGTCACTAAAGAGTGACTTGTACTTATTCATCTCCGTCCAGAACCAAGAGATCTTCTCCGGTGTGAAGAGCATCTCCTGGACCTTCCAACGGTCAAACTCAGCGATCAGAAGACTCGGATCGTAATGACTGCGTTGGCCACGCTGCACTTCACGAACATCTGTGAGGTTGTCCATGCGGATCGTCTGGATGCATAGACAGTACCTGCCCTGTCTATATCGTAGATAAAGCCTGTGGGGATGAACTGGAGGGAATGTGGAACAGTGATCTCTACGTTCGCTGTGCCTGAGTCAGATATCGTTACCTGATGGGTGAAGATGTTCTCCTCGAACGTCAACTTCCCCATCACAGCATCAATGATCTGACGGAGGGTATGAGTTACTTCGATGACGGTTCTGCTGATCTGGGCCATAGATGTCCAATGTTGGACTACTGGTGAATATCCGAGCCCTTCACGGCCTTCACGTACAGAGCATGGAGCTGGAGAGTGCTACCGTCATCTGACTTCATCCTCACCTGCATCCTACGACGATGGAGAGTATTACGGTATGCAACCAGTGTTGGCTGTGTAGTAGCTGCCAACGTCAGGCTACCATATGCACTCCAAGTAGTCCCACCATTCGTAGAGTATTCAAAGTCTACGTCTACTGACTGGTCTGCTTCATACAGCAACTCCAGCATCAGCACGGTGAGATCCTTTCTTGGATCATCAGGCTGGATCATCCCAGTCTGAATCTCAATCGCGATGCCTGTCGCTGTCCCCAGCGCTGTCACATCTCCTACCACACCTTCACGTTCCCTGATAACTCGAGGCTGACTGGACGAGACCAAGATAGCAGATGGCTGTCTCGCACCCAGACCCAGATCATCGAAGAACCCTGTCAACGCATCGAAGGTTCCTGTCAGCTCATCGAAGGTAGCCGCGAACAGGATGTCCTTAAATGCCAGCCGTTCCAGCTTGAACGGATACTCACTGTGATACCAACTGTTATCATCGATCCTGTACTTCCACACGATACTAGTCGTGTTGTTGTTAGCCAGCGGCGGAACGTGAATCCAGTACTCTCTATTCCTCGGCTCGAAGCCAGCAATCGCTTTGCGAGGATTCAGCGTCGTGCCGAGCAACTGATATCTGATCGGGAATCCGATAGGAGTGATCCCCTCAGGCCGAACAACAACTACGTCATCCGTGGAAAGCATAATGATCTGAGCGAACAGCGAACCGCCAGCCTGCTCCCGAGGGGAAGGAGTACGAACGATAGAACCTGGAGCATCCGTGCCCTGATCAAAGCGGTAGGTGAACTGGAAGGGCGTGTCGAAGTAGCCAGTGGTATTCATAACCCAGATCGAACTCGACCGAATCACGAAGGCTTCCACGTCCGTCACTGGAATCACGCCATGCTGCACATCCACCGTACCACCTGGCGAGGACAACAGATCCTCATACCCTGACCCAAGGCCAAGCCAGTCTGTGTTATCGTTCTTCACACACCACTCAATGCGAGTGACGAACGTACCAGGGACTGCTGGATTGGCATCTATCACGATATACGAGACGATCACCCTACTACCGAAGGTAGTAATATGGCGACCGACAGCTGCACCTGGAATCGCTGCATACGTACCATCAGCGAAGTTGATTGAGTACAGAGCAGTAGTTGCATCTGTGAAGAGCAGCTTGTCATCCCAGACCGTGAACTCTACTCTGGTGTCCTGGGCAAGCGTCAATGCTGGACCAGTCAACGCTGTCCAAGTCGTTCCACCCCAGTACTCCACACCAGTGGTAGTCACTCGAACGATGTAATCACTACTCGTCCGTGTGCTAAAGATCACCGCTCCACAGATAGCCGTCGCTGCTGCTCCACCTACCAGCTCCGTTCCATTTCGAGTTACATACATCGAATCTGGGGAGAAGCTGAGATTCTTCACGAAGGGGCTCTCATCTGGCGAGAGCTCAGTGAGTGCCTTAATACGATTCTCTCCCTTCGGGCGTGCGAAGAACGTCAAGGGAATCTCTGCGATCTGGCCAGGAAGCAGCTTATCGCGGAGAAAGTTCTTGACGTCTCTTCGGAGAGTCGTTGGACGAGGCACTAGATCCTCACACCGACGTTTGGAGAAGTATACTGAATCTCTGCACCAAATACAGTACAGGTAGTACCAGCTGAAGGTGTGATTGAAAAACACACAGTGTAGTATGTATTATCTACAGTCACTTCACTGTTCCAACTTCCATCTAGTTCAAGCACTCCTGTAACACCTGCTCCACTCCAACTTGTGATGTCTGTAACCGTTGTAGCAGTATTCAAGCGTTTGGAGTTTCTGCCTGCATAAGTCAATGTACCACCAGCTTGATTCACATTGACTCGTACTTGACCCAGAGTCACACCAATCGGAAGAGCTAATCCCAACTTGAAATACGCTGCAGTATGAGTAGCTTGCACAACATCGAGACCTGCAGAAGTGTTATTGCCAGGGCCTAGAAGCGTGCCAGCTCCAGGAGTCCAGCTCATGTCCCAGACAGGGATGAAAAGGCTCAGAGACCGTACTACTGTCAAACCTGCAGCGGCGGGTATGATTGGATCTGACAAAGCCGTGCCAATAGGCACACCAATCATACTATTCCAGCGCTCTCTGATATCTACCTTCGCTACTCTCAGCCAATCATCTGCCGTATTCGCAGCGTCCCCTCCAACTGGGACGGACTCATTCCAGGTATTCGTGTATGCCATGTTACTTCTCCATCAGTTCGAAATGTGGGAAGTCTCGAAGCTTTCCCTTCTCATCTCTCAGATCGTCATCTTTATCCCAATCTGCTCCCCATCGAAGCGGAATTCCTAGCCGGCGAGCAGATGCCATAATGAAGCCTGCCATGTAGCAGAACCGTCTAACAGCATCTGCCTCGTCACTCCAGTCTATCGGATATGGAGCACAATCTGCCGCCGTGGAGGGCGTCTTGTTATGATTACCCTTAGGCCACGGAAGCTTACTTTTCCCTGTCTGAAATGCCTTGTTCTGTGCAGCCTCTCCCCGATGGCCCTCGACGATGCTGAAGTCGAAGTACTGAATCGCGTCTTCCAGAACCAACTGAAGGTCTGGATGGAGGGTTGCAAGTTCTTCTTTCGAGGCTGCACCGAACGTAGGCATTAGCGTGTCCTGTCTCTGTTTGCGAGGTTACGAGCAACGGCGTCCTGGTTGTCTTCAATGCGCTTCAACCGAGCGTTGATCTGAGGAAGCTCTCCTTGTATGTTAGAAAGAGCCGCTCCCTGTACGGTAATTTGATCTGACATATCCTGTACTTGTCCTGATAGGTCCTTAGCCCAAAAGGCAAGAAACCCCAGAACAACCGTTACAAGCAGTCCGGACAACCACTTGAATGTCAAAGTATCAGGTCTGCCTACAGTCATGTGCCTATTCCCTGTCCCATAGTGATTGACTATTCACGGTGGACTCCGAGGACGATCTGATCAGGGACGGCATCACGACGCCCTCTGTGTTATCCATCTGGTACTCTTCCTGTAGTTCATCCGGCTTGTCTACCACCCACTGCTTCCACACACCGTTAGTCCACTGAGCCTTGGCAAGGTCTCCCTTCTGATCCCAGTAGTTGAATCTCGCCAGACGCCAGATTCCTGGATGCCAAGAGAGTGGAATCACAGGAGTGTCTGTGTCCAGCGTCATCGCAGTGTAGTGGCTCTTGTACATTAGACGCATCGTGTAGACGGCATCTGGTGTAGGAACCAACTGAATCCATCCACGCTGAACGACGTACGCAAGAGGATCTCCATCTTCTGCATCCTGCTGCGTAGCCAACCAGTTCTCGTCTTTCTTTTCCAGTTTCCGCTGATGGCTAGCCGTAGTGTTCCACACACTGAACACAGCCAGACAGTCAGCCGGCACCTGATAGAGCTCTGAAGATGCAACCGTCGGAAAGGTTACAATCTTCCGAGCCTTGTGAAAGACGTACTTATCATGGATTTCTTCGTAGGCTTCGTTATTCAGGGCATCCAGTGTAGTGTCTGGAACCTCAGCCACACTCGGATTTCCTACTTTCTCTCGAAGCTTTGCTCGCAGTTCTTGAAGATTCACTTAGTCCTCCTCAAGTTCGATCTGTTCGTTCCCTTCTGTCAGGATATACAGCGAATCTTCAGTTTCCAGAGTGACAAACTGAGTCACGGCATCTGGAATACACGGAGGAGGATTAGGTGCGAAGATTCCATACGTCGGCTCTGTCTCTGTGTAGGTAGGCGTGACGCAGGAAGTACTCATCTAATCCTCCTCAATGTAAACCAGCTTGTTACGCTTCGATCACCAGCCAGGGGGTAAGAAGGAACAGGATGTCAGGATCAATGTCTCCATCTTCTTCCTTCCCATCAGCACCCTTGACCTTTTTGATCTTGAACGAAGCCAGCGGGAGAGGTTCAAGGCGATCGACTTCAATCACGGTCAGGAACAGACCCTTGATGTCCTGCTCGTACTTCACCTTATTCTCGCCGAGATCCCACTGTTCCGGCAAGAACTCGGTAGCAGGGATCTTCTTCTTCTGGCCAGCTGCGTCCCGCATGCAGTACTCTTCCACAAGAGCATCTCTGGTCTCCGCGAAAGCTTCCGCCAGAGGTGCGAGCTTCTTCTTGAGGATCGCTACTGCCAGCGTAGTCCCATACTCCAGACGCAGATGGCCAGCCTTGATCTCTTCCGAAAGTCGATTAGTCCCGCCAACGATGTTCTGAATCTGCTTGTTCGTGAGCTTCATGGTAACCCTCATGAGAAAAAAGAAGTAAGAAGGACAGCCCTCTTACGCTGCGGTAGTGATAGCAGTCCACGTTCCAGCACCATCAGTGTTGATGTACGCACGAGTGGAAGTGCTCGAACCACCAAGGTTCAGGCAGAGTGACCCCTTCGGCCTCGTGTGCGTCGGAGCATCAGTCGTCCACTCAATCGTCATGCCGTTCGAGTTGCCAGTGAATGGAGCACCTGCAGCCACAGCACCAGCGGTAGCAGGAACAGCGGTGCCACTCAGAGCGGTGTACTTGCCCTGATTGTCCACAATGGCCGCAGCGCCACTGATGAAGATAGCACGATTCAGCGTGCCACCATCAGTCGGGTTGACGATGTAGAGACCATAGCGATTCGTGATCGTCGAGCCTGCACCCTTGGCGACTGCGTCGATGTAAACACCATAGTGGTTTGTATGGGTAAACCCAGCAGCAGCAGTCGTGGCTCCAAGGTACAAACCATAACCCGCTGTAGTCGACGCAGAGCTGAAAGTAGGATTAGCCTGGAAAGCATACTGACTAGTACCAACCAACTGTGTACCACCGACAGCAATACCCATATTAGTCTGTGGCCCAGCAGCATTGGATACAATCAGATTACCACCAAAGACTTGAACACCACCAGCACCGATGAAAGCACCAATGTTGGTAGTACCACCCTGCGTCGGGCCTACGATGTACAGCCCATAGTCATTCGTAATCGTGCTGCCAGCGCCTTTCGCTATGTTGTCGATGTAGACACCATAACGATTGGTGAGAGTGAAGGCGGCTGCTGTAGTCGTCTGACCAACGTAGATACCCCCAAGGGTAGTTGCCGTCGCCCCTACCGCATCAGCGGCATAGAACCCATATCCTGCAGTTACATTAGCATCATGTGTGATGTCAGAAAGATATCCATACTTTGCCGTAGCAGTAGAGATCGACGTGCCAGTAACACGAACGCCATACTTTCCTGGTACGATGTGAACAGCCTCATTGTTCGTAGCACCACCACTAGGACTCTCCACCCAGATTCCATAGTTATTGGTAGTACCTTGACTCTGCGCCTTCACCATGATGCCATAGGCAGTCGTGATCGCTGAGCCAGCTCCCTTGGAGGGAGTGTCAACGTACAGACCATAGCCTGACACCATCGTGAAAGCGGCTGTGGCAGTCACAAGCTGACTGTACATCACTCTACCAGCTGTCGTAGTGGTAGAATCCATCGTGGGCGTAATCAAAATACCTGTACTCGTATTACCTGACGCAGTAAGAATGGCGTTAAGCATGTAGATACCAACTGAAGCCGCTGCAGCTGTTCCCAAGCCTATATTGCCATTCGTAATCTGCAACCCACCCGCAGCAATCAGCGCACCACCTCCAGCGATATACAGCGCACGGTTGATCGTGCCTGCACCGGATGGAGTGTTGATGTAGATACCGTACTGATTGGTGATAGCGGAGCCTGCACCAATCGTAGCAGTATCTACATAGATGCCATACGTGTTTACTTGCGTAAACGCTGCAGCTGCCGTCGTGGGCTTGACGTAGATCCCATACCCAGCAGTCGTGCTCGCAGATGAGAACGTAAGATCAATGAACGCTCCGTACTGACTCGTACCAGCGGTCAGGGCAGTCGTGCCAGAAACGTTCAGACCCTTACTTGTACTCGTGGCAGCACCAACACCAACGCCAAGCGTCGTGGTGATGCTGGTCACTCCATTCAACGGCGTAGCCGTCATTCCCACACCAGCCATGAAATCCACGCGGAAGATGTCTACCGTGCTCTTCCTCGTAGTCGGCCCAGTGCTATCCACAACACACAGCAAGTCCGCAGTGGTGAGATCCCCTGCGACCATAGCTGGAAGTGCTGAAATCTTAGGCATGTGTTACTCCTGAGAGTCGTTAATCTGCGATGAGAAGCTTGCCCAGCAAGATAAACGCTCGGTCAGCCGCGACTGCGCCACTTGCTACCAGTCGCAGATCCCTGAACGATAGATCTTCAAGGGTAGTCACGCCACCCTGGGCAGTGCTCTCAGTTTCGAGAACCACGGAAGATTCATCCTGCAGATCATCCAGAGCTTCCGTCAGAATGTCGAGGGCCAGACCAGTGTCGATCAAGCCATAATTCCGCCAATCTGTCGATGATGGAGTTTCCACAGGTGAAAGCTGAATCTCAACATCTTCCGCGAGACCCTGCGGAGTATAAATGCTTACGGCATCAAGAAACCCAAGTGCCGTCTTTAGCTGACCACCTGACAATCGACTACCTAGCGTGTTTGATTCAGTGGCGCCGCTAGAGATAGTCAATGTACCGAGAGTTTCGGTGATGAGTCCCATTAGCTACCTCTGTGGATTTCAACTGAAGTTGGCTTCGGGGAGGTTCCCGAAACCTTCTGAAACCTCACGAACGCTGAACGGGGGGTAGGGAAGGGAGTGACGCCGGCTAGCAAAACGACTTCTCTCGTAAGGGGATCGTCTACCATACGGACCTCATCTCCCTCCCCCAACCCTGATACCAACACGGCGGAGAAGTCATCCTTTACCCGAACTCTCGGAGTTGTGTGATCTTCAACACAAGCGAGCATTACAATCTGTCTGTGTGCCATGTTAGTTGTCCAATGTTGGACTTCTTACAACGCGGAAGGATCGTCGCAGATATACCACACGGTATAGTCTCGCGAACCGTCTGGAGCACTGTTCGGAGCATATGTGCCACGCTTGTCAGCGTTGGCAGACGTGCTCATCGCCGTAAAGACGCCATTGGTCACAACGCTACCAGCGGCAATCTCCTTCACAGCAGAAGCAACTGCGTTGGGCATAGAAAGACCGAGCACCGCGCCAGTTCCGAGCTGGGTGGAGTTCGCAGTGCAATTGCTGGCCGACGCAATCGTAATGCTGTCCACCTGCCAGAAAGCCGTCGTGCCGGTGTTAGTTTGGCTCGTACCGCCAGCGGAGACCGTGAAAGCTTCCGTGATAGTACGACCATATAGATCCTTACCCGTCACAGTCACTGTGCATGCCACCACAGCCGAACTGTGCGTGGTCGTGACTACGACGTTCCTCGGATGTGGAGGCTTACCAGTCGATCCAAGCGTACCATCCCAGCTCGCACCACGAGCAGTGACTACGGTACTGTTGTTCGGCTGGTAAGTCGCACCCGTTAGAGCAGTACTGATATACGCAGTCGTGCTTGCAGTCGCTGGATTCGTCCAACTGTCCTTGATCAGCATGCTAAGTGCCACGCCAGCGGGCTCCCCAGCGAGAACTCCTGGCTCATTACCACGAGCAGGACGCCCCAGCGTGCCTGTGTACGCCCCAATGACGCCCCTTACGGGCATCGGGAGAGCGCCACCAGTGTTTGCCGTCTTGAGAGTCATTGTTTACGCTCCACTCGAACCGTAGATACCACGCCAATCTCCAAAGCCACTCCCATTTCTGCGAGTTCCTTTGAATTTGGCATCACCTGTATCGAAATCATCGAAGTTCGAGAATGTGAACGGACGGCGATCGAAGTAGTTCACATCATGCTGGTCGCACTGGAGATACCACGCATCGGTATCAGTCAGGTAGTGGCTCTCGTGACCCACCAGACCTTCCTGCGACATCTGGTTGACGTCATTGAGGTTACCACCAGGCAGGAACTGGCTCTTCAGCACGGCAGCGACGAGCCAACGGTCGCCAGGATTATGAATCACCCTGCGCGGGATGAAGAGAGCAGGAATCCCTGCCTCATCCGTGAGGGTTGCAAAGTGCTCGATAGCCGCCTGGAGCGGAATCAGACCGAAGTCTGCATCCGTCGCGGGACGGTTAGCGATAGTTGCACCACGCAGGGTCGTGTGGGACGTGCTGCACAGCGAAACACCCGCCTCGAAGCCCGCATACGACGTGCTGAAGGCGTTGTTGAAGGGCGCGTGACGGATGATCTCCTCATTGTTCCGAGCAGAACGGCCAAGCGCCTTGGCGAACCGACCTCCCATGATGCCATAGAGATCGTCGTCATACATCTCCTGCGTGATCCGATACGCCAGACCATAGGTCGTCCAAGTGTAACGCTTCTTGTTACCCTGGATGCCATCCTGGTAGATAATCGGACCACCTTCAGGCTTGGACTGCAGCGTCCCGAACCCAGCGATCGGGAAATCTTCCTCATACGCCCGCTTTGAGGTGTTGTTATTGGTCAGCTTCGACCCCTCAATGGGCCGCTCCTTATAGGTCTCGAAGACGATCTTACGGAACCCTGGAACAATCAGGTAGGAGAACCCACCACGATTCATCGGAGGCATGGTTGTTCTCCTTTACGATGCGACTGCATCGAACTGAAGGTTGGCAGCCAGGAACTTCACAAGGAATCCTTCCTGCTGCGGGGTGTTGTAGATGTCCACCACCACGACACGAGTGTTGCTCGTATCAGAGGTGTCAACCTGCCAGGTATGGCCAACCTTTGCCACACCATAAGCATTACCACGATGAGTGATGAGCGGAGTCGTCGTCGAGGACATGAACACTAGCGTGTTCGAGTTCAGGAGGGAGACAGGGATCGTCACACCATCGTAGATGTTACCAGGCCACTGCGTACCGAGGCCGAAAGCAGCCGCAGCACCCGAGATGCCTGCAATCAGGGACGGGTCAGCACCACAGACCAGAATCAGTCCAGTGTTGACATCCATGTAGACCAGCTCACCAACCTCAAAAGCTTCCGCTGCCGTGACACCAAACTCACGGACGGTCGGATAGCCTGAGAGATCTCCGCTGATCTGGGGCTTGAAAGTTGAAGCCATTTACTCTCCTTCGTCGCGGAATAGTCGTTCAGGGTTTACGGAGATGCCATGCTGATCCTTGAGAATACGCGCTGTATTCTCTGCAAGCCTCTCCATGTCGGTCTTGTGAGACACAAGCCTGCGCTTGTTCTCATTTTCCTGTGCCGCGACTCTGGCATCATGCGTCTTCCGAGAGACAGCAAAGGTCGCCATCTCATCTCCGAGCGCCTTACCGCCTTCCGACTCTGGAACGCGGACGTACCCTTCTGCCTGCCTCATAGCTACCTTGTCAGCATTCTTCAGGTTCAGCCAGCGCACATGCGCTTCATCACCCAAAGCAGCCTGTGTAGAACTTGCATCGAGCATCCGTTCCTTCGGCGTACGCGAGGGCGCGCCAGGGACATTCTGAGCTTCCTGCGCTGCCAGCTTCGCCTTGATTGCTTCAATCGCTGAGTTTGCCATTAACCGATCCTCTTCCAGTGAGCGTAGTCTTTGTAACTCATCCCCATGACGTCAGCAACGTGCTTTTCATCAGCAGCAAGACCAAAGTCACCCTGATCGCCGCCAGCACTAGGAGCAGACGAGATAGGACGAACTGTAGAGGTCGAGAATGACGTACCAGCAGCACCATCCTGTCCATCATAAGCGGCACGAGCAGCCGCTTCTGCAGCCTTCTTCGCCCGAACCTCGATGATCTTCTCAAAGTTATCAGGCTTTCCACGGACAGTTGACACAATCAGCTTCCAACCTTCCGGATTGGCTAGAATATTCTTATCCGGCACACCGTTAGTGATCGTCTTGATCTCATCCCCGAATAGTGCGAACTCGTCTGGATAGAGCTTACGAGCTTCTGCCTCAGCCGTGGTAGCAGCGCTATGCGTAAGCGATCCAAAACGACGCTCGAACTGCTGAGAAGCGTCCTGGATAGCAATCTCCTGCATATAGGCCACTGCCTCGATCGGATCAGTCTCGAACTTCTCCGCGAGTTGCTCCTTCGTCAGACGAGGAAGGGCAGGAGGAAGCGGAGGAGCAGCAGGCGGAGTAGCTGTTGCCCCAGCTTTCGCTGCAGCTTCGGCCGCAAGTCGAGCATTGTTCGCAATCTGCACGGACTGGGAAAGCACTTCACGATCACGAAGGAGTTCTGCGACGGTCTTCCCACGGAGCTCTGCAGGAACATTGTCACCCTCTAGCTTGATCGCGGCGAGATCGGTAGAAGCAGCATCAGCTGTGGTAGCTGCAAGATGTTCTCCAATCTCATCCATTGTTACGGAACTACCTGGGATGGTCATTGGGTCACTCTCCAAGTGTGGACTTAAGCTCGTTGATAGACGTATCCACGAGTTCGAGCACGAATTTACACGCTGTCACCTTACCCTGCCATAGGGGGCATTTCTGGAGCGACTCCTCCCGCACCAGAGCCTGGAGTTGCTGGGACTGGTACTGCTGGACCTCTCCCACCAGCCACCGGAACCCGTTGCTGTCCCGCAATAGCTCCAACGAGTCCTTCAAGCGCTCCTGGCTGTCCCTGTCCTGTGGCATTGACATTGAAGATTTTCTCCAAATCTGGTAGATATGCATCTGGGTTACGGATGTCGTAGGTCTGGAGGAGGTTCACGAACATCTTACGAGCCGATGCCATGATCTCCTGAAGCATTTCAGACAGCTGAGGCATCTGAGCCTGTGCCTGAATAGCCATCTGTCCCACACCCACGAGCTTCTCGTAGTACCCCATGAGGACTTGAATGATCTGAAGCTGCATCTGCTGCTGGGCGACACGAGAGTTCGAGGCATCAGTGGCGCTCAGGTCGATGCCGAGCGAGCCATTGACGTTCTCGATACCCACAGAGTTGAAGAAATCCCTCACATCCTGTGCAACCTTATCGTCTCCGAAGGTGATATCTTCGATGGCGTCGAGGCCATACTGCACCCAGATGGAAAAGCAGTTCTCCAGCACTTCCGCCATGCCAGTCCTGATGTTTGCCAGAACCTCTTCCACACGGCCCTTGCCTTCCGCGATCAGCGCCATCGTGCTGGTGGCTGTCGCTCGGGAGCCAAGGATTGGAGACTCACGGCCAGTCAGGTAGTCAGACACACCAGTCCGCTTCTCTACCATGCCGAAGGTGTTCTGGCGTTCGGAGAGGGTACTGTTATAGATGTCTGCAGCAGCAAAGGGGATAAGATCCTTCGTCGGCTCGTCAACTCTGAACACTCGACCAGAGAAGAGCTTCGGTTTGTTCTCGATCTTCGCATCCGTTCGAGCAATAAACATACGAATGTTGGCTAGATACGCGTTATCAGTCGCGATTCTATGCCAATTCGTAAGCTGATCTTGGAACGGAAGGATCATCTCACACAGTCCCAGACCCATCCAAGTGGAGTTGGCAACGGTGTAAGGGACAAGCGTGTAAGGATGACGCTGACTAAAGTACCAGTTGTAGCGAATCTGAAGGAACTTCCGGTTCAGATAGTCATAGGAGAGCACCAGATTCTCTGGAACCCCATCTCCATCGATGTCATACTTACACCAAATCTCCCAGACCTCAAAGTAGAGTTTTCTCTGCTGGATCGTCTCCTGCTGATTCGCAGACTGTTGCTGTTGAATCTCCAACACATCACGAGAGATCGTCTCCTTTCCCTCAAGATCCTTACAGTCATCAATCTTCCCCGACTTGAAAGCGATCATCAGATCGTTATAGGTTACGATCTGACGCTCCATCACGAAGGGAGACTTCTGCGAATCCTGATACACCGCAGGACAGAAGAAGTAGTTCAGCGGGATGCCGACCACTCTTGGACCACGGAAGCGAGTCACATCCTTCTTGACTACCTTCCAGCCCTGATCGTAGGTCTTAACGGAGTAGGTCTCACGATCATAGATCGTCTTCAAAACCATGGTTCCGTGCTTGGCAAACTCGAAGAGTCGTGGACCGACGACCTCACGGAGATGCAGCTTGTTCTTCTGATAGAAGTCCACGAACATCTCAATCGAAGGAGCTTTCTCCGTCCACTTCTTCCGGAGAGGCTTCAGACGATAGACTGGATCAGCCTTGAAGATCGCTTGAGAGAGGCGAGCTTGGATAGGATCCACTGCCATAGCAATAGCAGGGATCACATCCATACAGGCACCCTCGTAAGGAGGAGTGTAGCCAGATGCCTGACTGGTCAGCGCACGATAGGCTTTCTCCTCATCTGCCCACTTTTTGATATTATCCTGTTGAGAAGCCTGAGTCTCAACCAACCAAGTATCTACCCAAGACACGAAAGCATCCTTCGTAGCCTGATCTTTAAATCCTCCCTTCCCAATCGGAAGGATAGGATCTGGGAAGGCATCTGTCTTATCTGGAGGAGGTAGGTTTCCATCAGAGACTGACTGCACAACCGCTCCAGCAGGACGAGTCCCCTGGAAGACCATCCCCTCCATCTCAACCGGCTCACCCATCTCATATGGAGGATTAGTCATCCGTGACCTCCACCACTACGTTGCGCGCACGGCGCGCTAACCGCAACTACGTGGGGGCGGTGAAAAACAGATGCCGTGCGGGGCGCTGGGAGCGGCGCGCAACGCAGGCTCTGGAGCCGATGGGAGATGTCCATCGTTGGACAAGTCATTGGATTCTGTGCTCCTGGATTTGGCCACCGAAGATGCTGGCCGCCACCTCGTAGTCGATCTCTTCGTCGAGATCTAGGCCGAGGGTCTGGCGGATGATTTCATCACTGGGCTTGTAGATTGCGGAGACGATCCGCCGTTCCTCGTTCTTAAGCTTCGCTTGGAACTCAGGACTCAGCTGGCCTTTCATCAGCTGAAGCTGGAGAGCCAGAGCGTCCACAGTATCATCATGTTCCCCTAGGGGATAGTCCGCCATCTCTTGCCGAAGCACCATCTGAGATGCGTGGATGAAGAGCCGGCCTGTCGCCATGATAGGCTGGAGGCCCCGAACGTGAGGCTTGTTCTTGCCACCAGGTGCTACGGGTACGATCCTGCTGTAGATCCCCTCAGCGTTGGATCGCTGGGATAGGAAATACTTCAGGGAGTACTCGTAGGTGACCTTCTGAATCCCGATTTTCCTCGGCCCATACCGCTTCGTGAACGCCACCATAGTGTCGATGAGCTCAAGAGGCGTGCAACGCTTCGCGGTGGCTTCCAGGGTGATCACCTGATTTCTCGGAGACACTCCCACCACGCTGATGCTGTTCCTATCCGAGTTCGTCGTCTTGCTTTCTGGAGGAGCCGGATCGACAGTCATCGTGACATCCAGCTCGTCAATCCTCCAGGTATCCACCACCGTCCCATCTGCACCGTGCAAGATCACCCGATCCCCTGCGTCATCCCACTCCCAGAACCTCAGGTCCTCGATGTTCAGGTCCTGGACTTCTGGATTCCTCGGGTTGTTCATGTAGTTACACGACCACAGGTACTCCTGCACTACCGTCCGCCTCGCAGCGAGTTTCTCCAGCGTGAACCGCTCTGGGAAGATCGGCTGACCATCTTCGATGGCTCCCCTGATGTAGCGAGCCATTCTCGGGCCGAAGGTCTTCTCATACCAGGAGTAAACATCCGCGAAGGTCCATCTCGTACCGACCAACAGATGCGTGCCATCTGGGGAGAGCAGGGCCTCCACGGAGGTCAAGCGGCTGATCGCTTCCTTCATCACCAGCTCGGACTTAACCGCCTCCTCCGAGATGGGATCGTCGTCTGTGATGTGATTGAAGTGCTGTGACGTAGTCGTGCTCGTGATGCCCGCTGCACTGATCGTCGGCTCAGGATACTGTCCCTGCCGATTGAAGTCCAGCTCTCCATCATTCCAGCGCACGCGCTTGAAGTCCTTCGGGATGACCTCAGGATACAGGGCCCTGAAGACCCTGTTCCCTTCCACATGCTGCCGGATCGTTCGGAGGAAGCGATTCGCGTTCGTAGCGATCTCATTCCGAATGAGGTTCCTCTTCTCCGGATCCTTCACGACCCTCTGGAGCGTCCCGCCTATCGTGACGACGGAGCTCTTGAAGTGATCCCGAGGCCACAGCATCATCTTGAACTGGGCTGGGTTCACTTCCAGGAACCTGCAGGCTGGCCCATGGCAGTTCATGGTCATATCTCGATAACCCAGCACCCCCTTCGCAAAGAAGTACAAATCGGTGCGTCCTCGTAGCGCAAGCTCCTCGCGCATATCAGCGGGAAGGCCCGCGATGTGCTCGTCTACGAAGGGGATATCTGGGTTATCAGCCAACGGGAACTGCATCCACCACAGGCTTCGGTGCCACTGGCAGCGCCACCATCCTAGCCAGAGCCTCTTTCGGGCCCTCCGGCTTCGCAATCTTGAACACCAGCGGAGGATCGAGCGCAGTCTCCGCTGCACCACTGACCAGCTGCATCAGGAGATACGCTGTGAACGCTTGACCCATGTTCTCGAAGCCACTCTTCTTAAACGCGGGCCAGAGTTCCTCTCCAAACTCGTTCAGCGCCCTCTTGATCGCCTGCTGTTCCTTGTGAACTCGATCTTCCGCCATAGGTTCTCCTATCCCTTGGACATTTCCTTCAGTGCATCCATCACGCTATCTGCTGCCAGCCAAGCTGCGTTCCAGGCCTGCGTCCGCCACTCCCTCTTGCTGATCTGCTGTGTCTTCGGATGTGTCAGGATGGCCTGATTCTCCTTCAACTCGTAGAAATGTAGATTAAACACTCTCCGAGCAAGTTCACTCCACTTCCGCCACTGCTTCAGTGGTACCTTGTAAGCGTTTTTCGCACCCTTTCCTCGATGCAACGCTTTAAGGTCGACTTCGGTGTAACCCTTCATGGTCACCTCAACTGTTCGGATTCGTCTTCTTCAGCTTGAACGACACCACCGCGCCCAGCTGCACAATGATAGCCTTAATCACGTTCGGAGTGAATTGCGCCAGACAAGCGCTCGCCGTCATCACTTCCATGTCACAGGAGATCCCCTGCTGAGTCATGGTCGAGATGATACCCACTGCCTGCGCGAGCACAAAGAACCAAGCATTCTTCGCCCAGCCTTCTTGACTGTCCAGCCACGTTGATGCCCGCTTCAGCTTCTGGAACACCAGCATGCTCAATGGCCCCGCCACGGCTCCCAGCAAGAAACTCAACGGCACCAGCTTCATCGCCCAGTTCATCCTGCCTCCCCTGTGATTGATGGTAGCTGAGGGACCTCCTGCACACGCACGAAGTCTCCGGTCGCCACCTCCGCGTCCAGCTCATGCAGCCTGCGCCCTTCAGCCAACGCTGCGGCAATCTCCTTCGCGTCCCGTCCGGTCAGCGTGAAGCTCTCCATCTGGATCTTATTCGTCTTGGAAGTCTCTGGGTTGCGATCCAGGATGTCCTTCGCCGCCTTGAACTTAACCTCCTCCGAGGAGCCACTCGTGATCTGGTCATCCATGACCTTCAACGCCTTCTCCGACAGTTTCGCGATCACAGCGCTTAGGCTCACGGCTCTCTCCGTTACTTTAGCTTCGAAATCAGATTCCAGAGCCTGTCCTGACACCGACCGTCTGGCAAGGCTCACTGCAGTCTGTGAAAGCCCATAGATATCTCCCGCTTCCTTCTGAGTCCTGACAGCTCCGCTGACATACAGCTTCAGCGCCAACTTCGTCCGTGGAGTACGAAATGGGTGTTCTGCTCTCGCCTTCCATTCCCTATTGTACTCCGTCGATGCCATCCGCTGCTCCCTGTCAGGTCCCGTCAGGCCGTGAGCTTCTGGCCTATACATAACCATAACACGAGAACCATGTCTTGTCAATAGCCATCGGTATAGCTTGTCCAACATTAGACATCTTCCAGGCATTGTCAGTGTGGAGGGTAAAAGTTTGGCGCGTTTTCTTGTAGGTCACCTCCCGCGGCGGCCCTTCGCGGTGGGGGGCTACCCCGTATGTGCCATGTCAGGGAATCCCCGCACATTTGACATGCAACGTGACATTGCGTATGTTGCAACGTGTGAAAGTGACACGACGATACGCCGTCGGGCGATCGTGCGCCGTCTCATTGTTTGACAACTGAATGTGTGTGTATGTGTCGGAATGAAACGCTTCATAAACCGACATGGAGAAACATATGGATATCAATCTTGCGATCACCGACAACGGATGTGCTGAATACGGCTTCCGTTGGGAATCAGAACCGGTGCAAACACAGGCCGGACCTAACGGCTCCGACCGTAAGCCCGTCAACAGGGTGGCTCAAATCGCTGTGATCGAGAACGTGGAAAAGTTTGAAGCTGCGTTCCCCGGTTACATCCTGGCAATGGCAGACGGGACATCGCTTCGCGTCTCGTGCCAGCGGATCGGCCGGAAGTTCAACGGTCGTGACATCGCCGGTAACCGTCGCGCTGTGGTGGAACACCTGACGGGTCTGCGGGCGAAAGCCTCACGCACCGTCAAGCGCGGTCTGCCGGACGGCACGTTCTACACCGGCACGGATGAGACGGAATACCGTCAGGCGTACGCCGCGGCCCTCGTGGATCAGGGCGTGGATGGCGATCTGGCGATGGGCATCGCTCGCAACGTCGCGTGGTAGGGTAACACCCGACACATACACACACAACACCTTAAGGGAAACCCTGTGGGCATTTCGCTCACGGGGGTTTCTTTTTGCCCATAACCGTCCTCCCACAGATAGTACCTGTAATGAACTATGACACCCCACCCCAAACAGAGCTATCCTAAGCGTCTGCCTATGGACAGTAGCTCCTCACAAAATGTTCCCGTGGTGTCAGGCCCTGGTAGTCGTAGCCGTCGTATACCCCCTGACAGTCCGGTTTCACGGTATGTGTAGTAGGTGTGGGTGTGTGTTGTGTGTGTGTGAGTGTAAAAAAATATTAGTCAGGGAAAGCCCTACAGGACTACCCCTACCACCCCACATAACCCGACTGTCAGACCCCATACGACGGCTGCTGCTCCTGTCGGAGCCTGACACCGGCTAGCGCCGGCAGATGTAAGATGTCCATTGTTGGACAAGGATGGGATTACATCCGCACTAAACTTGACAAGATGCGTGTCTGATGGTATCATTCGGTATGTGGTGGACGGATACACACTCACACGGAGAAAGGACATGACCCACGAGGAAGCACTCAACCGGATACTCAGCAGCCACTGCATAGCACACGCTGAGGGTAACAAGAGGACGTTCGAGATGGATCTCCACTGCCATCACGCGACTGTCGTGGCTGAGATCGTGAAATGGTCAGTGGAAGGCGAGGACACTCCGTTCCAGTACAAGATCCTCAGCGTGGAGATCTCGTGACTAACCCAACAGGGGTTCCATCGGGAGATCTTGAACAACTCCCAAAGTCCATCAGATCAGCCTTGGAAGCGATCGAGTGTCTGATGAACTACACGACGTTGAGTGATATCGCCCTCGCGCTGGCGTTCAAGGCACGACATCAGAACACGACGGCGAGAGCGTTGCAGCAGGTGTTGGAGAGAGAACTTCGGGATGCTGTGGCGTTCATTCCAGAGTAGTCCAACATTGGACATCTCCAGCAGAACATTTGACAACTGATGTGAGGGATGTTATCATTCGTATATGGGCCGGATGATCCGGTCTCATAATGTCCCGGAGGGACAATGGCGAAAAAGGCTTATGAGGAAGTCGATTCAATCGCGTTCGTGCAGTTGTACGGATTGCTACCAGCAGACACACACGAAGCTCCTCCCATTAAGTCTCGTGTGTTCGCAGATCACGGGGACGATGAGGACCTGGAGTGGGTGATCGCTACCGTTCGGGAAGCTCACGGTGATGAGCCATTGGTGTTCGCCGCTGACGTGAAGTTTATGAAAGCTGTGGACGGAAATCCAAACATCCGTGAGGATACACATCTCCATTTCTGGATAACATCTGCTGGTGGCCCGACGTGGGGAGAAGTGATTCGGTTGTAAGCAACATCCCGAAGGGATGCCATCGGGAAGCAGCATCACTGGCATCTGATGGTCCAGCCTGATGATGGCCGAGAGGCCGAAAGCGGTGGTTGCGTAGGCTTTGCTACGAACTAGTTGGCCACCGCTAGCTGGATTCCCTAAGATGGCGGCACTGACCGCCGGAGGAACAGATGGCGACTTACCAGAAGATCACTCCCAAGA
>Ga0082335_1003539_pt1 | contig 25513 bp, 27 predicted proteins | sample Subgrocontami58m_FD_72375 | JGI IMG/M metagenome (GOLD analysis project Ga0082335, IMG submission 72375) | Subsurface groundwater microbial communities from S. Glens Falls, New York, USA - GMW37 contaminated, 5.8 m (SPADES assembly) (version 2) ...
GGCACTGCTCCTTTGTGTGAGGGGGAGGGGGGCCGAGGGGGGTGTTCCCGTCTCCCCCGCCGGGGTCGGGCGGGGTGTGTCCGCCCCACACCAGAGAGAGGCGGTCCCCGGGCCCGCCGCCATACCCGTTGGCGGCTATGTCGTCCTGTGCGACGAGATCCCCGAACCGGACCAGGCCGGAGGCGAGCGGTCTTCTCCCTCGATTCCTGCGGGAACCAGGGCACTGATCAGCCTGGCCGGTCCCGTCGCCAATGTGCTGTTGGCAGCGTTCTTGGTGGCTGGTCTCGCCCCATTTGCCGACCTCTCATACCACTCCCCGATCAGTCTCTCTAACGACACCTGGACCCCTTCAATGGGGCAGGGGCTGACGGCAGCTCCACAGCGGAAAAGCGGGACGCGACCAGGTGACTCGAAGCCCAACCTAGTCGTCATCCCGGCTGAGATCGGCCAGGTCTCGACCGGCTCTCCTGCCGAGGCGGCGGGGCTGCAACAGGGAGATCGGATCGTCGCGATCGACCACAAGCGGGTTACAGGGTGGGCGGACATGGCGCGCCGCATTCGTCGGAGCCCTGACAGACAGGTGACGCTGACGATAGAGCGCGACGGGAGGCGCTTGTTTGTGGAACTGGTCCCTCGACCAACGAAGTATGACGATCGGGAGATCGGTTGGATCGGCATCTCAGCCTCTACTGAGTCTTACGAAAGGCGTGTCGATATCCTGACGGCTTTCGTGAAAGGAATCCGGGAGTTCGCGCAACTGATCCGAGTGATGCTGTCCTTGATCGGAGAGCTGATTCGAGGAGAGACTCCTCCGACGTCAATCATCAATGGCCCGCTGGCCTTCATCTCGATGGTCAGCGAAGAGGTCGCGGCAGGAGTTAGACACCTCCGCTATCTTATAGCCGCTTTTTCCTTTGGTATGGCTATAGTGAACATGCTGCCGATTCCGCTTCTCGACGGTGGTCAATTCCTATTTGCTGTCCTCGAAATGGTTCGCCGCAGGCCCTGTAGCCCGAGGACTCTAATGATTGCATCGCATATCGGCGTCGGCTTTGTCGGAGCACTGATGCTCCTGGCCACATACAACGATTTGGTCTGGCTGTTCGGAGGTCGGTAGGGGAGGAGAGGAGCGGTCAGGGGGGATACGCGTCGCGCACTGTGTCGGGCAGCGTACAGGGCATACGTAGGAGGACGCCGCAGATGGAACGGAAAACAAAGATTGTATGCACCATCGGGCCGGCCAGCAATCAGGCCGAGATCATCTCGCGGCTTATTGATGCCGGGATGGACGTCGCGCGCCTGAACTTCTCCCATGGGACCTGGGCGGAACACAGCGAGGTGATCAGGATGGTGAGGGCGCTTGCCGAACAGAAGCGCCGTCCGGTGGCCATCCTGCAGGATCTTCAAGGTCCAAAGATACGCCTGGGCCTGTTTGAAAGGGGATCGGCGATCATCCGTCCAGGCGATCAGTTCACGCTGACGAGGCGAGACGTGCCGGGTAATGAAAAGATCGCTTCGGTGACCTACGACCGTCTGGCCACCGAGGTCAAGCCCGGCGATCAGATCCTGATTGACGACGGCATGATCGAGTTGCAGGTACTCAAGACCGATGGGGTCGAGGTGGAGTGTACGGTGCTACGGGGCGGTATCCTAAAGGACCATAAGGGGCTCAACCTCCCAGGGGTAGCGCTGAGTGTGCCCGCCGTGACCGAGAAGGATCTGCACGACCTGGAGTTCGGAATTGAACACCGGGTCGATTACATCGCCCTGTCATTCGTCAGGACCAGGCGGGATATCGTGCGGATCAAGGAGTTGTTGCGCGAACGCGGAGCCGATATCCCGATCATTGCCAAACTGGAACGGCCGAAAGCGGTCCGCAATCTGGACGGGATCCTCGAGGTGGCTGACGGCGTGATGATTGCCAGGGGCGATCTCGGCGTCGAGTTGCCCCTGGAAGAGATCCCGCTCCTGCAGAAGCAGATCATCCAAAAGGCCAACCAGCGAGGAGTGACCGTCATCACGGCGACCCAGATGCTCGAATCGATGATCGAACATGCCCGCCCGACCCGAGCAGAGGTCAGCGATGTGGCTAACGCCATCCTCGACGGGACGGATGCCGTCATGCTGTCGGGCGAGACCGCGTCTGGTGCATACCCGGTTGAGGCGGTCCGAGTCATGGCGCAGGTGGCGGTCGAAGCCGAGCGTGGACTCCAGCCGCGTTCACCATTTGTCCATGATCCGGAGGGGGCGTCCAGCTTTCCGGATGCCATCAGTGAAGCGGCCTGTCGCGCCGCCGTGGAGACGAGGGCCAAGGCGATCGTGGCCTTTACCCAGACGGGATCGACCGCTCGGCTCATCTCGCGGTTCAGACCGCAGACGCCAGTCATCGCTTTCGCGCCTGATGAGCGGGTCCGCCGACGACTCTGTCTCTATTGGGGTGTGGTGCCAAAGGTCATGGCCCCTACCGCCCATATCGATGAGATGCTCGCCAGAATCGACGAAGCGTTGCTGGTTGGTGTATGCGCACAGAAGGGGGATGTCGTCGTGATCGTCTCCGGTGCGCCGATCGGGGTCAAAGGTCGAACGAACCTGATGACACTTCATCGGGTGGGGGAGGGGTAGAGGCTACGGAAGAGTTTTTCCGAACGTCATTCCGGCCAAGCCCGCGTAGCCGACGCGAGCCGGAATCCGGGAAATATCTGGAGTTCTGGATTCCCGCTCCCCGCTTAGAACATGCGGGGACAGGCTGCGCGGGAATGACAGTAGGGCTGGCATAGATTGTGGTCTTGACCTACAATACCGTGTCGTGTTGAACATCCCCGAAAGGGCAAGCGGATCAGAGAACAGGGGGGATTCATGCCTCGCCTGACCAGATTGAGTACGCTCCCATTCTTGCTCCACGCTTACTATGCCACACTGTCTCTTCTCGCAAGTTCCACCCTTGTGGATCACCTGGCAGTACGGGGTGCGCATAAGACTATCTTTATCGACCAACTAACCGCCTCGGGATACCGTAAGCTGGGCGCCCTCGCCTCCTATTTTGCTGCGGTCTCTCCGTCCCTGTTTGATCTGATCTCGCAGGTCACGATCTGCCTAATTCCGACTCTGTGGCTGGCCTGCTTGGTTCTGACCTTGTCCGATGTCAGGGTGGGTATCCTTCTCTTCCTCCGAGCTCTCACACGTAAGGCGCCCGCATTCGTCATTGTTGCCATCTGTACGTTGACCGGCGCACTCTTGGTCGAGACCTATCGCCTGCTGAGTGAGTCGTACGGTCTGCGCCTCCTCGCAATAAACGCAATGACGCAACAAACGCAACGAACGCCATTGACGCAACGAACGCATTAAGGAAGTTGCCCGATGAGTGAATCCAAGATCAGAGCGCTGAATGAGCAGGGAGCAACGCTCTACAAACAGTGTAGATTCGCCGAGGCTATCCCCCTCGCCAAGCAGCTTGTGCACCTTACCTGGGATCATTACGGTGCTGACAGTCCTCATTATGCTGAGAGCCTCAACAACCTGGCCGGGCTATATCAGAAGCTCGGCGACTTCGCCCAGGCCGAGCGGCTTCATAAGGCAGCCCTCGCCATCGTGGAGCAGATCTACAAGGGGGAGCCCCACCCTGGTGTCGCCACCAGTCTCAACTACTTGGCAAGGCTTTATTATTCTTACGGCGACTTCGCCCGCGCTGAGTCGTTCTGCTTGCGAGCCTTGGCCGTCCTGGAGGCGGTCTATGACGAGGAGCACCCCGAGGTGTTTCTTAGCCTCACCATTCTGGCCGGACTCTATAAGACCCGCGGCGACTTCGCCCAGGCCGAGCGGCTCTACCGGCGCGCCCTGACCATCGGGGAGCGGGTCTTTGGCGAGGAGGACCCCGAGGTGGCTACTGGCCTCGCCAACCTGGCCGGGCTATATCAGGAGCTCGGCGACTTCGCCCAGGCCGAGCGGCTTCACAAGGCGGCCCTCGCCATCCGGGAGCAGGTCTACAAGGGGGCACCGCACACTGCTGTTGCCAGCAGTCTCAACAACCTGGCAGAGTTCTACCAAACCCTCGGCGACTTCGCCCAGGCTGAGCCGCTCTACCAACGCGCACTCGCTATCTGGGAGCAGGTCTACAAGGGTGCACCCAACCCTGATGTTGCCAGCAGTCTCGACAACTTGGCTGGACTCTATACCTCCCTAGGTCGCTACAGTGAGGCTGAGCCGCTCTACCAATGCGCCATCGTCATTAGGGAGCAGGCTCTGGGGCAGGAGCACCCCGCTGTCGCTACCAGCCTCAATAACCTGGCGGTACACTATCACGACCTGCGGGACTACGTTCAGGCCGAGCTGTTCGCCAGACGGGCTCTGGCCATTCGGGAGAAAGCCCTAGGCAAGGAGCACCCTGATGTTGCTGGGAGCCTCAACGACCTGGCAGGGCTCCTGGCTGCAACAGGGCGGTATGCGGAAGCATTGCTGCTTTTGAGCGAGGGGACGCAGATCGAGAGTACGTTGTTGGCCAGCCTCGCAGGGGCGCTGCCAGAGCGACAACTCCTTACGTTTGCCCGGATGATCGAAGGTGACGCTCACGTCATGCTGACCTTGGTCTGGCGCTATCTGGGCCATGATGCGGACGCCGTTCGGGCCGCCCTTGACCTCGTGCTCAAACGGAAGGCCTTCGCCCTGGAGGCGACGGCCGCGCGACACGAGGCCGCTCTCAGCGGGACTTATCCTGCACTCCAGTCCCTATTCGACAAACTCCATCAGGTGCGGATGGAGTTGGCGCGGGCCACCCTGGCCGGTCCGCCTCAGGTCGCGGAGCAAGCGATTGAGGTGCACCGGCACCGGTTGGATGAACTGAAGGAGCGGTGCGAGGTGCTGGAACGCGACCTAGCGAGAGAGGTACCGGAGGTGGCGCTCCAGCAACGGCTGCGCGCCGTAGATCGGCAAGCGGTGGCGCTGAACCTTCCCCCGGAGACGGTGCTGGTCGAGTTCGCACGTTTTGATCCCTATCGCTTCGAGGCGGTGGGCACGGCACCCAGGTTGGAGGCGCCACGTTATCTCGCCTTCATCCTGCTGGCTGGGGAACCCGACGCCGTGCAGATGATCGATCTCGGCGAGGCGGCCGGGATCGATGCGCTGATCGCCACCTTTCGGACGCACGTCATCGGCCCCACCCGCGGCCCAGGGGCGGAGCGGCCGGAGGCGGATCCCCACCCCCTGCTGGATGTCTGCCGCGAGCTGTACGGGCGTCTGTTTCAGCCCCTGCTGCAGGCCTTGGGCGAGGATCGGGACCGGCGGCTCTTACTCTCTCCAGACGGAGAGCTCAACCTGCTCCCCTTCGAGACGCTGCTAGATGCAGAGGGCAGATTCGTGATCGAGGCGCACCGGGTGAGCTACGTCGCCAGCGGGCGCGACGTGCTGCGTTTCGGGCAGCGGCTTGGCGAGCCCGGCGAGGCGCTCATCGTAGCTGACCCCGACTTCGACCTGTGTGCAAGCGAACCAGCAGCCGACCCTGTGGACGGCTCACCTCGTGAGGAGAGGTTCGCTACGACGAGGGAGGGGCGGAGCCGGGACTTTCGCGCGGAGGTGGACCTCTTCGAGCGGTTGTCCTCTACCCGCGCAGAAGGCGAGCACATTACCGCGCTCCTGCGCCAAAAGGGGGTGCCGGTCCGTGACCCCTGGTTCGACCGCGAGGCGCTGGAGGCGCCGCTCAAGTCGGTCCGTGCCCCCCTGATCCTGCATCTGGCCACCCACGGCTTTTTCGAGAGCGACCAGGCGCGTACACCCGAGGATGGGTCGAGAGGACTCAGCCTGAGGGGCAGCCGCGAGGGTGTGCCCCTTGCGGCCAACATCGAGAATCCGCTCCTGCGGTCCGGTCTCGCGCTTGCCGGCGCTAATGCCCAGTTGCGCCAGAGGTCACAGGCGCCCCAGGCCGAGGATGGCATCCTGACCGCCCTCGATGTCTGCGGGCTGAACCTCTACGGGACAGAGCTGGTCACGCTTTCCGCCTGCGATACCGGGGTAGGCGAGGTGCGTCGGGGCGAGGGGGTGTTCGGGCTCAGGCGGGCCTTCCATCAGGCCGGGGCGAAGAGTCTCGTGATGAGCCTGTGGCAGGTGCCGGATGAGGAAACACAGCTCCTGATGGAGCAGTTCTATCAGCACCTGCTCGCAGGTCAGTCCAAGCCGGATGCCTTGCGCGAGGCGCAGCTCTCCGTGATCCGCGAGATGCGGGAGAGGCACGTGCAGCCTGACTTCTGCGGCCTGGCGCACCCCTTCTTCTGGGCGGCCTTCATCTGCCAGGGCGACCCCGCCCCCATGGAGCGGGGAGCCCCACGGGAGGGCTGAGCCGCAGAGAGGGAAGAGTAGGTGGGGGGACCGGATACCGAAACAGGAGATCGGGACGCTTCTGTGCTGTCTGGAGTGACCCGAACGGCCAGGACCCCAAACCACTCTCTCATCTGACACGACACATGGAGAGATACAGATGAGGCTCTGTGAGCGGATCAGTCATGACCGGCTCTGGCCGGTTCTGGAGCAGGCGGCGATCCAGACCGTGATCGCCGGTGGCATCGCGGCCATGGGCTTCTATCGGGATGCCTGGAGACGGCAGTCCTCCCTGGATAAGGCGCAGAAGAATCCCTCGACGATGGCTGACTTAGAGGCCACGGTCTCCATCCTGCAGACCTGCCATGCCTTGCTCTCGCCGATTGCGGGTCAATTGCGCTGCGGCCTGAGCTATCTGGGAGAGGAGGCGACCCACGACGAGTACCTGCGCACACGGCTGACCGACGAGGTGCTAACGCAAAAGCACACGCCGCAGCGCTTCTTCGAGAGTCCCGAGAATGTCCTACGGGTAATTTTCGACGGTATCGATGGGACATCGAATTTCGATCGCCGCATGCCGCTCTTTTGTACCGCCGCCGCGATATTGATCGACGACCAGGTCCGGCTCTCCGCCCTCTATGACCCGATCCACCATCAGGTCTATTCCGCGATCCTGCCTGGCCCGTACGACCAGGCAGAGTCCGACGCGACGGCCTTCGCCTGGGAGGTGGCTACAGGTAACCGCCGCGACTTGGTTGACGAGGCCGAGAAGAAGGGTACGACTACCCTTGAGCAAGAAGCCGTTGCGCTGCATCTCAGCAGAAGCAGTCAACAGAAGCTTGACGAGCTGCTGGGGGAGCGGTCGGAGGGGAGGGGATCGATCCTGAAGCGCCTGGCTGTGACCTGCCGTGGCGTCTACGCACTCAACTCGGGTCTCCTGGCGATGACGCGGGTAGCCACAGGGGACCTGGGGGCGTACATCAACAACTCGACCTGCCTGTGGGATGTCGCAGCCGGAGAGGTGCTCGTCCGGGCGACCGGAGGAAGCGTCTCACGCTTCGATGGTACGCCGATCCGATACCGGTCAGCGGAACGCATCGCGGTCGTTGCAGCGAAGAGAGGGCTTCATTCCACTATCCTTGATCTGCTGGCCGGAACGGGTCCCGGCTGACTGGAGATGGGCGATAAGCCAACAGAGACGAGACGCGACGTGATAGATCGAACGGTACGGTAGATAGAATATTTGGAAAGGTAGGGCCTGTGGTCGAGCGTGCGTGAGATCGAGAGTCTCACATCCTCGCTCGACGCGGCTGTGCACAGCGTTCGGGATCGTGTGATCGCGACTGAGGTGCTTATCGAGACTCTTCACAACCATGCGCGCCGGCTCTCGGTACTCGCGGAGACGCTGTACACAAACACCCACAGGGTGGTGCAGGTGCTGTTCGATCCGGTCCGCGATCATCTTGAGCCACCGGTGCGCCTGTACGAGATCGATGGGATCAGCGAGGTACGAATCGTGGAGCAGGGCACTCCCAAGACCGTCATTCGGCACAACCCGGTCGCCCTCACCCGCGCCCTGCTGGATGTCATGACAAGTTGAGGCGATCACGATAGTGTGACGACCGACTCAGCAGGAAAGGCGATAACAGCGAAGGGGTTGTGCTGGCCAGGGATCTGGAAGATCCGATCAACAGTCTCAAGGAGTTCATGCAGTTCGGGATTGTGCTTTGGGTAAAAGGGTAGCCGGACGTGAAGAGAATCGACTGGATGAGTGTGGTCCTATCGGTCGTGATGGCGGTGGCTGTCGGTTCCCTCGGTTTCTTAATCGCAGGATGGGTAGTACGACAACAGGTCAAGGGAACTTTAGCGACTTGGCACTCGCTTGGGACGACCCCCGAACAGCCTGTCAGCTTTGTCGGGCTGCATCCCCACGTCAACGGTGGTCGCGATGCGGACGTCTATGTTGAAACTGCGACGGGCGCGGTCTATCGCTACGCCTGTTGCAGCCAACGCCAGGCAGCATGGCATGAAACCAAGGTAACCGACGAGTTATGGCCTGGATTGTGCGATAGAGACGATCCCGGCGAGATCATTCCTCACCCCGCTCTCGCCCGACTCCCTGCCAAGGTGATCGCCTGTGCGGAGATTCTCTGGGAAAAGAATCGGAATGACGTTTCATACTTTGTCCTACTGGAAGACCGCTCGGTTTGGTGGTGGCGTGAGTACGTAAGCCTTGGGACTGTAGTGGCGTGGCTCCTCGTCGGCTCTGGAGTGGGTGCTAGCCTTGGCACATGGCTGGCAGTCCTTCTCAAGAGGCAATGCGTCGGACGACTGAAGTCTGTGTGAGGACGAGTGAGGGGGATGTAAGTGGTCGGTATGAGAACGCATCAGCGGCGGGCATGCCCGGTAGTCGCAGCACAGGCCTCAAGAGCGGCAATGTGGATCGCACTCTTCTCGCTGCTCGTGGCTGTGACTGTTGTTGCCGTGATACTGACCTCTGCCTCTCTTCGCGGAGAAAGGCCGTTTGAGTACCAGCACATCATCCCATTCCACGCCGACCGGGTGAGAAGCATCTTAGGTATCGTTGAGGACGCGCAGAGGAAATGGCTGATGGGCTCGCTGTGGCTGGTCGTGGTGTCGATTCTGTCCTCCGGTTTCTCAGTTCTCCTGCGCCCCAACTGGCTCTCACGGATCTTGCTGGCGTGCGGTCTTGTGGCGTATTTGTCGGTGCTTTTCCTACCGCAGTTGATCTGGCAGGTGCGATAGGATCCTGGATCCACCGTACAGATCACGATACGCGATGCGGAAGCGTAGAGTCACGAGATCCAACCACCTGAAGGGATATTGTCTGGGCCTTGCGCAGGAATCGCTGGTCCACTTTTACCAATCTCCGTGCCAAGGTGATCGCGTGTGAGTACATCCTCTGGGATAATACGTATGATGACGACCCATGGTGTGTCATTGTCGAAGACCACTCGGTTGGGGGGTGCGCTAGAGCTCTGGAACCATGCTTGTGTTTCTCCTGGACGGCCCTATAATAGGCGTTGGCTGGCACAACCGATGTTCGAACCGTGAAGGGCTGTTATGCTGCTCAAAACGTTACCTGTAAGGGGCGATCCAGATGCGAGAAGGAGGCGAAACCATGACAAGTACTTATACCGCTAAGTATACGAAAATACGTTCGGGGTATATGGGCCAATTGGTGGAGTGGCCAGAGGTCGTCACGGAGGGGAAGACGATAGAGGAATGCCGGGAACTGCTCAAAGATGCCCTTCACGAAATGGTCAGCGTATATCGGCAGCAAGGCAAAGAGATTCCGGTTGGCGGAGCTCTGTTAGAGCAAGTGCCTGTCGAGGTATAAGGTGTCGGTCCAGCGTCGCGACCTGATCACATATCTGGAAGAGAACGGATTTTACTTGTTGCGTGAAGGAAAGAGGCATTCGATCTACACCAATGACACAAGGACCATTCCCGTCAAGAGGCACCGTAGGCTTGACAGGATAACGGCCAACGAATTGTGCAAGCAAGCGGGATTGGCGCCAAAATTCTGAGAATCGATGGAACGATCATCGTCTCCTATATTGACCTTAGGAACTCCGCTCTTCGTTAGTCGATGACTCGCCGCAGGATCTGATCCCGCTGTGGGTGCCGCTTCAGCGGCGTCGAGATCAAATGCGTGACCTGCAGCCGTCGGACGAGACCGGAGGGCAGGGTTGACAGAGGGATGGTGAGGACCTTGACGCGCCGCTCGCGGGCGAGCCGCTCGAGACGTTCAGAGAGGCTCCAGCCCTTATACGCGACGACGATTACAGCCCGCTCTGCATATTTGATCGCCCAAGCCACCATCTGTTCCTCGGTCGACAGGTCGCACAGTTCCGGATCATCCTGGGGCATCACGCGGCACTGGTAGCGTTCTGGCCTCTTGCCGATGGCTTCATAGCGCTCTACACCCATGGCGGATCGCGTGTACAGGAGGGTGATCGCCGCATTCCAATGCTTCTCGATATGACCGAGGAGCGCATGCCTTCGCTTCCGAACCGCTCCGAGCAGGGAGTAGACGAGATCCGGCTTCGGATGTCGGTCAAACGGAAAGGCCATGTTCCCAAGATTGAGATGCCGCTGGGCGAGGTTGCCATCGTGAACGATCCGGAGGCGGCACCCGTCGATGTCGGGCGAGAAGAGGAAGACGATCGGAGTGTGTGCGTCGAGTCCACCGACCCCGATGGCGCGATAGCGCCTCGTGATGTAAATGGCCCGGTCCCCCCTCGCCCGCGCGGCCATCGTGGCTTTCCAGTCCACCCCGTCCTCAAGGCTCCCCCAGCTCCTGATCGTCCGTGACTGTCGTGCCTCCCTCGACACCAGGTCCCGCACAAGGGCACACACCGTGTCGTACAGAAGATAATCTGCGGCCACGGCCCACGTGACCCCCGATTCGGGCTTCCCCAGGATCGTCGCTTCTGCTCGCGTCAGTTCCCGGCGGGCCTGATCCGCCCACACTCTCCTGCGTTGGAGGTCACTGTCCTGGTTGGAGGGATTGCCGGCAGCGGAGTCCACGGAATAGACCGCTGCCGCTTCGAGGTCGGGGAGATTGAACGGCTTACCGCGAAGTAGGCGACCGTCCGAGCGGAGCCGGTAAAATCGGTCGCCCTTGGACGCCCGCTTACCCCCGACGGAGGGGTATGTCAACAAGGCGGCTGCCAGCTTCCTGGCGACCTCTTTGCCAAAGCATGCTTTGGCCCCTTCCAGCAGGTGGGTGACGGGCAGCGGGACGATGCGCCGCGAGAGGAGTATCCGGTTTCGCAGTAGTCGTCGAAAGGTCACAAGCCGTCTGAGGGATGCGCGGGTGAGTGTAGCCCGGTCGGCCTGGAGAAAGAACTTCATCAACAGGCCGTCGAGGGCGCCAAGCTTGTCAAGGGCGGCCAATTCGCCGCCTGTCATGGCGCGGGAGAATGCCAGGGTGAGGGCCGGGTAATCGTCCAGTTCCCCCAACGACCAGAGCCGCAGCGGATCCTCGGCGATGAGAGCGATCTGCATGTCGGAGCGAGGTCCCGTCACGGGGCGATGGGCTGCTACGGCCGCGCCCTCCAGAATCCGCCGGACGGCCCACCATAGGCGGTACTCACAGACAAAGAGGATCCTCCCTCCTGACGCAAGGATACCTCGTAACCAGCGGGCCACACTTGCCGCTCGGCCCTGAATAAGCGCCATCTGGAAGGGTGACAGCGTCTCCCAGAGTCGGTCCATCCGCGACCAGTGGGGGCTGAAGTAGGCCTCCACCCCGTGCCAGAGAGCAAGGTAGTCGTCCCTAAGAGGTAACTCGGCTGGCCAGGTCGAGATATTGGGGTGCCACAGCGGGGTCTCCTCGTCCACGCACAGGGCGGGCAGACCCCGGCGCCAGGCGGCGAACATTGCCATGTAGGCCGCGTCGTTTGGAACCAAGGGCCAGGTTCGGTAATCACCTGTGCTCTGCTTGACGATCAGCACGAGGGCGAGAGGGAAACAGGCGTGGGCCTGATCAAGCACCTGCCCGTGCGTGAGGAAATGCGGCAGGTCGGTGACAACAGACGTATACGCCTCGCGATCGAGGAGCGCCGCGGCAGCCTGCGCAAAGGTGAGTCGCCCCCGCACATAGGGGAGAACGGCCAGGCGCTTCCATCCTGGAAGACTAATGGGTGCGATCTGTTCTGCGACCTTTCGGGGAGACCACAAAAGGTGTGTGTCCATTGGACATCTCCTTGGATTGCTCGGTATCGTCTGGCCTCTGCGGGCGATCCGTTGTCACATCGTCCACCCTGGTGCTCTTTCCGCAGGCACGTGCCTTCCGGAGCGACGCCTGGATCTCCTGGGGTGTTCCAGTGGGCTTGCCGCCGCGACCGGCCAGCGCGCGGGCGAACTGAATATGGGTAACTGCGTCCCTGGGCGAGATATCTTCCCGCCAGAACTCCGCGAGGTAGGTCTCAATCCACGTCTCCTCGACCTTGGGGAAGGTGCTTCGTAGTATCTGCTTGAGGATGGCCGCCGGGGGAATGTCTACAGCGATGGCCGGACTCAATCGTTCCTCAATGAACTGGGGCAGACGCCCGCCGGTCTCTTCGTCCTCGTTGAGGGCGGCACAGAACAGGAACTCCTCGTGCGCCTTCAGGCTGATGCAGGCGAGACCGGAACGCAGCGTCCGCCGATCATCGAGCACCGAGGCGAGCGGATCGAGGGCAGCCGGCGACGCCTTGGCAATCTCGTCAAAGAAGAAGATGCCGCCGCGCAGCATGGCGGCGAAGAGCGGCGACGCGACGTACTCGATTTTGCCATTGGAGGCGATTCGGGCCGAGCAGGCGATCTCCTCGGGGTTCAGCTCAGTATGGCCGGTGACCATGTACAAATCTTTTTTGAGCCATCTTGACAACTGGTAGACGATCATGTTCTTGCCGACGCCTGGAGGACCATAGAGCCGGAAATTCATCGGTCTGAGGCCATCTACGCGCATCCAGGCGGCGAGTGCCGATTCGAGAATCTCCTCCCGCTCGACGATCGAGAGGCGCTCGATGGTGTTGGGAGGAGGGATCCGGATCTTTACCCCTTGAATTTCTACCACGGAATAGACCTCCCAGTCGTTTATGCGATGCTGCTTCCGGCTCATCGGCATGCTCCTTTCCAGACCGGCCAGGCGACGCGCCTGAACCGCCATGCTGGTCGCCCGCCTTCCGGTCTCCCGCCTTCTCCAGCTCTTGACATATTTCGTTCGCTCTGAATCCCTCGATCACCGCTTGATCCTATCTCTATTGCGCCAATCGCGTTGGAATCTCGCAAGCTCGGCGTGAATAGTTTCAGTGAGTGGCACTCTGTTCTGCGCTTGCAGGCGGTCTCACTTCCCACTCAATTCCTTTTACGCCGATGGCCATATATTCTCGCAAGCTCGCAATCAAGGTCTGGGATGGGCTTGGCTTGGCTGTATTCACCCCTTCGGGTTGTTCTCACGCCACCGCTTGGCCAGCCGATCGACGCCGGGTAGGGCACCTGAGCTGCAGGGCGCGAGAGAGTTGCACGGCGGGTGCGTGGGGTGATAGCATGGCGGCAATCGTGAGCACGTTGGGGGTCGGAACGGATAGCTCAAGCGAAGAAGGCGATAACGGGCGCGATCGCGAAATCGAGGTCCCCCTTGACGAATGGCCATCGAGACAGATCCCACACGATGAAAATCATCGCAAATCGTTACGAGGTGGTCAAAACGCGGGCTGGTGGCATGGGCGTGGTCTACCTCTGCCTGGACCGCCAGGAAGACCGCCCCGTGGCGCTGAAGACCTTCAGGCCCGAATATCTCTCCGACCGAAATGCCCGCGACCGGTTCCTACGCGAAGGGACCATCTGGACCGAGTTGGGCCGCCACCCATACGTTGTCCGGGCTTATCGTATTGAGTATCGTGGCCGTGGAAGAGTCGAACCCAAGGGAGACAATCTAGCGCAGAGAGGGGGGCCATGCCAAGGATAGAAGAATGGATGCCGGGAATTCCCCACAAGAAAGGTGACCTCATCGGGAACGGGTATCACGTCTTGGGCATCCTCGGACGAGGCGGATTCGGGGTAGCCTATGTAGTCTATAGCGAGAAACACAAGTTAGTCTTTGGCCTTAAAACCCTTCGAGACGAGTACTTAGCGGTTCCGGACGTAAAAGAGGCTTTCCGACGGGAAGCCTTGACCTGGGTAAACCTTGGACGCCACCCTTATCTTCTTTCTGCCCTTTGGGTTGAGGAGTGCGGGGGAAGACTTTATGTGTGGATGGAGTTTATTGCCCCAGACAAGCGGGGAAGGAACTCCCTTTAGGATTACCTCAGTCGGGGCGGCATCCCCTGCCCCCAGATTCTCAAATGGGCCATTCAATTCTGCTATGGGATGGAGCATGCCTATCAGCATGGGGTGAAGTGCCATCGAGACATCAAACCAAGCAATGTCCTCATTACGCTGGATGGCGAGGTGAAGATCACCGACTTTGGGCTGGCGAAAGCAGGCGACTATGCTTCTGCCGGAGTGGGAGTAGGGCAAAGCGGCAAAGAGGTGATCAGGAGCCTGATGGTCAGTGGGAGGGGGGGAGGAGGCTGCGGGACTCCGGAGTATATGCCTCCCGAGCAATTTGAGGTATCCCATGAAGCCGATGAGCGAAATGACATCTACTCCTTCGGTGTCATGCTGTACGAACTTGTCGGCGGAAGGCTTCCTTTTAGGGCAACTCCCCCGAGGGACCGAGGCCGGAAGGAGATGGAACGATACTGGGTGGAGATGCACACCTTGCATGCCTATGAACCGCTCAGGAGGATCGAAACGCCGCTTTGGCCGGTGTCGAGAAATGTATGAAGAAGCGGCGTGAGGAGAGGTATGGAAGTTTTGGAGAGATAAGAAGAGATCTGGAGAGGTTACAGCCTGAAGAGACAGCGGGAGCCATTAATGCGCCAAAGAGTGACGTGACAGCGTTCGATTGGACCCTCAAGGGTAATAGCCTCCACTCCCTTGGGCGCGACGAAGAGGCTATCATCTGTGCTGACAAGGCGCTTGAGATTGATCCACGCGCTGAAACCTGGTTCAACAAGGGTGAGAGCCTCCACTCCCTTGGGCGCGACGAAGAGGCCATCATCTGCTATGACAGAGCGCTTGAGATTGATCCACGATACGCGGCTGCCTGGTTCAACAGAGCGGTGACAAAAGAAGAGATGGGGCAAGTCCGTGAAGCCGTTCGTTCCTACCGCCAGTTCATCGCCCTTGCTAAACCTCAGTCTCAGAGGCAGATTCAGTATGCCCACAAGCGGCTAAGGGAGTTAGAAGGGATGTGAGTAGATGAAGCTGGCCCTTGTGAAAAGTGGCCATGGCCCATACAAATGACGGTTTGATACCACCCCTCCGACCCTCATCGGGCGGTGGGATCCGGAAAAACGTCATTTCCCGCCTATTGACCTGCAGCGCGACGGTCGCGTCTCTCGATGGTATGCGAAGGTCTGGTGCGAGCCCACAGGCAGTGCTCGATTGAAGACAGCAGTAGCAAACACAGGACGCCGGTAGGTAACCATGAGATCGAGGGACGGGGTACGACCGGTCTGGAGCCGTGGGCCGTCATTTATGGGCATGTGGATACCTCGCCGTGAACTCCGGGACGATTACCGATGAGATGGTTGCCCAATATATCTCCGAGCAGGAAGGGAACCCATACAGGACGACGGTCAATTTCTAATTGACGATCGTCCGAAGTAACCGCCTTCCAGGCGATAGTTGTTCACTGCCCTGTCTGGTTTTTAGGGAGCGTTATAGGGGACCGGGTCATCGTGACCGCGAGCCGGGGTCGTCTGTTGTACCGTGGGATTCCGGTCAGCATTCGAGGCGACAGTTTTACCGGCTCAAGGAGAAGATCAAGGCCGGCCTCCTCAAGGGAGCGGAGGCGTGGAGCCACTCCTCGATGATGGTGGAGACCGATTCCATCACGCGGCACGCCGGCTCCTGTCGCCTCCGGTACTTCGGCTCCCACCATGCTAAGACCTTGCATATTGTTTTCCAGGTATGGCCTGTCTCTCGCGATCAGGCGAATGCTCTTCTTGTACACCCTGGCAGCGTTCTGATGAGCACGTACTGATCCCTCCCTAACACTCCTTTCTCCTCCCTGTCTCTGAGTTCGTTTTGTTCGAGCAGACGAGCAACAGCGAGCGTATCAGGGTTGGTCCCTCTTGCTCGATCATTTCCGCTTCAGGTAGGTCCCTTTTACGTTGTCGAGATCAGACCTGATCGGCCGCCCCTGTATCCCCTGCGAGAAAAGGCTCCACACCCGGTAATAAATGTAGGACCTCAACAACTGACGCAAGAAGTCCCGGAAACCTCATTACAAGGATCTATCTGTGCGGCGACAAGACGTGTTCCAACTGGAGGATCACGTAACATACATTCGACGGTTGGTTGAGCAGGGCGGTCCGCGAGGACGAGACTTTTCCGAGCTCGATTATTGGATTGTTGACGTCCGTACCGCCATTCAAACCGGTACACTGTCAGACTCTGAGTTGGCCGAGATTCGGGCAGCCTTCGGCGATGCGCTCTCTCCGGCAACGATGCAGGGCTTTGCCTTCACCAAACCTCATGGCTACGCCGGGGACTTCGAGATTATTGATCGCATGTACCAGATGTACGTCTCATCCGACTCTCGGCTCGCCGGCTGGGATCGGTTTTTCCACCAGCACGCCGCAGCGAAAGCCGTTCGCAACCGCAAGACCTACTTCCACAGGCTCCTCGATCGCCACAGCGTGCGTAAGCAGCCATTGCGCGTCCTCAAGATCGCATCCGGTCCGGGCCGCAGCATGTATGAGTGGCTGTGCGCTTACCCCCACGCCGCGGTAACAGTCGAGTGTATAGAGATCGACCGGAACGCGATCGACTATGCCTCACACCTTAACGAGCGCTTCCTTGACCGTATCACGTTCGTCCGGAAGAACGCGCTGCGGTATCGCCCTTCAAACAAGTACGATCTCATCTGGGCTGCTGGAATTGTCGACTACTTCGACGACCGCGTATTTATGAGCCTGTTGAAGCGCTTGATGCCTGCAGTTGCTGATGGCGGCGAGATCGTCATCGGTAACTTCTCCGACAACAACCCGAGCCGGGCGTACATGGAACTGCTTGGTGGCTGGCATCTCCATCATCGCACGGGCGACCATCTCAGGCGTCTTGCCCGCGACTGCGGTATCGCGCCAGATCAAATCAGCGTCGGCACTGAGCCTGAGCGCGTGAATCTCTTCCTTCATGTGTTACCTGACCGCAAATAGAGACGGGTCGGAGAGCCAGCAATAATGGAACCAGAGGATATGAGTTACGCCCTGGGGTATGTCAGCCTGCGAGAAACCGGAATAAGTGTTGTAAGAGTGACAGAGGCCGGCAACACATGGGCTTTCTCGTGCTTAATGGCTGTCGAAGGGATCCATGCGGACCATGAGATGCACAACAGCGATGAGGATGGCCCTGAATAAGGGTTCAGCTAAGAAAGGAGGCGGCCAACATGACGCGTAAGAGAGTTGGAGCATGTTCAGCGTTGCTCGTCGTCGTATTTGTAGCTGGATGCGGTACGACATCTTCGACGTACCAACGACCTTCGACGTATTATCAGAAACCTTCGACGTATGAAAAACACTGGGTCACCTGTTCCTGCGGAAGTGCTTGCGCTTGTCCGAAGGATAGACAGTGTAGGGGTTGGCGTTAAGCAAAGAGCATTTCGGGGGTATTCGAAAACTCTACAAATAGAGGAAAGGCGGTACACCATGACTAAGGCCCGCAGTCCCATCCAGGCGATCACGCTGGTCCTTGCCTCGCGCTATCCGATTACCCTGATTGGGCTGGAGCATCTGCTGTCCGCGAACTCAGAGTGGTGCATCCTCGCCTCCTGCCGTACCGGAGCACAGGTTCTGCACGCGGTGCGAGCGCACCAACCCAACCTCTTACTCCTGGACTCCGAGCTTGCCGAGCCCGATGGGCTGGCCATCTTACGGGAACTACAGCAGGACCACCCTCTCACTAAGGCGGTCCTCCTGACCGATGCAGACGCCCAAGAGGTGGTGCTGGACGCGCTCCGACTCGGGGTGCGCGGCGTGGTCCTGAAAGCGACGACCGGACCACTCCTGCTCCGGTGCCTCCGCAAGATCCATGCGGGTGAGGCATGGCTGGATGGCACATCGGCGAGCCTCGCGCTTGAAAGGCTCCTACGTCGTGAGGCCAAGGAGCGGCAGTTGGCCCAAGTCTTGACTCCGCGCGAGCGGGAACTCGCCAGGTTACTCGCTACCGGGTTGTCGAATCTGGAAATCGCCCACCAGCTTGGCATCAGTGAAGGGACGGTGAAGAGTCACCTGCACGACATCTACACTAAGCTGGGGCTGGGCGGTCGGGTCGCCCTGACGCGGTACGTCCTGGATCACCGCCTCGGGTAAGGGGACCGTGGGCCACCAGAAGGCTATCGAAAGGAAGAGAAAAACCTATCGGTCGATCAGTTCCGCACCGGGCTCGTTTCGTGTATACAGCGTGTATCTGGCAGAACGGCACAAGACAAGAGAGTGGGAGCATGGGTATCATCGCGGGCATTATGGCACTCAGCGTTGTGATTACCATCCATGAACTCGGCCATATTCTGATGGCGTCGGTCCCGTAAGCTTGGCCTAACTGTGGACTGGGCTCGCAGTTCAGCATCTGAATCTCTGAATCAAAGGAGCAAAAAGGAGGAGATGGGCTATGATCTATCGCAATATCGAGATGGAAGCGCGAGGGCTGCGCGTTCAGCGGGCATCCTTCAAGTCTTGCAGTCTCACTCGGCGCGAAACTGATGTGCTCCAGTGGGTGACAGAAGGCAAAACTAATGCGGAGATCGGGATTATCCTCGACGCGAGTCCCAGAACTGTACAGAAGCACCTGGAGCATATCTTCGAGAAGCTTGGAGTTGAGACCCGCACGGCTGCCGCCACATGGGCGCTGGGAATCCGTTCCAGGCGTCGTAGTCGTGTCCTGGCTCGGTCTCAGAGGTTGGGGAAATCGTGATGGAGGTCGGTGACTCTCCGCATCCATGCAATCTTAAGAGGCCCTTCGAAACAGATTCGTAAGGAGGTTAAAGATGACAAGATGCCCATCAGTGTATTCGATTCTGCTGGTGTTGCTTCTGGCGGCGACGCTCATATGGCCAAGCGCCGTCTCGCAGACTTTGGCGGCAGCCCCACCGGGTGGAGTACGACTGCAAGGGGTCGATTATGGACCCTTCAGAGATGGCCAACAGCCCGGGGGCCCCTGCCCGACCGCGAAGCAGATGACAGAGGATATGTGGCTGCTGACGCGGATGGGGAACGCCATTCGTACCTACGGCCTGGCGGACTGTAACCTCGGCAAGAATCTGCTGAAGGCCGCGAGTCCCGCGCCGCTTCAAATCGTCCTCGGGCTCTGGCTTGGTCCGGACGCGAGTGCCAACGCGAAGGAGATCAAGAGTCTCAGCAAGCTCAAGGGAAAGCTCAAGAACGTCATGGCGATCGCAGTCGGCAGCGAGACTCTGCTGAGGGGTGACCTCTCGATGGATGTACTGATCGGCTATATCCAGCAGGTCAGGGATATTGTCGGAGACCAGGGCATTCCGATCACTACTGCCGAGCCTTGGCATATCTGGCTTGGGTTGGATGGCCGCTACCCGGATCCGACCCCGCTGGCAAGCGCGGTCGATTTCCTCTTTCTCAATATCCACCCTTACTGGGAGCAGGTGCCCATCACAGCGGCGGTCGACCACGTCTTCGACAAGGTCTACCGGGTGCAGCAAGCTTACCCGTCCAAATCGGTGGTGATCAGTGAAACCGGCTGGCCCACTGCGGGGCCGAGTAATGGAGCAGCAGAGCCCTCCCTGGAGAACCAGAAGCTGTTTCTGAAGGAATTCCTCCCGCAAGCCAAGGCAGAGGATCTGTCCTTTTTCTCTTTCGAGGCCTTCGACGAGCAATGGAAGCCTGAATCAGGTGTCGAGCAGCACTGGGGATTGTATCGATCAAATCGAACGCCAAAACAGGACGTAGAGACGCTGCTCTGCTGTCTGGAATAACGTCCACGACCGTTACCCTCGGCACGAGCAAGGAGGGGCAGGCATGACGCTCTGCGAGCGTCATGCGGCGCTTTACTGAAAGCGTGGGCGAGGCGGAAGGCAGCCCAGGACCCGGCAGAACCATTGGCGACAATCTAAGGCGTCACGATCCGGATCCCTCGCGTGAACCGACGAGAACAGGGACGCCGACGTCAGCATGATCGTGGGTGATGGATGAGCGATATCCCGAAGAAGCCAATCGACAACGCCCAAGGCGAGTCGTTATGGGGGCGGATTCGCCCCTGGGTCATCGCGGCGCTAACCACGTCGATCATACCCGTGCTGTGGGCATTGCGGTTTGAGATCGCTCTCCCCTCGTTCGAGCGCGAGGAGATGGCAGGTGACCTGCTGGTGTCGGCCCTCAACGTGCGCCGCCTGGTGTCGATCGTGTTTTTGGCGATAGGCGTCCTGCTCTCCATCCCATCCATCCGCGTCGTGTTCAGGACATCCGGGTGGCGTGCTCGCGCTGCTTATCTGTTTGTAACACTGGCGACCGGTGTGCTGTGTTTCGTGTTGCCTCTGCTGTCCATCTACGAGACTCTTATGTGGATTACTGGGAAGAGCCCCACACGGCCTCCAGTTCTCTGGACCTTTTTGTACCACGATCCAATCAGAACGATGCTTGAGTATGCGCTTCCCCTTCCGATGATTTCGATGGAGTTGGCGGGCCTTTCGTTACTGATCCAACGGTCGCGCGTGGCGGTGTACATCGTGGTGAGCAGTGTCGCGGTCTTCATAGCGCTACTTGTGTTGTTTGCCCCCTGGTTGGGCGACTGATTCAGTGTGGGCTGGGAAGGCTGCCGATGTGTGACGTCGGCGGCGAGGGGATAACGAGCCATGAGAGAAGAGGCATGCGCGAGCCCACTCTGTTGAGTAGGCCGATTTGCACTTCTGAGCTCCCAGCTTGCGATGATGGGGATCTCATGGCTCGATTCGGAACCCAGCTTATACGGCTGGCGGCAGCTTGATATCGGGAGAACCGCATGGCCTTGATGGCAGGAATTCTCATTCTTGGGGTCGTCATCTTGGTCCATGAACTTGGCCATATCCTAATGGCCACATGGGCCCGGATCAAGGCGAAGAGGCTCTCGGTGGGGATCGGGCCGGTGCTGCTCAGGCGCAAACGTGGCGAGACGGAGTACTGCCTCTCGGCCCTCCCGTTCGGGGGCTATGCCATACTGGACGCTGAGGGGGACACGCCGGGCATTGCCTCACGGACCCGGCTGCTCCTCAGTCTCGCCGGTCCGCTTGCCAACGTCCTCCTGGCCGCCCTCCTCTTGGGCGCGGTCCTCTTCGCCGCTTGGCTCGAGGCCTCTCATCCCGGTACGCTACCCTCTGTGTGGGGGCCGGCTGAGACCGTTATCCCGGCCACGATCAGCCAGGTGGAGCCGGGCTCTCCTGCCGACACAGCGGGGCTGCGACCTGGGGATCGGATAACAGCCTGCGACGGGACACCGGTTCGGGCATTGAAGACATTGATCCCCTGCATCCGCTTCAGTCTCTGGCGAACGGTACCGCTCACTATTGAGCGGGTCGGGCATCGCTGGACGCTCGAACTGGTCCCTCGTCCGACGGAGAGGGGGACTCAGAAGCCCGGCCGAACCGGCATCGCTGTTGCTCTCCCGGTGGTCAACCCCTTCACCGATCTTCCGCGTGAACGTAAGCAGGCGGCTCCCCCTCTACTTAGCGGCCCCCTGGTCCTCATCTGGATGGCCGGACAAGCGGTCACCGATGGGGTTGAGGAGGTATTGCTCACGACCGCCGCTGTCTCCCTCAGTGTGGGCCTCTTCAACCTGCTACCGATTCCGCCCCTTGACGGCGGCTCCATCATGCTTACACTGATCGAAGTGGTATGCGGCCGACCGCTTTCGGAGAGGATGCAGGATCGCATCATCTGGATCGGCATCTACGTCCTGGGGGCGCTGATGGTGTTCGCCTTTTTCAATGACGTCCTCTGGCTTATGAATGATCAGTGAAGAGCGGGAGTCATGCTGTAAGGTGTACACCCCATTTGACCTAACAGTGACAAGGGGCTAATGCTTGCCCGATGTGAAGGGAAAATGGGCTGTGAATTGTATTGACACGTGCGCCCCTAGTATTAGAATGATCCAGCAAGAAGGGCGTTATTGTGACAACGATGAGCCGATCGAACAGGCCGTCATCGATGCCATGTGTATCGCCTACAGCGATCGCCTAAACCCAGGCCGGGATTTCACCACCGAGGACATTCTGTCCGCCCTGGCCCGGCAGGTGCCCCTCAGCCGGTCGCAGCGCGAGGCGATCGGGGCGCTTCGGCAGTGGCTGGCCGAAGGCCGCGCCCAATCGGCCTCCTTCCTGAAAGCTCGCCAGGTCCGAGAACAGTGTGTCCAGATTCAGATCGATCCGAGACAGGGGCCGTAAGTCATCTGAGGCAGGCACGTTGGCCATCCGTTCGCTTCAATCTGCCACCTCTCAGCCCTCCATATTACCCGACCCGCTGATCGAGAACGAGCGGGATGGCACGCCGCTGTTGCTGATCCCCGAGGGGCCGTTTCTGGCGGGGGACGAGAAGTTCGCCGTCCGTCTGCCCAGCTATTATCTTGCGCTGCACCCAGTGACCAACGCCCAGTATGCGCGTTTTGTGGAGGCGACTGGTCACCGTCTGCCGGATCGTGCCGACTGGGGCAAACCGGGCTGGTGCGGCCGGGCGTGTCCCCCCGAGAAGGCGGACCACCCGGTAGTCTGCGTGAGTTGGGAGGACGCCCAGGCCTACTGCCGGTGGGCCGGCCTGCGCCTGCCCAGCGAGCTGGAATGGGAAAAAGGCGCCCGGGGGATTGATGGCAGCGAGTACCCCTGGGGCAACGACTGGGAGGACGGTCGGCGCTGCCGGCGGGAGCAACACCGGCATGGGGATACCACCTGCGCCGTCTGGGACTATCCGGACGGCCGTAACCCATGGGGCCTGTACCAGATGGCCGGCAATGTCTGGGAGTGGTGCGCCGACTGGTACGAGACTGAAGCGTACGATCGGTACCGCCAGGGCGACCTTACGCCGCCAACGACCGGATCCTTTCCGGTCGTGCGGGGCGGGTCGTGGCGCGACGGCGACACCGACCACTTTCGGTGCGCCTACCGCGACTACTGCGCCCTGTCGTACCGGCGTGATTACATCGGGTTTCGGTGCGCCAGGGCTCTTACGTAACCCTTTGCCCCTTGACCCTCTCTCCCTCCTCACCTTCCTCCTCTCCCACGGTGGGGAGAGGAGGTCTTTTTCGTGCCCCTCGACCCGGGTACCCTCTGGGTGCGGAGAGGGTTCGGGGACGGTCTGGGCCATAAGCGAGCGGTTGGATGACAGGGCGTCGTGAACCGCAACACGCGGGATCTGTCGACACGCTCAACCTGCATGCGATCTGGCCGCGCAGCCGCGCTAACGGGCCCGGCATCCGGGCAGTTGTCTGGTTTCAGGGCTGTACCCTCGGCTGTCCGGGTTGCTTCAATCCCGCGACCCACGCCCGCGAAGGGGGACGGATGGCGGACACAGAGACAGTGATCCAGCGGATTGTCGCCCAGGAGCGGGACATCGAAGGGATCACCATCAGCGGGGGCGAGCCGCTTGAGCAACCTCAGGCTCTTCTCCGGCTGCTCTCCGGCATCCGTATGCGCACACACCTTTCCATTCTGCTCTTCTCCGGCTATACCATGGCCGAGATCAGGCAGATGTCCGATGGTCCCAAGATTCTCGATCGGGTCGATGTGTTGATCGCCGGCCGTTATGTCCAGGCCGGCCGCCTTACGCGCGGGCTGCGCGGCTCTGCCGGACAGGCGGTTCATTTGCTGACCGACCGCTACAGCCTGTGGGAGATCGAGGCCGTCCCATCGGCCGAACTTCTGATCGACGCGGATGGCAACGTCTCGATCACCGGCATCCAACCTCCGTTCATAGCCACGTCATCTACCCAACGGTGACAGATCCGCGCGCACCACGAGAGGCGCCCACCAGTCAATCGAACGAACCTGATGACGCTTCACCGGGTGGGAGAGTCGTAAGCGGCCGGCAGGGTCGTGCTGCTGCTGGCGTCAGCATATGGGCCTTAGGACGGTCGTGGCGTGGCTCCTCGGCGGACCTACAGTAGGCGTAAGTCTTGGCGTATGGCTGGCACTCCTTCTCACGAGGCGCCTCAGACCGCTGGGACGTGTGTGAAGCGAGGTGTGGGTCCGCGGCGGTCATGTACTCTGTATAACATGCCGTGGGAATGATCCAAAGACGTTGGAGCAGGCGAGCGTATGTGAGGAAGCTCTTACAATCTCAATCTTAGGAAGTCACCGAAGAGAAAGATCTCGCAACGTGTCATCGATTGACGGGAGGTCACCGATGTGGCGATCGTTCGGTGCCGACCTGTGTCTGGCGCTGGCCATCGGGCTGCTCATCATCACGCCCCTGCTCACTACGGTCTGGCTGACCATCCGCGACATGGGGACGTTGCCCTGCGTGGTAGCGGGAGCGGTCGTAGGGCTTCACGGCCCATGGCTCAGGGCGATACCCTTTGTCCCGGTCTGTTCGGCGCTCTTCGCGGTCGTCTCCTTAAGGCTCAAGCCGTCACGACTAGCGGTGTATGTGTTAGGAATCAGCGGCGTGGTTACGGTGCTCTTGATGGGCCTGCTCTGGACCTATCATGGGAATATTCCGGGATGGCTGCGATAATCGGTAGCGCGCGATGGGCGAGCCAGCAACGATGTACCTGCGCGATGAGGATGATCGCCCCGTGGGTGATAGCCGCGATCATCGGCTTAGCCTTCGTGCTGGTTGGCGAATTACCGTTCCTTAGGATCGTTGGAGCGCAGAGGATGATTGTCCTGCCGCCCCTCTCATCGGTCTTGCTACCCGTGCTGCAGCGGCAGGAGTCCCGCGACGCCGTACTGACCGTCGCGCTGTCTTACTGGGTGGTTGGAGGGCTCTGCGCCTTGCGCTCGTGGAGGAGGGTGCCCACGGGGAAGGCGAGTCTGTCGCAACATATGCTGCTGCCGGCGGTCGCGGTCCTGTGTTTTGCACCTGCCATGCTCTCTGTTGTCTGGATACTGGCTGCGAAGATGGGGGCCATGCCGTGGGCTGTGGCTGGGGACGCCCACGGGCCTTGGCGGCAGATCGAGGATCTGCGCAGGCTCCTGCAAGTGACGCTCACCCTCCCGTGGATCTCGGTCGCGCTGGCAGGCCTTTCCTTTGGACTGAGGCCCTCTAACGCGGCAGTATCTTTATCTGCCACGGCCATCGCCGCCGCGCTGATCGTGTACTGGTCGCATCATTGGCTGATCCACTGACCGGTACCCACGTCGCGCGGCAGGACCGATCTTCAGGCATTAGGATGACCAATCCCTTAAATCTAGGGACAGGTTACTCAATTCATGGGTTGGAAGAGCCTGTCCTACAAACCCCTTGTTGTGCTTCGACGGGCTCAGCACGAACGGAAAACATCATTCTTTTCAATGCCCATACCGTTCGCCCTGACGGATCTTCCCCCTTCGTTTTTTAGGTAAACCATACATTCTGCTTCACATAGTGGTGTCATTACCATAGATATGTAGGCATGTAATAGTGATAATAGTGCTTGACATGAGCATCATATC
>Ga0082335_1003540_pt1 | contig 25508 bp, 26 predicted proteins | sample Subgrocontami58m_FD_72375 | JGI IMG/M metagenome (GOLD analysis project Ga0082335, IMG submission 72375) | Subsurface groundwater microbial communities from S. Glens Falls, New York, USA - GMW37 contaminated, 5.8 m (SPADES assembly) (version 2) ...
AGAAATCACCGGAAGAACCGGCAAACACAGTCCGCCGGCAACTGCCGCGCAATCGTTTCGACCTCTTCATGTCGCAATTTGGCATCACAGTCATTTGTAACTCTGGAAATTCAGAGCTTCCCTAGGGTATTAAAAATGCAATGACAGCATTTACCTATTTGGTAGCCGAGCTGCTTATTCCTTTGCGCCTGCCCGCCTCAGCAAGTCCGCAATTTCGGTATTTCCCGCCTTCAGGGCCCAAGCCCGGGCCGTCATGCCCGAATCGCTCTTGATGTTCGGATCGGCGACTTCCCAAAGCAGCAGTTTGACCGTATCGAAATGGCCCTCGCGCGCCGCCATCATCAACGCCGAAATCCCGTTCGGCGAAACGGCGTCAATCTCCGCGCCTTTTTCCAATAGATACTTGACCACCTCCGTTTTGCCTTGCCAGGAAGCATAGATAAGCGGGTTCCAGCCCGGCTGGTTGACGCCGGCTCCGTTTTCCACCAGCAATTTGACCATTTCCAGGCCACCTTTTCCCGCAGCCAGCATCAGTGCCGTTTCACCGTAGCGGTTCCTGGCCGCGACTTTGGCTCGCCGCTCCAGCAAGCGTTTTGCCATGTCGATATGGCTATGGCGAGCCGCAAGCATGAGAAGCGTGTTGGCGTTTGGATCCGTTGTATTTACGTCCATGCCCTTCGCAAACAATGTCTCCGCCACCTGGATGTCGTTCAAATTGACCGCGGTGAGCAGCTCATCATAGGAATCCGCAATAGCGCTGGATACCTGAAATATCAGCAATATTATTACTATTACTTTCAATAATATATATTTCATAATTAAAGTCATTTATTAAATACGTTTGGCTTGAAAAGCCGGAAGAAATTGGCGCTGGTTGCCTCGGCCACCGCTTCCAGGGAGATCCCACGCAGACGAGCAATCTCCTCGGCTACATGCCTGACCCAGGCGGGTTCGTTGGTTTTCCCGCGCTGCGGCACTGGCGCCAGATAAGGTGAGTCGGTTTCAATCAGCGTGCGCTCCAGAGGCACAATCTTCGCGATCTCTTTGATCGCAACCGCATTCTTGAAGGTGACGATACCGGAAAACGAGATATAGAAATTCAGCTCCATTGCCGCTCTTGCCACTTCCAGGGTTTCGGTGAAACAGTGCATTACCCCGCCAACTGTGTCCGCACGCTCTTCACGCATGATACGCAAGGTGTCTTCGCCGGCGTCGCGGGTATGAATGATCAAGGGCTTTCCGCACTCGCGCGCGGCGCGTATATGCGTGCGAAAGCGCGCTCTTTGCCACTCCAGATCACCGTTCCGGCGATAGTAATCCAGGCCGGTTTCACCTATGGCGACGATCTTCGGGTGCCGGGTGCGCTCGATCAGCTCACTGACCTTGGGGCTTGCATCTTCGGCTTGATCCGGATGCACCCCCACCGACGCAAACAGTTGGAGATGACTTTCAGCCAGGGCCAATACCCGCGGAAAATCGGCGAGATTCACGCACACACATAAAGCGTGGGTGACCTGATTGCGCGCCATGCTTTCGAGGATTTGCGGGATCCGGCCGGAATACTCTTCGAAGTCGATGTGACAATGCGAATCGACGAGCATGACAAATCTAAGCTATCTCTTTGTACGTAATAAACAAGTCGTCGAAGAACAACCTGGCGTTCAAAGGGTGCTCGGATATGGCCTTCATCGACGCCAAGGCGCTGTAGAAGCGCAGCAGCTTGAGCGTTGGCATGGTGCGCACGAGCTGGCTCAACGTTTTTTCCCGGTCGATGTTGTATCGCGCTTTCCCGCTGCTCGCCAGTGCGATGAGATCGTAGGTCCACTTGAGCATCCAATCTACCACGGGACCCGGCGCCAAGCGCTGGCAGTAATCCGCCAAACTCAGCGCGCTGGTCGACGCTTGGCCGAGCAAGTCGAACAGCCGCCGCCGCGTTTCGGCCTCCTCGTCCTGCAGCAAAGCCGCCTCCAGGGGCGCATTGCCGGCAAATGCCAGCCCTGCGGCCGTGGCCGCGCCGCCCTGCCCCTGTAACCAGCGCAGTGACACTTCGCGTGGCGGTAAAGCCAGCGGCAGCGCGTGACAGCGGCTGCGCACCGTCGCCAATAAGCGACGCGGTTGATGCGATACCAGCAGAAAAATCAACCCTGAGGACGGTTCCTCCAGGCTCTTGAGCAAGGCATTGGCGGAACCCGGATTCATGCGTTCGGCCGGGTGAATCAGCACCACCCGGTTGCCGCCGCGATGCGCGCCCACATTGAGGAAGTCACTGAGCGCTCGAATTTGTTCGATCTTTATCTGCTTGCTGGATTTCTTCTTGTCCTCTGCGTCGGCCTCCCCGGCACCCGCATCCACATCGTCCGGTGCGAGCGCTTCAGGCTGAACCAATCGGTAATCGGGATGGTTGCCGGCTGCAAACCAGCCGCAAGCGGGACAGGCATCGCAGGCCAAGCCGGTCTGCAACCTGTTTTCGCACAGCAGGGATTGAGCTAGGACCTCGGCCAGGTGCAGTTTGCCTATGCCGGGGCGGCCATGGAACAGCAAGGCGTGAGGCAGTCGCCCGCGCATGTCCGCGAGGCGATTCCATACCGTATCTTGCCAAGGATAATAGTTTATTGACAAAGTGTTAAGATAATATCTTCAAGTGATTTACGAATATCTTCAACCGTCTGGCTGGCATCGATAAGCTGGATTCTTTGCGGGTAGCGCTCAGCCCGGGCCAGATAGACCGCCCGCACTCGCGCAAAGAAATCCAGGTCTTCCCGCTCAAAGCGATCAGGCTGGGAGGTCGCTGCGACGCGCCTGCGCTTGCCCTCCTCCACCGAAAGGTCGAATACCAGGGTCAGGTCGGGCTGCAGTCCCTGATGGACCCATTGCTCCAGGGTCTCGATACGGCCCAGATCCAGGCCTCGCCCGCCACCCTGGTAGGCAAAGGTAGCGTCGGTAAACCGGTCGGAAACCACCCAATTGCCTGCCGCCAGCGCCGGCAGGATCAGCTTGTCCAGATGCTCCCGCCGCGCGGCGAACATGAGCAGGGCCTCGGTTTCCAGGTGCATAGGCCGCGCCAGCAGCAGCTTGCGCAATTCCTCTCCCAAGGGCGTGCCCCCAGGCTCGCGGGTCACCAGTACTTTCTTGCCTGCGGCCTGAAGGCGCCTGGCGATCCAGTCCAGGTGGGTGCTCTTGCCCGCGCCGTCCACGCCCTCCAAAGTGACAAACTTACCGCGCATCTCAGCGCCCTCCCCGCCGCTGGTACTTGGTCACGGCGAGCTCATGCTCGGCCAGGGTGCGCGAGAACTCGCTTGATCCGTCGCCGCGGGCGACGAAATACAGTGCTTGGGTCTTCGCCGGATTCAGCGCCGCCTGAAGCGAGGCCTGGCCGGGCATGGCGATGGGTGTCGGCGGCAACCCGCCCCGAGTGTAGGTGTTATGCGGCGTATCTTTGAGCAAATCTTTCTTGCGCAGGTTGCCGTCAAATTTTTCACCCAACCCGTAAATGACTGTCGGGTCAGTCTGCAGCATCATGCCGATGCGCAAGCGATTGACGAACACGCCGCCGATCAGGGCGCGATCGGTCGATTGACCCGTTTCTTTCTCGATAACCGAGGCCAAGATCAGGGCCTCATACGGGTTGCGGTAAGGCAACTCCGGCGCGCGCGCCTGCCACGCTGCCTGAAGCTGCCTGTCCATCGCCTTGTGCGCCCGCTTTAATATGTCCAGATCGCTCGTGCCTTTTCCGAACAGGTAGGTGTCCGGGAAAAACAGCCCTTCAGGGCTGCGCCCGGCCGCGCCCAGGCTCGCCATGATCTCGGCGTCGCTGAGCGCTGCGCTATCGTGCATCAATTCGGGTTCGGCATTGAGTACGGCGCGCATCTGACGGAAAGTCCAACCTTCGATCAGCACGACCTCGGTCAGTGTGACTTCGCCCGCGGTTAGTTTGTTCAGCAAGGCGAGCGGCGTGATGCCTCGCCCGACCTCATAGCTGCCGGCCTTGATGGCGCCCGCCTTGCCCAGCAATCGGCCTAGCAGGTTGAATTGCCAGACGTTCAACTCCACGCCGGATTCGACCATCTGTCGCGTAGCGCTTCTCAAGCTGCTGCCTGGTTTAATGGAGAAATCGGCGGGATCAGAGCGCAGCGCCACCGGGCTGAACGCGCGCCAGGCCAATACCGCGGCCGCGAGCAGCGTTAAGCACAGTGCGAGGAGGAAAATGCGTTTGATCCATGACCACATTCGTTTGCGAGCTTATCCGTGCCGGGGTAACCAGAATTTCGAGACGCTATAATACCTGCGGAAGCTCTGATTAAGTCCCTGACACGATCAGAGCTTCCTCTGACTTGGGGGATTTACGAGGGGGCCCTAGCTCCCTTGTTCAGAACATACCTGCTTGAATTTTGTATTATCGCGCATACTTAAGCCATAATCCACGTTTCCCAGTCTGCAATACACCGATGACTTCTGCCTGGCGGGACTTCTTGCTCGAACGCGGAGCCCGCATCGAGGCGGCCGCGGTCAGCCATTTCGGCGATGCCACAGCCGAGTTGCGCGCGGCCCGCGATGGCGGCGTCGTTGCCCCGCTCGTCCACCTGGGTCTGATAGCGTGCGGCGGCGAAGACGCGCAGGCTTTCCTCCACGGCCAGCTCAGCAACGACGTCAAACAACTCACGCCGGTGCGCAGCGAGTACGCAGCCTACTGCTCTGCCAAAGGACGCATGCTGGCCAATTTCCTGGTGTGGCGGGAAGAGCAAGCGTATTACCTTGAATTGTCGCGCTCCCTGCTGCCGGCGGTGCAAAAGCGGCTGGGCATGTTCGTGCTGCGCGCCAAGGTGAAACTGGTCGACGCCAGCGAGTTGCGTCCGGTCCTGGGTCTGGCCGGGAGCGCGGCCGCTACGGCATTGCGGGAATTATTTCCCGCACTCCCGCAACAAGCGCACCAGGTCGTCCACGATCCGGCCAACGGCACCTTGATCGCACTGCCCGGTGCAAGGTTTCAACTGGTCGCAGAACTCGAATCGGCAAAACGGCTGTGGCACAAGCTGGCAGCGGTTCTCAGGCCGGTCGGTGCACCCTGTTGGGAATGGCTGGAGATTCGAAACGGCCTGCCCTTGATCACGCCCGCCACCCAGGAGCAATTCGTGCCGCAGATGGCTAACATGGAACTGATCGGCGCCGTGAATTTTCAGAAAGGCTGCTATCCGGGGCAGGAAATCGTCGCCCGCACCCAGTACCTGGGTCAACTCAAGCGCCGCATGGTCCTCGCCCACGTGGCGGGAGAAGTCATGCCGCAGCCGGGGGAGGAGCTTTTCAGCAGTGCGCTGGATGGACAGGCGAGCGGCATGGTGGTCAACGCCCAGGCGGCGCCGGACGGCGGCTACGATCTGCTGGCGGTGATGCAAACGGCGAGCATTACCCAGGCCACGGTGCATTTCAAGTCCGTCGATGGACCAGCATTGTGCATCCAGCCCCTGCCCTACTCCGCCTGACGCCGTCCCAATGTGCCTGATCCTGATCGCGCATGGCGCGCACTCCGATTTTCCTTTGGTGATCGCAGCCAACCGCGACGAATATTACCAGCGGCCCACGGCCAGGGCGGCATTCTGGCAAGACCATCCACACATCCTCGCCGGACGCGACCTGGAGTGCATGGGCACTTGGCTGGGCGTGACGCGTGAAGGCCGTTTTGCCGCGCTCACCAATTTTCGTGACCCGCGCGAGCGCAAGACCGACGCGCCCTCGCGCGGTCAACTGGTGAGTGACTTTCTTGCGTCTGAGCAGGAGCCGCGCGAATACCTCGGCGACGTCGCAATCGAAGCGCCGCGTTACAACGGCTTCAACCTGCTGGCCGGTGATATCGACGGCGTTTTCTATCTCTCCAGCCGCACGGGTTCGGTGCAACAGGTGTCGCCGGGAATCCACGGGCTGTCGAATCATCTGCTCGATACGCCCTGGCCAAAAGTGGAACTCGGCAAGCGGCGCCTGCAGGCGGCACTGGAGGGGGAGTTCAGCGCCGAATCGCTCCTGAATCTGCTCCATGACCGTGAACCGGCAGCAGAGAGCGAGTTGCCCGATACCGGTATCGGCGCGGAAATGGAGCGCGTGTTGTCGCCGGCACTGATCGTCTCGCCGAAATATGGAACGCGCTCCTCCACTGCGGTGCTGTTCGGCGTGGACGGCAGCGTCAGTTTCGCCGAACGCACCATTCTGCCTGGCGGCAATACCGGCCCTACCGTCAGCCTGCACTTCAGCCTGGAGCGGTAGCCAGATAGCGTTGCATCGGGACGTGGACTATGCCTGCCTCCATGAACTTCGACCCCGAGACCGCGAAGCCGTAACGCCGGTAGAATCCGGCGGCATAAGCTTGGGCATTCAAGCGCACGCTCACATGGTGCCGTTGGCGCGCCTGTTCAATCAAGGCTTGCAGCAGCAGCGCGCCCACGCCCTTGCCTCGCCACGCCTCTAGCACCGCCATGCGACCGATGTGCCCATCCGGCAACAGCCGCCCGGTTCCAACGGCTAGCCCATCCTCGGCAAAGGCGAGCGCATGGTCGCAATGCGTGTCTTGATCATCCATTTCAAGCTCCAGCGGCACGCCTTGTTCACGCACGAATACAAGCTCGCGTATGCGGCAGGCCTCGATGCGCGCTTGGTCCCAGTTGCACAGGTGAATGGAAAACGGCTGCGCTGGCATGGCGGTTATAATACGCGCCTTCTTCGCGAGCGAAATATGCACAGTCTCTGGGACGACAAGGAAGCGGCTCAATGCCGGAGCGAGCTCGATTTGCGCGTCTATACCTCGCGCCTGCTCGGGCGCGACAGGACACTGGTGCTGCACGGCGGCGGCAACACCTCGGTCAAGCTGGCGCAAAAGAATCTGTTCGGCGAGGACGAAAACGTCCTGTACATCAAGGGCAGCGGCTGGGACCTGGAAACGATAGAGGCGGCCGGCTTTGCGCCCGTGGCGCTGGACTATTTGCGACGGCTGGTGCAGTTGGATGCGCTGTCGGACACACAGCTCGCAAACGAGTTGGCCACCCATACCCTCGAATCTGCAGCGCCGGCGCCTTCGGTCGAAACCATCCTGCACGCCTGCCTGCCCTACAAGTTCGTCGACCATACGCATGCCGACGCGGTATTGGCCATCGCCAACGCCCCTGAGGGCGAACGCCGCATGCGCGAGATCTACGGCGATACGGTCGTTATCGTCCCTTACGTCATGCCGGGTTTCGACCTGGCCAGGTCGTGCGCCCGCGAGCATGCGCGCCAGGTTTGCGCCAATACGATAGGCGTGTTGCTCATGAATCATGGCGTTATCTCTTTCGGCGATAGCGCACGGCAATCCTACGAGCGCATGATCGAACTGGTGCGCCGCGCCGAGGAATATCTGAAGGCGCAGCAGGCCTGGGACATCGCGGTCTCCGGCATCAGACCGGCCCGATTCGAGATGCTGCGACAGGCGCAATTGCGGCGCAAGTTGTCGGCCGCGGCCGGCGCGCCGATGATTATGGCGACCTTGGCCGACGACGACACGCTGGCGTTCGCGCAGCGCCCGGACCTCGCCCAACTCTCGCAGCAAGGACCGGTTACGCCCGACCATATCATCCGCACCAAGCGCGTGCCCATGCTCGGCACCGACGTGGACGCCTACGCGCGCGGCTATAAGGCCTATTTCGACGCGCACGCGCAGCACGCGAAGGAACCCAAGACCATGCTCGATCCGGCGCCGCGCATGGTGCTCGACGCGGAATTCGGCCTCGCTGCTGCCGGCCGGAACGCGCAAGACGCAGCGATAGTGGCCGAGTTGTACCAGCACAGCATGCAGGTGATGCAGCGCTCGCAGGCTCTGGGCGGCTACCATGCCCTACCCGCACGCGAGCTATTCGAGGTCGAATACTGGGACCTGGAGCAAGCCAAGTTGCGAAAAGCCGGCACGCCGCCGCCTTTCAGCGGAGAAATCGCCTTGGTCACCGGTGCCGCTTCCGGTATCGGCAAAGCCTGCGTCGAAGCCCTGCTCGCGCGCGGAGCGGCGGTAGTCGGACTGGATATCAATCCCGCGGTGGAGACGCTTTACCAGCGCAGGGATTTCCTCGGCGTGAGTTGCGACCTAACCGACGAGCAGGCGATCAAGATCGCGCTGGAGCGCGCGGTTCTGGCCTTCGGCGGCCTCGACATGCTGGTGCTGAACGCAGGCGTTTTCGCGGCCAGCCGCAAGATCAGCGAGCTCGCTACCGAGGAATGGCACAAAGTCATGGCCATCAACCTTGACGCCAACCTCTACCTGCTGCGTGCCTGCCATCCCCTGCTCAAGCTCGCGCCCAAGGGCGGACGCGTGGTGGTCATCGGCTCCAAGAACGTGCCGGCGCCGGGTCCGGGCGCAGCGGCCTATTCGGCCTCCAAGGCCGCGCTCAACCAACTCGCCCGGGTCGCCGCGCTGGAATGGGGGGCGGACGGGATACGCATCAACTCCGTCCATCCGAACGCGGTGTTCGATACCGGCATCTGGACCGACGAGGTGCTATCGCTGCGGGCGAAGCACTATGGCCTCAGCGTGGAAGAATACAAGACTAACAATGTTCTCAGGACCGAGGTCAGGAGCCGCGACGTCGCCGAACTCGCCGCCGAGATGTGCGGTCCGTTGTTCGCCAAAACCACGGCGGCGCAGGTGCCGGTGGATGGCGGCAACGAAAGGGTGATCTAGAGCATGCAAGTCGAAACCTTGCGCTGGCGCGACGGCAGACTGGAACTGATCGATCAGCGGCGGCTGCCGCTTGAATTCGAGTACGTCGCCTGCGAAGACGCGGTGCAAACGGCGAATGCGATTCGCGACATGGTCGTGCGCGGCGCGCCCGCAATCGGCTGCACCGCCGCCTATGGCGTGGCGCTGGAGGCGCAGCGCCATGCCGGCGCGGCGCGCGCGCAATTCGACAGCGCACTGGAACAAGCGTTCAAGGTGCTGGCGGCGAGCCGCCCGACGGCGGTCAATCTGTTCTGGGCCATAGCGCGCATGCGCGAGGTCCATGCGCAAACTCGCAACGAGTCCACGCAGACGGCCGCAGCATCGCTGCTCGCACTGGCGCGGCAAATGCACGGCGACGACGTCGAAATATGCCGCGCCATCGGGCGCCACGGCGCGCCGCTGATCGCCGATGGCGCCCGCATCATGACCCATTGCAACGCCGGCGCGCTCGCCACCGCCGGCCACGGCACGGCGTTGGGCGTGATCCGCTCGGCGCGCGATGCCGGCAAGCGCATCAGCGTGATCGCCAACGAAACCCGCCCTTATCTGCAGGGCGCGCGGCTCACCGCATGGGAAATGGTGCAGGAAAACATTCCCGTGACGCTGGTGACCGACAACATGGCAGGCCATCTGATGCAGCAGGGCCGCATCGACGTCATCGTCGTCGGCGCCGACCGCATCGCCGCCAACGGCGATGCGGCGAACAAGATTGGCACCTACACGTTGGCGGTGCTGGCCGAGCGCCATCGCATCCCGTTCTACGTTGCCGCGCCGCTCTCGACCATCGATATCGCCATCGCCGATGGCAGCGCCATTCCGATCGAAGAACGCGACGCCGCGGAAGTCACCGGCTTTCGCGGCATGCGCTGGGCGCCCGAGGGCGTCAGCGTCGCCAACCCCGCGTTCGATATCACGCCTTCGGCGTTGATCACCGGCCTCATTACCGAAAAGGGTGTGATTAACCGTCCAGACGCGAGCCAGATCCGCGGCCTGTTTGGGCGCTGATCAGGTTTCGAGGCTGCCTAACAACGCGCCCGGCGCACCCTGATCGACCGGTTCGACGATGTCGCGGTTATGCATGCGCGCGTGTGCCGATCAAGCAGGGCTTTCGCATGAACGCGCCGTCCGGAAGCCGTTAACCTGCGTGTATACTGACGGTCAGATTTCTTGCACAAAGAGGGAAATGCGAGCATGGCTGACGCCGACAATCTCAAGGACACCAAGGAATATTTCCTCGACATTCCCATAAAAGCCCCGCAGTCAAACGTCCGCGGCGCGAACGCCCTCGATTGGGGGATGCAGAACCGGCTTTCGCGCATTTTCCAGCCTGGCTCCGGCAAGACCGTAATGCTGGCCGTGGATCACGGCTACTTTCAGGGTCCCACCGCCGGCCTCGAGCGGGTTGACGTCACCATCGTTCCCCTGCTCCAGAGCGCGGACGCCCTGATGTGCACCCGCGGCATCCTGCGCAGCACCATCCCCCCGTCTTTGCAAAGCGGCGTCGTGCTGCGTGCGAGCGGCGGGCCGAGCATCCTCAAAGAGCTTTCGAACGAGCACATTGCGGTGGACATGGACGATGCGGCGCGCCTCAACGTGGCGGCCGTCGCGGTGCAGGTGTACATCGGTGGTGAATTCGAGTCACAGTCGGTCCACAACATGACACGGCTCGTGGACGCTGGGCTCGGCCGTGGAATCCCGGTGCTTGGCGTGACCGCTGTCGGCAAGGACATGGTGCGAGACGCACGCTATTTCCGCCTGGCCTGCCGCATCTGCGCCGAGCTCGGCGCGCAGTTCGTCAAGACCTATTACGTCACCGAGGGTTTCGAGACGGTAACCGCTTCCTGTCCCGTTCCGGTCGTGATGGCTGGTGGCAAGAAACTCCCCGAGCTTGATGCCCTCACGATGGCGTATCGTGCGATGCAGGAAGGTGCGGCAGGCGTGGACATGGGCCGCAATATTTTCCAGTCGGACGCACCGTCGGCTATGCTACAGGCGGTCAATAAAGTCGTGCATGAACAGATGAAACCCGAACACGCCTACGAGTTGTACCGGTCTTTACAGCGAGAGCAAGCGGGCCGCCGTATCTAACACCGCCTGGAAGTCGATCAGGTTTTGAGGATGTCTACCGGCGTGCCCGGCGCCACCTGATCGAACAGCTCGATGATGTCGCGGTTGTGCATGCGGACGCAACCGATCGAGCCGGGTTTGCCCATTTGCGCGCTGTCCGGACTGCCGTGGATGTAGATATAGCGCTGCATCGTGTCGACGTTGCGCAGGCGGTTGAACCCCAATTCGCAACCCGACAGCCACAGGACGCGCGTCAGGATCCAGTCGCGCCCGGGATGGCGCGCGCCCAGTTCCGGAGTGTAGATCTCGCCGCTCGGCCTGCGTCCGATGAATATCGTGTTCTCTGCAACGCCAGCGCCGATCTTCGCCCGGATGATGTGCCGGCCGCGTGGTGTACAGAAGCTATCTTTTTTTTCTCCGGGGCCATTTCTCGACGTTGATATCGAATAGCTGCGCACCAATCCGCCCTTGTCATCCAGCAGCTTCAGGGTCTGTTCCGCCAGGCTGATTTCGATGCACGCCATTTCAGACTTTCGCCCGTTTCGCGGCAAAGAACTCCCGCAACAGCGCGCCACACTCCTCGGCCATCACTCCAGGCGTAACCGTCGCGTGGTGATTGAGTTTGGCTTCGCCGAACAGATCTATCACACTGCCGCAGGCGCCGGTCTTGGGGTCGGCGGCGCCGTAGACCAGGCGCTCGATGCGCGCATGCAGAAGGGCGCCTACGCACATCACGCAGGGTTCCAGGGTGACGTACAGCACGCAGCCCGGCAGCCGATAGTTGCCCAGCGCCTTGCCGGCGGCGCGCAAAGCCTGCATTTCGGCGTGCGCTGACGGGTCATGGCCGCTGATGGGTGCATTGAACCCCGCGCCGATGATCTCTCCGTCCTTGACCACCACCGCGCCGACCGGGACCTCGCCCGCGGCCTGCGCCGCGCGCGCTTGTTCCAGTGCAGCCAGCATGAAAGCTTTGTCGTCAGCCACGGTTTCGTCGTTATTCCTGTTGTCCCTACTCCGCCCTGCGCGCGGTTATTCCCACTCAATTTCTATTTTCGCACGCTGAGTGTCTTGGAAGCGTGTCATCACGCTCATTGAGTGCCCCCTCGCTTCAGTTCGTAGGCCAGCGCAATGCGTTGGACGATTTCGGCGACGGTAATGTTGAGCTTGAGCGACTTCGGATCAATCGAGCGATCTGCCGCGATGCCATTGAGAAAACGATTCAGATCGTCACCGATCCTTGCTGCGATTGGTATGCGTACTTCCGGCGCAAGCAACTGCGACAGCCGCATCACGTCGTTCGCGTGTTTGCGGATGTTCTTGGCATCCACGGCCTCGCCTTTCGCCTGGCGCGCATTGAGGTCCAGCCACGCGCTGGCCTTAAGCGGGATCAGCCGATCCTCGCCGACCCTGGGCAGACCGTCGGACTCCTTGCGACCGGCCATGATGAATGCGTAGTAGTCGTCGTCGAGCAGGATCGCGGACAAACTGGCCACGGCCTCGTCGAGCGGGATCGGCGTGAGGTGACTGCCCTGTGCGAGCTTGATGCCATCCGGCGCTCGACAGAACAACTCCAGCATGACGGGGAAGCGCTCATCCTCCGGCTTCTGAAAGCGATAGAACACGGGCCTGCCGGTGTTGCTCGCCTGTCGGATTTCGTAGCGCCCCTCCTCCACGAACTTCCAGAACACTTCGCCGAACGCGGCGTTGAGCGCTTCGATGTGGAGAACAATGTCCAGATCCTTCGTGGCGCGGAACTCGAGGCCGGCATCTTCCATGGCCAGGGTGGCGGCCGTGCCGCCGATCAACACGAATTGATCGGCGTGGCCGGCAAAGTATTCCCGAAACACATCGAGCCCCCTCACCATGGAAAATACTCCTTCAACTCGACGAGCGCGAGTTGAACGCGCTCATCGGCCTCGTCCTGCAGGCTGAGCGTCAGAGACAGCGGGTCCACAGTCTCGCTGTCTGAAACAAGCGCCGGGTTGTAATGCCACAGTTGCCACTCGTAGGCACCAGGCAACTGCTCCGGCAGCGTTTCAAGACCGGACTGCGTAGCCGCTTTCCATTGTGCCGGGCTCACTGCGTAGATAGGCCATTGCGGCTCAGCAAGCATCGAATTGCGCGCCAAAGCACTCAGGCCCGCTAGACGGACATACGGCGGCTTCAACTTGGTAATGGGATGCGCCCAAACGCGTCGCTTGACGGGGTTGCGCAGCAAAGGCTTTGCATGCTCCCAAGTGTCCGCGGCAGAACGCTCCATACGCAGCCAGCGCGCCCTGCCCTCGCTGTGAAGCGTTGCGATGCCGGCTGCGGTCAATTCCTTGATCGCACGGGAGAGCGTCATCGGGGTATAGCCCAACTCGGTGACGATCTTGGCAGGCTGCCAATCGGCCTGCCAGGGTTTTCGCAGCAAGGTAGTGATGAGCATCGCCTGCGTGGCCGGGCTCAAGGCGGTGTCCAGCACCTGCGGGCGCTGGCGAAAATATTCGCGCAGATCGATCCCGAGGTCCGGCAGATAGAGCTGATTGCCCGGAACAATGAAAGGCACTTTCTGCTCGATCAGGCGTTTTCGCTCGTAGGAAGCCAGCGCGCCGGTGGCGTAGACGACAGGGAGTCCGGCAAGCGCCCTCAGTTTGTCCAATTGGGCGCGTACATTGGCCAGGGCAGGCTTGTTTGCCTGCCGGTCGATCGCGAGCAGAATCGGGCGACCCAGCAGTTCCAGTTCATGCAACTCGAACGCATCCTGCAGGAAATACGGCAGCTTGCCGGCACCCGCCCAGGGGCTAACCTTGGGGACGATGCCCAAGGTATCATGGAGATAGCGCTGCACGGTGGTCTCAAAAGTGGGCACGTGAGCCAGTTTAGTTAACATAGTATTAGCACGATACCACAAGTAATGTTATCGTGTAAAGCAATGTTATTTTCTAGGCTTAAGGTGGGCACCCCTCTCTAGGCTCAACTGGGACCGCCACCTCTCATCACCCCCTATTCCTCGCATCGTTCCCATGGCAAAAGCACCCGAAGCGGGATTGGCACGATCGCTGCCGTATACTTCACCGAATAGCGTTTATCCGTAGCCTCACAAACGTTGAATCCTGCCGCAGCGGCAATAGCGGCGGATAAACGCCATTCGTTACTTGCGAATCGTCGCGTCTTTGCCGATCTGTTTTTCCGCCGCCTGCCTACCCGTGTCCGTGATCCTCCATGCGGGCCCGGCGCGGCCTTCGATCCAGCCTTCGGCAACGAGATGCCTGCGGGCCCGCCGCACCATGACCCGCCAGCGCTCTCGGCCTCTTGCCATAGCGTCTCTATCCGAAGACTGTAGCGTCGCGCTCATCAAGCGCTCTACGTGAGTTTCCAATTCAGCTCGACGGCACTCTCCACCGACTTGGGCGAGCGCCTGAAGGATCGGCTGAAAATATACCCATAGCGCCGTCACGGACTGTTTCGACACTCGTCCACCGCCGCCGCACACTTCGCGCCACCGCTTTTGCAGCGCCTCGACCTCGGACTGGTACTGCCTGACCTCCTTTCCTTTGGCCGCCAGCGCTTCCGCCCCCACATAGTCGCCCTTAGCCATGCGCTGGCTGGCCGCTTGGTTCAATCCCTCGAGCGCCTTTTGGGCAGCCGCCCGGACGGAACGAAGCGCTTGCGTTACTTCTCGCGCGTGCGGGATCCGCTTCATGACTTCTTGCCAGCGACTGGCGTTCGCGACCGTATCATCTCATTTAGGTCTAGCGGCGCGGCAAGAACTTGAATGCCCGAAGGTGCCTTCCCGGTCTGAAACACTTTTTCCCAGTATTCAGAGTTCTGCTTTGGTCCGAAGACTGTCGAGCTGAGATTACGATCGATCCAGCACGGTAGTCGCGAGAGACTTTCAATGAAATTTTGCAGCCGGTCCCACAGTTCGTCAGGTAACCGTGAGTGAAGCTGGCGGTCCTCATGTATGACTTTGCCTGTGTATGCGTAGAAGTTCGCGATGACGAGCCGGATCCATCGCGTAACATTTGAGAGAACTTCCTCGCGCGCAATCCTCCACGCTCGTAGATGTGGCTCTGCGATCTTCTCACCGCCCTGCACCTGACTTTCCAGCCGGCGTCCTCCTAGCTCCGGATCCCAACTGCCAACGAAGAACGTTGCGGCGAAAAGGCTCATCAGGCGGACCATCTGCTCGCGCTCTAGTTGCCGAGGGTTAGTGCCCTCCTCCATTCCCGCGTCAATCGGCGTGTCGAGCGCCTTCTTGTAAAGAAACTCGCGGAAGAAGCTGCGCTCCACCGTGTTGTACGAGAGCGGCCGGTCAGCGCTCTTGCCTGCCCATTCAACGAACTCCAGAAGCGCATTCTCCTGGTCGTGGGTGATGGCGTCGCGCTGCGCGTCCACGATGTAACGTTCCATTTCCCGCCGCTCGCCACGAAAGAAGCGGACGAGGTCCTGTTCGGAGAAGGAGTAGTCGTTTTCGGCAAGCCCGCGCATCGACTGGTAGCGCTTGACTCGTTCGACGTAGAGCGAGCTGCCCAGATGCCGCATGACGGCCGTGTCGAAAGCCACCTGGCGCAGCTTGCCACCCGCATTGGTATTGGCCTGGAGAAGGACATTGACGTCCGGCTCTAGGAAAACTCGGACCGGAAGGTTGCGGGTACCGAGAAGGATCTGCGCGGCCGCCTTGTGCTGTCCGTCGAATACCTTTACTGGCCCGGCGCCGTCATTCTCGGGAACCCACCAAGCAAGCCCAACATGAAGTTGGGGTCGTTTTTGGAGGAACTCCTCGATCAAACCCCGGATGTTGGCCCCTATGCTGCGCGGATTGATCCGGTCATCGTGATGTAGGTACTCAAGCGGCAGGGCGGTGAAGAAGGATTCCATCCCGCTCAATTTGTCTTGGTAGATCGGCACCTTTCGGATAGCGTTGTCGCCGGCCTCGGCAACGCTGAACTCGACATGACCAGCCTCCCGCCGAATGCGCAGCAAAGACTTACCACCGTTGTGGCGCGAGAGGACATCGCCGAGGTTGGCTCCTCGCTTCCCGGACTCCTGTGCCTGTGTCTGCAGCCGCTCGAACTCGGCAAGGCGGCGTGCAATCTCAAGGTTTGCCGCGCCCTTGCTTCGATTGCAGGAAGCATGGGTCAGCGCGAAGTTGTTTTCGGCATCGAGCCCATCCTCGGCCAGGGGATCGATATGATCGATGTCGAGTTGCCCCTTATGGAGAATAAGATCGATCGGATCATCGCAGATGAAGCAGCGACCGGTCTGGCGCGTGAGCAGTTTTTGCTCCAGCTTGGTCCTCTGCTCGGCGTCGAGTGTACCAAGGTACTTTGATTGTGCCATGTCGAACCTCAGTCGAAAAGTTTGCTCTGCGAATTGCGAATCATATGGTCTGCTTGCGCCTCCGCAACCCGTTGCGGAGGCTCCCCACGCTTCTCGGTCTCGATGTCGGCGAGGAGCCGGCGGCAACCCTCCTCACCGAGGAGATTCCTGGCACGACCAATCGCATCCGCGCACGACGCTTCGGGAATTCGCCTAAACACATGGAGTAGCAGCCCATTCAGATCTGCAGACTCATGAGAATATTCGCGCTCCGTCACGGGCCTATTTTCGCACGCTGAGAACTTTTGAGGTGTGTCATCACAATCATAAGGTCCATGTTCATTTCAGTCCGTAGGCCTGCGCGATGCGCTGGACGGTTTCCGCGACAGTATTGTTGAGCCTGAGCGACTTTGGATCGATCAAGCGATCTGCCGCAAGGCCATCGAGAAAGCGATTCAGATTGCCGCCGATCCTCGCCGCGAGTGATATGCGTACTTCCGGCGCAAACAACTGCGATAGCCGTATCACGTCGTTCGCGTGACTTATGCGCCGTACCAGCGACGGTATGCCTCAATCCACTCCGCGCCTGCCGGCAATGGATTCGGCAGCGGTAGATCTAGAATTGGGATCCGCTGCTTCACCTTTCGTCGCGAACAGATGGCAACAATTTCGTCCCGGTCGGTAATATCGACTTTGGCGACCGTAACATCCTGCCCCAGCACCTGGGTCACGAACGGGAGAGCAAGATTCTCCTCAATCATGGTGAAGAGTCCGACTGCCTGTTCAGATTCGTTGTAGGCGTCTGTCGTCGCCTCTGCGATCAACTGATCAAGGTACTTCGTGGAAAATTTTGGCGCCTTTCCCATATATTCAATTATCCCACTACGGTTTTTTCCACAGTCTCGCCTCGACGAGACGTCGAACCAACGCGCCGCGCTTACCGTGCTTGGCCACGAATTCTGAAAGCCGTCGGTCGAAATCGGCCTGGGAAGCGCAGAGCGTGTAGGCATCCGCCAGATCGACGAGGGCGCGTTTTACATCGTCATAGGCAGAAGCGCCGCCTCGTTCCGCACGCTCGTCGGCAGCTTTCCAGCACCGGTCGAAATCGTCGGCCAGTGTACGCAAATAGGACTCGCGCTTGGCTTGCCGTTCGGCTTCTGCTTTTTTTCGTTGAACTGACTCCTGCTGCTTTCTCGTTTCGGCTGCTGATTTCGCCAGCTCCCGGAATTCGGCGACTATCCGGCGCATTTGGCTTGCTTCAATCTCCGGACGCTGTTTGCGTTGCCAAGCAAGGAAGCGGAATTTCAGTTGGCGCTCGGCTTGCCGAGCGTGTCCCGTCAGGAGCAGCTTGATTGCCGCCCTGCCCTCGTTATCCGGCAGACCGGCGATCCAGGCGTCCATGCACGCATCGCCCCCTTCATCGCAATCAGACTGTGGCTTGTCGCCGAATGCTGCAGCAGTCAGCAAGTCTTGGTCGATGTCCAGAAATTCGACCAGCGACCGCTGTGCAGCGGTGAGTCGGGACAAGCCGGGAGGTAGCGGAGGTTCGGCCGTTTCGTCATCGATTTCACCGCCACTCACGCCGGCAAGCCAGCCTAGATAAAGAGGGCGCATATCGCCGCGCAGCAGTTCGTCGCGTAGAGGCGCCAACCGTCCCATCCAGCCTCGCCCATCCTCGTCACCAAACCGGTCATAGTCTTGGCTCTCCGATAATCCCCATTCGAGTATCCAGTGGCTGCCCGTCCGTTCGACCGTAAAAGCAGATTCTGTCTCGAAGGCATTGAGCGTCCTGGCATCGAAAGCGTCTTTCGGCACCCGCAGAAACAGCCAACAGGAACACCAATTGGCGACATAGATGTGGGCATCGAAATAGCGCCGCATCCAGTCGAGTGGGTCGCCTTTAAGATTGCCCCAGTGGTACTCATTGATGAAGCTTGTCGGAGTGATGACCGCGCGCGAGGAGCGCGAACGCAACTCCGCCATCTGCGCTGACGTCAGCGGCTCATCGATGGCGACAAATTCGTAGTATTGATATTCGCTCATAACGCTTTCATTTGCGGCGATACCCTACCTTCGGATGACCCATTGTCAAAACCAGTAAGAAAGGTTCCTATGTGCACGGAATCATCTATCGGCTCAGCAGCCCGGGATACTTCTTCGCGCGCAGCTCTTCGAGCACCCTGTCCGTCAGCTTCCACGCGTCACCCTTGATGCCGACGATCAGTTCCTTCCAGACGCGCTCGAAGGCGTGAATCGCATCTTCATCATTGAAGCGTACGCCAACAGGCAGCAATGGCGCGATATCCTCGGTCAGGCTGCGAGCGAGCTTTTCCAGCATTCTCTGCTCGGCCACGGCGCGAGTAATCGGCTTGCCTTCGAGGGCCAGGTAGTGCTCGAAACAGGCGACGAGCTTATCCGGCGCCAGCGCGAGTTGCTCGAGTCCCTGATGCAGATCAAACAGGTCGCGGTTCTTGCGCCGCTGCAGCAGCGCGCGCAGCTTGGTACCGAACAGTTCTTCGGGCTCGAAGGACACGATCTTGGTCTTGCCCTGATACCAGTCGCTTTCCACCACGAAGGGATACAGCTTCGTGCTGAACAGGCTTTCGTGCTCGCGGGTGTTGATCTCGACCTTGAGCTTCAGCCTCGCCGGTGGATTCGCCTCGGTTGCGAACTTGAACACCAGGTGCGTCGAATGTCCGGCCTGCTCACGGTTGCACTTGCCAAGCCATGACAAGGCATCGCGGATCGCATCGACTGTCGTGCCAATCGGCCCGGCCTGTGTCTGCACCAGGTCAATGTCTTCCGAATACCGGAACGGCTGCTTGAACAGCAGCTTGTGAATCGCGGTGCCGCCGCGAAACGCGATCCTGCCTGTCAGCGCCGGCGCGTTGAACAGGTCGCATAACGCGCGGCAGATGACCAGGTCCTGCTCGACGTGCCTCGAGTCGGGCCAGGGCGCCTTTGCGCTCCAGGCTTGCAGATAGGCATTGGGGATCATGAGTCCAGATCCACGGGCTCGTTGATCACGAGCTTCCACTTGGCACTTTTTTCGTGAAGATCGGCGAGAGACTCGATGAGGGATTTGACTGCGGGGTCCAGCGGCAGTGCCGTCTTGGCCTTCTTGGCGAAGCGTTCCAGCGCGTTGGCCTGACGCACATGACCCGCGCGATCGAGCAGATAGCCAAGCCGGCGCACGGACGAGTTTTCGTAGGCGGTGGCCGCTTTCGCCAGCGTGCGCGGATCGGCCTTCGCCCCGATGTCCTTGGCAATCTGCGCGACACCATTGATGCCAGCAGCCTTGTGAAAATAGCGGGCACAGTCGAGTAGCGTCAGTTCGACTCCGGCCACATTGGCGAAACCAGCATCGCTCTTCAGTTGGTCGAGTTGATCGGGCTGGTTGACCTGCGCGAAGGCCTCGGGGGCTTGGTAGAGAAACTGAAGGCGGTGGCGGCCGATCTCAAAATCGCGCAACTGCTTGGGGACGACGACCTGGAAGACCATGGCAGCCTGGTGTGATGAGCCATGGAACGCCGCAGCGCGCAGCAGCGAGATTCTGTAGTCGAACCCTTGGTGCTTCATCAGCGGATCGATCCACTTCACGGGGTCCGGCGCACCTGCGATTTGGTCTTCGGGACGCAGGATGAGATAGAAGCCGTGACGGGGGTTCGCCAACCGGCGCTTTTTGATCAGCCGGGTAATGGCAGCGGTAAGAGCTGCCTGGGAAATGCCGATCGCGGCAAGCACTTCTTCGCGCGAGAAGTAGCTACGGCCGTAGGCGAGGTGGTTGTCGAGATATTGATCTAGCGTAGCCATGCTATATAATATGCGAAACAATACAAATAATCAATGTTTTTGCATATGATATGTGCTACTCCCATTCAATCATCACAATCATCAACTGGGCTTGCAAACCGTTATAACGTAAAGAACTTTTTTTTCGCGAGTGGTATTTTTTCCGTTAAATTTACCGTTATTTCGATCGGATACAAATAAATAGCTTTCAGCATCTGTCGAAGACTATCGAAGCGACGGTAGGAGTAACCCTTCTGGCTCGATCGAGATCTATCGACTCCCGCAGCGCATGCCGACGTGCCCCTCTGGTCATTCTGACGGTAATAAGTGGGCGCAACACATGATCGCTCCGTATTGGATCGAGCCACGGTAGCGCTCCCCCGGAAGCCGCCCGCTCGTCAACAATGTGCCGCCGATGCGGGATGATTACCCTTTATGGTCACCTTTTATGATGCTATTATGCATCATATTTGACGACAGCGAGGCTTCACATGAGAACAACGGTAACCATCGATGATGAGCTCTATCAGAGGGCGCTGGACGTCGCCGATCCCGGAATGGGCAAGGGCGATCTATTTCGCGAAGCTGTGAAGGTGTTCGTGCGAGTGCAAGCGGGCAAACGGCTTGCCGCATTGGGCGGTAAGGCCCCCTTGATGAAGGACATTTCCCGTCGGCGGCCCGCAGAAGTTCTGAGCCGGTGACCCTGGTCCTTGCGGATACCTCGGTCTGGGTTGCGCATTTTCGCAGCGCCAATCCAGTGCTTCAATCGCTGGTTACGATGGACCAGGTGTTGTGCCATCCGCTTGTCGTGCTCGAACTTGCTTGCGCAACGCCACCAGCACCGCGCGAGCGCACACTCGGCGATCTCAAGAAACTGCGGCAGGCTGTCGTCGCGACAACCGACGAGACACTTGCCCTGATCGAGAGGGATCAATTCCATGACTCGGGCTGCGGCGCCGTAGATATGGCGTTACTCGCCTCCGTTCTGCTCACTCCGGACACGTTGCTCTGGACGATAGACAAGAACCTCGACGCCTTGGCGGCGCGCTTGGGCGTGGCCTTCAGCGCTGCCAGCCACTACCCCCCCGGTCGAATCGACGGCGCGTATCGATAGATCTCGATAGATCTCGATAGATTTCGAAACCTACTCCCACTCGATGGTTGCCGGCGGCTTGCCGCAGATGTCGTAGACCACGCGATTGATGCCGCGCACCTCGTTGATGATGCGGTTCGACACCTTGCCCAAGAGCTCATGCGGCAGATGCGCCCAGTGCGCAGTCATGAAGTCCTGCGTCTGCACCGCGCGCAGCGCCACCACGTACTCGTAGGTGCGGCCGTCGCCCATCACGCCCACTGCCTTCACCGGCAGGAATACGGCGAAGGCCTGGGAGGTGGCGTCGTACCAGCTTCGACCCTCCGCGTCACGCGCCGCGCGCAGTTCCTCGATAAAAATGGCATCGGCGCGGCGCAGCAGATCGGCATACTCCTGCTTCACCTCGCCCAGGATGCGCACGCCCAGCCCCGGCCCGGGGAAGGGATGGCGGTAGACCATGTCGTGCGGCAGGTCGAGCGCAACGCCCAGTTCGCGCACCTCGTCCTTGAACAGCTCGCGCAGCGGCTCGAGCAGCTTCAGGTGCAGGGTATCGGGCAGGCCGCCGACATTGTGGTGCGATTTAATGTTGCTTGCCTTCTTGGTCTTGGCGCCCGCAGACTCGATCACGTCGGGGTAAATGGTGCCCTGGGCCAGCCATTTCGCGTTCTTGATCTTCGCCGCCTCGCGCTGGAATACTTCAACGAATTCGCGGCCGATGATTTTGCGCTTTTGTTCCGGGTCGGCGACGCCGGCGAGCTTGGCCATGAACACGGCGCTGTCGTCGACATGGATCACCTTGACGCCCAGGCTCCTGGCGAAGGTCGCCATCACCTGCTCGGCCTCGTTCAGCCGCAGCAGTCCGTGGTCGACGAACACGCAGGTAAGTTGCTCGCCGATGGCTCGGTGGATCAGCGCGGCGGCGACGGATGAATCGACCCCGCCCGAAAGCCCGAGAATCACCTCGTCCGCGCCCACCTGCGCGCGTATCCGGGCGATCGCCTCGGACGCGTAATCGGGCATGTTCCAGTCGCCGGAGCAGCCGCAGATGCCGTTGACGAAGCGTCTGAGGATAGCCGCGCCTTGAAGCGTATGCGTGACCTCGGGATGGAATTGCACGCCATAGAAACCCCTTTGCTCGTCGGCCATGGCGGCGATCGGACAGGAGTCGGTGGAAGCCATGAGCTTGAATCCGGCAGGCATCTCGGTGACTTTGTCGCCGTGGCTCATCCACACCTTGAGCATGCCGTGGCCCTCGGGCGCGCGAAAATCCTCGATGCCGTCGAGGAGGCGCGTGTGGCCGCGCGCGCGCACCTCGGCATAACCGAACTCGCGCACCTTGCCCGCCTCGACCTTGCCGCCCAGTTGTCCGGCCATGGTCTGCATGCCGTAGCAGATGCCCAACACGGGCACGCCCAGATCGAATACCGCCTGTGGCGCCCGCGCGCTGGCCACTTCGGTCACCGACATATGGCTGCCGGACAGAATTACGCCTTTGGCGCCAAACTCGCGCACGAACTGGTCGCTGACGTCGTAGGGATGAATTTCGCAGTAAACCCGCGCTTCGCGCACGCGGCGCGCGATCAGTTGCGTGTACTGCGCGCCGAAATCGAGAATCAGGATTTTCTGATGCATTATCTGGCCTTCACAAATGGAAAGGCCGGCCGTGCAAGGTAAAGCACGATCGGCCCTTGGTCGTAGAGTCGGGTGGTAGAGTCGCGTCGTGGAGTCGACAAGGTCACTCGACTTGGTAGTTGGGTGCCTCCTTGATGATCTGCACGTCGTGCACGTGCGATTCGCGCATGCCCGCCGAGGTGATCTCGACGAAGTTCGTCTTGGTGCGCATGTCGTCAATGGTGGCGCAACCGCAGTACCCCATGCTGGCGCGCAGACCTCCGACCATCTGGAAAATGATGCTGACCACGCTGCCTTTATAGGGCACCCGCCCCTCGATGCCCTCGGCAACGAGCTTGTCGGCATTGTTGGCCGGATCCTGAAAATAGCGGTCGGCGGCGCCGTCCTGCATCGCGCTCAGCGAGCCCATGCCGCGATATAGTTTATAGGAGCGGCCCTGGTAGAGAATGGTCTCCCCCGGCGCCTCTTCGGTGCCGGCGAATATGCTGCCCATCATCACCGCGTCCGCGCCGGCCGCGACCGCCTTGGCGACATCGCCCGAGTAACGGATGCCGCCGTCGGCGATGAACGGCACGTCGGTGTCCTTGAGCGCCGCGTACACGTTCTGCACTGCGGAAACCTGCGGTACGCCCACGCCCGCTACGACGCGCGTGGTGCAGATCGAACCCGGGCCTATGCCCACCTTGATGCCGTCGGCGCCATGGTCAACCAGGGCTTTGGCGCCGGATGTCGTGGCGATATTGCCGCCGATGACTTCCACGTTAGGGAAGTTTTTCTTGACCCAGCGCACACGGTCGAGCACGCCCTGGGCGTGACCGTGCGCCGTATCGACTACGATCACGTCGGCGCCGGCCTCGACCAGATGCTCGATGCGCTCCTCCGTGCCCTCGCCCACGCCCACGGCGGCGCCGACGCGCAGTTTACCCTGTTCGTCTTTGCTGGCGAGCGGATGCTCGGTCGCCTTGAGGATGTCCTTCACCGTTACCAAGCCGCGTAGCTCGAAGCTGCCGTTGACCACCAGAACGCGCTCCAACCGGTGCTTGTGCAACAACGCGCGGGCTTCCTCGGGGCTGGCGCTTTCCTTGACGTAAATCAGGCGTTCGCGCGGGGTCATGATGGCGCGCACCGGGGCGTCGAGGTTGGTCTCGAAGCGGTAGTCGCGGTTGGTGACCATGCCGACCACCTTGCCCTGATCGACCACGGGAAAGCCCGAGACCCGGTACTGCTGAGTGAGCGCGAGCAGTTCGCGCACCGTGATGTCCGGTGAAACGGTCATCGGATCGCGCAGCACACCCGACTCGAAGCGCTTGACCTTCAGCACCTCGGCCGCCTGCGCTTTGGGGTTGAGGTTCTTGTGGATAACGCCGATTCCACCCTCTTGGGCGATCGCGATCGCCAGCCGCGCTTCCGTGACCGTGTCCATCGCCGCCGACACCAGCGGGATATTGAGCTTGATCTTGCGCGTCAGGCGGGTCTTGAGGGAAACATCGCGCGGGAGGACGGTCGAATGGGCGGGGACGAGCAGGACATCGTCGAAAGTCAGCGCTTTCTGAATGACGCGCATAGCAAAACTCCTGGCCGCAAAGGCGCATTATACGCGCCTGTGCCAGGTCGGCAAATAAACCGCGGCTGAAACCGAACGTGGGGCTGGCGCGTTAAGCGTATTTGACGCGGCGGGGGAAAGCCGTTATTTTTGAACCAATTTAGCAAATGGAAGGACTGCCCGCATGAAACAATTTTCGGTGGCAATAGCTCTGGCCCTGTGTGTGGCCCTGCCTGCATCCGCCCAGATGTACAAATGGGTGGATGCCAACGGCAAGGTGCAGTATTCCGACAAACCCCCGCCGAGCAACATCAAGACGGAAAAGCTGCGCGCGCCTCCCCCCGCACCCGGCGCGCCCGCCACCGGCGCAACTGCGGGCGCGGCCAAGGCTGGGACGCAGAAGGATAAGGATGCGGCCAAGGCCGGGCCCAAAACGCCGGCCGAGCAGGAGCAGGCCTTCCGCAAGCGCCAGTTAGAGGCCAGCAAAGCGCAGGAGGCGGACGAGAAGAAGCAGGCGCAAGCGCGTGACAAGGCGGAGCACTGCAGGCGCGCCAATGCGGCCGTCGCCGCGTTGCAGTTAGGCGGGCGGCAGCAGCGGATCGACAGCAAAGGCGAGCGCGTGTTTCTGGACGAGCAGCAGATTGGGCAGGAATTGGCCAAGGCGCAGCAGGAAGCTGCCGCGGCCTGCAAGTAAAACTTATTTTCTAGCCTTCGCGGCGCGCGCGCGCCGAACTTCCTTGGGATCGGCAATCAAACGCCGGTAGATCTCGACGCGATCCCGGTCGCGCAACCGGATTTCCGGGGTGACCGCCCTGCCCCATACGCCAAAGCATCCAGGCTCGAGCAGCGGCAGGCGCTGCAGCAAACCGCTCGCCTGAACTGCATCCAGTACGGTGCTGCCGGGCGGAAGATCCAGCAATACTCGCTCCTGCTTGTCCGGCAAAGCATAGACCACCTCGATGTACATATTCATCCCCGCCCGTACAGAACCACGGCCCGCCTGACGAATGCTTCGACAAAGGTGGTCGCAATGTGATTGAACACCGGCCCGGCCAATTTCTCCATCAGCTTGCCCGAAAGTTCATAGCTCAAGCGGAACTCTATCTTGCACGCCTGCTCGGCGAGAGGCACGAAGCGCCAGAAACCATCCAGGTGCTTGAACGGGCCGTGGACCAGCTTCATTTCGATCAAGGCCGCCTCGTCCATGCGATTTTCCGTGGTGAAGTGCTGGCGCAGGCCGTGATAGTTGACGTGCAGGGTGGCCACGGCCCGGTGGGTATCGAGCCGCCGCAGCTCGGCGCCGCTGCACCAGGGCAGAAACCGCGGATAAGCCTCGACGTCCTCGACCA